>VSSQ01000267.1_pt1 | contig 52601 bp, 35 predicted proteins | sample 4763081 | NCBI WGS metagenome assembly VSSQ01 (sample SAMN12137344, study PRJNA551015) | bioreactor metagenome | isolation source: SDC9 anaerobic chlorinated ethene degrading culture | place: USA: Knoxville, Tennesee | collected 2015-01-01
GAGAGTAATATTGTAGAATGGTATAATTTTCATAAACTGGGGTTCTATAATGCACATATGCCCAAGATGCCATAATAGGTACGCGGCCTAAATTATTTTTTAAAGCAAGAAGTTTTATTTACATGAATATTAATAAATGCCTTAGCCATAATAGTAATATGTGTAGAGGCATTTAAATAAAAATTGGGTTCTATACTGTATTTTGGAGTGAATTCTCACAACAAAAATCAGTATAGAACCTTTTTTAATAAATAAAAATTTACTAGTTGAAAATAAAGTCGTTGATATCAAAATGTTCAGTATTAAAATAAGTTTCAATTTTTTCTTTGGAACACAATAAGACTTTCTTGATTAATTTATCCTTTTCCCTACTTGAGCGAAAGGTTGGAGAACTTACACTTAAAGCGGCAATGGCTTTACCATTAACACATAAGGGAACCGCTAGACAACAAAGATGTTCAGCAATTTCTTCGGACTCTGAAGCTATGCCGGTTTTTTTCGTTTCAGCTATAGCATTTTCCAGTTTTTTAAATGTGTTTATTGTGTTAGGCGTGTAAGCTTTGAGGCCATTGGGGTATAATTTTTTAATGTCTGCTATGCTGATAGTGCTGAGTAATGCTTTACCCAAGGCAGTGCAATAAGCAGGAAGCCGTTTACCAACGTGAGAGATTAGACGAATGGCTTCTTTATTATCAACTTTTGCTACGTAGAGCACTTCGCCATTATCCAAAATACCCATCTGACAAATTTCACCAACTTGATTAACAATAGAATGCATTTCTTCAGTAATAAATTGCATAACAGTTTTATTGTTAGTGTATGATTCACCTACACAGAAGGAACTAATACCAATACGATACTTACCTGTTCCTGCATCTTGTAAGATAAATTTCCTATCATTCATAGTATGTAGTATAGGGAATATAGTGCCTTTAGCAGCATGGATTAAGTCAGCAATTTCAGTTAATGTGTAGCCTTCAGGATTTGAGCCTAACAGTGCTAAAATATCTAAAACTCTTGCGGTTGGTTTGTGAACACCGTTTTCCTGCATTATTTATATTCCCCCCAAAGTGAATCATATTCGTATACCCGAATAACTGTTTTTATAATAGCATGTTTTGTAGGAAAAATATAGTTTTAGTTCATTTGAATATTCTGTAAAATTAGTCTTGACAGAGATTTTTTTTGATGCTAACATAAAGACATAAAGTTCGTATTTACAAAATAGATTCGTAAATACGAACAAACGTGAAGAAGGGTCCCCTTCACCAGATACAATGGAGTATATGGGTTTAGTAGAAAAACTTGGAGGAGGAAGAGAATGAAAATTTTAGAACGTGTCAAAAAAGTACCGGCTGGTGTTATGGTTGTACCAATGGTTATTGGTTCATTAATTAACACCTTTATTCCTGAAGTCGTAAGAATAGGTTCTTTCACTACGGCTACTTTTACTAGCGTGGGTGCTGCAACGGCAATTGGCATTCAATTGTTTGCTTTAGGAACCATGCTGCAGTTAAGAGATATGCCTAAAGTATTAAAAAGAGGGGGATTATTACTGTTTTCGAAATTTCTTATTGGTGCAATTATCGGCATTGCTGTGGGGAAAATGTTTGGTAAGGAGGGTCTTATGGGCCTTACTACTTTAGCGATTATTAGTTCTGTTACAAATTCTAATGGTTCTGTTTTTCTTGCACTTATGAGCGAATATGGTGATGAAACAGATTGTGCGTCGATGGCTTTGTTAACTATTAATGATGGCCCCTTTTTGACCTTGGTTGCCATGGGAGCCTCAGGCTTAGCGAATATACCTTTAGTTGCTTTAATCGCTGCTGTTGGCCCACTAGTTATTGGTATGATATTAGGTAACTTAGATAAAGATATTCAAAAATTTTTAGCACCGGCAGGTACAATTCTTATTCCTTTCGTTGGTTTTTGTTTAGGTGCAGGAATTAAAATTACCAATCTTGCTAAAGGTGGAATTGGTGGAATCCTTCTTGGTTTGATTTGTTGTTTTGTTGGTGGAGCCTTCATCCTTCTGTGTGATAGATTAATTGGTGGTAGACCTGGTTACGCAGCCTGGGGCGTAGCAACTACGGCCGGTAATGCTGTAGCTGTTCCAGCCGCTGTGGCTCTTGTTGATCCGGCTTGGGCGGCATATGAACCTATAGCAACTGCTCAAGTAGCTGCTGCTGCGGTGTTGACTGCACTTATAGTTCCATTTATTACTAGTTGGTGGGCTAAAAAATATGGCTGTCCTAAATTCCCTTTGCCTGGTCAAGACTTTAGCAAAGAGAGCGTTATATAAAATCATTTGAGGAGATGAATAATTATGACAAATGCAGTTATTATTGATAACAAGGATACTGTAGCGGTTGCTATTGAACCGTTAAAGAAAGGTACGGAAGCAGAAATTAGAATGCAAGATGGCTCTCTGAAAAAAGTAACATTGATTGATGATGTACCAATTTATCATAAATTTGCTACTGCAGAAATGAAAAAAGGTACTCCTGTTGTTAAATATGGTGAGCATATTGGTGTTGCTGCTTGTGATATTAAGCCAGGAAATCATGTACATGAGCATAATGTAGAAAACCACCGCGAAAATTTGGATAACGTCTAAAAAATAAGGGAGGAGATTAATTATGAAATTTTATGGATATAAGAGACCGGATGGTAGAGTTGGTATAAGAAATCATGTTTTGATTTTGCCGGCAAGTGTTTGTGCGTCTGATACAACCCGTATTGTTGCTAATAATGTGGAGGGCGCTGTTACCTTTAACAATCAATTGGGTTGTTCACAAGTTGCTAGTGACCAAGAATTCACTATGGATGTTATGGCTGGGTACGCAGCGAATCCTAATGTTTATGCTACAGTAGTTATTTCCTTAGGTTGCGAAAATTGCCAAATGGATTTGGTTGTAGATGCTATAAAGAAAAGAACAAATAAGCCTTTGGCACAGTTCATTATTCAAGAAAACGGCGGTACTATTAAAACGGTAGAGCGTGCGACGCGTGCAGCTAAAGATTTTGTGCAAGATGCTTCATTATTACAAAAAGAAGAATTTCCTATTTCAGAGTTAGTTGTAGGAACAGAATGTGGTGGTTCTGATCCTACAAGTGGGCTTGCCAGTAATGTTTTAATTGGTGAAATGAGCGATAGAGTAGTAGATTTAGGGGGTACATCTATTCTTTCAGAAACAACGGAATTAATTGGTGGCGAACACATTCTTGCTAGACGTGCTAAGACTTCAGAAGTAAAAGCTAGAATTTTTGAAATCGTGCATAGATATGAAAAAGCGTTGCAATTAGTAGGGGAAGAAGTTCGTGATGGTAATCCATCTCCAGGAAATAAAGCTGGAGGATTAACAACTTTGGAAGAGAAATCTCTTGGCTGTATTCATAAAGCAGGGCACAGAGAGATTTCTGCTGTTTATGATTATGCAAAAGAAGTAACAGGTAAAGAAGGTTTAGTTATTATGGACACGCCCGGTAATGATCCATCTTCAGTTGCTGGTATGGTTGCAGGTGGAGCTCAGATTATTGTTTTCTCTACTGGTCGTGGAACACCAACGGGCAACCCTATTTCACCTGTAATTAAAATTACTGGTAATAAAATTACTTATGGCAATATGTCAGACAATATTGATATTGATGCTAGTCCCTTGATTTATGGAACAAAGACATTAGGACAAATGGGTGACGAATTAATGAAGGAAGTTCAAGAAGTAGCTAGCGGCAAAGTTACAAAGGCTGAATCCTTGGGATATACAGAAATGGCTATTGCCAGAGTTTGTAATTTTGTGTGATTTGGTCTTTACATAGTTACGACATTGTGACCATTACGAAAATAGAAGGAGACTATAATAGTGAAAAAGGCGAATATTTATACACCGGTTGTTACAGCTTTTGATAAGGAAGGTAACTTAGATATCCAAGCTAACAAAAATATTTATGATCACCTTATTAATGGTGGTGTTGATGGTATTGTTGTTATGGGTAGTACTGGTGAGTTTTTCTCTATGACTACAGGGCAAAAGAAAGAGTTAATAGACTTAGTAACCAGTTATGCAGGGAAAAGAACTAAAATATTGATAGGCACTAGTTGCATGAGAGTAGATGATACGGTAGAATTGGCTAATTATGCTCTTAACGCAGGAGCAGATGCTGTTATGATTATAGGACCATATTATTTTGCGCTTTCTGATGCTAGTGTTGAGGCCTTTTATTCCGAGGTAGCGCAACAAATTAATGGAGACATTTATTTATATAATTTCCCTGATCGTACAGGTTATGACCTGAAGCCGCAAGTGGTTCTAAACTTGTTAAAAAAATATAAAAATATTGTTGGTTTTAAGGACACTGTAACTGAAATGTGTCACACACGGGAATTAATGACTATAATACATAAAGAGTATCCTAACTTCATTGTGCTTTCTGGTTTTGATGAAAATTTAGCACACAATGTATTGTGCGGTGGTGATGGCTGCATAGGCGGACTTTCAAATCTTTGCCCTGAAATTTTTAGAGAATGGATAAAGGCTATTGATAATAAAGATATGGAAAAGATAGCTAAATACCAAAAGATCATTGACAGGGCAATGGATCTTTATGATATTGGCACACCTTTTATCCCTATTATAAAGAAAGCTATGATGATAAGAGGAGTACAAATGAAAGATTATTGTACAAAACCATTCTTGCCGGCAACAGATGCGGAAACAGAAAAAATTAAAATAATATTAAAAGATATTAATTTATTGTGATGGACAACAATATGAGCTATCCTGCAAAAGGGGTAGCTCTATTTTTATTGATATAATTATATTGCTTCTATCGATTTATTAATTTATAATTCAAACATGTGGTAAATATATATATTGCGGGGGTTTTATTTGTATGGTAAAAAAAGGTATAGTTTTAGCAGTTTGTGCATTGTTGCTGTCTAATACGATGGTTTGGGGCAGTTTGGAAGCACAGGCAGCAGTTCGTGATGAAATGGTAAATGTAAGTCAGTTGAAAGAAAATCCGTTTGAAGATGAACAGGTAAAACCAAATTCCAATATTACCATGAAAGAAAAAGTAGCTCAGTTGAAGGAACAAGAAGCAAAAAATAGCAATCCACTCGAAATAAAAGGAGTCTTGCTGGGTCATGTATATATTCCTAAAGGAACAAAATTTAAAGTAGAATTGGTGGATGCAGCCAATTCTAAATCAAATAAAACCGGTCAAATTCTTGATATCAGAATGGTTGATAATTTGATTATTAATAATGTCGTTGTCATTCCAAAAGGTGCAGTGGGTACGGCCTATGTATATGAAGGACAAAAAGCTGCTGGATTTGGACGTAAAGGCGTTTTGAAAATAGCCGGTAAGGAAATAAGTACGATTAATGGCATAAGCGTTCCATTAAGACGAGGGATTGTTGGGATGGGATCTGCTGATGGTGGTGCAGTAGCAGTAGCCGCTGTGGTTAGTCTTGTTGGAGGAATTTTTATGAAAGGTAGCAACATTGATTATCCTGCCGGTACTGATTTTGAAGTTGAAGTTAAAAATAACGTAGATTTAAATGCAACACCTAATGATTTGGCTAAAGTTATGGATCCTAGTATTGTTCGTGGAACCTCACTAACGGTGGCTGTGCAATAAGATTAAGGTGCGCGATTCGAATACTAGTTTGGTATTAAAAAAGGTTGGAGTGAGAAATCACTCCAACCTTTTTTGTTTAAATATGATAATGGGTAAGCGTTACTGTTGCTACAGGTATTTAGCTGTGATAGTTGCATCTAAAACCTGTTTGAAAAAACAAAAACGTTGGTGTAGTCTTAAAAGTAACAATTTAATATGATGGGATTAGCCATCAATCATAAGGAGGAAAACGCTATGTTTGGAATGAGCCCGATTACCGGAGCGATGATGGATTCATTGTTTTGGTCTGTTTCACTGCTTGGCATTTTACTTTTGTTTGGAACTTTTCTCAGAGTAAAGATTAGTTGGTTCAAGAACTATTACATTTCTGCGTCTTTGGTTGCTGGAGTTATTGGTTTAATTTTAGGCCCAGAGGTATTAGCTATTATTCCCAAAGATGTTATTAATTCCTGGGGGGCAATAAGCGGACGTTTAATTACTATTGTGTTGGCACCTATGTTAATTACGGGCAGTCTTCCAAAATTAGGCAAATTGGGGAGAGTTACAGGTGCACAGAGCACTTGGTCATATCTTGCTACAGCCGCTCAATATGCGATACCTTGTTTACTTAGTGCTTTTTTATTTACACCTGTGTTTGGTGTAAATCCACTATTTTCTTCTATTGTTGAACAAGGGTGGGCTGGTGGTCATGGTACTGCCGGTGGGATGAAAATGGTTTTTGATGCCTTAGGCTATGCAGATGGTGCTTCTCTAGGTATTACCTCTGCTACTGTAGGTTTACTGTATGGTGTTATTGGTGGTACTATATTGATTAATTACGCAGCTCGTAAAGGTTATATAAGCCGTAATGTAGTTGGTCACGATGATAATAAACCAGAGCTGTTTGATAAACAACAATGGGAGACTGGCAGTAATATTACGATTAGTAGGAATGTAATAGATATTTTAGCTTTTCATGCTGGTCTAGTGGGTGTTGCCGTAGTTATTGGGTATCTTTTGATGACAGCATTAAAGGTTTATTTTCATTTTACCCTATATTGGTTTATAGCAGCGATGCTTGGCGGTCTTATTTTGCAGACCTTGATTCTTAAAACAAAATGGAATAAATGTATAGATAAGCCTACTATGTCACGTATTCAAGGTATAGCTTTAGAATTCTTAGTGGCAGGGGCTATTGCTTCTGTCAAGATTACTGTAATAATTAAATATGCATTACCATTATTTATTCAACAGGGCGTATTCATGATTATTATGCCTGCTTTACTTTTATTCTTTGGTAAAAGACTGTTTAGAGAAAATTGGTTTGAAAATACTATTATCGTCTTTGGAACAGCATGTGGTGTCGTTGCAACTGGGTTCTTACTTTTAAGATTAATAGATCCCGAGCTTAAAACGGAGGCTGCTGAAGCTTTTGCTGCCAGCAGACCATTTTGTTCCCCTTTTATTGCCGGTGGTGTTTTGACTAGTATGATGCCGGGATTAATTGCGACATATGGTAATTTGACTGTTGGCCTTGCGTGGACGGCAGCTTTTGTGGGGATAGTAATTTTTGCTAAACTTGTTGGTTGGTTAAGATTTTCTGAAGTATAGGGAATTTGCTGAGAACTGCATTGTATAATAATAACACCATTGTCAGGCATATTGCCTGACAATGGTGTTATTATTATAAGACGTTAGTATATGTTTTGCTTGCAAAGGGTATTTAGCAAATTACTTAAATTGGAGGAACTGATACAAATATTAGTTCCTTAGTAGATAGTCAAATGCACTTAAAGCTGCATTTGCACCTGCTCCCATGGAAATGATTATCTGTTTGTAGGGACAATCGGTACAATCACCGGCGGCAAAAACTCCTGGTATATTGGTTTTGCCATATTTATCTACGATAATTTCACCGAAAGAATTCAAACTAAGGGTATTTTTCAGCCATTCTGTATTTGGTAAAAGACCTATTTGTATAAAGATTCCGTCAACATCGATTGTGACATCATTGCCTGTTAGGGAATCAAGATATGTTAAGCCGTGAACCTTTTCATTGCCGAGAATTTCTGTGGTTTTTGCATTAGTTATTACTTTGATATTTTCTTTACTATAAACTCTTTTCTGTAGTATTTCATCAGCATTGAGTTTATTGAAATTTTGCAAAAGAATTACCTGTTTGGCAAGTCCCGCTAAATCCAGGGCTGCTTCCACTCCTGAATTTCCACCGCCGATTACTGCAACAGTTTTTCCTTTGAATAAAGGCCCATCGCAGTGAGGACAATAGGCTACGCCTTTGTTCTTATATTCAGCTTCGCCGGGAACATTGATATTTCGCCAACGGGCACCGGTTGCTATTATTACAGTTTTACTGTGCAATATGGTACCTGTTTCCAATACAATTTCAACCATAGAGTCTTTTCTTAGTGTTTTGACTTTTTGCATTTTGATGACGTCAACAGCGTAGGAACGAAGGTGTTCCTCAATATTTGCGGCTAGAGTAGGACCTTCTGTATATTTAATGCTAATAAAATTTTCGATGCCGAAAGTATTATTAATTTGGCCACCTAATTCTTCTGCCAAAAGAGCTGTACGTAAACCTTTACGGGCTGCATAGATGGCTGCACTAGTTCCGGCAGGACCACCACCAATAACAAATACGTCATATGGTTCTTTACCATCTAGTTTAGGAAGAATGGGTTTAATATCCAGTTTGAGCAAAATTTCTTCTAGCTCCATGCGGCCACTGCTGAAGGGTTTTCCATTTAGGTAAACGGAGGGCACCGCCAGAATATTTTTGCTATCTATTTCTTCTTTAAAGAGAGCACCATCAATCATTGTATGCGTAATGTTTGGATTTAGCAGGCTCATTATATTTAATGCTTGCACTACTTCCGGACAATTGTGACAAGTTAGACTGACGTAGGTCTCGAAATGCAAAGGAACCTTGATGTTTTTTATTTGTTCAATGAGGGCCTCATCTATCTTTGGTGGATACCCACTTACCTGCAATAGTGCCAAGATAAGTGAGGTGAATTCATGCCCCAAGGGTATGCCGGCAAAATAAATGCCGACATCTTGGTTAACTTTATTTATACTGAAGCTTGGAACTCTAGGTAAAGAAGCTGTTTCTACATGAATTTTGGCAGATAATCCGGCCAATTCTTTGATGAAGTCTGACATTTGTGTTGAAGGGGGATTGTCAGCATCATTGACCTTGATTAGAATATCTTTTTCCATCAATTGCAAATATTGACTTAATTTTTCTCTAACATCATTGTCCAGTAACATGATTTACCACCTTCTTAAATCTTGCCGACAAGATCAAAGCTTGGTGTCAAGGTAGCTGAACCTTCATGCCATTTTGCTGGGCAAACTTCACTAGGATTTTTTCTGATATATTGTGCAGCTTTAATTTTGTTGAATAGGGCACTTGCATCACGGCCTATTCCGCCGGCATTGATTTCAAGAGCTTGAATGATACCGTCAGGATCAATTATAAAAGTTCCGCGATCTGCAAGGCCGGCAGCTTCAATCAACACCTCAAAATTTCTTGATAAGGTGTGAGAAGGATCTCCAATCATGAAGTAAGTGATTTTTTTTATGGCTTCAGATGTGTCATGCCATGCTTTATGTGTGAAATGAGTATCGGTAGATACAGAATATACCTCGACACCAAGATCTTGTAGGGCTGCATATTGATTTTGTAAATCTTCTAGTTCTGTTGGGCATACAAAGGTAAAATCAGCAGGGTAAAAACAAACAACGCTCCATTTTCCTTTTAAATTAGCTTCGGTAAGTTCTACGAATTTTCCATTATGATAAGCTTGAGCTGTAAACGGTTTTACTTCTGTTCCAATTAGTGACATAATTTATTCCTCCCAAATTTATATATATTTTAATCAACAATACAATGCAATTGATAGTTATTATTGATTAACTATAATTATTGTACAAATTGAGGCTAATGTCAAGTAGTTTGAACAATAAAAAACATTTTTTTATGACAGTAGGGTCTGTCCCTTGCTGTCATAAAAATGTTATAATCACTTAGAGGTGAATATAATGACAAGACAACCAAGAGCCTTAAGCGATAGCGGTTTGTATCATATAGTTTTTAGAGGAGTTAATCACGAAAACATATTTGAGAGCGAAGCGGATTACGATTATATACATAAAACTATTCAAGTCGTTAAGAATGAGCTTGGGTTCGAATTATATGCCTATTGTTACATGAATAACCATGTACATTTGTTGATTAAAGAGAAAAAAATGGGGGCAATATCTTTAATTATGCAAAAGATATTGACTCGATATGCAATGTATTACAATATAAAGTATGAGAGAAGTGGCAGCCTAATTGGTAGTAGATATAAGAGCAAGCCGGTAGAAAAAGAGAGATACTTGCTACCATTAATATCCTATATACATAGAAATCCTGTAGAATCTGGAATGGTATATAGGATAGAAGATTACAAGTATAGTAGTTATAAAGCATATTTTGATAAAAAAGATGAACTGGTAGACACTGGGTTCTTGTTTGGCATTATAGATATAAAACAATATCTTCAGTTGCACGTAAAAGATAAAGAAGGTTTTGGCGAATATGTAGAGGGAGCTAGAAGCAAAAAAAGAACAGAAGGTGATATTCGCAGGATAATAATGGAACATATTGGCGGAATGGAACCACATCAATTAAAAAAACGAAATAATTGTGAAAGAGATAAGATATTAAGGCGATTGCGGAATGTGGGGTTGTCTATAAGAGAGATAGAGCGGGCAACGGGTATATCGCGTGGGGTGATTGCAGTTGTGAATAAAAATAGATGATCGCTACAAAGAACTCTAAAATTCAGTTAAGGAGAAGATGAATATGCAAAAAAAATTAACAGTAGTTTGTGTAGGTACTTTTATTGGTGCTTTATGTATCGGTACTACTAATATTGTTTGTGCCGCTCAATTAGCAAATCAGAACGTAGCTAAGACTTCAATGGATAATTACAACAAAGAGCAGGCTAAATTGTATGCTTCTCCTAAAGTCTCAATGAAATATTTAAAAGCACCTGATGAGCTGGAAATAGAGTATCTTCATCCAATGAATTTTAAAGATCGGCATATGGATACGTATTCCGTGCATATTTTGGAATCAGTTGGTAATATCCATCATACAGATGTATATCGTGGGTTTACGGTTACTAGGGCGTTGGGTTCAATAACCGATGATAATGAGGAAAGAAATAGTGACGCTTTGGGAATAGGTTATACTTATCTTTTGCGTAAAAAGAAAAATATAAGCAAAAAAGTGGCCATTGCCCTTGATGTCAGTGGTGGGCTGGTCTTTTATGATAAAGCATTTCCGGCAAATGGGCGTGCGTATAACTTTATGTGGCGTGTTGGGCCTAGAGTAATTTATATGCCTACGACTCGCACTTCAATTTCTCTAGGGTGGACCTACATGCATGTTTCCAATGGCATGCAGACTCATAATCCAGGCTATAACAGCGGGGGTATAACTCTTGGTTTGGGTTGGGACTTCTAAATTAACGTTTGTTAAAATTTTGCAAATCAGCAATTGCTAATCATAGGGTTGTGGTTAGCTGCTTTATAATTGTCAGTAAAAGGATAATTATAATTGACAGGTAATAGTTTACATGCTATTCTAAATCCAATTTAATATTGAAAATCAGGTGTTACTATACTTAATAGATAAGTTGGTGCAAAACCAACACGGTCACGCCGCTGTAAAGTTGAGCAAACCTCATGAATGTCACTGGGAAACCGGGAAGGCGAGGGGAGCTGTGAAGCTGAGTCAGAAGAACTGCCTGATTTTTTTGTTTAGTAACCTGCGAATGACAGGGGAACAAAGGGTGTTTCTATGCCTATTTTACCTTTCTGCTTTCCAGCAGAAAGGTTTTTTTATATTTGTTTACTAAGGAGTTTTTGATGAAAAGAAAATTTAATTATTTCATTCTGCTTTGTCTGTTGCTATTAACGGTCATATTTGTCAACGGCTGTATACCTAATGAAAATAAAACAAATAAATTAGGTTATGCAATTAAAGATGCAAAAGGTAATGTTATTAATTTTGATAAAAAACCACAGAGAGTGCTTACTTATGCTTTTGCCCTGGACGGTATTGTTCTGGGACTTGTACCTACAGATAGGCTGGTTGCTATTAATCATTTAGCCGATGATCCAAACAGTTCAAATATTATTAGTTTAGCCGCAAAAATTCAACACAAAACCAATCGGCCGTCTGCTGAAGAAATTCTTTCCTTAAGGCCTGATGTTGTTTTTATTTTTGCTAACGACAAAGCAGATATTAGCCAAACACTGCAGGATTTAGGCATCAAAACAGTCATTTGTAAACGCCCTACGAGTATTGATGAGGTGAAAGAAACGATTGTGCTAGTCGCTGAGGCCTTAGGAGAAAGTGCTAATGGCGATAAACTAATAAAAAAAATGGATGCTCAGTTACTAAAAATAAAAAATGCTGTTGCCACTATTTCTAAGGAACAACGTAAAACAGTAGTTGCCATTTCTATGCAGCCAACATTTGGGGGACGGGGAAGTGCTTTTGATGATATCTGTACTCATGCCGGTGTTATAAATGGGATGTCTGAAGCCGGAATTAAAGATGGACAGGTGCTTGGCAAAGAAAGGCTGGTCGAGATTAATCCTGATCTTCTAATTTTACCGGTTTTTAATAACCATGGAATGGTAAATATTGATAAATTTAATAATGATTTTAAGGATGATCCTGCTTTGCAAACCTTAGAAGCTATTAAAAATAATGCATTTTACTATCCACATGAGGGGTATATATATAATCTTTCTCAAGATATTGTTTTTGGGGTACAGGACGTTGCCCATGGTGCTTACAGTGATATAGTACCTTTGCCTGTACATGAACATCTATCGGTAGTAATACAAAATTAATTATATATGTAGGGGGAATAGTTTGTGAAATTGAATGGGAAAATAAAGGTTTGCTCAAGTATTGTTTTACTTAGTACAAGTTTATTGTCAACAACGGTTTTTGCGGAAGAGTTACCAAATTTCACTTTGGCTGGGTTTAATGTTACGGCACAAGGTTATAAAAAGACTAATCTAGAAACTGCTGCGGATACAGTTGTCTACTCGGCAGAGAATTTAAAGAAGACAGGTGCAGCAGACGTTTTAAATGCTTTAAAGTACAAGGCAGGAATTTACTATACTAATATGGGTCCAAACGATCAAAATTGGATCACAGGAAATAGTCAGGTGAATTTGCGTGGCATTGATGGAGGGACTCTTATACTTGTCAATGGAGTGCCGGTAAGTTTTAATAACGTTAGCCATCTTGATATGATGAATCTAGATGAAGTTGAAAGGGTTGAAGTTGTTAAAGGTGGCGGTTCCGTTCTCTATGGCAGTGAGGCTTTAGGCGGGGTCATTAATATTATTACAAAAGATGAAATGAAAAATACCGTTCATGTAGCGACCGGTAATCAAGGACAAAGAAATTATTCAGCTACTATTGGCGCCGGGAAATTGGGAATAGCAGCGGGGCGGACAAAATATGGTGCCACCGGTAATATGACGGATTCCCTAGGGACAAAGACCATAAGTGGATCAAAGATCCCTTACTATATTGGTTTTGGCGACAGTACGAAGGATTATATTAACTTAAATTATAAATTTAACGAAAACTGGAAGTTGACTCATATATATAACAAAAAAGAATATAGCACTAACTATAATGACGCCGCCGGTAATGTATTACAGCATTTCATGTATGATGACACAGAGAATTATACTCAGTTGGCATATAAAGATGAAAACGGTTGGGATTCAAAACTATATTATAATTCAAGAAAAATTGAGAACCCCGACTACTTTACAGTTAATCCTTCTAATCTAGAGTGGGAAAAAAGTACACATAAGCAATATGGTATTATTAACCAGAAAAAATGGACTAGTTCAATAGCCACTAGTTTGCTTGGCTTTAGTCTAAAACGTGAAACTTATGAAAATGATAATCAGAAATTTGCAACTTACGGCAATAGCAGCAGCGCTCTTAAGTCAGAGGCACACTTTGGCGAGTACTCACTAAATGAATATTCTTTGTTTGGCAGCTATGATAGAAAACTAAGTTCTCTTACTAATGCTATTTTCAGTTTCAGGGAAGATGCGTTTAAATCCGATGCCGGGGATTACAATGCCTTCTTACCGCAATTTCAAATACTTACCAAGCTTAATGGAGTCAGTTCTCTTTATGCGTCTGTTGGGAAATCTTTTAGAATGCCAACTTTCCGCAATTTATATTATTCAAGCGCTATTGTTAAGCCAAATCCTGATTTGAAGCCTGAGCATGGTTGGAATTATGAAACCGGTTATAAATATGAGCATAACGGAAAAACATTTAATGTGAGCTTGTTTAAAACGGAAATTGAAGATCAGATAGTTGCCGTCAAAGGCTCAGATGGGGTTTCCTATCAAACAAATGCTGCACAATATAAAAATGCCGGTCTGGAAGTCCGTTATACTCAAGAAGTTAACAAAAATCTTTCTTATAATTTAGGAGCAGTTTTGTCTGATCCTCAACGAATATATAAAGAAGGACAAGATTGGCAGAGAACTTTGGGAAAATATCAAATTAACGGTGGTATTAATTATTCAAACAAAGGCACAGATGTATCTCTGAACTTAAGTTACTGGACTGATAGAGTAAAAAATGGCGTAAGCAGTGAAACTATTACAGTAACAGATATTGATTCACCACTATTAATTTCCAGTTTGCACGTGGGGCATAAAATCAATAAAAACGTCGAAGTAACTTTTAATGTGGAAAATCTATTCAATCGCAAGGATATTGCCAATGTAGGAGGTACTAGCAATAATAATCTTTACTACACAATGGGTAGGACATATGTGGTTGGTATGAACTATAGTTTTTAACTAATAAAAAATATTGTCAAAAAGAGCTTGCAGATTTTTCTGCAAGCTCTTTTACATAGTTTAGCTTATTTGTAATACCTAAGTATTCCTTCATTGACAGCTTTTTTAATTATTCCTGTATCACTTAGGTACTCAATATAGGATCTTAACATTCTTTCTATGAGGGTATATTTATAGACGTCTTTAATTGGTATCTTAAAGGATTTTCTGACGGTTTGGACTACTTCTTCTAGAGTCATAGGTGTTGTTATTAGGGCCCCTATCATTTCTGCCCGCAATTTATAAAACCTAATGTTATTGGTAATTAGTTCTGTAATGTTATCATATATGCCCTTGTGCGCTACCACATATTGACTACAGTTCAGTTTGTAGAGCTTTTCTTTACTTTTCAAATCCTCTGCCAATATAAAGGCGTATGGCATTTTAGCTCCGTCCATAACCTCGCGGCTTATGAGCGCATCTCCTATATAGCCGACATCGTCAGGTGTGATAAGGCAGATATGAGCGGGGCTATGTCCCGGTGTGTGTAGAATTTTGAATGTAATGCCGCACATTTCAATACTATCTTGCCTATCGGTAATTAACATATCCACCGGACAAATCATATGGCCTAAATGCGAAAAAATTTCCTCTAGAGAAAGATTGTTATAGTAGAGCTTAAGATTTATAGCCGAGCTGCAAAGCATAGCTTCAGCTGCTGGCATAGCAATTGGGCAATTATATTTTTCTTTAAAATATGCATTGTTTCCACTGTGGTCAATGTGGACATGGCTATTTATTATACCTGCTATTTTGAAGGAGTTGTTTTCTAAAATATTCGTAAGTCCTTCTTTTTCGCCATCGGCCCAACCGGTATCTAACATAATGATGTGCTCATCATCGATTTTATAAAAAGGAATATAAGTCATTCCCGTATCAATGCAAAATGTCTTGCCTTTAATATTTTTTATTTCCACAGATTGATACACTTCCTTTTTCTAGCTTATTATAATATACGATTAAATGTGTTTATTTGCAATAAGAGCTTTTAATAAAAGAAAAGTTTGAGAAGTTTGACATTTTTTTTAAATAGTGGTAATATTCTGATTAAACTTAATAGTACAAGTTATCAGGTGCAATAAATGCCTAATAGAGAAATCGGTTGAATGCCGATGCGGTCCCGCCGCTGTATGGATGAGCAAATTTCACTAAGCCACTGGATGTAAAAGTCTGGGAAGGCGAAGCTAGCGATGAATCCGAGCCAGAAGAACTGCCTGAAAACAAGCCAAAAAACCATGCGAAAGACGTCGGTGGCTGAAAAACAGGAGAGCTCTGTTCATTTCAACTTCTTTGCGTTTAGGCGCAAAGAGGTTTTTATTTTTTGATAACTAAAAATAGAGGGAAACGAGTGCTTCATAGGGGCTACTATATGCCTTGGAAAAGAAGCGTAAAAGGGAAGCCGGCGGACATCCGGCGCAGTCCCGCTGCTGTAACGAGGTATTTTAGCTAATGTCTCGAAGCCAGGAGACCTGCTTGTTTCTAACATCCAATCAAGCTTGCGGAGTACGGGTGGATACATAAGTAATTATTATGAATTGGTGGTTTATGCCAATTCGTATTTTTACTTATGTATCTTTTACGCATAAGGTTATTGTTTTGGGTGTTTAAAAGCATGTAATCTTTGCAAAGAATTTATTATGAATTTCTTGTAAGGATTGCATGCTTTTTAATCAGTTTTGCCTCATAAACTAGCTGAATAAATTTACAGTTAGGATGAAAGGACGTGAAAAAAGTTTAATTTTTGGACATTAATAAAAAATGGGGATGGAGTAATTTTTATGGATTGTAAAAAATTAGAGGAATATGTTAATGTTGTTGCTAGAAGTGACGAAGAAAAAATAATAATAGATAAGGACTTTTTCATAGAACTTATCAAAGAATTGATTATGCGAAGACGAATGTTGGGAACCAGAGGAAAGCAAAGAAGTGTACTAGGCAATAGGAATAGTCAAAATTAAATATTTTTTGGCAGTGTTAGCAAATAGGGTTAACCTTACTTTCTTAAGAATCCGTAGAGTCGGAGCTTACTGCAATATTATTAAGACAAAACTTACTTAAAGACCAAGTTTTGGCAATAGTGATTAACTATCGCCGTAATTTGGTCTTTTTTTGTTGCCAATTGCGGTTAAATTTTATTATACGAGGAGTGAGTTTATTGAGAAATCATTGTAAAAAATGCCGAGAAAGGGTATATATTGCTGCAGAGCAGTATTGCATTGGCAGAGACGCAGCTAATGACTGGAGGGCTGATATAGGTATGCGTTGGACTTTCTAAAAATTTAATAGTGTGCAGTAAAAATAAATATATTGGGTTGACAATAAAATACCATGATGATACAATCGCTTTATTGATTTAATATAATAGGGGTTAGAGTTGCTTGATAGTTGTTGCTATCAGTTGATCACGTCGACAATGCACTTTTCCCTCAGCTAAGCCCACGAGAGATGGTTAGAGCTGTTATGTTGTATAAGCATTTTTGCTTTGCGAGCAGCCTTACCATTTTGGTAAGGCTGCTCGTTTTATGAAATCTTCATGAACGTCATATTTTGAATTTCATTAAATGACAATTGAAAACTAAATATTTTATTTTTGCAATTCTAGCAAACAGGTTTAGCCTTACTTTCTCAAGAAGCCGTAGAGTCGGAGCTTATTGCAATTTATAATAACGAAACTTACTTGAAGACCAAGTTTTGGTGATAGTCTTACTATCACCAAAACTTGGTCTTTTTTATTGTAAAAATAGAAAGTTAAGATGGGTAGTCGAATTTATCAAAGATATTTGACGGTAATAACTAAGTGAAAAATAAATGTGATAATGTGCTGGAATTTCTGATCTTTGCTTGAGCAATAGATGTTTTGGACTTGTATTAAATGCATTTCAGGAGGGTGATAATGTGAAGCAAAAAGCTTTGCCGATAAACAATAAATCCGCGGTATATATGCTTGCAATTACTACGGCCATTGGTGTTTGCACAATAAATAGTATGGCAAATGCCGAGGAACAGGCAAATATAACTCATGAGTTCTCCTTAGGAGAAATTACCGTAGAGGCAAAACGCCCGGATTGGGAAAGCAAACTATCTCCTGGGTCAGTCACTGTTATACGACCGGATGACTATAAAGGCGAACAAAAATCGCTGCCTGATTTGTTGAAGGATGTACCCGGTGTTCATGTAAGGGAAGTAAATGGTAAAGGGCAATACACTACAGTTACTGTCCGTGGTTCAACAGCGGCACAGGTGGGAATTTTTATTGATGGCGTTCTCGCAAATCTTGGCGGCGATGCTGCTGTTGATATTTCAACAATCCCAGTAAAGAACGTGGAACGTATCGAAGTCTATCGTGGCTATATCCCAAGTAGATTTGCAGGAACGTTTATGGGCGGCGTAATTAATATTGTTACGAAAAAACCAAGCGGGACTCAAATTTCGGCTGAGATGGGAAAAAGTTCTTATGGCGGAGCTAAAGGCGCTTTGGAAATTATATCTCCTTTAGGAAATGGCAGCATTATGGTTGGTGCTAATTACGAATCTAGTGATGGTGACTTTAAATATCAAAATTACGCAGCGGAGCGAAAAGTTCCGGAAGTACAGAAGTCACTAAATGGATTTCAAGCATCTGTAGATAATTTCAATATAAATATGGTTGATACACTAACGTCTTCAAGTGGCTCCAGTGGATCAGTTATAGCTATAACTGATTCTCAAAAAAAGTATTATCAAGAGAACACAGATGCCTGGCTGAGTTTTGTGCGTGGTACAGGAGAAAATAGTCTGAGCGGTGCCATTGCAGAGAATGCATATAACGTGGCTTCCAAAGCCAAGATGAATACGTTTAAAAATACAATGATTGAGATGGGCATTAAAGACAAATATATTGCGGCAGGTTATCCGGAAACAAGTTCAAGCCCTACTAAAATGGATTGGTGGAGTGCTGCCTATGAAGACTGGACGGATCATGGCTCTTTAGAAGGAATAATTGATGATAATACAAAGAAAAATATCATTAATAAATATGTAAGTGACTCAACACCTGCTATCGTTGATTATTGGAAGCAGGCTGCAGATCCTGAAAAAAGTGAATCTTTAGCAAGTGACAAAAAGAAGGTTCAAGAGCTTAACGAAAAATTAAAGGCTCTTAACGATGCTGAACGGTATAGGAAATATAACGATTACCAAAATAGTAGTGCAATAATAAAATGGCAGAATGACAATTGGATGGTTAAAGGCGCATGGAATAAGATAGACAGACATATGCCGGATAGTTTATGGGGTGACAGTGCCAATGATGCTATGGATAGCGCTTTGGTTGATTATAAAGACATTTACTATGCTTCCAGTAGACGGCAAAAATTGGAAAATAGTGAATTGCTTCTGCAAAACAGAAATAATATAGGCAAACTTGAATGGGGTTGGATGGTTGACTATCTACACCAAGATAAGAATTACCGCACAGAAAAGATACTAGATCCGGATAATTTCAGATTTCAAAATATTCCACTAAGGGAATGGAGTCAGTACAAGTCTGATAAGTATAATGGTCAGGTTGACGGCACGTATAAGATTGATGACAGGCAAATGCTTGATTTTCAGATGAATTATTCTCACGAACGGTTGAATATAGATGGATCTTTAATGGATAAAGTGCTTGGTGATAATGTTATTGGCAATATATTGGGACAGACGCGTAACCGTTATGACCAAGACTTACTTAATATACAAATACAAGATAGCATAACATTAGATGCAAAAAGGACTTGGCTGCTAACTCCGAGTATTCGCTATAACCAATCAACAATAACAGGATATAGTGATGGCAAGCGCTTTTCTGAAAATCAAGGGAATAAATTTCACTGGATTCACGAAAAAGATGAACAGACAGATGGCAAGGCAACTTGGCAATTGGCATTAAAGAAAGAGCTTAATGATAATTTCACAATGAGAATGACGGGTGGAACGTATTATCGTTTACTAAATATGTACGAAATTGCTGGTGATGGTGCCGGTATTTTACCTGCATCACGTGACGGCAGCATTTCTATGTTCCCATTGCCTGAGGAAGGTAAGCAATTTGATGTAAGTGCTATTTGGAACGGGAGACTTTTAGGTGCTGATAGTACTGCAACAATGACATATTTCTGGCGACAGTCGGATAATATGCTGCAACTTGTACGTGCAGGCCTTGATTACTGGTCCTATTTTAACGATAACAGAGGCAAAGTCCATGGTGTTGAGATGCAGACAGGATTCAAGTGGAATAAATACGATCTTGATATTAAAGCGACTTATACCAATATGTTCCTAGAAAGAAAAAACAGTGCAGTGGACTATGGCTACAGCAAAGTATGGGCTACTTACCAACCGGAATGGGAAGGTAATCTAAGGCTTACTTATCATCCTGATAAGCGACTGATGATATTTGGCGAGGCCCATTATACCGATGAATATTTTACCAGTTACAACAAAGATAATAGGGGCGGGGAGTATGCTTATTTGTCAGGTAAACCGGTAGAAAGTCTAGTCGTGATAAATGGTGGCATAAAATGGAATATCAAAAAAAATCTGTTGCTAACATTTGGTTGCAATGACATTTTCAATAAAGGCCCGGAACAAAAGGTGCGTAGCAATACTGCCTACACGGTTCCTGGATATATAAATGTTGAATTCCCGCTACAGGGAAGAACGTATTATGCAACGATAAAATATGAGTTTTGATGGGAGGGTGTAATATTGAAAAAAATAATAAGTCATAAAAAATCAGCGGGCATTTTATCATTGCTTTTGGGAGGCTGTTTATATGGCAGTACAGTTTTTGCTGCTAACTTAGTTGCGACAGTTCCATCAGATTACTCTAATAGTCAGATGGGTGCTGTTACTGGTTCAAGGGTTACTACAAATGTTGATGTAACGCCGGTGAAAGCAGCTGCGGATAATCTTAACAGAGATCCGGCTGTATTTAATATAAATATAAATGGTCAAAGCATGATTTTTTTGCGGCAATATACTTATAGTACTACGGATTTAAAGGGTAATTCAATTATTGATGCTGAGGGTAATTGGCGCCAGCCGACACAATCCGGTGTAATTAGTGATGTTGCTAATGCCCATGGTGTAACTGCTAATGATAAATATGTTTTTGCAACAGGATATGATATGGGTAAAATAGGCGTTGCTAAAATTGTTGGCAGTGAATTGCAGGAAGATCGGAATAAAACAATTGATTTGAGAAGTGAGCTTGCTGATAAATGTGGCGCTGCTTGTGATGAAAAAGATGGTGTACATGGAGAAGGTATTTGTGTTAATGGGAATAATCTCTATGTACTAGTAAGTGTTAACCCTGGTGGAGGATTTGACACTTATCTTGATGGATTTTTAATGCAGTATAGTATTAGCAGCGATGGTAAACTAACGTTTCAAAACTATACTAGAGTAGGTAAAAATACAGATTCAGCAAGGTTGAATTTTTACAACAATAAAGTTTTTGTGTCGTCAATAGGTGGCATGCAAAATTATGGCTCAGGAAATGCAGATACAGCAATTCATGTTGCTGATATCTATGGAAACCAATTAAAGGAAAATTCCTATAAGATAAAAGTACCGTCCAACGTTCAATGTGATTTTAGAGACATGAAGATATTACCTAATGGTACTGCCTATATTATGACCTATACTCTTGCTGGTGGTGGCGGCGGAGTTAATTTGCATGTTTATAAAACTAACGTTTCCAATCTCATGTCAGATTCACCTAAAAACTGGGAAGAAGTAATTAATAAGCAAGAGGCTAATGGCTGGTTTGGCAAATTAAATGCTGAATATTATACTAAAAGACTGTGGGCAGAAATCGGGAATACCTTAAATGTATATACTGATGGCAGCACAACCCCGATAGTATGGGAAGCTAAAGATTTTGGTAGTAATGAGCAATATTATCAATTTAACTCGGTAGCTATGTTGCGGCCTGATTCGGTGACCGGAGAAACAGCAAAACTTACGATAGCAACACCGGAAGGTTTAACCAGTCCCTCTGTAACGGTAGAAAAAGTAGTAAATGAAAACGCTACTATGCTGAAAGGTGATTATACAGACGGGATAACCGGTACTGGAAGTGATACGCAATATAGTGATGTTACCGGTGATGACAGTAAATATATTTTTAATGCAGATAAGGTTATAAGTTTAGGTGTTAGTAAAGCCGGGGGTGATTTGGACACAAATGTTCTGGCAGCCATTTATGCTCGTAATGGTAATGACATAAGTGTCGATTCTACGGGTAACACATTGCAATTACAAGCAAAAAATTACATCGGTACGCCAGTAGGTATTTATGCCGGAAATGGAAAAAATGTTACTGTTACGGCGGGAAAATTAAATATTATTACCGCAGGTTATGAAGAGGGCAATACGCTTACGAATGCTATATGGAACGATGCCGGAAAAACAGATAGTAGCGTGATTACTATCAATGCACCGGTTAATATTTCTATGAGTGGCGGCTATGGCGGAAATGGCATAGCTATTGAAAAAACTGATCGTTGGGGCGAAGCAAGCAATGCTGCTAATGTGGAGTCTAAGATAATTATCAATGGTGACGTTAGTATTAAAGGCGAAGATAACGAGCAGTGGGGAATACCTATTAATTCGGAAAATGTTTATTCTAGGTTTAATAATGCAGGGATTCTAACTTCAGTAGATAAAAGTTCCGTTACAATAAATGGCAATGTGGATTTTTCTGTATATGGTAATGGAGCTGCAACTAATGCAAAGGATAGTAAAATAACTATTAGTGGTGGCAGCATAAAAGTTCCAACTGGGACTAATTATGGATACTATACACTTGCATCATATCAAGGAACAATTAATATGAATACAGGTTCTGATGGTGCAACTCCTGGTACTAGTGCTGTTAAATTGGATGGAGATATTTTTGCATTAAGCACAGGTACAGTTAATCTTGGATTGACTACAGCAGATTCCTATCTCAATGGCATTGCTGACAATGGCGGTACTGTAAATATGTGGTTGCAAAACGGTGCAACATGGTCAAACGTTGCTAATAACACAAGATATAAGGAAGATAATGAAGATATCGGCAATAATGGGTTGAGTAGGATTTCCCAATTAACAGGTGGCAATAATGCTGCAAATGCCGGTGTTATTGCGCAAAAGGCTGATAGTAAGGATCTTGCTATTGATAAATATAGTGGATATACTACTGTTCTCTATAATCATGATGCAACCACTCCTAGCAATATTCTTGGTGGTAAGATCAAAATTGGTAGTGCTGTTGCCGGCAGTAATATTACACTTAGGACAGATTATGACAATAATATGAGTACCGAAGAGGTTCAAAAAAATGTTTTGAATGCTTTGGCAAACAAACTTTATTATAGTGCGTATACCACCAATGAAGTGAACTTAAGTGGTAAAGTGGAAATTGCAGAGGGCTTGACGACTCAAGCTGCTTCAAAATATGTTGGTGATATTGTTTTTGACAAGAGTAATGGGCAGGGAAGCCTGAACAATGGTATTACCCCAACGCCAGGGCAGACCGTTACAGATTTCACTTCTTCAATAACCGGAGGCACGGACAAACCTTATGTTGATGGCGGTGTTAAGCAAACCGATGGTAGTTATCTTTTCACGAAATATTCCAAAATCACTCTTACATCCGGTAATGTAATACAACCAGGCTATAATAGCACTATAAATATTAATGCAGCAGGTAAGGTGTTAACTGCTGATGTAAACGGTAGTAAGCTTTTAACCGGTATTTACAATACAAGTTCTAACGGGAATGTTAATATTACTGCTGATAAAACCATATTTAATATCAACAATGATAATAAAGAATATATACAAAAAGCTTATGGAATATGGATGAACAGTGATGGTGGTAAAGTCACAATTAGTGGTCTCACAGAAATTAACACTAATGCGGCAGACCTAAGTTATGGTATTAATGCTAGTTACGGCAGTATTCAACTTGATGGATTGCATGTAACCGTTAATAAAGATGCTGTTGATGCTGATAGCTTGTACATAGATGGCAATAGCAAAGTTGCCGTAAATGTCAAGGATGGTAGCACTGGTACAAACGAAGTGAAAATTGATGGGGACATTTTTAGCAGCAGCAAGATTTCTGACAATGGTTATACTGCGTCTAAAAATAGTACTGTTGATTTGGCTTTGACCACAGGTAGCTCGTATTTTAATGGGTTGAGTTCATATACTTATAGTCAAGATAACGATGATGATTCAACAACAACTGTTAGTCACGGTACTGTAAATATGTGGTTGCAAAACGGTGCAACATGGATAAATAAAAAATATGGTAATGCTGACTATGATTCAGGGTTTAGCGGTAGCGCTTTAACCAAGCTAATTGGTGGTGCTGATACGGCTTCCGCCGGTACAATTTTCCAAAAAGACAACAAAGATATTAAGATTGATAATTATAGTGGCTATACTACGGTGCTTTTCACTCACGATTCTGTTACGCCTACAACCATTAACGGTGGAAATGTAAAGATTGGCAGTGCTTCCGTTGGAAGCAGTATTGCCTTACGAACTGATTATGATGCTAACATGAGCACTAGTACAATCCAGAATAATGTTTTGAACGCTTTAGCAAATAAGCTCTATTATACGGCTTATACTACCGGTGAGCGCAATTTGTCCGGTAAAGTAGAAATAGCGGAAGGGTTAACGGCGCAAGCAGCATCAAAATATGTGGGCGATGTAGCTTTTGATAAAGACAGCGGCCAAGGCAAATATGGCAGCGATGAACCGCAACCACCGGCAGAACAAACCACTACTGCATTTACAACCAGCTTGACTGGGGTTAAAGACACTGATGCTGCATATGTGAACGGTGGAGTATTAAAAGAGGGGGCTTATGCATTTACGAAAGATAGCACTATTACTGTTGACGATAAAAACGTGAGCAGTGATAATATCGGCTACTATAAAGCCGTTGCTGCTATTATTGGTAACAGCAACGATATTGTCATCAATAGTGTGGGGAAAACATTAGGCTTAGCCGCGTCAACTACTGATGCTAACAATCAGGCAATTGGTATTTATACGGATAAAAAGCTTACGATGACTACCTCTGGTTTGACAATAACAAGTACTTCGGCCGGGAAAACGGCATCCGGTATTTTTGTTAGTGGCGGCGGTGCAGCAACTATTAATGGAAATGTCAATATCAGTGCGCAAGATTCTGCGGCTGGCAATGCTTATGGTGTATACGCTTATAACAACGGATCAAAATTGATAATAAATGGTAATCTCACTATGAAAGGCAGTGGGGACGGGGATGCTGCTTATGGTGTTTCGGTTGCAGAAAAAGGTGGCTATGGAACTCCGGCATATCAGGCTAGCGGAATTTATATTTACGATAATACTATAGGCAGCGAAGTAACCGTAACAGGCAAAGCTGATATAGTGGTTAAAGGCACTGGCGTAGATATGAGAGGCAATAAGAACAATAAAGTAACAATTGCGAGCGGCAATATTATTACACCTGAGAGTGAGGAAGACAAGTTTAATGCTTTGAACATTGCTGCAGGCACTTTTAGTATGGGTATGAATAATGCCGTTACTGATGCCAGTGGAGCCGATGTAACTATAAAGGGAAATATTTATACATTGGCAGATGGCAAAATCAATCTTGGACTTGGTAGTGCAAATTCACTTCTTACCGGCGTTATAGAAAATGCTGACGGTGGTTCTGTAAATATTTATTTGGAGAATGGTGCAATTTGGAATAATTTAAGCACTTCCAAGGCCTTGGGTTTTACCGGCAGTCATATTAGCAATCTGGTTGGCGGTACAGCGTATGGTAAAGGCTTTATCTTCCAAAAAGATAGTAATCCGCTTAGCATTGATAATTATAGCGGTTATACAACAGTATTGTATAGTCATGATGCAAGTACCCCAACAACAATAATCGGCGGCGATGTGAAGATAGGGACTGCGTCAACAGGAAGCAATATTACCCTGCGTACTGATAATACAGGACTTAATACTTCATCGACATTGGCGGTTGATAAGAATTTAGTTAGTGCTACCTTAAATGCTTTGGCTAATAAACTTTACTATACAGCTTATACCACGAACGAGAGAAATTTAACCGGCAAGGTTGAAATTGCAGAAGGGTTGACTGCACAATCAGCAAGCATGGAAGTAGGAGATATTACCTACAAAACTGATAACGGACAAGGACAATATGAGTATACTCCAGCGGAAGATGTCCCTGATACTAGTGCAATAACAAACTCAACCACATTACAAAAATCCCGCGTGGCAACAGCGACGGAAGCAAATGCTGAAGCAGGTAAGTACGTCAGCGCTCTTTATAGTGAAAATACAACTTCCAAGGCAGAACCTATGATTATTGATATGAATGGTCAAGATCTTACTTTGGTAGCAGCAAGTACTAGCAAGATTGCTAGTGGTATTTTTGCTGGTACGAACCAATATATAACTATTAAGAATGATACTAAAGACAAAACTCTTAATATTAGCGCAACAAATACTGATACTAGGGGTTCAAGCGGCATTAAAGCAGATGGTAATGCCCATTTGACCATCAGCGGTCCAGTAAGTATTGATGGTGTGAGTACCAAGGGTGACAGTGTTAGTGGTATACAAATACAAGGCCAAGACAGTGAAATTATTGTCAATGGTCCGTTGGCAATTAAAAACATTAACGCAGTGCGAGAAAGAGGTAATGGAATTAATGCTGCAGGCATTATGGTAACCGGTGAGAATTCAAAAGTTACGGTAAATGATTCTGTTGATATCACTGGGGTACGAGGAAGCAGCTTGGCCACTATTGGGGCTAATACTTCAATTTCTGTTCAAGGTGGTACAATCACTAGCGCTGTGGATGCTGATCATTCCAAAAAGTTCTATGCCGCACGTGTAGAAAAAGGCGTTATTAACGTTAATATGAATGGCGATATAGCTGGAAATACTACTACTAAAGTGACCGGTGATGTTTATGTAACACGCGAATATGGTAAAAAAGTTGTTGAGTATTCCGGTGGAACACTTATTGATTTTGATAACAAAGGAGTTTTAAATTTAGCTCTTACGGATAAGCAATCATACTGGACAGGTGTAGCAGGATATGCTGTTGATAACTCTGATTATGGAACTGGTGGTTTTACTGCTCACGATATAGGAACCTTTAATTTGTACCTAGAAAACGGAGCAACATGGAGTAATGAACAACAATCAAGTGTATCAACAACTTTTGCCGGTAGTAAAGTAACAGAATTAATCGGTGGTAGTGATACTGAGCATGCAGGTGTTATCTTCCAAAAAGATAGTAATCCGCTTAGCGTTGATAACTATAGCGGTTATACGACAGTACTGTATAGTCATGATGCCAGCACTCCCACAACAATAATCGGTGGCGATGTGAAGATAGCCTCTGCTGCAATGGGGAGCAACATTACTCTTCGTACCGATAATACAGGACTTAATACTTCCTCGACATTGGCGGTTGATAAGAATTTAGTTAGTGCTACTTTGAATGCTTTGGCTAATAAACTTTACTATACAGCCTATACTACGAACGAAAAGAATTTAACGGGTAAGGTTGAAATAGCGGAAGGTTTAACAGCTCAATCAGCTAGCATGCAAGTAGGCGATATAACCTATAAGGCCGATAGTGGACAAGGACAATATGAATATACTTCGGCAATTGACATTCCTGATTCACAGAATAAAACGGAATTTGCGACGGCTATTAATGGTGACTCGACAATAGATACTGAATATGTAAACGCTGGCGTAAGAAAAGATAACGGACAGTATATTTTCACCAAAGATACTACGACGCTGACGCCTGCTAAGAACTTAATCGCAGCAGGGGCATGGATGCCGAAAATCAGTTCTGCTATATCGGGAAGCACAGCTGATAAGTCAGTAAGCATTGATTTGAATAATAAGAATTTAATAATTAATACGACTACCGATACACATACGACTGGTATTACAGCTATAGGTGACGGCAAGGTTGAAGTAAACAATGCCGGCAAGATTAATATTAGTGCCGTGAGTACCGGCGGCGGGCAAACAGCAGCACTGTACACTAATGGTGGCGGTCACATCATTATCCATAATGGTGGGGATAACCTTGATAACAAAGTACTGACATTAAGAGCTGATACTACATCTAAAGCAAACGGCGCCGTTATTAAGTCTATGAACGGCGTAGGAGGCAAGGAGTCAAGCATAATTATTGATGGCCTTGTGGATGTACTAGCAGATGGCGATACAGCTGATGGCAAAGGTGCTAATGAAGCTGTTAGCGCAGTTGCCTCTACCATTGAAATTGGCGGCGGCAGCATCAAAGCTGCCAATGGTGCCTGGTGTGCAATTCGTGCATATGGCGAATTTGTTTCAGATAACTATGGTACAGTAAATGTCAATATTACAAAAGATGGCGAAGGTAATGTTGTAGGTGCCGGCAAGAACAAAACTGTTATTGAAGGGGATTTTGTTACTAATGGCGGCATGGGCACAAAAGGTAGAATAAGTGTTGGCCTTAGCACAGCGGATTCCTACTGGAAGGGCAATTACACTGATGTTACAGGTTATGGTGTAACGCAAGGTCAATTAGGTAATGTTAACTTGTTTATGTCAAATGGTTCTAATTGGACGGGGTATACCAAAGGTACAATGACCGTTAGCATGGCTAGTGGTGCAACATGGAATGGTTATAATACCGGTGAAAATTTCAGCTTGAATTTGAGCGATAATGCAGTTTGGTATAATACAAACCTCTCCGAAGACAGCAGCAATATTAAGTACTTTAATGGTAGTTCAGGAACGGCTAAAACAGGTTATATAGATATGACGACGGCGGGAGTAGGAAATCTTGTGATTGATAACTACAGTGGAAATACTACTGTTCTCTACAAACATGATACTACAACTCCGACGACGATTATGGGCGGCGATACGACTATAAAGCATGCGGAAACGGCGTCAGCTATTACATTGCGCACTGACAGCAGTGGCATTGATATGCAGGATGATATAGTTGTTGGTTCAGTTCTTGACGCTTTGGCTAACAAACTCTACTACACTAATTACACGACTGACGAAAGAAACCTTAGTGGTTATGTGCAAATAGCAGAAGGACTTACAACATCTTCTGTTACCAAACAAACAGGCAACATTACCTTTGATGGCACAACGGGGAAAGGCACGTTGGATAAGGCAACTGTAACTCCCGGCGTTAAATACCCGGATAGTCAGACAACGGATAGTTTCACTACTGCTATAAACAGTGACTGGACTTTAGACAAGGAATATAAACAAGCAGGCGTACTAAAAACCGATGGCAGTTTTGTTTTTAGCAAAGACAAGACAATTATTACAACTGGTAAAAACTTAATTGCAGGTGGGCCATATTTACCGCCGATAAGTTCAGCTATATCAGGTAGTAGTGCTGACAAATCAGTGAAGATGGATCTCAATAATAAAGAACTGGCAATTAACACTGTTAGTGATACGCATACAACAGGAATTACGGCCATAGGTGACGGCAAAGTAGAAATTAGCAATGCCGGTAAAATTGCTGTTACTGCTGAAAGCACTGGTAGTGGACAAACCGCAGCGCTATTTGTCAACGGTGGTGGACAAATAGTTATACATAATGGCGGTAATGATAGTGAGAATAAAGTTCTTACAGTCAGAGCAGCCAGCACAAATAAAAATAATGTTGCTGTTATTAAAGCTATGAATGGTGTTGACGGAAAGAAATCAAGCATTCTTGTTGATGGCTTGGTAGATGTATTGGCAGACGGCGACATGACAGATGGCAAAGGTGCTAATGAAGCTATTAGCGCAGTAGCTTCCGATATTAGTGTTGGTGGCGGTAATATTAGAGCAATCAACGGAGCGGCCTATGCTATCAGAGCTTATGGTGAATTTGCTAGTGCTAACAGCGGTTCGATAAATGTAAATGTTAATAAGGATAGCGATGGAAATGTTATTGGAGCAGGAAGCAATAAAACCGTTATAGAAGGTGACTTCTCTACCCAAGGCGGCATGGGCACAAATGGGTTGATTAATGTTGGCCTTGGTACAGCGGATTCTTCTTGGACTGGCAACTACACTACTAATGGTGGCAACGTTAATCTGTATATGAAAAATGGTGCAACGTGGACTGGGTACAATACAGGCAAGAACTTTACGTTAGATATGAAAAACGATGCAAAATGGGTAGTTACAGGTGACAGCACAATAAGCAAGTTAAATAGTAACGGAAATGTATTACGAGGGGTGGCAAATACTAAAGTAAAGACCACAACACCTCCAGCCGGCGGAATAGTTGATATGACAAACGATAAGGCGGGTAATGTGACTATTGATAATTACAGCGGTAGCACAACTTTTATCTATAAGCATGATGCAGCAACGCCAACCACTATTTTAGGCGGAAATACAACTATTAAGCATGCTGATGCAAATTCTACAATAACTTTGCGTACCGACAGAAGTGGTTTTGACCTCAGCAATTCTACTCTTGTTGATTCTGTGTTAAGTGCTTTGGCTGGTAAACTTAATTATGCTAATTACGCAACAGGAGAAAATAACCTAAGCGGCTATGTACAGATAGCTGAGGGGTTGACGGCTTCTTCAGCAGGGCGTTCTACTGGCACCATTGAATACAATACGACTGATGGAAATGCTTTACTTAAGCCTGGATCAGTTATTACTAGCGATAGTGATGTAATATATGGTTCTAAAGAAACGGCTATGATGCGTGGTGCAAAATCAGCGATGGCTTCAGCAGCAATGTTGTGGAGAAGTGAAAGCTCTGATCTTATGCAAAGAATGGGGGATTTACGCTTAGGTAGTGAAGAAAATGGACTCTGGGCAAAATACTACACAGGTAAATCCGAATACAACATGCAGAATACATATTTTTCCAATAGTTATACTACTTATCAATTAGGGTTTGATAAAAAAGTAGCCAACAATTGGACTGTTGGTGGAGCTGTAAGCTACAACGACGGATCTAGTAGTTATGATTTAAGTGGTAGAGGTGATAACTCAGCAACAAGTTTATCACTGTATGGAACATGGCAAGGAGAGAAAGGACATTACCTTGATTTGTTGCTCAAAGAAAGCAGCATAAGAAATGATTATACTGTTTATAATGATTTTGGGCATAAACTTAAAGGAAATTATAAGACTTGGGGAACGTCTTTAAGTGCTGAATATGGTAGAAATATTCAAGCGGCCAATGGTATATACTTTGATCCTAGTATTATGCTGACTCTAGGTAGAATACAAGGTAGTGACTATAATGCTGCAAGTGATTTCCTTGATTCCAAAGGTAGCGCTAAGGATATGGCTGTAAGCCAGGATGGATTTAATAGTGCTATCGGTAGAATAAGCATTGGTATTGGCCAAAAAACCAAGACTCGTACTCTTTTCGCTAAATTAGCTTTGGCACATGAATTTGCCGGGAATTTTTCTACTAATTATGCAGCTGATGGGGAACCAACAGGAAATACGGAGATCAAATTTGGTGATACCTGGTGTGAAATGCAATTGGGTGGCAGTGTAAAACTTAATAATAATTCATATGTTTATGCAACATATGGAAAGACCTTTAGTGCAGATTTGACGAACAAGTGGAGAGTTGATGCTGGGGTACGCTGGACATTCTAAGCTTGGATTTAAAAAATTAGTGGCGACTTATTTGAGTTGCCACTAATAAATAAAAATAAAAGGGGTTACTAGAAATGAAAAATGAAAAAGAAGAAATTATGAATGCTAAAACAATTAAAATGAAGGAATTTTTGGAAGCTAACAAAATTGAATGTTTTAATTTGGAAAAGAAGGATGATGAACAACAAACTGCGATTTTTCGTAGCAGAATGCAAATAAAAGGACAAACATTGCCTTTTGCTATTTTGATTGATACCAGTGTCTACACGTTATTACAGGTTCAAATTGCCGCAGGATTAGTTAAAGATGAAAAGTTCGCAAAATTAGCTCCATTTCTTAATGAAATGAATAACAATTATAGGTTGTTCAAATTTGTAGTGCTGCCTGATGGTGATTTAGTAATGAATTCATGCATAACTGCAAAAGATGGCAATTTTGATCCGGAATTGATTAATGCAATTTTAGGAGAGACATTGAAGTTTTTGGAAAGTGAGTACCCAAGGATTATGAGCAAAGTTTGGGATGAAAAATAATAGCTACAAAATAATAATTTAAATTATGAAAAGAGGAATAATTATGAAAAATAAATTAATCGCTTTAGTATGTTCATTATTGATGGTTTTTGGTTTTACAACTACGGCTTTAGCTGCAGATCAAAGTGCTTTGGTTGGTTTTGTTAATGTACAGTACGTATTGCAAAATTATCCTGGAATTAAAGATATTTTGCAACAAATCAGTGATGAAAAGGTAAAGCTTCAAAGTCAGTATAATGAACAAGCACAGAACATGTCTGACGCAGATAAAAACGCTCTGAACGCAAATATTTCAAAAGAATATAGCGCTTTTGAAACAAATACTATGGCACCTGTGCAGAAGAAAATCCAGAAAGCTATTGCCAAAGTTGCTAAGAGTAACGGCATTCTAAATGTAGTAAATAGTAATTCGATGCTTTTTGGTGGTAAAGATTTAACCGAAGAGGTTGTAAAAGCACTTTGATAAAAATTGTCTAATTTAATAGTTGAAGACAAAAAATCAGGGATGATATTTACATTATCATCAAAACGCTAGGGAAGAACGGTGAAATTCCGTCGCTGTCTCGCAACTGTGAAGGGAAATCCTGCCGTCGAATCCTCTTACAAAGGGATGGCTGGGTGATGATCCAAAGTCAGGGTACTGGTTGATTTTTTGTTAATGCCTGCGAAGTATGGGTTAAATTGAGGAGCACTAAAAATATTTTTATAATTTTTAGTACTCTTATTTAGCCATCTGCGCAAGGTATTGGACGAAAGTTTAAGAAAAAGCGCAAGCTTGGCTTTGCTGTTAATATAAGCAAACCACTTGTGTTTTTTTGTTTTAAACAAAAAATACTTATGACTATGCTTATCTTAATATATAAAGAGAGGGAAAATACTATTAATGAGGAGTTGTTGAAATGTGTAGCAATTGGATTGTGACAACAAAAAAAAGAAGATGGCGGAAAAAGTTGGCGACAGCAGTAACATTAGGAATACTATGCAGTATTTATCAACCGAATGTGCAAGCAGCAGAGTATAAAGGGAAACTTACAAGTAATATTACTAGCGATAATTTGGTAGTTGATGGTAAAGCTTCGCTGGAAGGCAACACAGTTAAATATAATTTTACAGAAAACACAACTATAACTAATAGCTATAGCTGGCAAGAATTGGCGGCACTTGGTATTACTACAGACAATCAGGGGTATGTAGGAACGATTCAACCAGGCGGACCTACTGGTCCTACTGCAAGCAGTGGAGAATATCATAATATGTTGTTTGATCTTAATGGTCATAATTTTACTGTTAATCATATAGTGGATACAGGAATTGGACAAATTAACCCTGCAAATCCATCTGCCGGTGCTTATATCTCAAGTACACCTTTGTATATTGCAAAACCTGTATCGATGACTTTTGATAATATTAGTAAAATGACGCTTAATAATCAATCTACAGGCTATTATTTAGCCGGCATATATGCAGGCTATTATCGCGGATTAAATACTGAAGAGCAAGAACTTGCTGCTGGTAGACCTACTATAGTTATAAATAACGAGAGTGGTTGGGACAATGCGGTTACTGTTACCGCTGGTGGGGGCCAGTATTCAGAAAATATAACCGGCATAAAAATATTTAACTGTGGTGAACTTATAATCAAGGGGTATGCCGATTTTGCTAAGGATACAAAAGATTCTGACGGTAAGGTTATTTCAACAAAGTATTATGGGCTTGATGTAAATACAATGGGAAATAGAGTAAATTCGAGTGCCCATTTCGCAGTTGGTGGTGGTAGATGGGGACAGATTTATGGTTATGGCAATTCCTTGTTAGAGTTAAATACAAAAAAAGATGCAACTGGCAATGTAGTTGCAACTAATAACGACGTTATGATGGTAGGAGATATTCAAACTTATGGTTCATACAGTACTGATATTACAACTGTAAATTTGGGATTGACAACACCTGATTCATATTGGAAGGGCGCTACTTATTCGGGAAATGAAAATCAAGTAGAAAATTTATTCCTTAGGAATGGCGGTTGTTGGATAAATAACGTGGCGAGAGTATCAAATATTGTTAATTTACATGGTGGCAGTTCTAAAGAAGATGCAGGAGTATTAAGGTTTTCTAATACGCAGGCAGGTGCTAGTATTAGTAATTATGACGGAACCTTAGTCGCAATGTACGGACATGAAGATGCGACTCCTGCAACTATGCTTGGTGGAACTATTGCAATAAAAAGTGCTGCTGCAAACTCATCAATTACGTTACAAACTAGTAGTAACGGGATAGATGTTACTAATGAGGTCGCTGTCAACGGGGTGCTAGATTCTTTGGCAAATAAACTTTTTTATACTGGCTATATTACAGGTGAAAGGAATTTGTCGGGAAAAGTAAAGATTGCAGAGGGCTTGACAACAACGTCGGTTGAAAAAGCTGCTGGCGATGTTTGGTATGATATAGAAACTGGAAAAGGTAATTATTTGAAGAATGTTTTATCGGATTACAATACGGTTTTAACGGGAACAGTGTACGACCAACAATACGTTGCTGGTGGGCTTTATTATGCTGACGGTGATATTCGCAGCAAGAATGCGACCAATATTAGTGTTAATGGTGTTTCCGCAATAGACGTGGCAAAAAACATTAATTTGGTCATAGATATGCTTGGTAATGATTGGAATATAAATTCTACCTCCGGTACAAAAGATAGTACGGCAGTATCCGTTGATGAGAATGGGTCTTTAACTATTAATAATATGGGTAATATTGTTATTGGCGCTGAGGGAACTAGCTCTGTGGGTCTTTATGCAGGTATTAATGCAGATGGTCAATCTACAGATAAAGCAAGTATCACAATAAATAAGAACGGAACTAACGCACTGCAGTTTAATGGAGATAGTAGCAAAGATTATACTGTTATCAAAGCTGGTAAGCAAGGAGAGATTACTATTAGCCCTCTTCTGAAATTATCCGAAGACCTCCAAAATTCAGCTAAAACAACGATTTTTGATGCAGATGGTGGTAATATAACCTACGCTGGAACGGGGGGAGATATTTTAAAAACTAAGGGCTATCTGGTAAAGGCAAATAATGGCGCACAGGTAAAGATTGGCAAATACAATGGTGTGGCAGATACTTTGCAGGGCGATATCTTGCTTAACAAAGGCATTTCTAGCGGCGCAGATTCAACATACGTATTTTTGAGTTTAAATAAAAATCAAGTATGGACGGGAAGTGCCGGTGGCGACGGAAATTTTGCTGTTAGAATGGGCATTAGTGGTTCAAACTCTTCTAGTGATGCTGGGGGCATTTGGTACAATCAGTGGTTAAATGGCAGCAATCTAGACACGCATGTTGCAACCCTAGATGTTTATGCTTCCCTGCCTGCTAATATTTATCAAAAGAATACAGGCAAATTATACTTAGACGCAATTAGCAATGGTGGCGTAAATGTTTACTATGAACATGATAAAAATACTCCAACATTAATAGAAGCCGGTGATACGGTTATAGGTCATGGTACAACTATAAGTGATGTTATGAAAACAGAAGTATGCTTAAAAACAGATAATGCTGGTGTTGATATGACCAGTAAGGAACAGGTGAATGCAGTATTAAAAGCATTGGCTAACAAACTGGTATATACGGGGTATACTTTGGGAGAAAGAGATATTAATGGGCATGTGGAAATAATGGAAGGCTTATTGACCTCCTCCGCAAAACTTGCCGGCGGCTTGGTAAACTTTAATGAAACTACAGGACAGGCCTTGTATAGTCCGCAAAATGCAAATATGTTTAGCACAGTATTAACAGGAGGAGAAGATACAGAGTATGTTAATGGCGGAATAAAAGATGGACAAGCATATTTGTTAAAGGAAAATACAACAATTGCGCCGAGCTATGATAAAGAAGAAGCAACATATGCTGCAATAGATATTGGTTCAGGGAAAAACGTTGATTTGAAACTTGACGGAAATTTGCTTAATGTAAAAAGCAATGCTGAAATTGCAAATGTTGATGATAGTGCTGTTGCCGGTGTAAATGTTGGTAGCGGTAGTTCGTTGAATTTTACAAATGGTGATTTAAATATTAGTACATCAGGAAATTGTAAGCAGGCTTATGGCATCTATGCTAAGGGGGATGCTAATTATCCTGCGCAAAATATGCTAACAATTACTCAAAAAGATATAGGGGGTATTTTTGATACCACCAAAGTTTTGCATATTTCAGGAATAACCGGCGATAATATTGCTTTTACAGCTATTAAAGCTGTTGATAATGCCAATGTTACTATTTCCAGTAAGGTACAGATTGATGCTGAAAAGGGAGTTGCCATTTTAGCAGATAACGGAAGTAATGTGCAAGTGGCGCTATCTGGAGGTGTATATAGTGAAGTTAGCAAGAACAGCTATATTAATGCTTCTGAGGGCAAATTAATTGTGGCAGGGAAAAATGGTAAGGTCTCTTTAAAAAATATGAGCAAAGGTGATTCTTTGACAGGTGATATCGTAACGGATATCAATGGTGAAGGTGGTGAAGTCAACCTTGATATTACCAAAAATAGTCAATGGACTGGAAGCGTAAGCGGTAATGGTATTTTTAATATTAGCTTAAACTCTAGTATTGCTCTGTGGAATAATCAATGGCAGCAAGGAAGTGGTGATACACAAGTTGCATTTTTGAAAGGGACGTCTAATAATGGCAGTCCGTTTGGTGTTATATATCAAAAAAATGATGGAAAACTAAACATCAATTCATTTACAGGCATAGTCGGTATCCACTATGATCATAACGTAGACGCAGTGTCTGCTATAATTGGAGGCGATACTGTTATTAAGTCCTCTGTTGCAGGCGGTGGCTGGAATTCGCAAAATATTGTTTACGTTAGAACAGATCCAAATGGTATTGATTTGAATAATCAACAACAGGTTAATCAAGTTCTTAATGCTTTGGCAAAAAAAATATATTATAAAGACGCAATTAAAGGTGGTTCAGCCAGTGGTTATAGCGTAAAAGGTTCTGCAGCTATTACTGAATCTATAACAGGAGGATCAAAACTAGCGCTTGGTTTAAAATCCGGTAGTATTTCCTTTAATAACAAAACAGGCCAGGGATATTATTATTATGCCGCTCCAGAACAAATTGCCAGCGAATTTGGCAATACACTTACAGGGCACAATATGATTATTGATAAGAGGTCCGCCGACTACGAATATGCACAGGGCGGTGTAATTGATAGCGCAGGTAAATATGTATTTAAAACTTTGGGTGATACGGTCGCCAATAAAATAGCCGTAGATGACGTAGATAATATTACTATTGGGAAAGGTGAAAGTGCTTTAATTTCAGTAGCAGGCATAGCTGCTCAGGATGTTAGTATAAACTTAGTGGCGGAGAATACTCTTGATATAACCGCGAAAGCAACTGAAGATGGTAAGGGCGCTATAGGTATATATACTAACACTGGTAAAACAGCTAATTTAAGCGTAGATAACTTAATTATTAACAGTAGCAGCGAGAAGGGCTTAGCCTACGGTATTTATAATGATGGCTCTACGAATATAACAAATGATATTAGCATAAAATCGACAGGCACGGGTATTTTAGCAGCAAGCGGTTCTGTCAAGATTGCAGGGCATGCAACTATTGAGACAACTGGTACTGGAGTGGAAACAGGAACCAACGGTGAGTTGCAGTTGGTTTCTGCAGAAATTAGGGCCGGCGAAGGTAAGGACGCTATTAATGCTGTTGGGGGGCAAATAACACTTAATGCGGATGAAAAAGGTCTTGCAGTTATTTCGGGAAATATTTCGGCCATTAACAGTGGTGTAGTAGACGTAACATTCAGTGGAAGCGATGCATCTTTCTCTGGTAACATTGTGAACGACAGTAGCACTATTAAAATGAAACTTAAAAATGGAGCGGTTTGGACTAATACTGATAATGGAAGCAACATAAATGGAGCGTACATTAATACATTTACTGGTGGGGACAGTAAAGTTGATGCAGGTGTTATCAAACAGGAAAGTAACAAAGCAATTACGTTTAATAATTACAGTGGCAATACGAAGGTTATTTATAATCACAAGGAAGAAGACCCTACAACTATTCTAGGTGGCGGGGTGGTAATTGGCACTGCGGTCAAAGATTCTTCGATTACACTTATTACTGATTATAAAGGCATTGGAACTAGTAATGATAATGTACTTGGAGTGTTTGAAGCTTTAGCAAACAAGCTCACTTATGAAGAGGCAGCTCTTAAAAAGACAGTAAATAATTCTAGTGACAATATTAATCTTAAGGGAACTTTGGAAATAGCTGAAGGGCTCTTAACAAGTAGCGCAACTATGAAAACAAGTGATTTGAGTTTTGACAGTAATGGACAAGGGCATGTTAGTGGGACGGTGTTAGATATTGACCCCGATACAGGCAATAGTGCTCAGCATACTTCTGATATAACTTATGGAAATAAGCAGACGGCTATGATGCGTGGTGCAAAATCTGCCATGGTTTCTTCTGCACTGGCTTGGCGTGCCGAAAATAACGATGTAATGAAACGTTTGGGAGATTTGCGCATAGATGCAAATGCGGAAAAAGGTATATGGGCTAAAATCGGTGGTGGCAAAACTAGTTATGATGATAATGATACCAACTATAAAACAACCTTCAAGAGTTATCAGTTAGGATATGATAAAGCGGTAGGTAATGCAGGTTGGATACTTGGTGCTGCTTTTAGTTATTTGGACGGTGATAGCAGCTATGAAAAAGGTAGTGGTACAAATAAAGCGGCTAGTTTGAGCTTATATGGCAGCTGGCTAGGAGATAAAGGCCATTATGCAGATATTATATTACGTGGCAGTAACGTAAAAGCAGATTATAAGGTTTATAACGATTATGGATATAAATTAGAAGGTGATTACGATACAATGGGAATGGCTGTAAGTGCGGAATATGGCCGAAGAATAAAAACAGGGAAAAAAGGCTTCTATTATGAACCACAAGTAGAGTTTACGTATAGTAGACTTGGTAGTGATAGCTATGATGCGCACAGTGATTACCTTGATAGTACAATTCTTAGTGTGAAACAAGATAGCTTTGACAGCTTAATTGGTAGAATTGGTATTGGGGCAGGAGCGCAAAATGAATATTATAGTGCTTTTGTTAAAGCATCACTCCTACATGAATTTATGGGAGGGTTTGACACCTCTTATTCGGCGGTAGGGGAACAGACTAAGAGAACAAGCATGAATTTTGGAGATACATGGGTAGGACTTCAAATTGGGGGAACCGCAAAACTAAGTAAAAATAGTTTCGTCTATGCTAATTTGGAAAAAACCTTTGGTGGCGATGTTAAAATGGATTGGCGTGCAGATGTTGGCTTTAGGTTTACTTTCTAAGTGCTAATGATAAATTGAAGATTATGACTAACGTTAAAGTATAATAAGATAACTGAAATAAGATATATTTTTAATTTGTCACAACACCGTTTATGTAATTAGTATGGACCGGACTTTTGTAGAGAAGTTGACTTTTATGCTCAATAATGATAACATCAAGACAACTTAATAGTATGAGTTATCAGGTGCTATAAATGCTTAATAGAGAAATCGGTTTAATGCCGATGCGGTCCCGCCGCTGTATGGATGAGCGAACTTCACTGAGCCACTGGATATAATAGTCCGGGAAGGCGAAGCTAGCAATGAATCCGAGCCAGAAGAACTGCCTGAAAACTAGCCGAAAAACTACGCGACAGACGTGGATGGCTGGAAAACAGTATAGCTCTGTTTATTTCAACCTCTTTGCGTTTAGGCGCAGAGAGGTTTTTGGTTTTTGACAACTGAAAATAGAGGGAAACAGGTGCCTCGGAGAGGGAATTAATAGATACTCCACAAAGAGGCCTAACAGGGAAGCCGGCGAACATCCGGCGCAGTCTCGCTACTGTAACGGGAAGCCTTTCGCAGTTTTACCATTGAGCATAATTGCTCGAGAAGGCGCGAAAAAGTAATGAACCGAAGTCAGGAGAACTGCCTGTTTCCAACATCCGAACAAGCTTGCGATGTACAAGTGGATACATAATGAATTAGACCAAGATTATTTGTCTATATTTGTGAGTCGCCATGTATTGGTGACTTAGTCATCTATGTATCTGTTTATCGTAAGTGTGTTGCCTTTATCGAATTGCACATAATCTTTACCAGGGACAGATAAAAAATACTTGGAGAAGGTTATGTGTTTTTTGGTAGAAGCGGTTCCGAGGTCTACTAGGCCGATGCGTAGAAAAATTAACATTTATAGCAAAAGCAAAGCGGGGGAATTAGGATGGGAAAATTAAGCAAATATATAAAAAAAGTTGAGGCAGTTGGAGATGAAACTTTGGTAGTAAACCGTGCAAGATATTTGAAAAATTTGCGAGAATTGGCAAAGTTGCGTTATACAGTAAGCAAATCGAAACCAAAAAATAAAACTAAGGAATAGGTTGGTATTATCCTAAGACGAGTGTTTAAGGCATATGTTGTTTCAAGTTACTACATAGGTAGTAAATGTAATTCAGGAACTTTTTTACAAGGCTTAAAGTGCAGTAAAAATACAATTAAAAGCTTTGACAGTAGGGCAAAGTAGAGGAGAAGATAATGCGTAAAATATTAATGCTTTTTTTGATGGTTTGTATTATTTTGCCATGCTTGCAAACCCATGCAGAAGAAAAGGCTCCTGAGCAGCATAGTAAAATTTGGGAAATGGAAATGTCCAGTGAAAAAAAACTAACGCCGGAGGAAGAGGAAAGAGCCAGGTGGGTGGGCGTTTTTGCCAACGATATGGGGATTTATTTGTTTGATAAAAAATCTTTGGTACAAGTGGAAAACCAAAAGAATCAAATACAAGTTCTCGTAAGAACAATATTTAATGGACCAAAGGTAGTAGAGCAACTGCAAGAGCGCTACAAAGCCAAAATGGCGGCAGATGATAAAGTTGCGTTTAGTGAAACCCAGATGATTTTTAACGTAGACAAAAGAAAATATGCTGTTATAGAGACCAAAGTTATCAGCGCCCATGGTGTTTTGCTAGAAGATATTGTGGCGAAGACCACTATTTTCAAATCGGTACCTGTCAAAACTTTTGCTGATACTATGTATGAAGTTGCAAAAGCATTTAACCAAAATCAATAAGGAGGCTCTTAAATGAAAAAAATATTTATGACAATGTGTTTTGCTATAGCACTTGTGTTAGGCGTAACGGCTATGGGCTTTGCAGAGCAACAAAAGCCTGAACGACCTCTTGATCCTAATATTACGAATCTGTCAGCTGCTTATCCTCTAGCTAATGAGGTTTTACCTTCTATACCTGTTAAACCTGAATCATTAAATGACGCTCAAGCGATTACTGCCTATATTGCGGCGGTAGACGCCTATACAAAGGCAGCACAAAAATATATTGACGGTACTACTAATGACTTGAATAAAATTGTTGCCCAGAGAAATTTGGCGGTGCAGAATGCTAATAAAGTCGTGGAAGAATGCAATGCTTTTTTTGAAGCTAATAAAAAACAGAACTAGGCATATTTGGGCTTAATATTAAAAAATTAGTTTTAATATTGCTTGGTTTATTTATCATACAAAAGTCCCCGCATAAAATTATTTTGTGCGGGGACTTTTATATGATGATTTTAATAGAGAGAAGGTGTAAGTACAAATAGAATGTTATTAGGGAAATCACTCTTATTTATGAATCTATGTTTTACATTGGGGGGGATACGAACGACATCACCTTCGGTTAAAAAGTATTCTTGCCCACATAATTCAATGTATGTTTCGCCTTTCATAACAACGGCAATTTCTTCTTTGTCGGTATGAGTATAATAGCTTTCAGTAGTGCTGGCGTGGGCGTTTAAATCCATCATTAAAAGTTCGATATGTGCTTTCATAAAATCAGGAGTTAGTACATCATAAACTATGTGGTCATTGTTTTTTCTATAAACGCTAGTGCGGTCTTTTTTTCGGGAAATTAAGGCTGTTGTATCGATTTCATTAATAAAAAGGGTATACAGGGGAACATTTAAGGCCTTAGCTATGAGTTCTAAAACACTAAGTGAAGGATTGGCCTGGCCTCTTTCGATTTGACTTATGAGCGAGGTGCTTATTCCAGAGGAAACTGCAAATTCACGAATTGTTAGTCCTTTTTTCTTTCTGTAGTTTAAAACCGTTTGACCTATGCAAGTATAGTTCATATTAAACTCCTGTCCATAATGCTCATGCTTTTTTCTCTTTTGTAGCAATATAATGTATATATAAAATAAAGATATAATTTATTGGAAGTATATATTATAATAATTTTATACATTATAGCATACTGCGTATTTTATAGTAAACGATAAAGGGAGCATATAAATGCAAGCAAAAATTGTGCAATACAGTTTTTTGTTTTTAGGTGTATTTGCCTTGTCTACATCGGCGATTTTCGTCAAATTAGCAGCGGCACCGTCTTCTGTTACAGCCTTTTATAGACTTTTATTTGCCGTACTGGTGCTTTTGCCCTTTGCTTTATTTAATGTAGACAATAGAAAGGAATTGTTGGAGCTTAATAAGCAGCAACTGGTCCTAGGGCTAATATCCGGGGCATTTTTAGCTATACATTATGTATTATGGTTTGAATCGTTACAATATACCTCCGTGGCAAGTTCAACCGTTATTGTTACTATGCAGCCACTTTTTGCTTTTGTGGGATGTTACTTGTTTTTTGGAGAACGTTTTAGCAAGAAAGCCATTTTAGGCTGTTTTATAGCCGTACTAGGCTGCTTTATCATTGGGTGGGGGGATTTTAAAATAAGCGGGCAAGCTTTATTTGGAGATTTTCTTGCGTTTGTGGCAGCGGGAATTATAACTGCATATTTTTTTGTTGGACAAAAAATGCGTAAACAAATAGCGGTTATCCCTTATTCAATTTTGGGATATATAAGCAGTATAGTTTTCTTGGGAGTATATACATTTTTTAAGGATGTATCTTTCACTAATTACACTTTGCCCACATGGTGGTCATTTATTGGTTTAGGCGTTATTTCAACTATTTTAGGGCAAATGATTTTTAATTGGCTATTAAAGTGGTTAAGTACATCAATAATATCAATGAGTATTTTAGGGGAAGCCGTTGGAACTTGTATCCTTGCGTATTTTATTTTGCAGGAAGCAATATCCTGGCAACAAGGTATAGGAATAATAGTAACATTGGCGGGACTTTCTTTATTTTTATTTTCTAAAAACAGAGTATAATTTGGGAAAAAATTTATAATTTATTGCATAAAAATGGAGGTATTTAAAATGGATAAAATTAATATTGAGGAAAAACTCGCACTTTTTAATGAATATTGGAACCCGAAAATTATTGGAGAACTTAATGAGTCATATGTGAAATTAGCTAAATTTAAAGGTGAGTTTATGTGGCACACCCATGAAAATGAGGACGAAATGTTTTATGTGCTTGAAGGTATTTTGACTATTAAATTTAGAGACAAAGAAGTGAGAATAAAAAAAGGCGAATGTATTATAATCCCAAGAGGGGTTGAGCATATGCCTGCGACTGAAGAAGAAGTTCATGTAATGCTGATAGAAGCAAAGACGACCTTAAATACCGGCAATGTTGTGAATGAAAGAACTGTAGAAAACTTAAAGAAAATTTAAGTATAATAACAAATATACAATAGTCTTAAGAGCACACTTTTCACCTAAAAGCATCTTGCGTAAATATTATTTTATGTGAGATGCTTTTTGTAGTTGCACCCAAAATTGATGTGGCAAGAAGATTTTCAGTAGCATAAATGTTTTCTTTATCGCAATATCATACAAGAAATAAAATCTTTCTCATGATAAACTGTTCACAGAAAGGAGTAATGATTATGATGAAACAGGAAGAACGCACGGTATGTTTTGACGATGAGTTAGGTATAGAAGCATACAAATTTAATGGTATTATGCAGAAATTTCCTAATCATTTTCATGAATATTATGTAATCGGTTTTATCGAAAGCGGCAAGAGGCATTTGTCCTGTAAAAATAGGGAATACACAATAGGTCCAGGTGACATTTTGCTTTTTAATCCGCGAGATAATCATACCTGTAATCAGATAGACGGTAAAACCTTGGATTACAGGTGCATAAATATTAAACCTGAGGTAATGCGCGCTATAGTATATGAAATTACCGGCAAAAATTATCTACCAAAATTTTCGCAGAATGTAGCATATAAAAGCGAGCAAGTGCAAATTCTTAAGGAATTACATCAAATGTTGCTGGAGCAACGTACTGATCTTGCTAAACAAGAAACATTTTATTTTCTCATTGCCCAATTGCTTGCGACTTATACTGAAGCGATAAAAGCTGAAATTAATAATGTCAGTGAAGATATTCAAAGAGTTTGTACATATATTGAAGTTAATTTTACAACACTTATTACATTAGGAGATTTAAGCAAAGTAGCAGGACTAAACAAATATACTTTATTGCGCAGTTTTACTAAAGAAAGAGGTATCACACCTTATCAATATTTAGAAACTATTCGTGTTAACTATGCAAAAAGATTACTCGAACAAGGTGTAGAACCCATAGAGGCAGCTGGAAAAGCAGGATTTACGGATCAAAGCCATTTTACAAAATTTTTTAAAAATTTTATTGGAACTACGCCAAAGCAGTACCAAAATATTTTTGCAGATAAGGATAAATAACAACTAGTTAAAATTAAAGGGAGAATAATAATGGAGTTAAAATGTGTAATGGTCATAGACGAAGAATTGCCTGTGGGTATAATAGCTAATACAGCGGCAATTTTGGGTGTCACAATGGGTAAACAAATGCCGGAGACAGTTGGGGCAAATGTAATTGATAAAACAGGCAATGTCCATTTAGGAATTGTTAACTTACCTATTCCAATACTAAAAGGACAGGCTACTTTGTTAAAAGAGTTGCGGAAAAAATTATATGAACCGGAATTTGCAGGCATGACGGTTGTCGACTTTTCTGACGTGGCACAAGGTTGTAAAGCCTATGGTGAATTTATTGATAAAATTGCTGAGGTACAGGTAAATGAATTGCAATATTTTGGACTTGCAATTTGTGGTAATAAGAAAAAAGTTAACAAATTAACCGGTAATATGCCTCTGCTTAGATAAATAATATTTTTCTTTAGTTTTTTGCTAGAATTAGGGAATTTATTGCTTAAATTTGCACTCATTGACAAATAGTGAATTAAGTATTAAACTTTAAGTTAGCAAGAGCTAACCGAAAGGGTGAGTTAATATGATTAATTATATTATTGGTGCAGTTATAGCAATACTAGTTGTATTGGCAATTCGAGCAGCATTTTTTAAAAAAGATGGCGGTTGCTGTGGGTGTTCCGGTTGTGCACATGAAAAAGAGTGTAAAAAGATTTAAATAGGAATTTTACTAATTGGAAGCCTCTCGTGTCTTTTGGACGCGGATGCAGGTACTAAAAATACTGGAGCAGAAGGACTAATCCGACAAAATGAACAATTCAAGCATAAAAAATACAAAATACTTACAGCTTTTTCGCTAAATGTATTGACTTTTCTGTAAAACGTATTTATACTAATCTCGTAGCACAGAGATGGCAATGTAGCCGGGTTGTTCCGTATGGAGCAATCCGGTTTTGTGTTATAATATAAGCTGGCAATGGGGCCCGACGTTTTTATGTACTCCATTGAGATTTCATAATGAAATGGTGGCGTTTACATGATTAGAAGAAACGTTTGGGCAGAAGTTGATTTGTCTGCAATTGGGCACAATATAAAGGAAACAAAAAAAGTATTGCAGCCGGATACAAAGCTTTGTGCTGTGGTAAAGGCCAATGCTTACGGCCACGGGGCTGTTCCCGTAGCTAAAGCGGCTATCGAAGCAGGCGCAGATTTTTTGGCGGTAGCTATGACTCAAGAAGCCTTGGAATTGCGTTTAGCAGGCGTTTATGTACCGATTTTGATTTTGGGAGCATTAACTCCGGGGCACGAGGAAACAGTAGTGGAATACAATATTAGTCAAACTGTTCCTGACTTTAAGAGCGCAGAGATATTATCTGCAGCTGCTGTGAAAAAAGACAAAGTAGCTAAAATACATTTAGTAGTTGAGACTGGAATGAATCGTATTGGTTGTAAGGTTAGTGAAGCGGGAAATTTGGCAGAGGCTATAGTGGCTTTGCCTAATGTGGAGCTAGAAGGCGTTTTTTCTCACTTTGCTAAAGCAGATGCAGAAGATAAAACTTATATGCAGCGACAATATGATGCTTTTGCCGAAGCAATAAAGAACATTGAAGCCAAGGGTGTTTGCGTCCCCATTAAACATATTGCTAACAGTGCTGCCATTACGGAAGCACCGGAAGTACATATGAATATGGTTAGACAAGGGATTACACTTTATGGGTTGTGGCCTTCAAGTGAAGTGAAGCGTAGTCTACATTATCAACCGGTTATGAGTTTAAAAGCAAAAGTTGTATTTGTTAAAGAAGTTCCCGCAGGTGAGAAAATTGGCTATGGTTGTACTTACGAAACGACAAGGACTACCAAAGTAGCAACATTGCCCTTGGGCTATGCGGACGGTATTAGCCGAAAATTGTCTAACCGTGGCTACGTATCAATCCGAGGATGCAAGGCCCCAATAGTAGGGCGGGTTTGTATGGATCAGATGATGGTGGATATTACAGATATTCCTGATGTAACAGAAGGCGATGAAGCAATAATTTTTGGTGGCAATGAGATATCAATAGATACCGTTGCCGAATGGATGGAAACCATAAACTACGAGGTCCTTTGCCTCCTAAGTGATAGAATACCTAGAAGATATGTTTTTAGTTATCATATGTACAAGTAAATACTATCTTTTACCAATAGTGGCAAGACTTTCATAATTGTTCGCCTAAGGGCTGCAATAAATAAAAAAAAAGAATATGAAGGAGTTGAGTCAAGTGAGGGGAAAACTTTTGGCAGTGGCTGTGTCTGCGATGTTAGCAACATCTTTATTTGCAGCAGGTTGCGGTGGTAGTGGAGGAAGCAAAAAGGCCGATACAATAAAAATCGGTGTTGTCTCTGAAATGACAGGTAGCAATGCTACCTATGGAACGTCCGTAGTAAATGGTATGAAGTTGGCTTTGAAAGAAGTCAATGCTAAGGGCGGTATATTAGGCAAGCAAGTAGAAATTGTTGTTGCTGATAGTAAGAGTGAGCCGGCAGAAGCTGCCAATGCAATGAGCAAAGTTATTAACCAAGATAAAACACCTTTGGTAATGGGTATTTTTACTAGTTCCAGCGCTATAGCTGCTTGTAATGTGAGCGAGGCTTCCAAAGTTCCGTTCTTGGCTATTGGTGCCACAAATCCTAAGGTAACTTTGGATAAAGATGGTAAAGTGAAACCTAATACTTTCCGTGTTTGTTTCATCGATCCGTTCCAAGGCACTGTTGGTGCAAACTTCGTGTTAAATGAATTGAAGTTGAAGAAAGCAGTTATATTTGTAGATAATAGCTCTGATTATTCCAAAGGCTTGGCCCAATTCTTCAAACAAGCTTATACCGAAAAAGGTGGCCAAATTGTTGGTGAAGAAGCTTATTTACAAAAAGATACAGATTTTAAAGCAATTTTAACAAAAATTAAAACCATGGGTGCAGAAGTTCTGTATGTTCCAGGTTACTATGAAGAAGTTGGCAAGATTATTAAACAAGCACGTGAACTTGGTATGACAATGCCGATAGTTGGCGGTGATGGCTGGGATAGTCCTAAGTTGTCTGAAATTGCCGGCGCTGGTCCTTTAAACAATACTTACTTTACTAATCACTACTCTCCTGATGCTGATTCTGCTGAATCTAAAGCGTTTGTTGCCGCTTATCAAAAAGAGTATAATGCTAAACCTGATGCTCCGGCAGTACTTGGTTATGATGGGGCTAAATTGATGTTTGATGCAATTACCCGTGCCGGTTCTACTGATGGTGCGAAAGTTAGCGCCGCTCTTGCTGCTACTAAAGGGTTCAAGGCTGTTACAGGTGAAACTTCCCTGAATGCTACCCATGATGCTGTAAAGAGTGCCGTTATTATCCAATTCAAGGATGGTAAGCAAACTTACCGCGCAACTGTTAAACCTTGAGTTCCCTAACTTAGCTTTCCCTTATTTTGGCTACTTGAGTTGAAGGTAGAGATACCTTCTCTCAAGCAGCCTTTTTTTGTGTTATAATATTATCTAAACACAAAAGAGTTTGGAGGGTTAAGATATGGAACTAGATATGAAAGAATGGAATGCTTATGTTGACTTTGTTTCTGGGGGGGAATGGCCAATACCCAGAGGTTTTGTCAGTGATTATAATAATTGGCTTTGCCGGTCTGTAGTTGGGCGTGCACTATATTTCCGTGAGAAAGTAGAAGAAGCAATGACGGTCTTAAGTACCGTAGTGAATATTGAGCCATCTATGGAAAAACCTAATTCAGGTATGGGTGAAGTAGAACACAAAATTTTATGCATGCGGGATTTAGCTAAAATAGTATGGCAATTGACAGAAAATAGTGATGCGGCCTTAAAGTTTTGGGATGAAGCCGTACGTCTTTGTGACATGTGGCCGTATAATTTTAACAGCGTGGCAAGAGGAGAAATTAGCTATGGGCGCTTGGTTATGCTTTGGGTGGCCGGTAAATATGATTTAGTGGAGTCACAGTTAAAAGAAATGGCTGCTAGCGAACGTTTTGAAATGCCTGAGTATAATGTAAATAGCTATCGCTATTTTGCTTACAAATTCAGAGCGGAAACAGAATATAATGCTAAAAATGTGCATAAAGCAGCATTAATATTTGAAGAAGCTTTTAAATATTATCCTATGTCCGTAGAAGCCAGACGCGAGGAAACCAAAGCTAAAGCAATGACGGATATGGAAGAGCGGTATAATAAATTTTTGCAAATGAGCAAAACGCAATATATTCAATGGGAAGTAGTTGGAGAAGCAAGAGGACCGGTACGTGGATAATGGCTAAAATATTTTATTTTACGGGAACAGGGAATTGTTACAGCGTTGCTAATCGGCTGGGAGAAAAACTGGGCGCAGAGTTGGTTGCTATTACTGATTACTTGTCTCATCCATATATAGTTGAAGATGCTGTAATTGGAATTGTGACCCCGGTTTATAGCATGGATCTGCCTCAGGTGGTAGCAGAGTTTTTGGAAAAGGTACAATTGCAAGAAACAAGATACATATTTTGTGTAGCTACTATGGGCGCTTTGGCCGGTCGGACTTTGTATCATGTGAAAGAGATTTTGCATAAACGTAAATTAATCTTGAGTGCAGGGTTTACTGTACCTTTACCTGATAACAGTATAATTTTTCCTTCCGGAGAAAAGCGCATGCAAATGCTTCTGGCAGCAGAGGAGGAAACTGTAAATAATATCGGTGAATTACTTAAAGAACATGAGGAAAATTCTGTTAAAATGAAAGATTTTTTCTTATGGAAAATTGTAGCAGCTGTTGGCATGTGGAGTCTTAAGTCAGTTTTAAACGTTAAGCATAAAAAAATTAATAAAGATAAATGCAACGGTTGCGGTATTTGTGCAAAGATTTGTCCTGCAGGCTGTATCACCATGGAAAAAGGCCACCCTGTTTTTGGCGAAGGGTGTTTAACTTGTTTTGGCTGTGCTCAGTGGTGTCCTAATGAAGCTATTAATTTAGGCTGGCTGCATCCGACGGGCAAGACTAAGTATGTACATCCGGGGGTAGACGTTCAAGATATTTCCGGCCGGCATATGCTGGATTGTAAGAAATAAACATAATAAGCTAAGGAGCATAGTATGAGTACATATAATAAAATAAATAGGGAGACCCTGGTGGCACTGGAAGCTGTAGTAGGTGCGGAATATGTTTTAACGGCTCCTGAAATTTTAGACAAATATAAAACTGATGAAGAAACTAACCCGCGTTATTTTCATATTCCTGAGGTAGTAGTTATTCCTGGTACAACCCAAGAAATAGCTGAGATAGTAAAGCTGGCTAATAAGTTTTTAGTACCTATAACAGTACGTGGTGCAGGAACTAGCTTATCTGACGGTGCTATTGCCGTATGTGGTGGGATAGTTTTGCTTATGGAACGTATGAATAAAATATTATCCTTTGATGAAGAGGGAATGTATATGGTAGTAGAAGCAGGTGTTTCCACCAAGGCTATCCAGGATATTGCTAATAGCAAGAAGCTGCTCTATGCAGGTGATCCGTGCAGCGCGGAAAGCTGTATGATTGGAGGCAACCTTGCTACTAATGCAGGTGGAAATAAGGCTGTTAGGTATGGAACTACTCGGGACCAGGTTTATGCCTTAGAAGTGGTGACACCAACAGGAGACATTGTTAATATGGGAGCACGCTTGCAAAAGAAAACCACAGGTTATTGTTTAGAACAGCTGCTCATGGGCAGCGAAGGGACCTTGGGAATTATTACTAAAGCGACCTTAAAATTAAAACCTTTGCCTCCTTATCGTTTTGACATTTTGGCAATTTTTACTGATGTTACCAAAGCCATTGATCTTGTACCAAAAATCATTAAAGCCGGGGTTACGCCTACTAGTATAGAATTTATGGATAACAATTTTGTTCGCTCTACTAATGATTATTGTGAAACTCGCTTGCCGCATTATGAAGATGGTAGTTATATCATAATTACAGTGGAGACGTTAACGGAAGACGAGTTAGATATTAAGATGGAGCTTTTAGATAGCCTCTGTACAGAAAGTGGTGCTGCTGAGGTATTGGAAGCGGATGAACGTGTATGGAACTTACGCCGAAATTGTCAAGAGTCTGTACGTATTATTAGCAAAGTAAATTTAACTGATGATGTGGTTGTACCTTTGGACAAAGAAGCAGAAACCATTAAGTTTGTTATGTCCACAGGTAAAAACTATAATTTGCATGTTATGACTTTGGCTCACGCAGGCGATGGAAACTTGCATATTTGTCTGTGCAAAGGTGATCTATCTGATGAGCAGTGGGATAAAGAAGTAGCTGAATTTCATGCTGAAATTTATGCCTATGCCTACAAGGTAGGAGGTCGTCTTAGCGGTGAACATGGCATTGGAGCGAAAAAGATTAAAGAACTAGAAAAATACACAGAACCAAGCGAATTGGCTGTTATGAAAACGATTAAGAAAGCTATGGATCCCAATAATATACTAAATCCCGGTAAAGTAGTATTTATGTAGTATATGTGTAGTATGGGTTTGCAGGGATATTTATTTGGTAGTTGCGTATAAGCGCAGGTAGGTGTACAATAGCGGGTATATAAAATGTAGAAAGGTAGAATGGTAGCAATGAAAATGTATAATCCAGTAACTGAAGAGGTAGTAGAGGCATTAAAAGCCGCGGTAGGAGTAGAACATGTTTTTACTGATCCTGAAAGCTTAGACAAATACAAAACGGATGAAGAAACAGATTCTCGGTTTTTTCATACACCGGAGGTAGTCGTAGCACCAGGCAGCGCAGAAGAAGTTGCCGCTGTAATGAAGATAGCCAATAAGTATATTGTACCGGTTACCCCTCGTGGTGCAGGTACCAGTGTTTCTTGTGGGGCTATTGCTGTTTGTGGTGGTATTGTTTTGCTTATGGAACGCATGGACAAAATAATTGAAATCAATACAGATGGTATGTACATGATTGTTGAGGCTGGCGTCCGTACTGTAGAGATCCAACAAAAGGCTAATGAACAAGGATTACTCTATGCAGGAGACCCTTGCAGCAGTGATAGCTGCCTTATTGGTGGAAATATTGCGACTAATGCCGGTGGTAATAAAGCAGTTCGTTATGGTACGACTCGTAATCAGGTTTATTCCGTGGAAGTTGTTACTCCCACCGGTGATATTGTGGAGTTGGGAGCGCGTTTAAAGAAGAAAAGCACAGGTTATTGTTTGGAACAACTCATTATGGGCAGCGAGGGAACTTTGGGCATCATTACTAAAGCAACCTTGAAACTATTGCCTTTAGCACCCTATAGACTTGATGTTTTAGCTATTTTCACTGATGTAGAAAAAGCAACCGGGATTGTTCCAATTTTGGTTAAAGCCGGACTTAATCCTACTAGCGTAGAGTTTATGGACAATGGTTTTGTTCGTAGTTCCAGTGACTTTAGTGAGTTGAGACTGCCTCATTATGAAGATGGCAGCTACGTTATTATCACGGTAGAAACCTTTAATGAGGATGAATTAGATAGCAAAATGGAACAATTGGATGAATTGTGTAATGCTAACGGCGCTACTGATGTTTTAGAAGCTGACGATAGAGTATGGACTATCAGGAGAAATTGCTTGGAATCTACACGCATATTGAGTAAAGTTAGTACGTCTGATGATTTAGTAGTTCCGGTTAATAAAATTGCTTCAACCATTAACCATCTTACCGCGGTGGCCAAAAATTATCCATTCCGTGTCTTTACCTTGGCCCATGCCGGTGATGGTAATTTGCATTTCCAAATTTTAAAGGGTGAATTGACAGATGCAGAGTGGGAAAATGCCTTGGCTAATTTCCATGCAGAAGTTTATCCATATATTTATAGTTTGGGCGGTAGAATTTCCGGAGAACATGGTATTGGTTCAAAAAAAGTTGAACCAATGGAAAAATATACCAATAAAATTGAAATGAAAATGATGAAAGAAATAAAAAAAGCCTTAGATCCAAATAATGTGCTTAATCCAGGCAAAGTATTTAATATGTAAAAAAAGGTTCTATAATAAATGTTGGGGTAGGACAGACATTCTAGTCTGTCCTACCCCTTT
>VSSQ01000268.1_pt1 | contig 52564 bp, 35 predicted proteins | sample 4763081 | NCBI WGS metagenome assembly VSSQ01 (sample SAMN12137344, study PRJNA551015) | bioreactor metagenome | isolation source: SDC9 anaerobic chlorinated ethene degrading culture | place: USA: Knoxville, Tennesee | collected 2015-01-01
TATTGCCCTGATTGAATCTCTTGAGATGAAAAACATGCTTTCGAAGGAAGAGGATAAATTTGGTGCGGTAATCAAGATAGTAGCCGGTGCCGGAGGTACCGAAGCGCAGGACTGGGCTGAAATGCTTTTCCGGATGTACCAGCGATGGGCTGAACGGCAGGGTTATAAACTCGAAGTAACCAATTATCAGGATGGAGATGAGGCCGGGATTAAAACGGTTACCATGCAGATTGAAGGCGAAATGGCCTATGGCTATCTGAAATCGGAGAATGGCGTTCACCGCCTGGTGCGTGTTTCTCCCTTTAATGCCCAGGGTAAACGCATGACATCCTTTACTTCGGTTTTCGTGGTTCCTCTGGTGGACGATACGATTGATATCGAAATCAACCCGGGTAATCTGAGCTGGGATACTTTCCGGTCGGGTGGAGCGGGTGGACAGAATGTGAACAAGGTAGAAACGGGTGTGCGCCTGCATTATAAGTTTACAAACCCTGTTACCGGAGAGCCGGATGAAATCATCATTGAAAACACAGAAAGCCGTTCGCAATTCGGAAATAAGGATAATGCTATGCGTTTACTCAAATCGCAGTTGTATGAACTGGAACTCGAAAAACGCCGTGCTGCTGTTGCCAAAGTAGAAGCGGGTAAACGCAAAATAGAGTGGGGCTCGCAAATCCGCAGTTATGTGTTCGACGACCGCAGGGTGAAAGACCATCGTACCAACTACCAGACTTCCAACGTGAATGCCGTGATGGATGGAGATATAGATGCGTTTATCAAAGCTTACCTCATGGAATTTGAAGGCTGATCTTTTACGCTGAATACTTTGGTGAATGCTTTGGGTGCAGGTACCTCGAAACTAAGTTGTTCCTTCGTGAAGGGATGATAAAAGGCGAGGATACTTGCGTGCAGACAGATTCGCCCGAGCGGACTGCCCAATGAACCGTATTTCTTATCACCGGATACCGGGTGCCCGATGCTTTGCAGGTGCACCCGGATCTGGTTTTTACGACCGGTTTCCAGTTCGAGTTCCAGCAGCGAGAAGTAATTGTTTGACTTCAGACAACGGTAATGGGTGACTGCCTTTCTGCCTCCGTCTGCTTCCTTTCCGGAATGTATCTTCAGCGATTTCTCGTTTTCAGTTAGCCAGCTGGTGATGGTGTCCTTCTGTTTTTCCACTTTCCCTTCAACCAGGGCGATATAGGTCCTCTTGGTCACAATTTCGTGCCAGTTTTCCTGTAGGATGAGTTGGGCGTCTTTGTTTTTGGCAAAGACCAGAACACCCGAAGTCTCACGATCTAAACGGTGTACCACATAAATACGGTTCGACGGACTACCTTTTTTTACATGCGTTTTCAGAATGGAAAAGGCAGTTGTTTCATTTCCTTTTCCGGTACTTACCGTGAGAAGCCCTTCTTTCTTTTCTACTACAATGATGTCGTTATCTTCGTACAACATCCGCAGTTTCGGATGAGTCAGTTCGATGTTGCCACGTGAACTTTTTACTTCCACCGTATCGCCGGGTTTCAGTGGCTGGTTAAACAGTGTTGTGATTTTGCCGTTCACCATCACCTGCCTGTGAGCAAGCAGTGATTTAACCGAATTGCGTTTCATGCCGCCCATTTTGGCCAACAGGAAATCCATCAAATCACCATCGGTGCTTACTTTTAACCGGGTTGATTTTACCGGTGGGGTATAAGTTGTGTTTTTTCTCATCCTTCAATAATTAATGTAGCCGCAAAGTTAATGCATTTCTGTGGTCTTTTGGAGTATTCAAGTTAAGATTGACTTCAGTCCGGTCATTCCACATTGCGTGTTATGAGAATTTTATCAATTCTTTGACCGTCCTTGTCAATGATTTCGAGTGTATAGCCTTCGAAATCAAGTTTATCGCCAATTTCAGGTAATGATTTCATGGTATGTATAAAATAACCAGCAATTGTAACAAATTCACCTTCTATTTCATGATCCGGATCAATATCGAAATAATGAAGAAATTCTACGAATGGAAACTGTCCGTCGGCAAACCAACTGTTCTCATTCCGGGGAGTTATTTTGTATTCGTTTTGGTTATTCTCTGTAACATCTCCTATAATCGCGTCCACAACATCATCCATGGTTACAAACCCTTGCGTGGAGCCATATTCATCGACAACTACTCCATAATGTATTCCCTCGCTTTTGAACTTCTCCAGGAGTTTATAGGCAAAAGTGCCTTCGGAAAGATAAAGAGGCTGCTTGATGTAATTCGATAAAGTGAATCCTTTCTCATCAACTGGGTCGAAAAGATCTTTTAATAATACAATACCGATGATTTGATCCGGATCATTATTGCTGCAAACGGGATAAGCCGAGTGCTTTTCAGTGTAGATTTTCTGCCGGATCGTATCCCAGTCGTCTGTTTCGTTAAAAAACACCAGATCGCTTTTATGTGTTATCAAAGAATTTACTCTTCTGTCTCCGAATTCAAACACCCTTTCCACAATGTCTTGTTCAATATCCTGAATCTCTCCTCCTTCAGCGCTTTCGCGGATGATGGATTTGATTTCTTCTTCGGAGACCCTGCTTTCGACTGTGTTTTTTATTCCAAACAACTTAACGAGCAGATTGTTGGAAATAGTTAGCAACCAAACAAATGGTGAGGTTAGAAATGACAATAACTTCATCGGACGGGCCAGAAACATTGAAATAGGTTCCGGAAATGTCATTCCCAGTCGTTTGGGGAATAACTCTCCCAAAACGATAGACAAATAAGTTGTACTGACTACAATTATCCCCACGGCCAAATCATGTACGTAGGCTTCACCGACACCCAAACCTGCTAAAAACAGTTGTACATCATCGGCAAGTTGTTCACCACTGTAGACCCCGAGGAGAATCCCGATCAATGTTATTCCAATCTGAACAGTAGAAAGAAACCGGGTTGGATTTTCAGAAAGTTCAAGCGCTGTTTTGGCTCCTTTCTTTCCTCTTTTTTTAGCTGTTTCTAACTTATATTTACGGGATGTGACTATTGACATCTCCGACATGGAAAAAATTCCATTCAGCACAATAAGTGCTATGATAATCGCAATTTCCAAATTTTCAGCAAATTAATAGGTGCAAAATTACAATAAATTTGAGATATTTTATATATGAAACTGGTATGACGCCTGATTTTTATAATGATTCTCCGTTTTTTTATACTTACGGAGGTTTATATCTGTTGTAATTTTGCATCAGAATTAATTAAAAAACAAAAACAGATATGATTGATAGTTTAAACTGGCGTTATGCCACCAAGAAATTTGATAAAAACAAACAGGTATCAGCCGAAAATATACAATTGTTAAAAGAAGCGGTACGATTGACGGCATCTTCTTACGGATTACAACCCTATAAAGTACTTGAAATAAAGAATCCTGAAATCAGGGAGCAATTAAAAACAGCCTCGTTCGGACAGCCACAAGTCACCGATGCTTCAACTTTATTCGTGTTTTGTGCCAACGACGATTTAACCGATGCGCATATCGATGCTTATCTGGAGCTTTCAGCCAAAACCCAACAGATCGACGTTGCAGGACTCAAAGGTTATGGTGATTTTATGAAAGGAGTGTTTGGTAGCCGAACTACAGCTCAAAAACACGAATGGTCAGCCCGTCAGGTCTATATTGCACTCGGAAATTTGCTTACCACAGCAGCATCCATGCAGATTGATGTGAGTCCGATGGAAGGATTTGATCCTAAACAGTATGATGAAATACTCGGAATGAAAGGCAGCGGATATTCAACAGTAGTTATTGCTGCTATCGGATACCGGTCTTCCGATGATGAGGCACAGTACAAAGCTAAAGTCAGAAAACCGATGGACGAGTTGTTTGAAACTGTCTCACGGGCAACGCAGGATTGATTATTCCCTTTTTGTTGCCCGGATCGTTGTGTCCTGAATTCTGAATGTCCCTTTTTATCTCCTGATTGCCGGGACCTTTTCTACAACATAAATAAAACCATTATCAACCTGAATGTTAGAAGTAATTACATAAGTAACATTTTTAGAGCCAGCAAAATTATTTACAACAACCTGATATGGGTTTTGTTGTGTTAATGTTTGAGGTAGAACGCTTAGATACAATGGCACATCTGGCAATAGAGTGGGTATTGGCTCTGCATAAGTAGTTAAATCCAAAGCCCCAAATGATTTGAGTCCTATAAATTGTTTCAATAAATTATCAAGTAAATTTCTATCTGCATTTTTTATTTGATAATACTTATATGAATTTAACCAACTTCTTAATGCAACATCATTTAAAAGTACGTATGTGCGGTCTTCTGCTTCATATTCAGCTTTCAAATCACATGAGTCGATTGCCTCCAGCATTAAACGGCAATCAATTTCTTTTCTGCTCTCAATAAATTTATATGCCGACATTTCAAACCTGTTGTTGGGTGGATTCGATACATATTCATAATCTTGTTGAAGTTTAAGTGAAAATAACTCACAGGAAGTAATTAGCAGAGATATTAATAGATACAATATATATTTAATAATTTTCATGATTCCTAATTTTTAAAGTTTAATCATTCAGGTTTGGATTATCAATCAGGTTTAAATTATAAACAGGGAAGAACTGGTCATCATCTTCTTCGTAAAGATTATATTTGATATTACTTTTAGCACCAATATAATTTTCAAAAAAATCATTCATTACTGCTTTGTATTTGCCTGTTCTAACCAGGTCAAACCACCTGTACCCCTCACCCAGTAACTCAATTTGCCTTTCATCCAGGATAGCATTCTCAAGGGCAGCTTGCGGGTCTGCAGTTTCAGTAAATCTTTCTTTCGGAATAACATCGTTTGGAACAGAACGTCCATGCACTTGGTTTAATAGTGCTACAGCTTCCTCGATTCTGTTTAATTTTGTTAATGCCTCAGCTCGTAATAATAATACCTCTGCATATCTGAAAAGAATAATTGGAATCTCAACCCCGGTCTTTGGCACATACTCTTTAAGTGAGAATTTCCAAATTCCAGAACCATTAACACGCGTTTGTAAATGATTATATGCATACGGAGCCCTAACCGTGATATTGGTTGTTTGTTCAAATCTGGCATCAGGTTTAACATCTGCAGCACTTTGCCATTTCAGTCTTAATGGTTCTGAGATATATAAGGCAGCCTGACTTTGGCACAGATAAACAATAAAACTATTTGTTCCATTGTTGGCGTAGGACCATGGCATTGTCCAAATGTTTTCCGACGTATTCCCTTCATTTAGCATTTTTCCCCAATCAGCAGAGTTAACTAAGGAAAACTGCTTTGAGTCAATAAGTTCCTGAGTTAGAGAGTCAACCTTGTTGTAATCATGCATCCACATGTAATAATGTGCTGCTAAAGTTAAACCTGCTGGATATGTGAAGAAATGCTTGTTTGTAGCGGAGCGGTTAGCTAACCTAAGACTTTCGCTGATGTCATTTTTCACCTGTTGCAATAATTCGGATTGATCATTTCTGGTTGGATAGTCTACATCTTGCAACGACAGGGTCGGCTTTGTAATTAATGGAGCCTTTCCCCAGATACGGGCGATGTCAAAGTAACATTTAGCCCTCAAAAAATATGATTCGGCCATCAAATGCTTACGAGTAGCTTCGGGAATATTGGGTACATTGGGCAAAAAGTGTATAGCATAGTTTGCGCGGGTAATGGCGTAGTAAAAATCGTTCCAGTCACATGGTTTCATAGAAGTACTGATATCGTTCATACAAACATTCTGCACAGAAGATGCATCTGTAGTTCCAACGGAGCTGTACCAATTATCACTTCTTGCCAGAAACCAATATATATAGTTACTTTTATAGGCACTTTGTAAAGGTTCATAAATTGAATTTACACCAGCCCGGGCATCATCTTCGGTTAGCCAGAAGTTCTCTTCAGTTAAAATAGTTTCCGGATCAATTTCCAAAAATCCATCAAGGCAAGATGACAGTGTTAAAAATGAAAAAAGCAAAGTTATTATTGATTTGTTCATGACTTAATATTTTAAAAATTAACCTGAATACCACATACAATTTCTTTTGATCGCGGATATGTTGTTCCGTCATATCCAACAGCAAAAATACCACCAGACCCAATCTCCGGATCAAACCCTGAATAATTGGTCCAGGTAAAATAATTTTGTAAAAGCACGTAAAAGTTTGCACTTGAAATTTTGATTTTTTTCAACATACTTTCCGGGAATTTATATCCTAATTTTAAGCTTTTTAATCGTATGTATGAACCGTCCTCAACCCACATTGAGCTTTCATCTCTGGTGTTTCTTACACCGCTAATACCGCCTTGAGGTCTTGGATAGAGAGCTATATCACCAGGAGCAGTCCACGATTGCGCCAATACTAACGGATCGGGTCTGGTAAGACTTGAAACTCCAAAATTATTTACATTAGCTTTTTGCTTGTTGTAAATATCGTTCCCCACTGAAAAATAAAAGAAAAAAGACAGTTCAAAGTTCTTATAAGTAAACTCATTGGTCAGTCCTCCGGTTAAATCAGGTTGTCCGTTACCAATAACTTGTTCGTCATTAACATCAATTATACCATCATTATTAATATCATCCCATATTACATCTCCACCTTTAAATAACTCGCCGGTTGAGCTATTATACCTGAGTTGTTTAATTTCTCCTGTATATGCAGTTCCATTTAATTCATAGCCGAGAAATTGCTCTCTTTCATTAAATAATGGAGTCAGCTGAACGCCGTCAGGGGTGAATGCATTTGATTCATTATATGAAAATATCCCGTTTTTTTTGTATCCCCACATTGTTCCTACAGGATATCCCTTATCAACTAAAAACACCCAATAATTAATATATCTACCACCATCTGGAATATCTGTAATCATGTTTTGATTTTTAGATAAACTTAGTGTTGTCGACCATCTAAAGTCTCTTTTCTCAATATTGTGTGAAGTTATGGACAATTCCATGCCTTTGTTATGAATATCACCAATATTCTGATATGATGAGTAGAAACCTGCTGTTTGAGGTAATTTTACATTAAATAGTACATCAGAGGTCCGTTTATTATAATAATCAAAAACAATATTTAATCTATTGTTGAAGAAGCTTAAATCCAATCCTGTGTTTAATTGTTCTGATGTTTCCCATTTAAGATTCTTATTCTCTAACTGACTAGGATAAATACCAATATAATTGGCATAGTATGATGATGAATACAGCGCAATAGAAGCAAAGTTCCCGGTAGATTGATTCCCCGTCACTCCGTAACTTAATCTCAATTTTCCATCCGAAAGATATGGTTTCAGGAAACTCATAAAAGTCTCATCACTAAATCTCCATCCGATTGATGATGATGGAAAATATCCCCATCTGTTATCTCTTCCGAAACGTGTAGAGCCATCGGCTCTAAAATTACTATTGAATAGATATTTTCCTTTATAATTATATGATAGCCGCCCAAAATAGGATGCAATTTTGTATCCGGAGATTGATACATTGGTTTTGTTCATGTCTACATCGGTATAGCCTACCGGATATGGTGTTGCATCAGTAATATTTCCGGTAACATACAAAGAATTTGTATTATAAGATTTATCGGAAAGACTTAAACCCAATAAGGCCGACAAATGGTGGTGTTTATTGATGCTAAAATTATACGATAATGTGTTCTCATTAATCCAGGAGCTTGATATACTATTTGTTTGAGCACCTTTCCTTAGCCGGTCCTGAGATAAAATTGCGGGACTGAATTCGTTGTACAGGCTTATTCCCATTGTGCCGGATAATACCGTTTTAAAAACGAAATTTTTTAAAATTTCATACTCAAGAAAATTATACATGGTAAGATAATAATATTTGGTATTAAATTTCCCTAAATCAAGTACAGCCAATGGATTTGGTCTGGAAGAAAGTGTTGGTACATAACTCCCGTCAGGATATTTTAGTCCATATACTGAAGGCCGGGATAAATATGATTTGGCGCTCCATGGAGCCGTTTTAGTGTCGGATTGTGAATATGAGTATGTGCCTCCAATTTTAACTCTGTTGGTTGGTTGATATTGTACATTTAATCTACCACTAAGTCTTTTATAGTAGGTGTTAAGCATGATACCTGGTTGATCCAGAAATCCTCCTGTAAGATAATACCTGAATTTATCACTGGCTCCTGAAGCAGATGCATCCAGTTGATGTGAATATGTTGATCTGAAAAGCAACTCCTGATAATCATTGTCAAACATATAGCCTGGGCTCAATGAGTCGACTCCGGCTACGTAAAATCCACCACCAGAAAAATAATTGGATATTTTGTCGAATGCAATTCCTTCTGAACGGTTCATCTGGGGAAGTTTATGACTTAACTCTCCTCTTTTAAGCGTATAGTCAATATTGATTTTAGTTTTTCCTTTTTCACCTTGTTTGGTAGTGACAAGGATTACCCCATTTCCTGACTTCGACCCATATATTGCTGCTGAAGCAGCATCTTTAAGAACCTCAATAGACGCAATATCACGGGGATTAATGTCATTGATGTGTTCCACCTCAACACCATCGACAACAAAAAGAGGTGAGGCTCCCTCTGAACTTAACGTCCCGGTACCCCGGATTCTCATTACAGACTGATCTCCGGGTTGCCCTGTGTTTGAAATGATTTCTAATCCTGATATTTTACCTTGTAAAGCAGAAGAAATATCAACAGGAGCATTAATTGCAATCTGCTCTGAGCTTATAGATGATATTGAACCAGTAATGTCTCTCTTTTTCATTGTTCCATAGCCAATTACAACTAATTCCTCAAGAGCCTGTGAGGTTTGTTGCATGATTATATTCAATTCTTTTGCAGAATTTATTTTTATTTCTTTTGTTTCATAGCCGATAAAAGAAGCTGATATTATATCATTTTTCTCTGCCATTAAAGCAAATTTGCCATTTATATCAGATACAGTTCCTTTATTTTTTCCTTTTATTGAAACAGAAACACCAACCATAGGTCCTACATCATCCGAAACATTTCCTTTTATTTCAAATGATTGTGAATACAATGAGAATGCAATGACTAGAAATGTTAAGACTGCTGTAACTTTGTTCCTCATACTATTATTTTTTAATTGCATGTTCAATAATATTAAAGTTTTTATGTTTTATGCTTATTTATTCTAGCATCAATTTAATCGTGTATAATGCAAAATTTTTATTGTTCTCTGATATAACTGTTATTTGCATTCCATTTGGATAGTTTGTAAAATCAAGAAGTTCTGTAAAGTCAGTTTTTTTTGATCCGATATAATATTGGGCAAAATGTGAATAGGGATCCGGCTCAAATGCCAGCTTTATTTTCGTGAGATCTGCTGTTGCCGGTAAAGTAAGACTGATTGACTTGTTATTTGAAGGAATGAGTATTCGTTCAGTAATTGTGTTTTCTTCAATTTGATAACTAATATTTACAGCCATTAAAGTTGCATTGGCATACAAATAGTCATTCTTACAAACTACACTGTAGTAGGATTTCCTGCCATTTTGGGCTGTAACAACGTATTCAACAGTATCAGTTAAATTAACCGGTTCAAGGCTTGATGGTGAAATGCTTGCAAAAGGCGCGACTTCGATAGTTGGTTTGATGGCAGTTAAATTTGCTTGTTTAGGTACATTGATAGTGATTATTTTTTCCTTCTCATTTATTATACCGATATGACCTACATAGATATTCTCTGGGTTATGATCAGGAGAAATTTCAAAACGAGTTATGGTTCTCATACCAAATCTTTTCTCTAATTCATTATTTGTGTTTTCACATCCGTTAAAAAGAATAAAAACAAAGCAGAATAATAATGGAATTGATAAAAGCCTGTAGGTATAGGACAATCGGTGCATCCTTTTGTGTTCTTTCATATGTTTTATATTATGTTTCATACGTTTAAATTTTATTTTTAGTTGTTGTATGGAACTCTCTATGAAATAATTTAATCATTCACATGGAAGAGATAATTGATTAAATTGTTTCATGTTGGTTTCTTTGTGTCAAAAATTAAATTAGTTGATGTATTATATTTTTTCTTATCTGATGAACTTTAAAGTCGATTGTTGTTTACCGTTAATCATTATCTTGGCAAAGTAAAGTTTATTACTTTCCAATTTACGAACATTTAGTTTGTTGTCATTTTTTACTGTTTCAGACATTACTTTTTTTCCTGTCAGATCATAAATACTGATTTGATGGTATCCGATTGAATTTAGTTGAATAGTTTGATTGGATTTTTCATAATATGAATCAAATGCATTAGGATTTGATAGTTGTGTGGAAGATGTAAATTCATAAGCCCCGATATCAGGTACACCGTCGCGGTTTATTCCTCTTTGATCTTCCTTAATTGAAGAATGATTAATCCCGGCATTGATCGCGATACTACCTTCTGCAATGCTTAAATTCTGTGTAATCCCTCCGTTGTATAATAAGGTATCGGCAAGAAGTAAATAACCATTATCTTGGTATAAATTTCCAACGGGAGTTTTGGTAGACTGTCCGACCCAATGTTTAGCTAGTTCATTTGTGAAAATATTGCAATCAGCCTGACTGAGTTTAACCCCGCTTAAAGACATGTCATAATACTCAAGTTCATTTTTACCCCAAAGTCGCCCTTTGTTCATGCTTATTATATTATTTATAAGTGTGAATGTTATCGAAGGAGTAACTTTTACTGAAATTCCAGCACTTCCGGCTTCAGCATTATCCGAAGCAAAACCATTGTTAAATGCAATTGTGTTGTTTATCAGGGTTATGTTAGTTTCAAAATCAACATAACCGGTTGCTATGCCTGCTCCATTAGCCGCCTGGTTTCCATAAAATGTTGAATTTAATACTGTAATATTACATGCTTTCCCCTCTTGTGTCGTGTTGTTTTTATAAGGTTCAACAAACAAACCCCCTCCAAGTGTTTTATATACTTGTGTCCGATTGTTTGAGATAGTACTTTTTTCTATAAGAAGGTGGGTAACGTTGTATCTGTTGGATGTTACAAATAATCCGCCACCACTCCCAGCTGTTGATTGATTGTTTGAAATTAAGGTGTTTGTAAAATGATGTTTGGCTCCTCCTGAATTTCTCGTTCCATTAATATAGATTCCACCACCTCTGTAGGCCTTACCATCTTGTACTATTACATTTTCAAGTGTCAATGCTGAATTTTCAATATAAATATTGCCGCCGTTTGACACTACATTAGGAATGTCGATTGAATTACCCCAACGAATTGTGATATTTTTAATCACAATATTGCCTGCATTGACGATATTAAACACCCTATTATTACTTAATTCTTTTGCACTCGAAGGTTGAAGAAAAGTCACATCAGGGCCTTCTCCCTCAATGACAAGATTATATCCATTTGTAAGGGTTATCCCACTTGCTATCACGACACCTGTAACTTTTATTGTATCGCCTGATTTACTTAAATTGATAGCTCTGTTCAGAGATTGGACAGGGTTAGACATGCTGCCTTCATTTGCATTGTTGCCTAATTCACTTACATATATAGTTTTATTAATATTTTCTCCGGCTTTGTCAATGGAATCTTGTTTCGTAATTAATCTAAGTTCATTTAACATGGAGAAAAACGAATTCGCACTTGTGTTCAGATTTGTTGATAAGCCATTTTTCTCTAACCTGAATTCGGTAATAAAATTGTTAAGAACTCCCCAATGGGTTACAATAAATCCTTTGTATCGTTGAAACATAGGTCCATAAGAGTCTTTCTGAAAGTTCACCAGGTTTTTTAACTGTCTGATAGCCACCTTCGGGTCTCCTGCTGGACATGAGATGACGTTTAAACCCTTAGTTGCAAAAAACACCGGAGATACAAAGCTTTTTGTATAATGCCAATCAAGAATAGTTATATTCTTATCAATTAAATCAACTGCCTGCCATGTATTATTCATACTCCCTCCCCAAAGGGACAGACCCCATTCCGAAGCTTGTAGTAACCGATCACCCCAAATCCACATTTGGGCATTTTTACTGTTTACAAAAGCATTTATTCGATTTGCTTCTCCGGCAAACAATTCTGCATTTGATTTTCCGGTAGTTTTACACCTGTCACATTCACCAATATATAAAACTTCATCCATTGCAGGACTGAATATCCTGGCTTGAAATGCATCTATCACTTCTCCAATTAAAGCCTGAGTCACTCTGTGTACTTCAGGATGCGATGGACAATAAGACTTTTTGTATAAACCTCCGGGATATAAACCATTTTCATCCGGAATACTTGTAGCAGTGGCATATGGTACCCAAGGGGTCTCGTCAAATTCTGGAAATGCTTCTAACAACTCATAAGGACCCCATGCAGATCCTTGGTGCCCTAACATCTCCATTAATGGTACAAGAACAATTCGAGCCCTGTTGCAGGATGTCACAATCTTCTGAGCATCAGTTAAACTGATGGCTGAGTCGCTGGCAACCTGTGGATAAGATTGAAATTTGAAATTGTAATCGACCCGTAATAAGATTGTGTTTACTCCGGATGGCCCCAAGTCGTTTTCTATAAAGTCACAGAATTCATTCACTTCTGATGGCTTAGGAACAGCAATCGATATACCTTTAATTTGAAAATCAATTGCAGATAATGTGTGTGTAATTATCACGAATAAAACTAAACTGATTATTGCTTTTTTCATGTGAATTTCTATTGGATAGTTTTAATGTATTCTATATTACAATTTTGTATTTTATTAGTCTCTTTAATAATGTGTGGCTTTATAAACCAGGACGTTTGTTTTTTGTTGTTTAAATTATCAGATTGTGTTTGTTCATCTACAACAATGAAAGTTTCATTGTACCGGTTTGATGTAATGTAACAATCAGATCCAAGATTAGATACAGTCTGGTTGCCTTTAAAGCGGGTGTGCCTGAACTTGTGCTTTTTACCCTTGTTAGTCCCATCTATATATATTCCTCCCCCTCTTTCGGCGATACCATCTTCAATCTGGATATTCTCCAAGATTAACTCTGAGTTTTTTACATAGATATTACCCCCAAATTTATGATCATGTTTCTGGGATATTGCATTTCCTCCTCTGATTGTTAAATCCTTTATTTGGACCTGACCCGCATTAGAGATGTTCAAAATACGGCATTTTGATTTTTTTAAATCTTTTGACGGCTGCAAATAAGTTGTATTGACACCTTCACCAATTAAGACCAAATCTCTTCTGTTTGATATAATCAGATCTGTAGAAAACACAATGCCATGTATGCGTATTGTATCACCTGAGGAACTTAAGTTAACCGCCTTATTTAATGTATATACAGGTTGTCTTTTTGTGCCATCATTTACATCAGATCCATTTTCGCTCACATAGATTGAACGGTTGAATGATTTTCTCTTTTTTTGAATAATTTGTTCCTGATTGTATGTGTTCAATTTTTTCTGCATAGCAAAGAAAGAAGCTGCTGAGGTTTCTAAATCTGTTGCTAATCCTTGATGTTCAAGCACGAATTCCTTCATGAAGTTATAACTCCTGCCCCAATGAGTAACTATATAACCTTTGAATAGGCTTTGCATGTTATCTTCTGCAGATTTCTTATATGTTATCAGGTTATTCATGTGATTTAATGCAACATCTGCGTATTTACCCGGACACGAGATTACATTGAAGCCGTTCATTGCAAAATAAACTGGGGTTAAAGGTGCCGTTTTATAATGCCAGTCAAGGATAGTGATATCTTTATCAATAAGTTGTATTGCCATGTGTGTACTGTTTTCACTTGCAGACCACATACCCAACCCCCATTGATCAGCATTCAATAAACGATCTCCCCATATCCATAAATTGCATTTTTTTTTATTAACAATTTTATTAATTCGATTAACCTCTGCAGCAAATAATTCGGCTTTGGTCTTTCCTGTCTCTTTGCATTGTTGGCATTCTCCAATATAAAGAACCTCATCCATCCCAGCACTAAATACATTACATTCAAAGGCATCAATAATCTCAGAAATAAGTGATTCGGTTATTTTGTGAAGTGATCTGTTGGAGGGGCAATAACTTTTTTTATATAATCTTCCCGGATATAACCCATCTTTATCTCTCAAACTATTCGAGTCAGCATAGTGAATCCAACCGGTCTCATCAAATTCAGGATATGCTTTTAAAAGTCCATGTGGATGAAAAGCTGTAGATTGATGTCCAAGCAAATTCATCAAAGGTACCAGTGCTATTTGATTGTTTTTACAGGCTTTAACAATCTTTTTCACCTGAACAATATCTAATGCACGACTACTTGATACTTCGGGATGAGTATTGAAATTAAAATGATAGTCAATCCTTAACAGAATCGTATTAACCCCGGTTTTTGCCAGATGATTTTCAATAAAACAACAAAAATCATCAACTTCATCCGGAAAAGGCACTTCGATTGTTAAACCTTTAATTTCGAAATCGAGATCTTCTGCCGGAAATACAGGTAAAACCAAAAGTATAATTAAAAACAAGCATAAATACCTTTTTTTTATCTGGCTAATTTTATGGATACTAATAATCATATAGTTGGATATTCTTGTTGCCAATAAGACATGTTTTGTTTTACTATTACATTTAAAGTTAGTTTTCTTTTTTATTCAAGGGTCTGCCGAGTTTGTCTCTAACACGTATTGAATACGACCAAAAATGGTTTGTTTGTTTAATGAAAATTGTAATTTTATTTTCACCCTCCTCTAAAGTGCATGGAGTCATTTCTTTATCCCATTGGAAAGGTTGATTCTTAGCTTTATAGATAAGCCCGTTCTCTCCACTGTAGATTAGTTCGTTGTTCAAATATAAACGGGCAATTCCTGTGTGGCCAAACCATACTTCTGCCGGTTGTTTGTAATCAGACCGGATAGTTGTTTGCATTATTGCTTGCTGTCCCACCTGCCAATGATTTAAACCGGTGAACGGATGGTCTGTAACAGCTTCTCTCATGTGGACTATCCCCGGAATTGTATTATTAAATTCTCTGTCAGGTTGAATTTGATTTGTAATTACAGCCCTCTCAAATTCGTACTCGGTCATGTCCTTTGATTTTGGTGTAAATACCTGAAAACGCGATATAAAATCACCATAATGGGTCATTGTTTCATTATACCATTCTTTCAGATATGGATACGGGTTGACATAAAGCCCCATCCCAAGATGTAAAATCCCAAAATGGAGATGATACCAACCTCCGGAACTTCCTCTGTTACTTGTATATCCAATAATTTCACCTTTTTGTATCGTATCGCCGGGTTGCATATTCTTACTTAATCCACTCATGTGGGTGTAATAGAAAATTAAAGGAAGATCTAATGACTTAATCAACAATGGATTTCCAGATATCTTCCCTTTGTTCGAATCATAGAGTTTTTTCTCTTTAAGTAATTGAGGATAATCCTGAGGGGTTACAACAATTCCTCTGCCGACAGACCTGACTAACTGTCCTTCCCAAACACCGAAATCAAAACCATCATGATACCTTTGTCCTTTGTATGGTATTAAACCTTCAAACATATCATTGTTAATTGCAACAGTCAACCAACCTTGATTCCGGATTCCACTGTTCCATGGCGTAAGTAAAGGGTAAACATGCGTACCTTTGGCTGTGAAATTCTCATTTGCATTTGAAACCCACATTCGAACATCTTTTTTTAGTTTTAACCGGTTGTTCCAAATATGATCGTAGTCACGAATATAATCCACCCCAACCCGGTGATCTCCTGCTTCAATGTATGATGATTCATATCCACAATATATTTGATATTGTTTCTTGTTGATTTCTACTATCACAGATGATGCTTGTATCCTGTTTTGAACGCTATCAAAAGATTCAACTTTTGTTTCAACTAATTTGATTGAAACCTTCTTATCTAATTTATAACTTTCTCCTTTGTTGATTTCAAAGTATTGAGGCAAAGATGCGTGTGATATTACAGATATACAAAGTAATAAAATGATAGGAATGTGTTTTTTCATGTGTTTGAACTCGTAAAATAGATGAGAATTTAATTAACCACCGGGACGTGAATGTGTTCAGATTATGTCCCGGTGATTGTCAGTCGTTTTATACCTCAAAACCAACTTATCTTTTAAACTTGAACGTAGTAATTCCAAGATCGCTCCATTTAACCACAGCAATGTAAATCTGACCTGGACTTAGTTCGCTAACATTTATAGAATTCCCGGTGAGTTCTTTTTTTAATACACAAACGCCAGTTAAATTGTATACTTCTAGATTAAAACCATCATTTTTTGCAATTATCTGGTTAGTGCTGAAATCATAAAAAACATCATTTTTGTTAAACAAAGCTTTTGCCGTCGATGTGAAGTCAATAAACTCAAAGGCACCAATATCTGTTGATAAATCCCGGCTAAAACCGCGTTGATCAGTTGACATAAATGGAAGTGGATTGAATTGTCCTGCATTAATTGCAGAGCTTCCTGTTGCAATAGCAAGAGTTTGGGTAGGTCCACCATTATTTGCCAACTCGGTAGCTAGCTTAACCAAGGTGTTACCATTGTAGATATTGGTTTTTCCCGGATCCGAATCAGGTTGACTGTTATAAGGTTTATGAATATAATAATCAGGCATGTTATTCGTAAATATATTGTATGAAACACGCTCTAGAGTTGGTCCATTTAGACTTACGTCATAAAAATCCGGGGTTTTACCCCAGGCTTTACCTATGTTCTCCATGAAAAGGTTATTAAGCAAATCAAATGTAAAGTTGGGAGTTTTTGCCGGATAATAAGCTCCGGCTCCCGTTACGTTGGTAATATCAGTTTGGGCGTGAGCTTCATTGTAGGCAATTGTGTTGTTCCACATTGTAACTCTAACAGGAGCTGTTGTGTTAAAAGAAGAACCAAAAGCCGCATTTGCAGTTGGCGTTTCATTAAATGCTATGGTTGAGTTATATATAGCATATTCGCAAGACTGAGACTGATAGCTGTCGAAATACAATCCTCCTCCTCGTGCCGATGCAGTTGATGTTAATTTGTTATAAGCAATTAACGACTTGTGAATTTCAAGTTTTGAACCTTGCGAACCTGTACCTCCTGTTGAAATACCCCCACCATAAAGTTCTGCAGTGTTATCTGATATTACAGAATTCCGGATTACAACAAATTTGTTATTAGTCCCTTGTATGTGAATACCCCCTCCTGTTTTAGCAGTTCCACCTGTAACAACAACGTTGTCTAATTCAAATTCTGTTTGCCAGCTATTAATGTTTGCACCTGTTTGATTTGGAAGACTTACAACATTTCCCCAGCGAATAGTTAAATCTTTAATGACAATTTTATCGGCATCGGCAAATGTAAAAACTCTATTATTACTCTCTCCTTTTGTTGAGGCGGGCTGAATAAATGTGTTTTCAGTACCATGACCAATGATTGTAACTCCTTTGCCATTGTTTATGGCAATTGGGGTATTAACTGTACCCAAAGAGTCAGCAGTTAATATAACCCCTAAAACATCAATTGTGTCACCCGTCAAGGCACATTTTGTCAATGCATAGTTGATTGTTTTAAAAGGATCTGATTCTGTGCCGGTTGTTTCATAATTGTCTACTCCGGTTTCTCTTACAAAAAAACGTGTTTGTGTTGCTTGGCTAACAAAAGTTACAACTGCAAATAATAAAAGTAAAAAATTTCTTTTCATAATGTTTAAATTTAATTGTACGTGTTTTTTCTTTTAAAATATTATAATGCAAAAATACTTCTGTTAGCACTAGATTAAGATGCTCTTATCACTTTTTGTTTTGCTCAAAATGTCAATTTTGGAATTTTAAACGAGTAATTTTGTGTTTATTAAGTCTAAGTAGTATTTTTGAGCATAAATAATATAATATAATGAAAACAGCTGTTTTTTCTCATATATTTTTCTTCTTATTGTGTTTTTTTATAATTAGTTCAAAGGCTCAGGCTAGTGAGGGCTTTATATTCAGGACTTTTTCTCCGGAAGGGGGATTCTATTTTGATGGTGTAAAAGCGATACAGCAAGATAAGAGTGGATTTATTTGGGTGTTAATGGGGAATGATCTTTATCGCTTTGATGGATACAGATATATTCGTTATTATTCACATTTTCAGGAAAAGAACATCAATGTCCGTTGGGGATTTAATAATATTACAAAGAATAAGTACAACGATTTATTTGTTTCAACAAGCAGGGGATTATTTGGGTACAACAATCATAATGGCGACTTTCAACTGACTACAGAGAAAATCACGCAACTTTTAATAATTGATAGTAAAGACAGGTTCTGGCATATTAATGCAGAGTCTGATCTTGCCATTTTTGATCAAAGGAAAGAGACTTCGATTGTGCCTGAATACAAGGGGAATAGTATTTCTGGCATAGGCTCCTTGTTTGAGGTAACCGAGGGGATGTTTATATCTCAGCTTTATGAAAATATTTTTATATATGATTATCATTCACATGGAGTTAATTTGTTTATTTCTTTACCTGATGTGCATATTCGCACTATATGTGTTCAAGATGAAAAGATGTGGGTGCTTAGTCAGGATGATGGTTTGTTTTCAGTTGACCGTAAAACCAAAGAAGTTAAACATTATAAACTGGGTAATGATCATATTAGTAATGAATACAGAGCCTTATTCATTGATAAAAACGGCATGATATGGATTGGGACATTAAATGGACTATATGTTTTTAACCCGAAAGATGAAGCTTACAAGCTGTATACAAATTCAGAGATTAATCCTTTCAGTTTACCTAATAATTCTATTTGGACTATACAGGAGGATCAGCACAACAACCTCTGGATCGGAACCTATTCGGGTGGACTTTCGTATGTTAACCTGAGTGAAAAAGAGCACTTCAGAACATACTCTACAACAACCTCAGATATTAATCACAATCTTGTAACTACATTTGCGGAGAATGAAAAATATATTTGGCTCGGAACAGAAGGGGGCGGATTAAATCGGATTACGAAGAAAAATGGTGATGTGACTGTATTTAAACACGTTGAGAACAGAAATAGCTTGTCATATAACCATGTGAAAAACATTGTTTTTGATAAAAATCAAAATCTATGGATATCTATGTTCCGCGGAGGGTTGGATCGTATGGATAGATATGGAAAATTCACACATTTCAATGATAAAAACGGTTTGTATCATAATAGTTTGCGAAAGTCTGTACTGGAGAAAAACACAGGTTTATGGATAAGTTATCAGGTTTCTACTTCAGTGGTTACATACTATTCTTTTACTAATAATACCTTTAAGCATATCGTTTTCGATGAAAATGAAAAGAATAATTACATCTATGATATTTGTAGAGACTCTTTGTCTGATTTTCTGTGGATCATAACCCAACATAAATTATATAAACTTGATATTGCAACCCATAAAGTATATCCGATTGAAACAGGTATCCCTCTAAATGGGATGTGTATTTTAGCTGATACAGTTGGTAATATATGGATTGGAACTGTTGGGAAAGGTTTAATTCAATATAACATTAATAAAAATGAATTTACCGTGTTTGATGATATTTTGAAATTCAATATATCTTCAATTTATAGCATTAGCCAAGACAACAATGGAGATATCTGGCTGGGCACAAACAACGGATTGTTTAAATATGATGTTAAGCAAAATCATTTTGCTGGTTTTGGTACAATTGACGGCGTTCAGGGACAAGTGTTTTATCCATTGTCGAGTATGAAGGGCGGTAATGGAGAATTGTATTTTGGTGGAACAAATGGCTTTACAGTTGTTCAACCTCATAATTTTAATAGAAATACGAATAAACCAAGAGTTTTGTTGACCAATATTTTTGTTAACAATCAGTCAATCTTGCATACGGGCTCGGAAGCAATTATTCGGTATAAACCTGATGATGATAATATCCGATTGTTGCTTAACCATAATCAGACAAATCTGGGATTTGAAATATCATCAGATAGTTATTTAATGCCTCAAAAAAATAGATTTAAATATCGCTTAAAAGGATATCAGGATGACTGGATTGAAGTAGATGCTACCTCTAGAAGTGTGTTTTATTCAAAACTACCTTCGGGAGATTATGTTTTTGAAGTATACGCGTCCAACAATGATGGGGTGTGGGGTGATGAACCTATGTCCCTGAATATTAAACGAACACCTGCGCCATGGATGAGTTGGTGGGCATATACATTATATATTATGTTTTTTGGTTGTATTGTTTATGTTGTTTTGAGGGCTTATATGAAATCAAGAAAATTAGAATTAGCGCTGTTTAAAGAAAACCTTGAAAAACAAAAGCAAGAAGAGGTTCACCAATCTCAACTGCGATTCTTTACCAATATCTCTCATGATCTGAAAACTCCACTGTCTTTGATTACTGCAACAATAGATACACTTCGAAATAAAGGGTTACAGGAGTATTATTTCAATATATTGAATAACAATTCAATGAGACTGCTGAATCTCATTAATGAGTTAATGTTGTTCAGGAAAATAGAAAGCGGGAAATTGCCTCTCAAAATTAAATCAGAGAATTTTAATCATTTCATAAAATCAATCTCTTTTGACTTTAAAGAGTTTGCAAATAAAAATAATGTTGATTTCCAGGTGATGTGTGATGAAGAACTCCCCGAGAAGCTGTATTTTGCACGCCATGAATGTGAGCGTATAATTATTAATTTATTAAATAATGCTTTTAAGTATTCACATTCAGGAGGTAAAGTTTCTGTTGAAACTCATAATCACACACAAGATTTCAGGTCACCTTATAAGAATAGTTACACGATTGAGAACGGAATAATAAATGATTCTTTCTGCTTTGTTATACGTGATAACGGAAAAGGTGTACATCAGAGTGAATTGTCGAATATCTTTGAACGTTTCTATAAAATTGATACGGGAATTAATTCAGAAAGTATGGGGACAGGAATCGGATTAGCGCTTGTGAAAAATCTCGTTTTGTTACATAAAGCATCACTTACTGTATACAGTGAGGAGGGTGTTGGTACTGATATCGTTGTGTCGTTCTCAAGGAGTAATATTTATAATGAGTATAGTGATATTGAAGAAAATACAAAACCTACACTAGATGAAATGCATTCTGATGAGCAAGACATTGGAGAGGTAGAACCTAAAGTATGTAATAACTTAACCACAGATAATATTTTTCTCAGAGAAAAAAAACGGATCTTACTCGTAGAAGACAACGAGGATTTAAGAAGGTTAATTGCCAACTTCTTAAGTGCTGATTATATTGTGATTGAGGCGTCAAATGGAGTCGTGGCTTCAACAATTTTACGTGATATGGAGATTAATCTTGTAGTTAGCGATATAATGATGCCGGAAAAGGATGGCGTAACACTCTGTAGGGAGATAAAAAATGATATGAATTTTTCACATATACCGGTATTGTTGCTGACAGCTAAATCTGGAGTTGAAAGCAAAATTGAAGGAACTAGTTCCGGTGCTGATGCATATCTTGAAAAACCTGTTAATATGGAGCTACTACTGGTTACAATAAACAATGTATTTAATCGATTACAACAATTAAAAGACCATTACGCAAAGAATTATTTTGCAGATTACAGTGAGTTGACCCTGAATCAGGAAGATAATAAATTCCTTAAAAGTTTTGTAGATACAATAGAAGCCAATATTGACCAGCCGGAAATGAATGTTCATGTAGTAGCTGCAGAGTTGTCAATGAGTCGAAGTAAGTTGTATTCTAAAATTAAATCAATTACCGGAAAATCAATTGTTGAGTTTGTGTTAAGTTACAGACTGCGAAAAGCAGCCCGAATGCTTATTGAATCAGATATTTCTATCCGGGAGGTTATGGATGCAGTTGGGATAGAAAGTCAATCGTATTTTACAAGGGTATTTAAAAAGGAGTTTGGTGACACTCCATCACAGTTTGTGTCAAAAAACAGAGTAAAAAATGATTTGAACAAAACAAATAACGAAATGGACAAGCATGCAAATGCTTAAAAATATAGTTTTGCATCAGTTTATCACGTCTCATAATCCAGCATGATAGACATATGTAAACTCTATATTTTTCACAAATGAAACAAATACTTTTTTCCATTTCAGTTTTTCTTCTTTTTTCTGTAAATTTAATATCAGCAAGGGACTCCTATTCGTTTAATGATGGTTGGAGTTTCAAACGAGGAGCCTTTTCCGAAGATATCGTTTTAAATGAAATCGACTCAAAAGAAAGATGGCAGAAAATAAAGATTCCTCACACCTGGAATGCGTATGATATGCAGCATTATCAAAATGTATTTTATGAAGGCGAGGCTCTTTACAAGAAAGAGTATTATGGTGATCCATCTATAAAAGATAAAAGAGTTTTTCTTCGTTTCGAAGGAGTTGCTTCTGTTGCAGATGTATATGTTAACAGAAACTTTGCTGGCAAACATGAGGGTGGATATTCTGCATTCGCAATAGAAATCTCGGATTTACTAAAAACCGATAAAAAAAATGAGATTATTGTGAAAGTAAGTAATAAATCCAGACCTGATATTATACCGATAAACCACACGCTATTTGGAGTATATGGAGGAATCTACAGACCGGTTCAATTGATAATAACAGAAAAAACAAATATATCAGTTACAGATCATGCATCGCACGGAATCTATATAAAACAAAATGAAATATCAGATAAATTAGCCGAAATACAGTTAACGGTAAAAGTTGAAAATATAAGACATAATAGTGAAGAGCTTACCCTGGAAAGTAATGTGTATGAGTCGGATGGGAAAAAAATAAAAAGTGGTAAAACTTCTAAAATCGTTGTGTCTCCACAAGGTAGACAGTCGTATACGCAGTTAATTAAAATAAAAAACCCCAGGTTATGGCAAGGGTTAGAAGATCCTTATCTATATAAAGTTGTGACTCGGCTGATTAAGCATGGCGAAGTGATAGACGAGGTAACACAACCACTTGGCATAAGACATTTCGAATTGAGAGCAGAGGATGGAATGTATTTGAATGGTAAAAAAGTCCCCATGTATGGTGTGTGTCGACATCAGGATTGGTGGAAGCTGGGTAGTGCGTTAGAGAACAAGCATCACGACACTGATCTCGAAATTATAAAGGAACTTGGAGCAACTACTATAAGGTTGGCTCACTATCAACAATCAGAGTATTTTTACAGTAAATGTGATAGTATTGGGTTTCTGGTGTGGGCTGAGATACCATTTGTAAACAGAGTAAGTACTCATGAGTCAGGGAATGCCAAACAGCAACTTGTTGAGTTGATAAGGCAAAACTTTAATCACCCGTCAATATTTATCTGGGGATTACACAATGAAGTATATGAACCGACGACTTATACAAGTGCATTAACCAGCGAATTGCATGACCTGGCAAAAACAGAAGATCCTGATAGATACACTGTATCTGTTAATGGATATGGAGATCCGGGACACCCGGTAAACATGAATGCCGATGTCTTGGGTATTAATCGTTACTTCGGCTGGTATGAAAAGAAAATTCAAGATATGCAAAATTGGATTGAGGATGTTCAGAATAAATATCCCGGATATAAAATGATGCTTGCTGAGTATGGCGCTGAAGCTAATGTGGATCAACAGCAGGAAGAAGTTGGTGATGTGGGGGACTGTTGTGGCCCGACTAAGAATTATAATGAAACATTTGCAACAAAGTTTCATGAGTTGCAATGGGGATATATTAAAAATAGTCCATATCTTTTAGCCTCATATGTTTGGAATACATTTGATTTTGCCACACCTGTGTCGTATCAAGGAGGAGTCCCAGCAAGAAATATGAAAGGACTGGTTACTTTTGACCGAAAAATAAAAAAGGATCCATTTTACTGGTACAAAGCGAACTGGAGCAAAGAACCGGTGCTTTATATTACTCAAAGAAGAGTACAGGAAAGGCAAAATAAAAAAACTCAGGTAACAGTATATTCTAACTTAGGGAAGCCGACTCTTATTGTAAATGATAATGTATTGGAGGACTTTAAACAAGGGACAACCCCGGTTCATTATATATTTGAGGATGTTGCATTACTTGAAGGTGAAAATAGCATTATAGCAAAAGTTGAAAGTCAAGGTGTATTGTATGAAGATAGTGTTAAATGGGTATATAATCCGGATTTCAGAAGAGAGCAATTATATATAATAGAGAATTCAAAGGAACATATTGGTTTGTAATTCTGAATTAGTAAAATATATATAAATGAAAGTATCTTCGATCTTAATGTTTTTTATTACTTTGTGTTCTATTCAACAAATGAAGGCACAGCGTTACAACATTAAACAACTGGATAGAGATAAAATTATATCCGTTGTGGATACTGTGGTAAAATGGCAAATTGAAGCTTACCCGCGTATGAATGAGCAACGGTTTTGGAAATCTGTGGGTGATTTAAGTTGGGAAAATGGAGTTTTTCTGGCAGCCTTAGCTGAGTGGTCGGAGTATATTCAAGATGATACATTAATAAGTTGGTATGAAGAGATTGCCGATCGTAATAAATGGCAGACGTGTCCGAACCGTTATAGCATTTATTTTGCTGATGATTTGATTGTGTCGTTAATGTATAGAACATTATATGAGAAAAGAAAGAATAAGAAAATTATTGAGCCGACTTTAGCACGATTGGAATATATTGTCAACAATCCATCACAAGGTAGTTTATATATGGGAGAGAAAGGTTACAAAGAGCGTTGGTCATGGTGTGACGCTTTGTATATGGCGCCGCCTGTGTTTGCAGCATTTGCCTCTTACTCAGTCAACCCTAACTTAATTGACTTTATGAATAATGAATTTTGGGCGTCTTATGATCATCTTTTTGATCAGGAAGAAAAGCTCTTCTATCGCGATTCGAATCAATTCGAAAAGAGGGAAAAGAATGGAGAAAAAGTGTTTTGGGGCAGAGGGAACGCCTGGGTAGTGGCAGGTTTAGCTCAAATAATACAAGAGTTGCCTGATCATTATAGTCCTAAAGCGGCATATGTCAATTTATTTAAAACAATGATGCAGCGAATAACTCCTCTTCAAGATGAAGAAGGCTTTTGGCATGCAAGTTTGCTTGACCCCGATTCTTATCCGGTGCCCGAAACGAGTTCAACAGCTTTTTTTAGTTATTGCTTATGGTGGGGCATTAACAATGGAATCTTAGATAAGGATGAATATATTTCACATGCAATAAAAGGGTGGAATGCTATTGTGAATGCAGTACAACCCGACGGTATGCTGGGATGGGTGCAACCTGTCGGTGCCGATCCGCAACAAGTAACGAGTAATATGACAGAAGTATATGGTGCTGGAGCTATGATGAAAACAGCTAAACAAATACTACTCTACTTAGAAAAGAATAACTAATTATATCTATTTACGATTTAAAAAGATTAATTCTGATGAGGCAAGTTGGTACGGTAATATTTTTTCTTTTTTTTGTTGTTTCAACACCTGTTGTTAATGCTCAGGTACAACGCTTATATCCTTTTTCTGAAAAGAAAGCAGCAAGAATTGCAGAAATTAAAAAAATGCTGCCTCTCCAACCAAAAGGGTATGGTTACCCCATTAATGACAGGCCTGCTTGGGAATCGATAAAGTCAAAAGCAAATATGACTGAGGTTATCGCACTTGCGGATCAATATCTGATTGAAGCTATACCTCCATTTGATTCGTTAGCTTATACTGATATTCTTCGAACAGGTAATCGCAGTGCCGGTGAAGCCATGTTATGGAATCGAAGAAAAAGGCTTGTTCCGCTTGTTTGGGCTGAATGTTTGGAAAACAAGGGAAAATACATTTCAAAGATTGAGGAAGTCTTGCTTGATCTTTCGGGAGAGCCGTCATGGACATTACCTGCTCATGACCAGAACCTGGATAATCTTTCAGGGAGAAAATATACTGTTGATCTGAATGCGGCAAACAGAGCACGTGATTATGCCCAGGTGTTATACTTTCTTGGTACAGAACTATCTGAATATGTGAGATCTCTGGTTATTTCCCGTATGTATGAGAAAGTGTTTAATCCGATCATTCAATCAGGGGAAAATAATGTTTATAGTCCCTATTTTCGTATTGACAATTGGAATGGGGTATGTGTATCCGGAGTTACAAGAGCGGCGCTGGCGGGTATACAGGATGTGGATGAAAGAGCATATTTTGCTTCTCTGGCTGAATACTACGGTCAAAATACCCTCGAAGGGTTTACAAGCGATGGCTATTGTACTGAAGGATTGGCATATTTTAATTATGGTTTTATTAATTTCATCTCTTTACGTGAAATACTTTATCAAAACACAAATGGTCAGGTTGATCTTTTGTCAAAAGATCCAAAAGTAAAGGCAATTGCAATGTATGGGAAGAATATTGAAATTATGAATAATATTTATCCTTCCATTGCTGATTGCCAGTTGGGAACGACAGAGGATTTGAATATCCTCACCTATCTGGGAAGAATTACAGGCAGAAGAGGAGTCCCGGATTTTGAATTAAATTATACGACACCGGATTTTGATATTGAATTGATGAAAATATTTCCAAATTCTGTAGACGATTTGATTCCGGATAATTCAAGTGTAAATTATGACCTTCGATCGGGTTTTGAAACTGTTGATGTGTATGTGTTCCGGCCTGGTGCTAATAACAATCAATTAGGCGTATCTGTAAAAGGAAACAATAATGGAGAGTTTCATAATCATAATGATGTGGGCTCATATTCAATTGTTGTCAATGACGTGTTTATGAACGGTGATTTGGGGGGACCAAAAAGTTACTATGCCGACTCTTTTGGGAGTGAACGGTATACTAAATATAAAACCAATGGTTCGTATGGACATCCATTGCCTGTGTTTGGAGGTGTATATCAAAAAGATGGTGAAGCATACAAAGGAATAGTGCTTCATAAATTGCAAACAGATGCAAAAGAAGAAGTCGTAATGGATTTAAAAGGCGCTTATCCTAAAAATGATTTATTGAAAGCAATCAGAACCTTTACATATGAAAGAAATGATACAATTACTTTTGTTGTAAAAGACGAATTTGAATACGAGTCAGCACAGTATTTCGAATCAGCACTTACGTTTAAGGCTTTTTGGATAAAAAAAGATGATAATACCATCGAATTTACAGATGGGAACCGTAAATTATATGTGAGAATTGACTCGAAAGGAGAACCTTATGAACTTATAGAAGATTCATGGAAAGAAAACACACCTGACACACATAAAAGATTAGCTGTAAGATTTATCAATAAAGTTGTAACTGGTTCTTTAACATTTGTCTTTTCCTCCTACTACTTGGGAGATCCAAGAAGTTCTTCCATGTTGATTAACTTTGCAGACTGGTATGATCAGAATATTCTTAAAAATCCAACAACTAACACATTCATCGAAGTAGAAAGGTGTAGTATTCAAAATATGTTTACCACGCTTAGTGGTATTTATAATGATATGGACAAAAAGGTGTTAATTACTAATGCGGATACAAATACACCTTCAGTTTTTTGTTTCCCTGAAACCGGGGGAGTTCAGTCGTTACGGATAAAGGGTTTCTCTCCCAATGGTATACGCAATATTAAACTTCAGAAATTTCAAAATGGTGAATGGGTCCCTGCTGTTTCTCAAGGTTTAAATGGGGCCTTTAGTGCAGGAGATGTGAGAATTCGAAAAGAGTATGAAGATTTTCTGTTAAATTTAAACATTAAAGAGCCGGTGCAACTTAGATTATATTGGAATACAACATCACCGATAGCTTTTGAGGCATTTGAAATGGTATATTATGAAAAAGATTTTACTTCTGTTTTCAATTCTTTGGCAGTCAATTCTTTGGCGTATATTACGCAAGGGAAATTAAAATTTAAAGCAGATCCGGTCAAAACTACACTTCAATTTTATAATTTCAATGGAGTTCTTTTAAAAACAGTTGTTCCAACTACATTTGAAATCAGCATACCCGAAGGTTCAAGATTAATTCGTGTAATATCAGAAGGACAAGTGCAAGTTTTGAAAGTGTTTTGAGTTGATAAATAGAGACTTATTGAGCTAAGAATATAATCATATTAATTATAAAGCGAATGAATTATAAAACTTCTGTGAAAGTAATCATATTAAATTGCATACTACTTTTTTTAAGTACATTTGACATTAAGTCAGAAACAAACTCGATGATAATCCCAATGCCTGTTAAGTTTAGTCAGCAAGATGGTGTTGTCGAAATGAAGGATATAAAATTGAGAACTATTGGTTTTGCATCAGCCAATCTGGTTTCGTTAGCTGAAGCCATTATTAAGCCATATAATAATGATAAGAATAATCTTTATAGAGATAAGTATGGTGTAATTCTATATTTACAAATAGATCCGTCTGTATCAATTCCGTCCGAAGGTTACAGGCTTACAGTAAATGACAAAGGAATACAAATAATAGCGTCAACTGAGTCCGGAATTTTTTATGGGCTACAATCTTTGTCTCAATTGCTGACAGTTCCGTGTCAAAAAGAACAACTTGGTTTTCTTGAAATTGAAGACTATCCAAGGTTCAGCTATAGAGGTTTGCAGTTAGATGTTGGACGACATATATTTCCGGTTGAATTTATAAAAAAATACCTGGATATGATGGCTCAATATAAACTCAATACTTTTCACTGGCATCTTACGGGAGACCAGGGCTGGAGAATAGAAATCGATGCCTATCCAAATTTAATGGAAACAGGTGCATATCGTGATCAAACATTAATTGGCCATTTTAGAGAAAAACCAAGAAGATTTGATGGGTTAAAGTATGGAGGCTATTATTCAAAAGAAGAAATGCGTGAAGTTGTAGCGTATGCAGCATCTAAATACATCACTGTTATTCCTGAAGTGGAAATGCCCGGACATGCTACTGCCGCTCTGGCCTCATACCCTCATCTGGCATGTGAAAGTGCTCCCGACAGCTTTAAAGTTGCTGAATACTGGGGTGTTCACAATAATGCATTTTGTGCGGGAAAAGAAGAAACATTTGGCTTCCTGGAAAAAGTACTGGACGAAGTGATTGAGATTTTTCCAAGCGAATATATTCATATTGGCGGTGATGAATGTAAAAAAGATTATTGGAAACAATGTTCAGATTGTCAGAAGAGGATGAAGAAAAATAAACTCAAAAATGAAGATGAACTTCAGTCATATTTCATAGAAAGAGTTGAAAAATATTTGAATAAGAAAGGTAGACAGATTATCGGTTGGGATGAAATACTCGAAGGAGGGATAGCGCCTAATGCAACTTTAATGAGCTGGAGAGGTGTAAGTGGAGGAATAGCTGCTGCCCAACAGCATCATGATGTGATTATGACCCCCAATACATACCTGTATTTTGATTATCCTGAAAGCACGTCAGATCAGGAACCATTAACTATACACAGAGTAATTCCTTTAGAGAAAGTATATGCTTATAATCCTGTATCTTCTTCCGAATTGACATCGGAGCAACAAAAATATATCAAGGGTATTCAGGCGTGTGTGTGGACAGAATATGCCAGAACACCTGAAAAAGCAGCTTACCTAACATTCCCGAGATTCTATGCTCTATCTGAGGTTGCATGGACTCAGGAGCAGAAAAAAAACTGGGAGGATTTCTCTGTTAATAGATTGCCAAACCATCTCGCTGAGATTGACGCAGATAATTTTAATTACAGGGTTCCGACTCCTCTGGGAGCGGAAGAGAAAACGATACAAACAGAGAAGTATACAGTCGATTTTAAACCATCAGTTAAAGGAGCTAAAGTCTATTTTTCTCTGGATGGGCGGATGCCTTCAGAAAATGACTTCTTACTTTCTGAACCAGTTACTATCAATGTACCGAAAGGGGAAGAGCGAATTGTTAAGTCATTGGTAATAACGCCTTCGGGAAAAAGAAGCATAGTTGTTACGACAATTTTATCTAATATGTAACGAATCTGAATTAATCTAATCAATTATTTCGTCCAGGCAGAATGATTGTAAATTAACTTGTCGATAGTTCTGTACGGCAACTGAAAATAAAATTTAAACGTATGAATTAAAATTGGATCTTAAATTCAATGCCCTCCGCCCTTTAGCATCACCACGACACCTCTCCAGATGACATACAGGTCGGTTAAAAGTAATTTCCAAGAAGAATAATGAAGGCAACGGTATACGTATTCATATTCGTAAACGGGTTTCCCGAATTCAGGAGTTCCTTTTCGTACGTGACCATAACCAAGTAATCCGCCACGTATCAACTTACGTGTTACATTCCCTTGCTCCAGATCACGTTCATAGTGGTGTATGGCCAGCGGACGGGGCCCTACAATCGACATGTCACCTTTTAAAACCATGTAAAACTGTGGAATTTCATCCAGATAGAATTTCTTTACAAATGCACCGAGGTGGGTTCTGGCTTCCGGTTTCCATTCATTCTGATAGGCGTGCCAGTCACCCTTAGCCTGAAGCTCCTTGTCAATATAAGATGTTTTAATCAGGCGGACTTTCCATTTTTTGATGATTTTGCCCTGACTGACGGCATTATAGTAGAAAAAAAGCGGACCTTTGTTTTCCGGGATCAAAATACCCTCTATGAAATTAAAAATCACCAGGGTGATGATAGCCGGAGAAAATAATATCAGCAGGATCATAGCGACCAGCTTGTCGAATACTAATTTTAGAAAACGGATTTTGATGGGTTGATTCAGTTCGAATATCTCGCGGTATTTTTCTTTAATCTCTTCTGTTGGGGGTGTGTACGGAAACGCTTCAATTGGCTCGGAGTTAACATTCATCATAGCTTGTGTGTTGTGCGTTGTTAGTTGTAACTTGTTTATTTAAACAAGTGCAAAATTAATAAAAATGTTGAAATGAGACAAAAAAAAATACAGTAACTGCAAATTAGATTCTGGAGATCTTAACCGGAAATTTTTGATGGAGATAAAAAACGGGAGGGGGTAAAAACAAGAAGGGTTGTCATCACGACAACCCAATCTTTTTATTAACCTTAAATCTAATACCATGAAAAACACAGTGCAAATATAAAGCGTTTTTTTATGTTGTACAACATGTTTTTCGCTGAATTTGCTATATTTAACATAGATTAACTATATTGTTTTGTTTGTTGTTTTGTATGTGCCTTATTATCAAGGTTATATGGCTATTTGTTTTTCACCCAGGTTTGAGTTCTTCCGATAATGCCTCCTCTGTCTAATGAGCCTCTGACACTCAGATTGCCTGTCTTTGCATCATAGCTGATGTTGCATTTGTAGATTTTTCCGTTGTTGGGGTCTAGAATAGTTCCTCCGGTTAGGGTTCCGTTCTTTTCAGTCATCTCATTTAATATTAGCATGCCTGATACAGGTTTGTCTTTGTTGGCGCCTGTACATGCTGTACATTTTTTATCCGGATTCTTGAATAAATGTTCAATCTTTCCATAATATTTGCCATTGGTGGCTTTGAAGATATAGACGATAGATTTTGTGGAGCCATCTTCGTCATCAATGGTTTTCCATCTGCCTAAAATCTGGTCGACCTGGCTGTGTGCCATCATGCTGAAAGCAACAGCAAATAATAAAAATAAAATGTTTCTTTTCATGATTGTGAATTTTATCCTTCTGAATATCCCGGAAGGGTTACTCTTAGAAGGTAAAGTTAAATTGTCGTTTTGATTGAGTTAGTTCTAACTTTTTGTTTGATAATTTGTTAAATAATAGGTCACAAAGATATACATTTTTTTAAATTATCATACAGCAGACATATTCATGTCTTTCCTGAAAATTCTTTTTTTTGTATTTTTGTGGCTCAAATTTATAAATATTCTAATTATATTAATTAACAATGAAGAAAATTGTACTGTTCTCCCTGTGTTTGGTTGCCGGATTGATTTTGTCTCAATTGCTTCCGGATATACTCGGGAATAACTATGATAACTTTAAGCTTGTGTCTGGTCTGACGCTGTCTGTTGCACTGTCGTTTATCATGATCAATGTGGGGCGTGAATTTGATCTGGATAAGAAAAAGTGGCGTTCTTATTCGCTGGATTATTATGTGGCGATGATGACTGCCGCACTACCCTGGATTTTTGTTGCGGTGTATTATATGACATTGATGCCCGAAGGTTTGTTTTGGGATTGGGATGCCTGGAAAAATAATTTGTTATTGAGTCGTTTTGCCGCCCCCACATCTGCCGGAATACTGTTTACGATGCTTGCAGCGGTAGGACTTAAATCCAGTTGGATATATAAGAAAATTCAAACTCTGGCCATTTTTGATGATTTAGATACGATTTTGTTGATGATTCCTTTGCAGATTCTGATGGTAGGTTTACAATGGGAATTGCATATTGTTATTTTTGTTGTTTTTGCATTGTTGTTTCTGGGTTGGAAAAAGTTGAACGCATTTAAATTGCCGCAACGCTGGTATCACATTGTTTTATATGCGATTGTCGTGGTGTTTTTGTCGGAAGCTATCTATCATACATCCAAGATGGTTTTTACAAGCGGAATTCACATCGAAGTCTTACTGCCGGCTTTTGTGTTGGGTATGATCATCAGGAATGAACATAATGAAAGAAAGTCGGATCACAGTGCCGCGAATCTGATTTCATATATTTTTATGTTTCTGGTTGGTATGAGCATGCCGGTCTTCATGAACCAACTGGAAAGTGCTGGTGGAGGAACTGTTAGTGACATGATGCAACCTGTTATGTCCTGGGGAGAAATTGGTTTGCATGTCGTAATTGTGACTGTTTTATCTAATTTAGGTAAATTATATCCTTTGTTACATTATCGTGACAGGAAATTCTCAGAACGACTTGCCATTTCAATTGGTATGTTTACCCGGGGTGAAGTGGGAGCCGGTATCATTTTTATAGCTATTGGTTATAATATAGGAGGGCCCTTACTGGCAATCTCGGTGCTGACACTCGTGCTGAATCTTTTGTTGACAGGGTTTTTCATTATGTTGGTTCGCAAGTTGGCTTTGAAATCAGTGCAAGGATAAATAGCAGTAAGTTAATATTGTGAAATAATTAAAGAAATTTTTCTTTAATTGAAGATAATGTTGTACTTTTGTGTCGCTTAATTAAGAGTATAAATAAGATTAACAAGTAAAAAAGTATTTATGTCAAAAGTAACCGTAGTGGGCGCCGGAAATGTGGGCGCAACATGTGCAAATGTACTAGCAATTAATGAAGTGGCCAATCAGGTCGTATTGCTGGATGTGAAAGAAGGTTTTGCAGAAGGGAAAGCCCTTGATATCATGCAAACCGCAACGCTGCTGGATTTTGATACAGTTGTAACAGGCTGTACAAGCGATTATGCAAAAACAGCAGATTCGGATGTTGTAGTAATCACTTCGGGTTTACCACGTAAACCGGGTATGACTCGTGAGGAATTGATCGGTGTGAATGCAGGTATCGTGAAAACAGTATCTGAAAATATCCTGAAGTATTCTCCGAATGCAATTCTGGTGATCGTAAGTAATCCGATGGATACCATGACTTACCTGACGCTCAAAACCGCCGGATTGCCTAAGAACAAAGTAATCGGTATGGGAGGTGCGCTCGACAGTTCCCGTTTTAAATGCTACCTGAGCAAGGCATTGAATGCTCCCGCAAACGAAATTGAAGGTATGGTGATTGGCGGTCACGGTGATACTACCATGATTCCGTTGACTCGTTTCGCTTCTTATAAAGGTCGTCCGGTTGCCGGAATTCTTGATAAAGCAGTATTGGATAAAGTGGTGGCTGATGCCATGGTGGGTGGTGCAACACTAACCGGTTTACTCGGAACTTCGGCATGGTATGCACCGGGTGCGGCAGCAGCTTATCTGGTTGAGTCTATCCTGCGTGATCAGAAAAAGGTTATTCCTTGCTGTGTTGCGCTTGATGGAGAGTACGGACAGAATGATATCTGTATTGGCGTGCCGGTGGTTATCGGTAAGGATGGAGCTGAACAAATCATTGATTATAAGCTCGATGAAACAGAGATGGCTTTGTTTGCGAAAAGCGCAGCTGCGGTAAGAGCTACCAATGATGTACTCAAAGAAATTAATGTGCTTTCATAATTGAAGGAAAAATTAGTATCTTTGCATCCATAAAAATTTTTCCGGAGACAAAATGAAAACTTTTGGCGATGTACACAGGCATCTGATCAAATTTCAAATCAGACCTTCTGTTCAAAGAACTGCAGTGATGGGTTATCTGATGAATCACACTACGCATCCTACCGTTGATGAAATTTACGTTGCCCTGAATCCGGAAATCCCGACGCTTTCTAAAACAACTGTCTACAACACCTTGAATTTGCTCGTCGAAAAAGGTGCTGTACAAATACTGAGTATCGACGATAAGAATGCAAGATATGATGCCGATACATCGAAACATGCCCATTTTTATTGCCGGAATTGCGGTAGGGTGTATGACATTTTTGATGTGAAAGCTGATATGTATAAGTTACCTGCCATACCGGAATTCAAAGTGGATTCAGTTGAAATCTCGTACTACGGGACTTGTAAGTCTTGTCTGGGACACTGAAACTAAAAATAAAAGTAAGAAGCACACCGTTTTTGGTGTGCTTTTTTTATCTTTGAACCATATAAGTCATATAAGGAACATAAAAGTAGTTCTTCTGTATTAATATTGCTACTTAAAAGATTTCAAGTAAAGTATAATTTCTAAACTTATATGTTTCTTATATGACTTATCTGGTTGAAGATATTTGTTGTTTAAACTGTAAAAATAAATAATATGAAAAGCAGATTATTATTTTTTGGTTTGTTATTGCTCTCCCTGTCAGTGCTCTCACAGGAGAAAGTGAAAAAGGGTTTTGGTTTTGGAGCTTTACCCGCAGTTTCTTTTGACTCGGATTTAGGCTTTCAGTACGGGGCCATTGTAAATCTGTTTCACTATGGCGATGGTACTAATTATCCGAAGTACGATCATTCGTTGTATCTGGAATGGTCGCGTTACACCAAAGGAACGGGTATCAACCGTGTCATGTACGATACGGAAAAATTACTTCCGGGAATTCGTACAACCGTTGATGTAACCTACTATACCGATCAGATGTTGCCGTTTTATGGTTTTAATGGTTATCAGACACGATATGATGAGGTTGAACCACGTTTATTTTACAGTCAGGAACGTAATATGTTCCGTGCCAAGGCCGATTTCCAGGGTAACTTCGGAGATTCTGATTTTGGCTGGGTAGGTGGTTATACCTTCTATAATTTTGATATTGATTCGGTTAATATAAATAAACTCGATTTGGCTCCGGTTTCAGGAGGTTCTCTGTATCAGCGATATGTAAAATACGGTTTGATTGGAGCCGAAGAAGCTAATGGCGGTAGCATCAATTATCTGAAAGCCGGATTTAAATATGATTCACGCGACCAACGTGCGTTTGCTTCGAAGGGTATCTGGACAGAAGCGGTTATTCAAACAGCTCCGGGTTTTATCAATGATATGCCTCACTCCAAGTTCGCGCTTATTCACCGGCAGTATTTCTCACCAATGAAGGACATGGTGTTGGCTTATCGTCTCACTTATCAGGCAACTCTGGGTAAAAATAAAGTGCCATATTTCGCGCAACCCTTGTTGATTACCAGTTTCCTGACTGCAGCCGATAACCAGGGACTTGGTGGAAAACGATCGATCCGGGGTGTGTTGCGTAACCGGGTAATCGGAAATGACATCGCGTTCGGAAATTTTGAGTTCAGATATAAGTTTCTGAAGTTCGATGCATTCAAACAAAATTTTTATCTGGGAACGAATATCTTCTTTGACTCGGGAATTATCCTGAAACCAATTGAAATTGCCGGGTTTGATACGTTATCATCAACCGTAAAAGAAGAACTGATGCTCCGGGATTACGAGTCGGGTAAGTTTCATTCCGCAGCAGGTATCGGGCTGAAAATAGGCTGGAATGAAAACTTTGTGATTTCCGTAGATTATGGTAAGGCATTTGACCCGCAGGATGGTGATAGTGGCATGTATATCAATCTGAATTATATGTTCTGATGTTTGATTTACCGGTGATTATTTCGGTTTTTATCCTGATTGCTTATCTGGCGCTGATTGTAGCTTTTGTCAGGGGGTGGGCTAAAACTCCTTTTTTTGATGCTGAATTTACTTCCATACAACATCAATCTGAACGGGAAAAACCTTCAGTTGTTGTTTGTTGCCGGAATGAGGCGCATCATCTGCCTGCTTTGATTGAGGCGCTTAGGAGCCAACACTGTCAGTCATTCGAGTTGATTTGGGTGAATGATCATTCCACAGACCAAACACAACAGGTGCTGGAAGATTCTCTTATTTATTTTACCGACGCACAAATAATCCAGTCGCCACTCCCTGGTAAGAAGCATGCCCAACGGGCTGGAATACTCGCTGCAAAAGGAGAATTTATCATTACGACCGATGCAGATTGTGTTCCGTCATCAACATGGATTGAAACGATGGTTAATTTTCAATCGCAACAGCAGGCTGACTTGATCATTGCTCCGGTTAAGTTTTATCGTGGCAAAAGTTTATTTACGCAAATTCAGCAACTTGAATTCGCAACTCTGGTTGGTTCGGGAATGGGTGCAGCCGGTTCCGGTATGTCTATTTTCTGTAATGCGGCTAACATGGGTTTTACCAAACAAGCGTGGATTGATAGTGCCGACGACTTGCATGAAGAAGAAATTTCGGGTGATGATGTTTTCCTGTTGCACAGTATCAAACAACGTAAAGGAAAGGTGGCTGTGCTGAAATCGATGCAGGCCATGGTGATTACCGGTTATCAGAAAACGCTGAAATCATTCTTCAGGCAACGTGTCAGATGGACTTCGAAATCACCTAAATATAAAGATGTAGATACGATTGTTATCGGACTGATTGTGGCCGCAATCAATTTATTAATGCCTGTGTTAGCTGTTTCTGCTGTGTTTTATTTACAGCTTTGGTTGTTGTTAGGAGTTGTTTTCCTGCTGAAATTACTGATTGATGTACTGTTTCTGATGATCATCAGGCCTTTTTTTCAGCTGAGAATAAGGGCTTTGCATGTATTGTTGTTATCGCTGTTTTATCCGGTTTATGTTGTTGGCGTTGGCGTATTCTCCATCTTCCAAAACAGAAGAAAGTGGTAAAAAACATGATGTCGTTACAATATAGTAATTTATTTTGCAGATATTCAATGTTTTAATAAAATCTTATTTCTGACCTTATTTTCTTACGAAACAACCTTAGTAGCACAAAATTAATCATGATAACACCTTTTTGACCTTATTACCTTATTATGATTAATATATTTTTAGAAATAAGGTTATAAGGTTAGGTTTGATATAATTTCCTCCTGCTACTAAGGTTGTTTCGTAAGAAAATAAGGTCAGAAATAAGGTTTGTGTCCAGAAAAATATGACTTATGTAAAATTAATATCAGTCACATCAGAATCATTTTTGGGTGATGTAAATATAATCCCCTTGTAATGAGGTTTTATATCTTTTTAGTGCTTCTTTACCAGGACCTTCTACTGGATTGCCAATGCCATAGCTAATATCATAGACCGAACCACAGGACTCACAAACAGCTTGTCCTACATCATTTGGTTTTATTCTAACTGAATAATCTGCTTCATAAGGACACGCCAGATCAAAAGCATAATAATTTTCATCAAATCCAGCATAAAGCAATATGCCACCATATCCTATTCTATCAGAGATTTCATTATGTCTGGGTTTATCAAACACAAAATATTGATTAGAAGCGTATCTTAATGTAGAATAAGGAGCAATTGTCAAGTTTATACTCATATATACTGGACGAATCGGAATAGAAGAAACATAATCATCTTCACATCCTGAGATAATCAAAATAAACAGAATACTTCCTGTTAAATTCAGTAGTTTTCTCATTAAACCATATTTCATCCTGCAATTTCCCCTATGATCCACAATTCTTCAGAAGTAAACTCGATGTTGTTAAGTGCATCGATGTTATCCTGCAGTTGTTTAACAGAACTTGCCCCCACGATAATTGAGTTCACTGCCGGCTGATGGAAGCACCAGGCTAACGCCATTTGTGCCAGCGTTTGTCCCCTTTTGGCTGCAATTTCATTCAGCCGGTTTAATTTTCCAATAATTTCAGGTGTAATCTGATTTTTTTGCAGAAAACCATGACTGAGTGCTGCTCTCGAGTTTTCCGGTATGCCATGCAGATATTTATCACTCAGCATACCTTGCGCCAGTGGTGAAAACCCGATAAATCCCACGCTGTTTTTTTGTGCCAGAGGGAAAGCGGTATATTCCACTTCACGTGCCAGCATATTGTATTTCCCCTGGTAGATGAGACAGGGAGTACCGTTTTCTTTTAATAATTTGTATGCTTCCCGGGCTTTGTCTTCGGGATATTTAGAGATTCCTACGTACAAAGCTTTCCCTTGCTTTACGATGTCCGACAAGGCACCCATAGTTTCTTCGAGTGGGGTGTTGGGGTCATAGCGGTGTGAATAGAAAATATCCACATAATCCAGCTGCATCCTTTTCAGACTTTGATCGATACTTGCCATGATGTATTTACGTGACCCTCCGTCCCCGTATGGTCCCGGCCACATTTCATGACCGGCCTTGGTGCTGATAATCATTTCATCACGATAAGAGGCAAAATCGTTTTTCATTATGTTGCCAAAATTCCTTTCCGCACTTCCGAAAGGCGTACCGTAGTTATTTGCCAGATCGAAATGGGTGATGCCATGATCAAAAGCATGATGAAGCATGCGTACTGCTTCCTCACGACTGTCTACATCTCCGAAATTATGCCATAAACCTAATGACAACAGCGGGAGTTTCAGACCGCTTTTACCACAATGACGATAACTTACTACCTCCCTGTACCGGTTATCTGATGCTGTATATTTCTTTTCAGACATGATTTGACTTGTTGAATTTTGAAACCATTAATAAATTAACCACATTAGTTACATGAGTAAACAATAATTGCTCTATAAACGTCGAATACACAAGTTTTGTTGTACTCATGTTCGATTTTACATGTAAACTAAAGTTTCCTAATAGTTATTTAAAGGCGTTTTGCTAAAATGCAAATTCCCGAGATAGTTTCCAAAGGGGAGCAAGAAGTGTTAAGATGCAACAAAGCAGATTGCCACTTATGGCACGCCGTCATTAAAATTGTACTTCGGGCGCCTGATTGCTTCCGGCTTCTGCCTCGAAATAAACTTTCTTCTCAAAACCGAACATGGAAGCGATTATATTTGCAGGGAAACGACGGATGGTAGAGTTAAAACCATTACTCATTTCATTAAAACGAGTTCTTTCGGTCGAGATTCTGTTTTCTGTTCCTTCCAGTTGTACCTGAAGATCTCTGAAATTTTGATTGGCTTTCAGGTCAGGATAATTTTCAGTAATCATCAACAATTTGCCCAACGCAGAACTCAATTGTCCCTGCGCTGCCTGAAACTCCTGTAATTTTTCCGGCGTAAGCTGATCAGGATTCACGGTAACCTGAGTAGCCCGCGCCCGTGCAGCAATAACACTTTCCAGCGTTTCGCTTTCATGTGTTGCATAACCTTTCACGGTTGCAACTAAGTTTGGAATCAGGTCGGCACGACGCTGATACTGATTTTCAACATTAGCCCACTGGCTGTTTACGTTCTCCTCGAGACCTACCAACTGATTATATTTGCTGATTCCCGAAAACACCACAATAACAATGACGGTTATTATGGAAATTAAAATGATGGTTGTTTTTTTCATATCTTCTTTATTTAATTGTCTACGGTTTGTCATTGCGAGGAGCATAGCGACGTGGCAATCTCCTCATTGTTTGCAATAAGGTCTTTCGACCCTTTTATCCCCCGGGCTTTAACCCGGGGCTATTGATATGTCGCCCCTACGGGGCTATTCATTTTTCGTTTTTTACTCCACTATCCATTAACCATTATTACCATCTTCCCGTAGCGCCACCGCCGCCGGAAAGTCCCCCTCCAAAACTGCCGCCTCCGAATCCTCCGCTTCCAAAACCTCCTCTTCCGCTGAAAATACTACCGGCAGCAGCGCCTGCAGCGAGCGAACCGCTTCTCGACAAGCGAGGTAAGTGGGTATTGTTATTTTCTTCGTATCCGCAGAACTTGCACTTGTATGTTGTTCTCTCTGTCCCGCCGTTGATGAAAGTCGGTGCTACGACAACCCGTTTGTCATGTAAAATGAAGGCTTTGGTTCCGCATTTCGGACATTCAGTATAGGCGCTTGGTTTATCCAGGGTGAAAATAGCTTCATTCCCGCAATCATCGCACACAAATACGTCATAATCAACAGCATTCAATTCTTCCTCAAATTGTTGGGATAACTTCAGATGTGCGTCTTCCTTTCTTTCCGATAAGATGTGCATGGTGCCTTCACATGCGTTACATGGAATGGGTTTCCGTCTGATTTTCCGCATCATGAGTTTGCCATACAAGTTAGCCGGTATTGTGACAATAGGGACACCGATTAGAAAAACGAGCAATCTCGGATCAGCAAACATGATGATGACAAACAAACTGATTGCCGGAATAAGAATATTCAGCACCACCAATATGCCGGTCTTTTCGCTTTTTAATGCCTTGTATTGACTCATATTGGTTTTCAGCGTCGGATTATTGCTGATTTTTTTAACAGAAGCACCTATCCATACAAAAGAAATCAGCATGATAATCAGGTAGATGGCGACAATAACCGGTAGTACAACTCCCCAGGCGATGGCCTTTTTTTCTGCTTCAAAATTTTCTTGTTTTAAAACAGATACGACATGTTGCATTCCTTTCAGAAAGCCGGTATCGTAATCTCCGGATTTAAAATAGGGGAACATGCTTTGTTGCTGAATACGGGAAGCCATGGCGTCAGGCATCAATCCTTCTATGCCGTAACCGGTTTCAAAACGGATGGCCCGCTGATCTAGAACAAACAGAACGAGCAGTCCATTGTCTTCTTTAGCCTTACCAATACCCCAGTTTTTAAATAATGAAGTCGCGAACATTTCGATGTTTTCATCTCCAATTGATTCAACGAGCACAACAGCAACTTCAGTACGGGTAGTTTTTTCCAGCGAATCGAGCAGGATGTTTAATTCGTATACGGTTTCAGCCCGGATAATTCCATCAGGATTGCTGACGGAAGTACGGCTATCCGCAACTTTGGGATTGGGAATATTTTCTAAGTTATAAACTGCACCCGTGGCAGTCAGCGAAAGCAAAATAATCAGACCTGCGAAAAATCTTTTCATACTGGTAATTTTTATATTCCACAGGGAATTGATTGTTTAATAATAATTGATGACGTAATCTAAAGTCAGGTCAAACTTCAAAGTTGAATAAGGTGGAATTTTACCAGACCCCTCATCTCCATACCCCAGATTTGCAGGAATATATAAAATAATACGACCGCCTCTTGTGATTTTGGGAATTGCCTCTCTCCATCCGGGAATTGCCTCTAATAATGGGCGTTTGTACACCCCGCTATCAAAGGATTTCCCGTTGAGATATGTACCTTTGTAACTAACTTCAACGTAGCTGCCGCCGTTGGGTCTGGTATTGCTTCCCATGTGGATGATTTGATAGCACAACCCGCTTTCTGTAACGACAAAATCAGGATTATCTTTATTTTCTTCTTTTAAATTCTCCAACCATGTTTCGTTGAGGATTTTCCAGTCGGCGTATCTATCTTCATCACACGAAGAAAGAACCCAAACAGAGAGCAGGAGAACGAAAATATATTTGAATTGAGATTGCATGGACAACATTCGTATTTAAGAGTTTAATGTTTAAAGTTTAATTTTCAAAAGTCTATATCGATCCTGATTGATTACCTGACTTGTTTTTTCCTTTTTTCAATTGTTTCATTTGAGTTGAAAAAGACTTTCCTGCAAATGCCGGCATACTTCTTTTTGGCCCCCATCCTGAAAAATTGAGCGGTAAAGTTACAAAATTTTTTATACTTCCGGGCATCATATCCATTGTTTTACGATTGGAACTCACCAGGCTGAATCCTTTCATCATCATCTTTTCTGTGACCGGACGTAATCCCTGCTCAACACTTTTTCTTCTGTTTGTCAATAGTATGTCAGTCAGGGGTATTTTAACAGGACAAACCTCCACGCATTTACCACAAAGGGTTGACGCGAAACTAAGGTGCGAAAAGTCCTTAAATCCTTTTAAAAAAGGTGTAAGAACTGAACCGATCGGACCGCTGTAAGTAGTGTCGTAGGTATATCCGCCAATGGTTTTATAAACCGGACAGGCATTCAAACAAGCACCACACCGGATGCAGGCTAAAGATTCATACGCCTCGGTATCTTCGTAAACAGTTGTCCGTCCATTATCGAGTAAAATTACATACATTTTTTCCGGACCATCAGTCTCGTCCGGTTTCCGGGGTCCAGTGAAAATGGTATTGTATGCAGTCAGCTGCTGACCGGTACCATGAGCTGCCAATAAAGGGTAAAACAGCCCAAGCTGACTCATCTTCGGAATGATTTTTTCAATACCGGCAATGACAATATGTACTTTTGGAAAAGCAGTCGTCATCAGACCGTTGCCCTCATTTTCAGTCACCGAAATACCACCAATATCGGCTATCAGAAAATTGGCGCCTGTTACGCCAATATCAGCGCTCGTGTATTTTTTACGAAGCAGAACACGAACATACTCAGTTAGTTCCTCCGGCGTGCTGTTCAAAGGTGTACCGAATTTCTCATGAAACAACACCGCGATGTCTTTTTTTGATTTATGCATGGCAGGTGTTACGATGTGATAGGGTCTTTCTCCTGCCACCTGTACAATGAACTCACCTAAATCCGTTTCAATAGACTCACATCCTACCGATTCAGCTGTGTGATTCAACTCAATTTCTTCAGTAGTCATGGATTTGCTTTTTACCAGCAAGGTCGCCCTGTTTTCTTTTAAAATACGGATGATGTGCTGGGTAGCTTCTGTGTCGTCTTTTGCCCAAAGGACTTTAGTACTATTATGCCGGCAATTCTCTTCAAACTCGATCAGGTATTTTTCCCAGTTGTTCAGCACCTCTTTTTTGATGGCTGCAGCTCTGTCCTTAGCAAATTCTACGTTTTTATAACGGGCCATGCCGACGCTAACAGCTTTATCGTATCTGCCGATGTTAAAATCAATCGTTTTACGGTGATTAACATCGAAGGCAATTTGTTCGGATGCTGTTTTGAATTCCCGGGCTTTCATGGATTGGCCGTTCAGTTGAATTATTTTTTCAGTATAAAAGTATAGCTTCCGATCAGATCTCCATCGGTAAAAAAATCAACCCGGTAGCTTCCGGCATACAGGATTTCTTCTACATGCCAATAAATCACATCCTGCAATGCTTCACCGCCATACTCATAATCCTTTTTGACTGAATAACCGATTTTTCTGTTTTCAAAAGAAAAAACATTGTTGTTGTCTTTGGTTAGCAATTCTCCATCAGGACGGGTAATGCGGACATACATTACCTTTTTACCCGGATCGGCAGTGATGTTCTTGGCAATGGTGTAATCAAACTGTAAATGGGCGATGCGACTGAAAATGCCGGTTTTCCTGTTCCTGTCGTTGAGTGTGGTAACATTAAATTGCACCACTTCTAACTTGGAAGCCCGGGTAACCACCTCACTTAAGTTTTCTTTTTCTTTGGCTAATTGTTCAACCGTCTGCGAAGTTTCCTGATATTTCAGTTTAATCTGGGTGTTTTCAGTGCGTAATTGTTGATTTTCAGTGTTTAAAGAGTCAATTTGAGCGACTAAATGCATCATGATTTTTCGCACAGAATCCAGTTCATCTTTCAGTTCCTGAATTTTACGGGCATTTGTTGCACGGGTTTTTCTTAATTCTTCCAACAATTCCTGAACCCTGGCTTTTTCGCTATCCAGTTGTTTTAACAAAGAGTCGTTCCGGATGGTAGAGGTATAACCATCAAACTGATAAGTCAGATCAACAAATTCATCTTCAACGCGCTCTTTTTCCTGATTCATGATTTCAGTTACCTCTTCGAGTTCCTGTTCTTTTTGTTTCGCGTCGCTGTAGAAATAATAAACGATGCCGGCTAATGCCAGTACCACTAAAATCAGTACAATGATAATCAGATTTCTCGATTTGAACATAATTCTATTTAAAGCAATGAGATGATTTTCTCCAGTTGAATTCCCCTGGAGCCTTTAATTAATATTGTATAATTTTCGGGGCATTGTTCTTTGAGTAATGCTGAGAGATTTTCAGCTTTCTCAAATACCCTGAATGAATGTTTTGTGTTTTTAAATTCACAGCCTACCAGCAAAACATTTTCAAAGCCTTTGTCTTCCAGTAAGTTGATAATAGACTGGTGCTCTTCAGCACTTTGATTGCCCAGTTCCAGCATGTCACCCAAAATCAGCATTTTCTTTTCGGTCTGCATGTCTGCGAAATTCAGGATGGCAGCCTGCATGCTGGTCGGATTTGCATTGTAAGCATCCACGATCAACTTGTTTTTTCCGGTCTCTACAAACTGCGACCGGTTATTTTTAGGTTCATAATTTTCAATTCCCTGTTTGATCTGGTTGTTTTTCAGTCCGAAAAAATGTCCGATTGCCACAGCCGCCAGTACATTTTCAGCATTATAAGTCCCGATAAGCCGCGTTTTTACATCAAAAACAGTGCCTGTTTGGCATTCCATGGTCAGGAATGGGTCGCCGGCAATCACTTTTCCGGTCACCATCGATAAATCCGGATGGCTTTTCATTCCGTAAGTGACCTGTTTGTCGGGATGAACTTTTGCCTTTTCAGCCATATTTTTCAGATATTCGTTGTCAGCGTGGATAAAAATACCCAGCCCATTGGCAGCAATATAGTCGTACAGTTCAGCCTTGGTTTTCATGACTCCTTCAAACGAACCGAATCCTTCGAGGTGTGCCTTGCCTACATTGGTGATAATGCCAAAATCCGGTTGCGCAATTTCGCATAACCCTTTTATCTCTCCTTGATGATTGGCCCCCATTTCGATAATAGCCAGCTGATGTTCTGTGTGAAGTTGCAACAGGGTTAGTGGGACTCCGATGTGGTTATTCAGGTTTCCCTGTGTATAATGAATCTTGTATTTTTCTTTTAAAACGGACGCGATCAGCTCCTTGGTCGTGGTTTTCCCGTTCGTGCCGGTGATGCCGATAATCTTGACTCCTACTTCTTTTCTGTGCAGGGTTGCCAGTTCCTGCAAGGATTTCAGTACATCTTTCACTACAATATAGCGGTCATCCCGGGCATATTCCGGCTCATCAATCACCGCGTAAGCGCAACCATTTTCCAGTGCCGTCGCGGCGAATTCATTCGCGTTGAATTTATCTCCTTTTAACGCGAAGAAAATGGACCCGGCCGGACAATTGCGGCTGTCGGTTGTGATGACAGGATGTTCAAGGAAGATATCGTAAAGTTCCATGACAGTAAACCTTAATAGGATGATTTATTTGATTTGGTATCCGAAAGTGACGTACCACTGACTTTGTGTGATGCGGTCGTTTTTGGTGCGGTCTAAACTGTTGATGCCCCAGTCGTAGCCGCTTTTCAGGATAAACTGACGCCATTGTACACCACCACCTGCTCCCAGCTGAAAGTTGATACGATACAGGTCGTTTTTGTACAGGTTGACTTTCCCCGACTGAATACCGGTTTCTGTTGCCCAATAATCGCTCAGATAAGAAGTAACCTTTTGATTCTGGAACAAGCCAATCTGTATGTTGGGCCCGGCAAACCCAAAGACCTTAAAGTCTTTGAACAAGGGCTGATTGTATACGATTCTCAACGGAATTTCGAGGGCATGGCTCCAGGTATTGTAAACTACGCTATCGGAGGAAACGGCATATTTCTGGATTTTATTCGAGTAACCAATGTTATAGAATAAACCGGTCTGAAATCCGAAATTATACTTCAGGTCATATTCAGCTTGTGCCCCCAACCGGATGGCATCAAAATAAGTTTCACTGGTTGACTGTCCAGTTCTTTTAGGATTGAAATAGCCACCTTCTAATGTAATTTTCTGGGCATATAACTGACCTGTAAAGCATAAAAGCGTAAATAGAATCGCGCTGAAAATTGTTTGTTTCATATAGCATGAAAAGATTATCGATGTAATTTGGAGCACAAAGATAATTTTTTTACTTGGGTTTGTGTGATTTTTTTGATGATTGTTAAGGTTTTCAGTCTGAACGTATTCATATTTCTCAAATAAAATTTGTTACTTTGTGTTGACTAATTAATTACATCTTACAATTAGCGTAACGGATAAATTATGGAAATCATCTTGATAATTATAGGTATTGCAGCAGGCGCCGTCATCGGCTATCTATTTGCGAGGTCAGTTTCATCCAATGTAATTCAGGCTGAACGGATAAAATATGCTGAAACAGACCGTGAGTTTGCCGCCTTCAAAGCGAGGATGGAGAATGAAGTTGAAAACGTGCAGAAACAGATGTCGGAGAAGCAGCAGGAAATACAAACTGTTGTGGAGAAAATGGCCGTAAAAGATCAATTGCTTGGTGAGCAAAACGTAAAAATAGCGGAGAAAGAAGCTGAAATAAAGACTTTGAAAGAAAAACTGGATACTTTAAAAGCGGAAATTGACAAAATTGGCGAAAAATATGCTGCTGAATTCAAGAACCTGGCCAACGAAATTCTGGAAGACAAATCCCAGCGGTTTACGCAAAAGAACAAAGAAAACCTGGAAGCCATTCTCAAGCCCCTGGATGATAACATCCGGGAATTTAAGAAGACGGTCTCCGATGCCTATCAAACTGAAGCTAAAGAACGCTTTTCTCTTGGGAATGAAGTGAAAAAACTGGCAGAGCTAAATCAACAGATGAGCGAAGAAGCCCGGAATCTTACCAGGGCTTTAAAAGGAGAGGCGAAAACGCAGGGCGACTGGGGAGAAATGATTTTGGAGACTATATTGGAAAAATCGGGTTTGCGGAAAGATGAAGAGTACTTTATGCAGGAAGAGTTGAAAGATGAATCAGGAAAGCCTTTGCGGTCAGATTCGGAAAACAGGAAAATGCGCCCGGATGCCATCGTGAAATACCCGGATAACCGTTCGGTTATTATCGATTCAAAGGTGTCGCTGAATGCGTTCACCCGCTATGTGGAAGCCACCGATGCGGATGTACAGCAAAAAGAACTGGAGGCACATGTTGCCGCGGTGAAAAACCATGTGATTGCGCTGAGTGCTAAAGGATATGATGATTATGACAAAGCCCTGGATTTTGTGATGATGTTTATTCCCAGTGAACCGGCTTATATTGCCGCGATGCAGGGAGATAGTAATCTATGGTCGTTTGCCTACGAAAAAAGAATTCTGCTGATGAACCCCACAAATCTCATTACCTCACTTAAACTCATTGTGGATTTATGGAAACGTGAATACCAGAACCGGAATGCACAGGCCATTGCCGACAGAGGGGCTTTGCTTTATGATAAATTTGTAGGTTTTATTGAGAACCTGCAAGACGTGGGTGATAAGCTAAACAAGGCTGAGACTGCATACCAATCAGCATTCAAACAGCTTTCTTCCGGTCCGGGAAATCTGATAACGCAAGCAACTGAACTGAAAAAACTGGGCGTAAAATCTAAAAAACAATTGGCTAAAGACCTGATTCAGGAAGAATGAAGGTTAACGAATAGTCAATAAATAAAAACGAAAAGCATGAAGAAACAACAAATCAAACATTTTGTAAAGCCGAAAGTCACTCGGAAGAAGAAAGAAGATATCGGTTTGTCGCCTTATGCAGTAGTGTTCCGCGGAGAGAAGAGGATGGAGAAAACGCTTATCAACGCGATGGATTTTGATTTGGAGGAGGTCCGGGAGTTTGAAATTACGACTCCGGATCAACTCCGGGATTTGCACAGAAGAACCAATCTCAGCTGGATCTTTGTGAACGGAATACACGACGTCTTACGACTTGAGGAAATTGCCCGTGAATTCGAGATTCCGAACAACATCCTTTCAGATATACTGAATCCATCTTTGCGCTCGAAAGTAGAGGTGTTCGATAAAGGAATATTTGTTACCATCAAATTATTGCAATATCAGGAAAAAACAGATCAGGTAACCATAGAAAACCTGAGTTTAATTATAAGTGAAAATACACTTATTTCTTTCAGGGAAGAAGCGGGGCCTGTCTTTGAGCCGATTAGAGAACGTATCAGAAAATATAACAATAAAATCCGCACTTCAGGATCCGACTATCTTGCTTTTACTCTACTGGATGTGGTGGTGGATAACTACATCTATATTTTAGGTGCTCTTGGTGAAAAAATTGAGATTCTTGACGATAGGATGACCACAAATCCTCATAAAGAATTGCTCGACGAGATTAATATATTAAAACGGGAAATAAACTTTTTGCGTAAGAGCATCCTTCCGGCCAAAGAAATGATTCTTTCACTGGCGAAACTGGATGTTGAATTTTTGCAGGATATTAACAGGCTTCATTTCAGGGAGTTGCAATATAACATCAATGAAGCTACCGAGTTGTCGGATAGTTACAGGGAAATTCTCTTTGACCAGATTTCAATTTATCATACCATTGTCAGTACCCGGTTGAATGACATCATGCGAACCCTGACTATTTTCTCGGTGATTTTCATCCCTTTGACCTTTATCGTAGGGGTTTATGGCACTAATTTCGATGTTTTGCCGGAACTTCACTGGAAAAACGGCTATTATATCATGTGGGGTGTAATGGTGGTCATTGCCCTCGCGATGCTTATTTATTTTAGCCGGAAGAAGTGGTTTTAACTTTAACCAGATAAGTCATAAAAGAACATATAAGTAAATACCTTAAATCGTATGAGGATTGTACGGAATATTCTGATATTATTTTTTTGTACAAGTGTATTTTCTGTAGCTCAGGATTTTACGCCTATAGTTAAGCAATTTGGGAAACAGGATTATGGAGCTTCTAACCAGAATTGGTCGGTAGCACAGGATAGTCGCGGACTCATGTATTTTGCCAATAATCAGGGTTTGTTGCAGTTTGACGGTAATTTATGGGAATTGTTTCGCATGCCTCAGAATAAGCTGGTGCGCTCGGTTTATATTGATAAGCAAGATCGGATCTATGTGGGTTCGTTTGAAGAGTTTGGTTATTTCGAGAAGCTGCATAATGGTAAATTGATGTATCATTCGCTGTCGGACAGTTTAAAAGGCTATTCGATGATGAATGATGAGATATGGACCATTCTTGAAGTTAATAATACTGTTATTTTTCAGAGCTTTACCTCTTATTTTACATTCAGGAACGAGCTGGTTTCAGGTCATCGTCAGCCGGTTACTTTCCTGTTTTTTAGTGCTTTCGGGAATGATGTGTTAGTCAATACCAAACAGCATGCCTTAAGCAGGCTCGATTTAAAGAAACATCTGTTGACCCCTTTTCCTCAGGAACCTGTGAAAGGGGAAATTCTGACGATTCTTCCGTTGGATGCTAAACAATATGTTGCGGTTACTATTAATGATGGATTGTATCATTTCGATGGAAAGGCTTTTTCAAGGTTTGGTACCGACGCCGATGATTTGTTGGGTCAGGTGGTGGTTAACCGGGCTGTCATCACTCCGGATAAGAATATCCTGTTGGGTACTATTCAGCATGGTGTCATTGCTTTTAATAAAGAAGGGAAAAAACTTTGGATGCTAAACCGTTCGAACGTATTACAAAATAATACGGTATTGGGAATGTTGATCGACAAAAGTGGAAATGCATGGCTTGCCCTCGATAAAGGGATTGCTTACCTGCAGTTGAATTCAGATATCCGGTTTATTAATTCTTTTGATCCGCCGGTCGGTGCGGTATACGATGTAAAAATAAGAGGTACAGAGATTTTCCTGGGAACAAATCAGGGACTTTTTAAGGGAGAATTTCAGAGAAATACGATTCGTAACATTTCACCGGTTTATCCGGTAAAAGGTCAGGTTTGGAATATTTCTGTACACGACAACCAATATTTTGTCGGGAATAACGATGTTGGTTATCAGCTTGGGAACGGGGGACCGAAATTTAGCTCTCCTGTTCAGGGAGGGTTTTGCCTGAAAAAAGGTATCATCCATGGGCAGGAAGTGCTGGTAGAAGGTACCTATACACAATTGGGCATTTATCTGAAAAAGAACGGAACCTGGCAATTCAGTCATACTGTTGAAGGCTTTGTGAATCCTTTACGCTATCTGGAAATTGATTATACAGGCAGGATTTGGGCAAGCCACTTACACCAGGGATTATTTTCGATCGAGTTGAGTCACGACCTGAAGAAGATTGACCGGATGAATACATATAATTCGCTTGATGGGGTGAATAAATATAATATCAATGTATTTTCTGTAAATAACAGGGTAGTGTTTACAGATCACCATGCTTTTTATACTTATGATGATATTGAAAAACAGATCATTTCGTATAAGGAATTAAATGAGAGTCTGGGCCATGCTGCATCAGCTTTTCGTATAACGCATTTTAAATCAGATTATTATTGGTTTATAAGAGATACGGAAGCTTCTCTTTTCAGGATAAAAGAAGGGAAAGCCGAATTGGTGGATGTTGTGCAGTATTCTCTGTTTAAAAATCAGACAGTTGATGATTATCAGCATGTTGTTCCTGTGAATGATAGTCAGTGTTTGTTGACACTTGAAAACGGATTGGCGCTTTATCGGTATAATCCGGAGAAAAAAGCCGTCGAAAAAGCTGTTCTGCAACTGAAAACAATCAGCGTTACCGATGTTAACCTGCGTGAAGTACAGTATTTACCGGTTTATACCGGTAATGAAATACCGGAGATTCCTTTCCGAAAAAACAACATTACTTTTACAGTGTATTACCCTGATTACACACAAATGAACAATGTGATGTACCGTTTCAGACTCGAAGGATTGGATAAATTGTGGGGAGCGCCTGTGCAAACAAGCCGTAAAGTGTACGATTATCTACCTCACGGATCGTATGTGTTACATGTGGAAGTGTTGGATAACAGTGGTTTGAAACTATCGGAGCTGAATTATGCTTTTGCAGTAAAACCTCCTTTTTACTGGAGCATCGGGGCCAGGCTTTTTTACCTTTTGCTTGTTATTTTGTTTATTTACGGTACCATGCGTTTCTTCAGAAACCGCTATCACAGGAGGCATTTGTTACTTCAGAAAGAACAGGAGGACCGGCAGCGCTATGAAATTGAGAAAAAAGAGCAGGAAATTATTGCGCTGAAGAATGAGAAACTGGAAGCAGACTTAACCCTTAAAAGTAAGGAACTTGCAGAATCTACCATGAGTCTGATCAACAAAAATGAAATGTTACTTTTGTTAAAAGAAGAAGTGATCAGGCAAAAGGCTGCACTCGGAACTCAATATCCGAATAAGTATGCCGATAAGTTAATTCGCATGATTGATGAGAATATTTCTTCTGAAGATGACTGGGCAAGATTTCAGGCTAATTTCGACAGGATTCATGAAAATTTCTTCCGTCATCTACACCGGGATTATCCGGATTTGACTTCCAATGATTTACGCTTCTGTGCATATTTACGTCTGAATCTTTCCAGTAAGGACATTGCCCACCTGATGAACATCACGTTGAAAGGCGTGGAAGTAGCCAGATACCGTATCCGGAAGAAAATAAACCTTCCATCCCATAAAAGTCTGACTGAATTCATGATTGAATTCAAATAATTATGATGATTATGTTTTGAAAACAGAAAGAGGTTTGTTTTCTGATTATCAGTGTTATAAGTTGTTTGTCTGAAAGTCTGTAGGGATAAAATAGGATACCCTGTTTTAATTATTTTTTGATGTAGTGTTCGTATGGGGTGCAAAAATTTGTTTTTGCTTATTGCATAACTGTACATTTGTTTCGAAAACTATTCGTAATGTTTTCTTAAGTGTGAAGTGAATTGACCGTGGACTAAGTTAAAGCCAGAAAAACACAACATCAGATAAAATGAAAAAACTCCTATTATTGGTATTCGCAGCCATATTAGTATTATCGGCCTGTCGCCGGCAGTCCGGTGATCCTCAGGAAGCTAAATGGGATCAAAAAGCTGATTCAGTACTTAAATTAATGACCCTGGAAGAAAAAATAGGACAGATGGTTCTATATACTTCCGATTGGGATGTAACCGGACCTACCTTGCGTCAGGGTTATCTCGAGGACATCCGTAATGGTCATTGCGGTAATATCTTTAATGCGCATACTGCAGCTTATACCAGAAAACTCCAGCAAATTGCCGTAGAAGAATCCCGTTTGGGAATTCCATTGCTGTTCGGTTATGACGTGATTCACGGACACAAAACAATTTTTCCCATATCTCTGGGTGAATCTGCTTCGTGGGACATGGCGGCTATCGAAAAATCGGCTAGAATTTCAGCCATAGAAGCCGCAGCATCCGGAATTAACTGGACCTTTGCCCCGATGGTTGATATTTCTGTAGATCCGCGTTGGGGACGGGTGTCGGAGGGAGCTGGCGAAGATCCGTTCTTAGGTTCCAGGATAGCAGAGGCTCGCGTGAGAGGTTTTCAGGGTCCCGGGAATGATTTGTCGGATACGTTGACAGTACTCGCCTGCGTGAAGCATTTTGCTGCCTACGG
>VSSQ01000269.1_pt1 | contig 52520 bp, 46 predicted proteins | sample 4763081 | NCBI WGS metagenome assembly VSSQ01 (sample SAMN12137344, study PRJNA551015) | bioreactor metagenome | isolation source: SDC9 anaerobic chlorinated ethene degrading culture | place: USA: Knoxville, Tennesee | collected 2015-01-01
GAGGCGTTTGGTATTGAGGCGGGGACCTAGGTAAAAATTGGCGGGGGATTAGGATACGCCTCCTCCAGCTCCCGCCGGGACACCCGTCCCGTCTCCGACTTCTCCAGACACTCCTCGATAAACGCCGCCACCTCGAACCCTGCAAGCAGCTCATTCTGCGTAGATGCGCAAAACGCCGGCACCGGCAAAAGCCCCTCCTTCGTATACGCGATCAGCTCATCCACCATCATCGAAAAGATCGCATCCTTTTCTGCAAGAAGAGCCTCCCGGATATCACGCGCCCGCTCCCCGCCCGTAAATGTATGCGGGAACGGGATCGTAAAAATCCTGCGCAGAAGGGCATAATCCAGCGTCTTATCGAACCGGGGCAGCTCATTCGTCACACCCACCGGCGTGCAGACCACTTTCTGCGCCTGAGACTTCGCATACATATCCCGAAACCGGCTCGTCACCGCGTCCCCCGTCAAAGCTTTTACCGTATCAACACTGATACGGCCGCCCTTCGACTCATCATCGCTCGCCTCCGAAATCAGCATCACCCGCTTCGAAAGCGACCGGGAAACACCCGACGCCGGCCGGTCTTCACCCGCGGCATACAGCTCCCGGACCGAAGCCTCCGACATCTCCGACCCGAAGATCTCCCGGAGCACGTCGATCGTCGTCGACTTCCCGTTGCTTCCCTTTCCCCACAGAAAAGGAAAGATCTGCTCGGGATTTCCCGGATACAGCAGATAGCCCAGCAGGCGGAGAAAAAAACGGCCGAGTTCCATCATCCGAAGCGTCCGCTCCTCCTCGGAAAGACCGCTCATATTGTCCGTGAACACCGCTTTCAGGTGATCGATGAACGCCTGCGAGCGAAGCCCCGGCGTATAGGTCAGATCGACATAGATCACCGGATACTGCTCCAAGATCGAGCCGCAGGCCCAGATAGGGATGATCTCGCCGGTTTTACAGTCGATCGCGCCGTTTTTGAAGGTTATATACCGGTCGTCGGACGCTTCGGAAAGATTCACCTGCATCGAAGAGCCTTCGATCATCTTCCGAAGGGCGACCTGTTTTGTGTGGTTCTTGCTCAGATTGACATGCGCCTGAAGCTGGGCAACGAGGTTCCTGATCTCAGGGGTATCCTCGATCTGGGCACGGTTCTTCCAGTATCTGAGTTCTTCTTCGAGACTTTTTCCGATGAACCGCAGGGTCTGTCCGATTTTTTCTTTGGCAGGTTCCCAGTGGTTGTCGATCCAGGCATACCATTCGCCCCTGACGGGGTCGTAGATGAGATGCCCGGCGGCTTCTTTTTCGAATCTGACGGCGTTTCCTTCGTCGTTGAGGGAGTTCAGGAGAGCTTCGGGGGACGGGAGCTGCCCGCGGGTCATGGTCTTTCTCTCCCAGGGTGGGAGAGAGGCAGGGTCGAAGGACCGGAGAAGATAGTCTTTTTCGGGGCCTTCGGGTTCGTGGTCGGTGATGTGCTGTTTTACGGCCCGTGTAAGGTCGGGGCCGGTATCGAAGGTGGTGAGTATGTCGACGAGTTCGCCGTTTTTATACAGACCGAACCGGTAGGCGTTCAAATCCAGGTTGACGCCGGGATGTTTTGGGGAGAGTTGTTCTGTGATCGTTTCGTGATGCTTTACTGTGTAAGGCATCGGCAGGGTTGTTTGCGTTTTAATCAAGGCTAGGTTGTCACTCCTTTTCTTCGTTTTATCTCAGTCATCAGAGATATCATAGTATTCTAAATAATTGGATGACAGAGTATTTATACTTTCAGTCTGATATATGTATCAGAGAATTATGACAGAAGAAAAAAACGATGAACAGATCCTGATCCGGGTGCCAAAGAGCTTAAAAATGCAGTTGGAGGCGGCAGCGCGCGTAGAAGCAATGACGATCCAGGATTGGGTACGTTATGCAATAATGAATAGGATCAGTCTGCTGAATGTGTGTCCGAACTGTGATACGGTGAATTCACGGGATGCTAAGTTCTGTAATCAGTGCGGAGCGAGTCTGAAGGATAGCAAGAGATCGATGTATTTCGCGTGGATGAAGGATGTTTTGAAGGAGGAGTTGGAGGAGGGCGGGGATCTTGACGCGGTTTTTGCGTATCTGGATGATCCGGCAGGGGAGCAGGCGAAGATAGAGAAAAGGGGGAAGTGGGTGGTGAAGACGGTGGTGAAGAAAAGGTAGAGATCTCGTTCAAATAATTATATGTCGGTCAAAACACACGTGTGCGTTCATAAAACACACGCGTGTGTTTAATCGTGCATTTAGATATCATTTTCTTTGTTTGATTTCAATTAATAACATATATTATAGCTTATAATTCAAATCTAAGACGAATTTAAGATGTTTTGAATTATTTGCTAAATGAATTTTTTTTGTGTATGTTTGTGCGTTCTTTTTGCATAAGAGATGAGAGCATATTTTTGGGATAGGCTTTATTAATCATGCATATAAATATACTAACAATTGACTATTTAATTCGAAAGAGATGATTTAATGGATAATATTGGTAAAAAAGAAAGCCTTACTATAGAATTTAAAAGTGACGACCCCAGATTATCTGATAATGACATAGTGGAGGTAGTTGTTGGTTTTTCTAATACAGAGGGAGGTGAATTATATGTTGGTGTCGAGGATGATGGTCACATAACCGGCATTCACAAAGACCACAAAAATCCTCATTCCCTTGGTGCAGTAATTTCCAATAAAACAGTCCCCCCAGTTTCAGTCAGAATAACTATTATTGGTGAGGTGCGGCCGTGCGTACTAGTAGAAGTTCCAAAAAGCAGTTCAATCGTAATGACCTCTAGTGGGAAAATACTGAAGAGACGATTAAAATTTGATGGGACCCCAGAGACAGTTCCAATGCACCCACAAGAAGTGCTCTCCCGATTATCCAATTTAAATAGACTTGATTATTCTGCTCAACCCGTTCTAAACGCAACGTGTGATGACCTTGATAGCAGTGAAAGAAACCGCTTAAGAAAAATCATATCGTCAAATCGCGGTGAAGGGAATCTTCTTGATTTGTCAGATAAAGAATTGGACATGGCCCTTCGGCTGGTTACTAAGGTTGATGATCACTATGTCCCAACGGTAACTGGCCTTCTGTTAATCGGTAAAGAGAATAGCATACGGACATTTCTCCCCACGGCAGAAATAGCATTTCAGGTAATTGAAGGGACGGATGTGCGTTTTAATGAATCGTTCATTAAGCCGCTCTTGTCCGCTTTTGAGATGATTGAAGAATACATGAAAGCATGGAATCCGGAGAGGGAAGTACAGTCAGGTTTGTTCAGAATCCCTATTTCTGAATTTGATCAGAGAGCATTTCGTGAAGCGCTCGTGAATGCCATTTCCCATCGTGATTACACGATTCTCAATCGCGTTCGTTTCTTAATTAATGACGAAGGGCTCACCATAAATAGTCCAGGGGGGTTTATCGAAGGAGTTACCATAGAAAATCTGCTTACAGTAGACCCCCATGGAAGGAACCCGACCCTGACAGATGCACTTAAACGAGTTGGTCTTGCAGAAAGGACAGGACGAGGAATTGATCGAATTTATGAGGGATCCCTCATTTATGGGAGACCCTGGCCCGATTATACTGAATCAAACTCTACGTCTGTGAACTTGTTCATTCAACGAGCTGCACCCGATGAGGCATTTACAAAGATGATATATCAGGAGAAGAATAGGCTTGGAAGGTCCCTGCCCATTAACTCTCTCTTGATTCTTTCCGTTCTAAAGGAGGAGCGTCGTGCTGACATCCATCGAATTGCAGAATTGACACATATCAATGAGAAAAAATCAAAAGTCGCACTGGAACAGCTATCCGAAGCAGGACTTATCGAGGCCAGAGGCACAGGACGAGGACGGACGTACATGCTCAGTTCGAAAGTTTATCTAAAAACATCGAGTTTAATTAAGTATGAGCGACAGCGCGATATAGATTCTTTGCGTCAGGCCCCTTTGATACTTCAACTTGCTGAAAAGCAAGGTTTTGTTACTCGAAAGGATGCTGTAGAATTATTGCATCTGGCTGAACCTCAAGCATATCGTGTGTTGAAAAAACTTGTTGAGGAAGATAAGTTAGTCCTTCAAGGCAGAGGGAGAGGGGCGAAGTATTTATTAAAAGAATAAAACACACGCGTGCCATTATTAAACACACGCGTGCGTTTATTCGTGCGTTTTATATACTTATTATTTAGAAATAACCACAAAATTGATCTAATTCGTGAATAAGGAGATATTATAGGGATTTCACAATAGTGTAATTATGTATTTTTTATGACAAATCGTGTGTTTTGTCATTGATACGCATGATATCTTTGTGCTTGTCCCTGCATAAAAAAAGAGATGGGTTATCGCGTATTCCAGGAGAGAAAGAACATTTTGGGTCATCACCAATCCTTGATAATTTTGAATCGTATCCATGATTTCAGTGGGATGACGAAGAACATCCAAAGTTCCCCGCCCACAACAGACGACAACTTCATTAGAAACCATATCCAATATGTAAAAGCCTTTTTCGCGAGGGTATCCAAGTGGCCAACGGAGACTGACTCAAGATCTGTTCTTAAGTAGTTCGCGGGTTCGAATCCCTCCCCTCGCATCTGTTTTTCGGAAAGTTTTGAATCTTGACAAATGAGTCTAAGATTAATTTAACCTGTCCCCATCCGTAGATTTATCATCTCCAAATTGATCCACACAAAACTGAATGGAGGTGTCCTTCTGTTCTTCTTTATACCCCAACCATTTTCTGATGCCATCATCAACAGCTTTTCGTGACTGGGGAGAGGAGGAAATTAGGCTATTTCTTCCCACCATTTTTGCACGATACTTCCGATTCTCACATTCAATATAATCAGGAAGATACTTTTCCACTAAAGCATTCATTTGATTAGTAATTTTATCTGCTAACGTCTTACGTGAGTTTGGGGAGAATTTATTAACAAATTCATCAAGCCCAATATCTGCCAGTTCTTTTGATGTGTATCCGGGATTTTCTGGTTGAAATATCTTTGTAATAATACCAGATAATCCGTATCTGATTTCGCCTGCTTTCATTTCAGGAAGAAGACTCACCTTAATTTCAGGCAATTTATTTAGGGACTGACCACAGGTATTTATGAGATTTTCTTTTAATAAAGGATCAGATAAATTCTCATCTGCTTTCAAATAAAATATATCATCAACCATAACCTGACAATAATTTGAATTATTGTGTTGTTTGTCTACCGAGAGAATTGTGTTCAATTCCGGATCCATTCCACTAGGGATTCCATATACTGATAGGGAGGCAATATCTATTTTATCTTTAAAATCCCTCATCTGATCGGTTTTCTTTATTTCATCTTTATTATTTGTAATTTCTACTATCAATAATTTTTTTCGATTTTTATCCCAAGCAAGAATATCTGGTATGAGGTCTTTTCCGGTTTCACAATGAGTAACACCACTCTCTAAAACATAATTCCTATAACCAGACTCATAAAATGGACCAGTGAAATTTTTTCGATATTTATGAAATAGCTGTAACGTATTTCTCCACGTATTCCTTCGGATAGTATTTGGAGCTGGATCGTTATCTATATCAAATATTTTAGACAAAAATTTCATCCCCATTAAAGTAAATATCAGTTTTTCCAGCCGTATATTCCGCCTGAATGGTAGCTATACGTGGTGCAGCATTAACACATCCCTTCCCCGGGATAGTCAAATATGCATAATCAACGCCTAAATCAAGAAAAACAACATCCCAAGTATGCATGTCTACACCTCTAAATCTCTTAAAATCAGATTCGGATTCAGTCTCCGTAAGCCAGAGATTCATTGCAGATTTTCCCATTGATACAGCCTCAGAAAAGGAGTCTAAATTAATATCCTGTGTAAAATTTAACTCAAATGCTCCAAAACTTTCATCTCTAAGCTTTGTTGCTTCAACTAGTAATTTCTCATAATGACGGGCCATTGAAGTAATTGCCCTTAACGTTTCTTCAATATCCTCGGATGCAGTAATCGTAACTTTTCCATAATTGTACCATTCAGAAGTTATTCTCGTCTGACCATCAATTATTTTTTTCCAGCGAATACTTGAGATTGTAACCTGTTCTTTTGCCTGTTCTATGAAAGCATCCCATCCTTTAATTCTATTGGATCCATACCACGCTTTAAGGCTAAGTGTTGCCCGATCGTCCTGATCTGATAAAATATTTCGATATCTAAGTCCAATTCCCTTCTCTTTCCATCCAATATGTTTCTTAAAAGATTCCAAAAGACCGCGAGACAACCAACAATAATCTAATTTTGAAGTTGATTTCACTAATTTTTTTACAATTTTATCTACTTCATTCACATTCAGAATGCTGTATAGAATCCATACTCTAGGGCTTGTAGCATCAACTACAAAAAATTTCAAGTTTGTTTCGTTGTCTATTGAATAATACCAAGTATCAGCATCTTCAAATTTTTTCCATATTGTATAATTATCTATTGGTGTTTCCTGAATTTTGCGATGGCTTTCAATCATATATGCTTTGAGATATTTCCCCTTTGATTCCTCTAAATATGTATCATCATCTGAATCATAATCATCTTCTGGCTCAGTAAATGATGTCTGCAATAATTCTTTGAACAAATAAAGTGAGTTTGGAATTTTCACAATTTTACACCGAATCCAATTATACCATTCTATTAATTTAGTAGATGAAAATATTTTCTTCTCATTTACTTTAATAATTGAGTGAGAGAAATTAGAGAGATTTTTTCTATTTTTAAAAAATATTCAATCCCAGATTTTCAAAGGGAGTGTTATTGGCAAATTGAAATATCTTTATAATATCAAAAATAGGTTTACTGGTGATACTCTCAGTGATCAGAAATATATCACAGCAGTCTCATCTTCATACCCTTTCCTTCGCCGGTCTCTACCCACCCCTTTCACCGTTTGATTTCCACGCCCACCTCATTACGCCGCAAAAATCCCGGCGTCCAGGGCGGATTATACCGCATCAAAAATACCTCTCCCGCCGGTTCGACCCCCGCATCCAAAAGCCCTTTTTGCAAACTCTCCTCTGCCGCCCTCACCTCCTTCTCCCTCGTCCTTCCCCGAAACATCATCACGCCCACCTCCCGCTCAGGCACTGAAACGATTCTCACCCTGCTGTCCAGCGGCTCCGGGATCTCAGCCCGGGTCTTCCCCGCAGGCATCACAAACGACATCGTGGTCCTGTTGGAAACCACCGGCGCCGTCATCGGGATCTTTGCTGAACTGATCACCGGAGACGTCATCGAGATGGCATTCTTCGCCGAGTTATTGCCCGTGATATAAGAAAACAGCAGTCGAAAACCCGTTTCATCCTCCGCAGTATCCGCCTCTGCAAGCACAAGAGCCGGATACTTCCGAAACTCGATCTTTCCTATCGTCCCCGTGACCTCATAGGGTATCGTCTTCGTCATGATCTTTCTCCTTCCGGGAAGAGGACCCCAGCCGGCGCAGTTTCACAGACCTTCATACTATCCTGCTCTCCCGCAAAGCTGAAATAGATTTCTGATGAGGCAGATTCCATCACCGGTTCGGGGAATAGATTTAATTCATAGAAGATCATCTACGCTACTATTATGAAGCGGCGGGAAGCGGCATTAGCCGTCATACTGATCCTCCTCTCACTCACCGCCGGCGTATCTGCACATTCGCCGGTAATGACCGGAGGAAATGAAGGAATAGAGAATGCTCTCTACGTCCAGGATCCGTTCAAATCCTGGGCGTTTTACGGCACATTTCCGGATGCCGGCTCGATATCTTATTACCAGTTCGATCTTCAGGAGGGAGACCGGGTATGGTTCTCGGTTTTCACCCCGAAACAGGATGACGTATATCCGGAGGCGGTCCTTATCGGTCCCGGGATCGAAGGCGGAGGAGAGCTTGCTCCCGGCGTCGTTGTTTTGCCGGACAACGGATATATTGTCGTCCCGGGGACAAAGCCGGATCATCCGGAGTATGAACCGTTCACGCCTGCCGCAAACTATCAGTGGCTGAAGTATGAATACATCGCCGGGGTCCCCGGCACCTATTATATAGCGATGGTGAACAAAGGGACCGGGCCGGGGAATTACGGGCTTGCGCTCGGGTTTCGCGAGGAGTTCACTTTGGCGGAATGGATCATGATCCCGATCTCGATCGGAAATGTGCGGGTCTGGGAAGGAAGCAGCCCGGCGTTTGTGGTCGGTTTTCCTGTGTTTGTTGTCCTGTTCGGGATGGTGTATCTTTTCAGGTTCAAAAAAGAGCCGCTGCCTATCCACCCGGAGACGCTCGCCGGTTCGGCCGGGGGGCTGATGTATCTGGCGGGATCGGGTTTTATGCTGATCCAGGCGCTGACGGCGATGATGAAAACAGGGTTTGCGGGATCATTCGCGGTTACAGCGGTGTTTATTCTGATCCCGCTGGTTATGGGAGTTCTGATCCTGCGGTATGTGATCAGGCCGGCGAGGTATCGGGGAGTTAAACTGCTGCTGCTCGGCGGTTTGGGACTGGCGGTCTGGGCAGGCTATGTTGCGGGGCCTATTCTGGTGATCTTTGCAGGGCTGAAGCTCCTGTTTGACGGGATAAAGCAGAAGGAGGGATGACCAGGGAGGCCGGGGGAGGTTTAGAGGATCCGGGTCTTCATCTCCTTTCCGTCGCTGGTTGTGAGCTGTTTGATGACCATGACCTGAAACAGGGAGTCGCTGTCGTTTATGAGCAGATGCGGGATGTTTTTGGGGCTTTGGATGAGGGAGTCCTTTTCCACTTTTTCCTGTTCGTCGCCGATGACGACGGTCCCCTGTCCTTCGAGTACATAAAAGAGGACGTCGACGGGGGTCAGGTGTTTTTTGAGGGCTTCGCCCGGCTGGAGGCTGATGACGACGATGTCGGTGACCGGGGAGCCGTGGATCTTTCGGACGTCCACTTTGTGGGGGGTGTCGGAGATGGGGGTTTTGTCGAGTTTTGTTACGTAGATCGTCATACTATTTTGCTTCGTGAGTGAAGGGAAATAGGTAACTGATGAGGTAAAATTGACCGCCGGCCAATGTGGTTTTTACGTCCTGGAGAGGAAGGATGAATACCAGACTGCAGTAAAAAAGGTACTTCGGCACGGGAATATCAGTTCTTAACGCCAGGCGGTGTCCGCATCGCTAAATCACCCGCTCGTGTCGGTCGATCACGAAACCCCGAATTCCCCCTGGAAGATCATCTGCATCAGCAGTATAACGGGGGATCATATGGACATGACAATGCATCACTCGCTGGTCTGCTGCTTTTCCAACATTGATAACGATATTGTATCCTGCTGATGAGAATTTCTCATCAAGAATTTTTTTACATGCGAACAGCATCTCAGGTAAAGATGCCTGTTCTTCCTCTGTTGTGTCAAAATACCCGGCACAGTGGCGAAATGGAATAATAAGCAGATGCCCGCGGGTAGCCGGAAAAGCATCCCACCGAGCATACCAGAATGCATTCTTAAAAATGATGTCTTTTGTTTCCGGATGACAAAAAGGACATGTTGTGGAGTCGATTTTTACTCCATCATGGATGTATGCATGGTCCCGCATCTTTTAAAAGATATGGACTGCTGAAGCCTTAAAGGTGAGATATATATCTTCACCTTCCTTAAGATTCATGCAATCAAATCCCTGGCGGGTCAGGACCGAAACAAACGGTATCCCGGTATCGATGGTCACCCTAATGACCATTCCATTATTCACAATATCAGTGATCGTTCCCTTGAACGAATTTCTTGCACTTGATTGCACAGGTTCCCTTGAGAGGAGGATATCTTCCGGGCGGACCGTCGCATATACTTCCCCGTTCCCTTTACAGGTACTAGAGATGATAGTCATCCCGTTAACATCGATCGCGGATGCCCCGTCCTGAGGAACACAGGTTCCCCGGAAGATATTTTCGACACTGGTGAAGTTTGCAATAAATGCGCAATTGGGTTTCCGGAAGACTTCATCAGGAGCTCCGCACTGGACAATATCCCCTTCATTCATCACCGCCACACGGTCGGCGAGAGCAAATACCTCCTCAAAATTATGGGTGACATGCACGATCGTGATATTATAGAGGGCATGCAGGCGCCGAAGTTCCTTCCTGAGCATCTCCCGTGTCTGGCCGTCAAGGGCGCTGAGCGGTTCATCAAGGAGCAGGAGAACCGGATCCATTACGATTGCCCGTGCGATCGCAGCCCTCTGCTGCTCTCCTCCGCTCAACGTATCAGGATGCCGGTGGAGGAGCTGATCGATGGAAAGGAGCTTTGCTGCATCTGTTACCCGTTTTTTTATCTCGTCTTTTGGCATCTTCTTTGAAACCAGGCCAAACCCAATGTTCTCTTCAACCGTAAGGTGAGGAAAGAGCATGTAGTCCTGATATACCACGCAGATATTCCGCTCCTTTGGCGGGAGATGGGTGATATCTTTCCCATTGAGAATGATGGTCCCGGAATCGGGGGGATATATCCCCGCGATCGTTTCAAGGAGGATGGTCTTTCCCGCACCGGTCGGTCCGATAATAACCAGATACTCCCCCTGTTCGATGTCAAGCGTTACATTCTTGAGGAAAAACTCCCCCATATCTTTTGATAGGTTCTGAATCTGCAACATAGTTTTCTCCTTTTAAAAGCGTGAAGACCCGCCAAACTTCTCGAAGATGTAGAGTGCCGTAATCGAGATGATGATCAGAATCGTTGCTGCTGAGATTGCCATATTCAGGTTTCCGCACGACATGTTCAGGAACAGAGCGATCGGCAGTGTCTCGGTTTTCCACTGTATTGCTCCGGCAAGCAGGAGTGCCGCCCCGAATTCACCAATGCCTTTTGCCAATGTAATGACTGAACCAGCGAACAATCCGTTTGCCGACATCGGGAGTGTGACCCGCCAAAGTGCCTGTACATCAGTGCATCCGAGGGTCTTTGCCACGTACTCATACCGAGGATTGATCGATTCAAATGTCGACCGCATGATCCGCAGCATGAACGGCATATTGACAAACCACTGGGCTACAATGATCCCGAGCGGCGTGAAGACAAATTCAAGCCCCATTTCAGCAAGACCCATACCAAACCCTGTCGTCCCAAAGAAGAGCAGGAGTCCGAGACCGGCGACTAGCGGGGGGAGTGCGAGAGGCATGTCAAGCACTGCGTTCACTATATTTTTCCCTCTGAAAGAATACCGGGCAAGGGCATAGGCAGCCGGAACGCCGATTATAATACAGAGGATTGTTGAAATCAATGCCGTCGACAAACTCAGCATGATCGCGAAATGGATCTCACTGCTGGTAATGGACGTGATCAGCCCTTCGGCTGTCGGCTTTGTCACGATAAGCGCGAGCAGGGTGACGATGAAAGCGGCAATAAGGCCGCTTATCCCGATCGTTGCGTATTTCAGCCACGAGGTTTGGAAATTCTTTATTATTGTGGTCATTTGCGTTTTCTCAATTCTTTTGGCGTGTTGTTCCATTCAGTGATATCGTCTATGTGCTGGTCGTCGACCCACCCGCTCTTTATGTCTTCCCGGGAATCAAACTGCTTCACATACGGTTTGATGTCAAGCAGCGGGGTCCCGTCAAGAATATCGACACCGGAAACTTCGAGGATGTTTTTGCATACTCCGCAGAGTCGGACGATCGAGAGGCCGATCGGGTTCGGGCGGTTGAAGTGGCGGATGGCAAAGATCCCCCGGTCTTTTTCACCGTCAAGGAACGGTTTCTCAAGGAGATTTTTACCTGTCGCCCGGTCAAAGTAATACAGCAGATACAGATAGGTGAACGATTCGATATCGCACAGACCGGGTTCATACTCCGGGAATACTTCGACATATCCTTTGCACGAGTTGAAGATACCCTGTATCGGTGTATTTTCTTGTTCAGTGTGTTCGGAATGGATGATCCCTATCGGCTGGAACCGAATGTCCTGATCTTTCCACAGCTCAGTATGTTCTTTTGAAATTTTCATAAATACTCCATTTTTCCATAAATATCCGGCAGATATCGAAGTTTTTTGTAAATTAAAATGAAATGAAAAAATGTATGATTTAATTTTTTATTTCAGGCATCCCCGTACTTTGCAGAGGGGTATGAATCGAACCCGTGTTTTGCAAAGATGGCCTTTCCTTCAGCTGATGCCACGAAATTCAGGAACTTCTCGGCGTTCACTTTATTCGTAGAGAACTTGAGGGTTCCGATCGGGACAATGTCAACCTTTCCCTGCTCCTTTGGTATATCGATCTTTTCCATTGCCTCAGGGTTGTAAAGATCCTCATAGACGAGTGCCGCGTCGGCCTGTTTCATGGCGACATACACCAGCAGCTCGTTTACGGTCGCCGATTTGACGACTACATTTGCACTGACTGCATCCCAGAGTCCGTCCTTTTCGAGCATCTTCTTTGTTCCCTGCCCGATGGCCGGCCCGGTAGGTTCACCGATTGCCACACGGACACCCGGTTTCGTTAAGTCTTCGAGTGAGGTGATATTTGCCGGGTTGCCCTTCGGGACAATGATGGTAATCACGTGGTAGATGACCTTCTCGCTCTTGTCGATAAAACCCTTGTCCATAGCTGACTGGATATAGGCAAGTGCTCCCGGCATGTAGGCGTCACCGGTCTGGTAAAGTTCGATCTGGCTGAGCATCTGGGCTGAGCCGCCGTACGTATACTCGATCGATATGCCTTCACGTTCTTTGAACAGCTCTGCAATCTCTTCCATCGGCTCTTTCATCCCTGCGCCGCAATAGACGAGCAGGGTTTTATTTTCTGCTGAATCGGCTGATGTGCACCCGGCAGTGAGAATGACTCCTGCGAGCAGGAGAACAAGACAAAAAATCCCAATGATTTTTTTCATATTTAGTACTGCGTGGACATCGAATGATATATCTTTGGTTTTATTCACTCTTGAGTAAAACTATTTAAATTAACCTCAAGGCCGTAAACGACTGGTCCCCGCAGTTTGTCATGAAAAAAATATTGTAACTATTCCCCCACTTTCACGCTCTCGCTCATCATCATTCCGATTTCAGGAGGGGGGAAGAGAGAGCTGACAGGGGAATAATTGCCAACTGTCAAAGTTGGGTGTTAAAAGAAATCCGACAGATCCATCTGCGTCTTCTCCTCCACCCCGAACGTCGAATTGATATTCATCTCCGTCACCTGGATCCGCTGATTCGTATATGCCGAAAGCGTATAATGCTCCGCCATATACTTCGAGATCTCCAGATACTTCGTCACATTCCCCTTATGCATCGTCGCCTTCACCGGCCCCCCGCACTTATTACACTTCCCCGAAACCGGAATACGCCGGTAACTCGTCTTACACTTCGGACACCGGAAAGCCTGCTTCGAAAACGACCGCAGATTGCCGATCATATCCGGCATCAGATGACTGTTGATGATCCTCTCCGCAAGATCGTTCGTATCCACCGCCCGGATCCGGTCTGCCAGCCCCAGCTCCGCCTTGATCTTATCCGCCGTTCCTTTCAGGATCGGATTCGTATACATCGTATCGATCGGCCCCTCCGAGATATCAGTCGTGTCGTGTGTAAAGGAAAAACCCTCGAACTGGCCGGGCGTCTCCACCCGCTTCTCCACGTAATCCACGAACTTCCCCACCTCCTTTGGGGGACGGTAGGTCAGACACGCAATATACACCTCCAGCGGATAGCGGGACATCACATCCACGTTCAGCGTCTCCTTATCCACCTCCTTTGGATTCAGCGTCGTCGTCAAAACGAGCGGGGCATCCATCGTGCCCCCGCGGGTGCTCGGCAGAAACGACCGGGAAAAGTTCAGCAGACCGTCCATCAGAAGCATCACGCAGTCCTCATCCCCGTCGCAGTTTCGCCTTTTTGCCGCATGATAATACGGATGAGCATATCCAGCCTTCGCCTTCGTGAACCCCACGATCCGGGCGAGAACGCCCGCACTCGTATGCGGCGCAAGCCCCATCACCAGGTGACCCACCAGATCCTCCGGCGTCTCCACACGATAAAACGCCTCCTGCCCGTACACCTTCTCCAAAAGCTCGTCCACATACGCCGCGACTCGGACCATATACTCGCCGCAGTCCACCGAGACCATGATATCCTGCGGATGGAGCTCCAGCAGCTGGGAAACATCCGTTAGCTCCGCCCCGTGCATATCCTTATTATAACCGATCGACCGGAGTTTTTCCACCGAAACCCCGACCTCAGCCGGCCGGAAATGCGTCAGCGGCAGATCGATCATATCATATCTGATCGTCCCGTCCCGGAAAACAAAAATGGTGTTCTTCGCCCGAAGCAGCCCCTTCTCCATAGGCTCGACCACCCGTTCACGCGAGATGAGACCCCGGACCCCTTTCAGTTCAGGGGCCGAAGAAGGCGACATCCCGACATTTTTCAGCGCGGCCGCATACTCCTGCGAGATACTGACGATACTCTCCTTCGAACAGACCAGATTCGCTCCGCACCGCGGGCAGGAGTCCTGACCGGGTTCCCCCTCCTGATTACAGTGGGGACACCGGTACACCGCTTCGGTATGGGTCCCGCAGTCGGGACACCGGCTCTTAAACGTCACGCCCCCGCACTTCGGACACCGCCGCTCCCCGGTCTGGATCTGGACAAGTCCCTCGACCTGACCCGCCGTCACCGAAGTCCCAGCAAAATTTTCTTCACTATCTGCACTGCAGATCTTTGACGCACTGTCGATGGAGCGTTTCATTCCGCCCGCCTCCCCGATCGGGAAAAGCACGTGGACCGGCGGCTTCATCTTTCGCGGTGCGGATTTTCCGGGTCTCCCCATCCTGCCGCCGACCCGGGTCCCGGCTTTGGACCGCATCTTCAGACCCGACAGATGCATCACCAGGGAAAGACCGTTGGTAAACGGCGGGAGGCTCTGCCATCCGGGACCCTTTGCCAGCGTATCGGTAAGACCAAGACCCCTGATGAAGGCAAGAGGTGTCCTGAGCACATAAGAGCCGGCTTCCGCCGTGTGCGGAACGAGCAGTTCTTCCAGAACTTTTTTGACCGCAGGATCCTCGCGGATGTACAAGACCCCGTCCTTCATAGAACCCGTCTCTGCCGTTTTTTCTGCAAGAAAGATCAGCTGGTCTTCCGTGCAGTCGTCCCAGAACCAGGTGTAATCCGGGTGGAGATAGGCGCCCTCCGATGCAAACTGGAGAGCCTCGGCTTCATTTTTCGGATGCCGGGGGCCGCCTTCCTGCAGCCACCACTCCTCGCAGTAGCTTGGCGGCATCAGGACATGGTTGTTCTCCATGAATTCGCCGAATGAGATCAGGATCTCGCCGATGTCGAGGATAAACTCGACCTTGTCGTAAACTTCGTTTGCTTCGGCGAGGGTGTCGATCCGGCGGACCTCCCCGGTCGTCAGACGAACGGTCGGCCCTTCGATCTCTGTGCACGGAACCACTCCGCAGGCTTTACCCGGCCGCTCGACCTTCATCTGCGTGCCGACCGCGAGATAATCGTCAAGGATGTGCAGGGTCGCCGGGTTGAACCCGCAGGTCGCAAGACCGGTGTTTCTGCACCTGCCCAGACGGAACCGAAAACCCCCTTTTCTCATTGGATACGAAAACGCCGGACGGCCGGCGAGCATATCCCGCATATATTTGTCTTTTGGATGGACGCCCGGCTCCTCCTCCTCTTCCTGAGCAGGGGTGTTCCCGCTGATGAGCTCCTCGAGCCACTCCCAGCCGTCAAGGTTCATCTTTGCGACGTTCTTCTGGATCTTTGGAGCCTTCAGCCCGATACCTTCGGCGATGACAAGCCCCATCCCTCCGCGGACAACGTTCGTCTCGACGCGTTCCAGATTCCGGTATCCGGAGATCTCTTCCTGCTCGGTGGGTTCGCCGTCGATACAGACCGGACAGTGACGAATGATCATCCGGATGTCGTCGTCTTTTGGGAGATACTGCATGCTCTGGATGTTGTTATACTGCTTGATCTCCTCGACATACCGCTCGATCTCCTCTTCGCGGGGTTTGTACCGGTCGATCCCGAGAAGCCGCCTGACATAATCGCCCACGAGAACGGAAAGCGCCTGGGCGGTCCCTCCGGCGGAGCGGATCGGTCCTGCGTAGTAGATCGAGAGATACTCGGTCCCGTCGTCGTTTCGCCGGACGGCGACCTTTCCGATGCCTTCGGTCGGCGCCGCGACGACGCCTTCGGTCAGAAGAGCCATAGATGTACGTATCGCGTGATCGAGGATATCCTCGCGGCTCGACTCGCCGAACTCTTTAGCGACAAAGGCGTCGCCTATCTTGAGGGCGGCCTCCTCTCTGGACATATGGTCTTCAAGATACCGGATCTTTTCGGCGACCCCTTTGTAGCCGAGCAGGGCCTCCACGCGGCCGGCAAGGTCGCTGGCGATCGGGATCTCCACATACGGCCGGGGATCTATGCCGGCGCTTTTCGCCGCATTGGCGATCTCCATTGCCCGGTCGAGTCCGGCAATAAGGCCGTCGAGATACGCCCGGTACTCAGGCGAGGTTACGAGTTCTGCCATGGATCAGTCAATAATCATAGATCTGGAATTTTGCAAGCGTCAGAACAGCACAGAGTTTCACGGTCCCGTTTGGACTTTTCGCGGCTTCCATGAGTGAAGGGAGAGAAGGCTCCCCGATCTTTTCGAGGGCAGCCGCCGCCATGCCGCGTGTCGTCGGATTTTTCGAGGCGAACAGGCCGATCAGCGTCGGGACGATCTCTTCGCCGAATGCCGCAAACACAGCGCCGTAATACTTCTGGACCGACATTTCCGTCTCCTCTTCCGATGCGGCGGTGAGGAAGGGGATCACGCAAGCCCCGGTCCTGATCAGTGCACGGCCGAGATACCATCGGACGTTGAGGTCGGCTGTCCTGAGTGCCGCAATGATTTGTGGAATGACCGGATCCGGATCGTTTCGGGCAAGCTCTGCCAGCTCTTCGACGGCTTCATGCCGCAGTTTCAGATCTGCATCCGTGAGACGGGAGAGGAGGAACGATATGTCCATTACTTGACCACCTTAACGGCATTTTCCGGCGATAATTCGCTTTTGCCGAGCACTTCCTCGGGCGTGAATCCGTTGCTTCCCGACATCCGGGTTGATTTCGGCGCTTCTTCGCCGTACCAGAGGGTCAGCTGCGGGAACGGAATGTCGATGTTTGCTTTTCTGAGAGCCTTGAAGATCTTCCAGAGCAGGTCGGTCTTGACATCCCACCAGAACCCTGAAGGACACCAGATACGGACTTTCAGGTTGATACTGTTTGTACCGAGTTCGTCCACAAACACCGATGGAGCTGGACTTCTGAGGGCGTAGGGATGTTTTTCGATAACTTCTTTGATCACTTTGACGGCTTTATCCGCATCATCTGTGTATCTGATCCCGATATCGTAATCGAATCTGCGGGCGATGTGGGCAACGTAGTTGGTGATCTCCGAGCTGAACATGGATGCGTTGGGGATACGGACATAGAGTCCTTTGTAGGTGCGGATCGTTGTTGACAGCAGACCGATGTCTTCGACATAGCCTTCGGTCTCTTTTACGCTGATGTTATCGCCGACCGCCACCGGCCGCTCGAACATCAGCAGAACGCCGGCAACAAAGTTCGAGAGGGTGTTCTGCGAAGCAAAACCAAATGCTACGGCGACCACACCCCCGGCGACCATCAGGCCGGAGAGATCAAGGTGGAGATACGGGCTGATAAGGAGGAACCCAATGAAGTAGAGGGTCCATTTGAGGAGTTTCGCCAGAAACGCGATGTTGCTTGTCTCGACTTTCCCGGCGAGGATCCGTCTGAGCAGAGTGGAGAGCGTGCGGGCAAGCAGATAAGTCAGGACGGCGATGATAATGACCCCAAGCATATCGCCGTAGGTGATCTCCCCGATCAGTTTGGTGTCCAGAAAACTGTTTCCTGTAAAAAGAAGGGACAGATCGGCCATTTCAGATCAGCCCCATGTCCATCGTGAAGACGGTGTCGTTGAGCATTCCCGGGATATTATAAAATGGCGTGATCTTGCGGGGAACATACACCCGGTTTGCGACCGTCATCTCCTCCCGCAGAGGGTAATCGATCCCCGTGACCGCGGCAACATCGGGGCTGGTGATGACCACGGTCGCCGTCGCAGCGGCAATATGCTCATCGAAGTAAAGGAAGAGGCCTTTCTGATAAAGGACCACTCTGCCGATGTTGACCCAGCCGGATGTCCGGTTTTCGATCTCGAGTTTGAGCAGGCCTGACTGATGGTTTCTGACATTGGGAGGATAATAATATACGCTGCTTTTATGATACCGCGTTATCACGCCGCGGCTTGAATTGCCGTACATGGAGTATTTGGGGTAGATGTAGGATACGATATCGAGGACCTCGGTCTCACCGCTTTCGGACTCGAGAAAGATACCGATCTCGATTGGCATGGTCACAAAAACGACGCATTTGCCTTCCGGCTCGATCATGATCGGATCGAATCCGATCTCCAGAAAATCAGTGACATTGTCGGGAAGGTTGAGCGGTTCTACCGGGTGGATAAGGAGATTTCCGTTTGACATGGACACGTTGGTTTCGGTCTTCCAGTTTCCAAGAGCACGCCGGTAATGATACATGCCTTTGTCCTGATCGACGGAAAGCGAGAGTCCCTGAAAGTTGACGGCGTAGGTGATCGGAAATCTGCCGTAGGCAAACTGCGGGGTATCAGCGTCGTTTTCCTGCTCGAAGGTTACAGAATCCCGTACTTTTTTCCGGCCGCCTGTGTGAAGTATTTTGAGTGCCATATTCTCGTCCCTCGGATGTAGTTATGTATAGGTACTGCAGGGGTAAGTTAGTTTTCATTAGCAGACATAACCTGCCAAAACTGACGAAGCGTCTTAAAGAATGATTCCTGCCGATGGCGGAATGATAAAAAAAGAGGGGAGGATCAGTCGACGATATCTTCCGGTGTTTTTGCAAGCTCGCTTGCATTTTTCACCGCTTCTACTGCCTTTGCGATCTCCTCTTTGTCCGGGAGGTCGCCTAAGATGCTTTCATCCAGAGCAAAGTCGGGGATCTCGTCAACCTCGGCAAGTTCTTCGCCGCCAAGGAACTTGGCACCCTGTTTGACAAGGTTCGTAAGCTCGAACGGGAAGATGATCTTGGTTGCCTGCCCTTCGGCCATCTTCTGCATGGTGTTTAAAGAGAGGACCGTGATGGAACGTTTGTCCAGCGTCCTCGCACCAAGAGAAACGATCCTAAGGCCCTGGGCTTCTCCCTGTGCTTCGAGAATTTTACTCTGACGGGTACCTTCCGCACGAAGGATCTTACTCTGACGTTCACCCTCCGACTCAAGGATCATACTCTGCCTGAGACCTTCGGCTTTGAGGATCGCAGCACGCTTTTCACCGTCTGCACGTAAGATTGCGGCACGCCGTTCTCTTTCTGCAGAGGTCTGTTCGGTCATTGCCTGTTTCACAGCACCGATCGGGTTGACTTCCTTGATCTCGACACGCTCGATCTTGACACCCCACTGGTCGGTTTCCTTATCGAGGATGTCGCGAAGTCTGCGGTTGATCATGTCACGGTTGTAAAGGACCTCATCGAGTTCCATATCACCGATTATGCCACGAAGACTGGTCTGGGCGAGGGCAACAGTTGCCTGACGGTAGTTGGATACTTCGAAGTAGGCGCGTTCCGGGTCCATCACACGGACATAAATGATCGCATCGACATCGGTCGGGGAGTTATCCTTCGTGATGACTTCCTGCGAGGGAACGTCGATGACCTGGGTCCGAAGATCGAGTTTCGTCACAGTAGTGATGAACGGAACGACCCATTTGAACCCGGGATTGACCTGGCCCGTGTAGGTTCCAAGACGGACGGCAAGTCCTTTCTGATACGGCTGAACGATGACAACACCCTTTGCAAACAGGAAAAGGATGATGACGACTAAGATGATGGCGAGTAATGTTAATGGTTCCATATATTAGACCTTTTTTACGGTGAGGTGGACCCCGCTTGCGGAGGCAACCTCGATTTTTGTTCCGGGAGGGATGGTCCCGTCAGTACATTTGGCACTCCATACAACGCCGTCGATCTCGACTTTGCCGGATATGGAGTCAAATCCGACTTCTACGGTAACAAATCCGGTTTTGCCGATGATCGAGTCCTGTCCGGAGGTCGTGGGTTTCTGATCAGGCGAGATTTTCTTGTACATGAACACCGTGATGACCGCAGCCAAAATCGCTGCAAGCACGGTCAGCGTGATGCCTAAGGGGGAAGCAAGGAACTCTAAGCCGAAGAAGAAGGACGTGACTCCGAGAAAGATCAGGGCGGTTCCGGGAACTGCCATGAAAAAGCCAGGCGAGCCAGCTTCTATGAGCAGAAGTGCAGCTCCGATAACGATCAATACCCACGGCAGTACCGCAGGGCTGAGGAGTAGTTCGAACATATCTGATATACTACTTATAGGCGAGGGGCGTTAAATAGTTGCTCTCGGGAAAAGAGATCAGGTTAACCTGATTTTTCTGAAGAAGAACGGGCCGGTTCGAAAAAAAAGCGGGTGGGAAAGGACCGCGTCAGAAGTTGAAGTTCTTCTGCACGATCTTGATCGCACAGTAATCCCCGCACATCGTGCAGGCATCGGAGTCTGCCGGCATGCGGGAGTTTCTGATACCGCGTGCCTTTTCCGGGTTGATGCAGACGGCATACTGGCGTTCCCAGTCAAGATCGCGGCGTGCGTGTCCCATCTCGAGATCGGCTTCGCGGGTCTTCGGGAGTTTCACCATATCGCCGACATGGGCCGCGATGCGTGAACTGATGACTCCTTCATACACTTCTTCTGGTGTCGGAAGAGCGAGGTGCTCGGCAGGGGTCACATAGCAGATGAAATCGGCGCCGGCGGATGATGAGATGGAGGCCCCGATAGCGGCAACGCGGTCGTCATATCCCGGAGCGATATCCGTTACAAGGGGGCCGAGCATGTAGAACGGTTTGTTGTTCGTGACCCGTTTTTCGAGCTGGACGTTGGTTTTGATCTCATCAAGCGGGATGTGGCCAGGACCTTCCATGATGCACTGAACACCGGCGGCGGTCGCCTGATCAGCGAGTTCCGCATTGATCAAAAGCTCCTGGATGGCGGCCCTGTCCGTCGCGTCATGACAGGCGCCTGCCCGCATGCCGTTTCCAAAGGAGAGGGTGACCTCGTGCTCTTTTAAGATCTCGACAAGGTAGTCGAACCTGCGGTAGAGGGGGTTCTCCATCTCATTGTGCAGCATCCATGCCGTCATGAATGCCCCTCCGCGGGAGACGAGACCGCCGTGTCTGCCCTGATTTTTCAGCCTCTTCACGGTCTCGTAGTTGATCCCGGTGTGGATCGCCATAAAATTCGTACCGAGTTTGGCCTGCTGCTCGGTGATCTTAAAGAGATCATCCTCATCCATGAAAACGACGCCGCCTTTGTTTCTGGCGGCTTCGATGAACGCCTGATACAGCGGAACGGATCCGACCGAGAGTTTCGACTGTTCACAGACTCTGCGGCGGATGTCAAGGAAATCCCCGCCTGTCGAGAGCTCCATGAGAGTGTCGGCCCCGGCGAGTTCAGCCTGACGTGCCTTTTCCAGCTCCTCTTCCACGTTCACGATATCGGACGAGGTTCCGATAGATGCATTCACTTTCGTGCGAAGCCCTGAGCCGATACCGCAGAGTTTTACTTCCCGGTAGGGGGTCATCGGAATTACGATATGGCCGCCGGCGATCCCCCGGCGGATGAAATCCTCGGTGACCCCTTCGAACTTTGCCACGGCCTTCATCTCTTCAGTGATAAGACCTTTCTTTGCATCTTCAATGATAGTCATACCCATACGTGAGGATGACAATAGTAATAAACTATTTTATTTACCATAAATAAAAACAATTTTACTTGAGGGTTTAGCAAGTGAAATACTGTTTTATTGCATTTTATCCTGGATATAATGAGCAATAATCAAGTAAAGTTTGGTCCAATCCATAGTTAAGTTGCGGGCTGTGAAAACGATCTTGTGTAATATCCTGAAAAAACAGCAGAGAGAAAACGGTCACGCAAAGATCATGAGGCAGGAATCGGGGGGGCCGGCCCGCCATGTGTGACGAATATCCTAAAAAATATTTTAGGAAGGAGATTTGCCATCAACGTGCAGATCCTGCACCGAAGGTCCTGGAAAACATATTCCTAAAGAAGGTCATGATCTGTTCCATAAATTGATTTGTGCTGTCGGAAACGTCGGTCTTTCCTGCTCCCGGAGCAGGGATCGGAACCTCCTTATATGCTTCCTCTCTGTCTCTGACAGGCTGACCCTCATAATATACGCATGCCTCGGCACTCAGGTTCTGCCCTGGCTGATAAAGCATCATCTGCGTAAAGGTGAACTCACGCGTTTGGGTGAATAAACCGGCCGTATCATACGAAGAGTTGACGCCGATCAAACTGGTATTGGCCCCATTATGAAGGAAAAGACATACCTGATCGACGTCAGCATTTGTTCTGACGGTAAACGTGTATCTGTACATCGGCATATCTGTGGTTCCATTCTCTTGGAGAGGCAGGCCTTCTCCGGCCGCGATGAGTTCCAGTATCTGAGAATTGCGATATTGATTCGTGTTTTGATTCGTGTTTTGATTCGGCAACACCGTTGAATTCGTCTGGATCACCGCTGCACCGCTCATTTGCTGAATGGAAAAGCTTCGTTCCTGACAGATCTCTCCCGCATCTGAATATGCACATATCGATAAGGAGTATTCATGACCGGCAATGAGCTCTTCTGAAGGAATAGTGTATGATGTGGATGTTCCCGCCTCTCTATTAGCGAAACACACCGTATTCATTGTTATATCCCGTAACGTGACCCGGTATCCTTCAGCTCCTGGTGCAGAGCTCCACTGCGCATTCACGCCGTTATCGGCATTTACTGCCCGATTTTGATACGGAGCCGATATCTCAAAAGGTCCGGGGCCCGCCGCCTTGGTTGTAAAACTCATCACGGGACCATAGGCAGTGCCTTGTTCATTTACCGCATACGCTCTGTAATAATACGTAGTTCCCGCAGCAAGTCCGGAAACAGCGGCACTATATTTTCCGTATGAATGACCTCTGGCCCCTGCAGATACCATGTATGCAAGATCCGAAGCGGACGTCCCATAGACAAATCCGACATCAGTTACATCGTATCCGCCGTTTTTCTGTAAGTTCCCGGAAAATGTACATGCACTCGTCGTGATCCCGTCACATGAGAGTGTTGAGATGGCAGGGATATCTGCAGCGACCCCTGCAGGAGTAAGAAGGAGAGTCAGCAGACTGCAAAATACGATAATATACAACTTGTTCATGATATGAGTAGTGCATACCATAATATAAAATTGTAAGGTTCGTGGACCCTTTTGAGATAATGTTTACAGAAATAAAAAAAAGTAGATATGGTATATTCTGCTGAATCTACTTCTCAAGCCCGCTCGTGATCCTTCGTTCGAGGATGTAGGGGAGAGCGATACCCAGAAGGATGATGATCACGCCGACCCAGCGAAGTGCAGCGACCGGTTCAAGAATGATCACGGCCGCGGCAAGGACCTCGACAGGGAGTTCAGCCGAGTTCAGGATCGTCGCCATACCTGTACTGACCTTCGGAGCTCCAACTGCAAGGAAGAAGATCGGAATCGCGATACCGAAGAGACCAAGAGGGATACTGTAGGCTAACGCATTCACATTCGTGATCCCTTCAATTACTGAGGACCCTCCATAGACCGTTCCGACGAACAGCAGAACAAATGCCATACCTGCAGTAGCAATAAAGAAACTGCGGTTCATCGGCGGAAGTTCCGGGCTGACCCTTCCGCTCAGATAGACGAACAAGGCGTAGAAGAATGCTGCAAGAAGACCGAGCACGATTCCAGCCGGATTCATTTCTGCTAGTGAAAGACCAGAACCAATGATACCGCCTGCAAGGATAGTTCCGACAACGATCACAAGACAGGCAATGACCTGATTTCTTGACGGAAGTTTTCTTCTGGTAACCGACTCGATGACGACACCGATCCAGGAATACTGGAACAGTAAAACTACCGCAAGAGAAATTGGCAGGTATCCAAGCGAGAGGAAATAACAGACCGTTACAAGAGCCATCACGATACCGGTGATGATGAGACTTACGACCCGTTTCCACAGCGGAAGCGTGCTTGACTGAGCCTTTGGCTGTTTTCTCTGATAGATAAACCAGACAAGACCTACAAGGAGGAGAAGGATGATCCAGCCGTAGAAGAATTTACCGACTAAAACGACCGGTATCCCGAAACCGTTCATTACGGCGAGCGTTACGATGGTTGAGAGGATCGCATACGAACAGGATGCTAAAAGCACCAGAAGCGAGCAAAAGACAACCGAGTTTGATAATTTTTTCAGATCCACAGATAACTCCTTTCAATAAATTAGGCTGAAGAATCTATAATAAATTATGTATATTTTGCAGTAACTAAGAATTATTTGAGTATTTGACAAGGGCACCTGTGCAATATTCCTTGGATGGTGAACAACCAGCTTTGCGTTGTGAACAAAGGTGGAAAAATGGCGGTTCTCCCGGAAGATTTGAACGGAAGCGTTCTTTTCTTCCCAAAATCACACGTGCCGTCCATGCCCCTATACCGGCTCCGCTGCCGGAAAAGAGAGAGGGACATCCCATCCCTCCTGCAAAATGTGGTTTAAATCAGAAAAATCGAGATCGGACTTCAGGAGAGATCAGACATCCCGCGCAGACTTTCTTGCTCCAGGGAAAGCTGATTTGACACTTTGAAAAACGGCAGAGCGTTCATGGTCCACAGAAGCCAGATGTTTCAAAGCTAGATGATCTTTTTTCGAAACATGATCACAAGCAGCAGGGCCGACACGCCCAGAGAGCCAAGAACGACCAAAAAAAACGCCTGGGGATGTTCGGTCAGCGGGATATCGACGTTCATCCCGAAGTAGCCGGCGACAAGCATGGGTACAGTTAAGACGGCGGCAAAACAGGTGAAAAGTTTCATGATCCAGTTGGCATTGTTGTTGATGATCGAGGCAAACGCCCCCATCGTACTTGCTATGGTCTCGGAGAAGGTCTGGGCCATCTCCAGTGCCTGACGGTTTTCAATGATCGCGTCATCAAGAAGGTCCCGGTCATCCTCGGTCAGCATCCGGGCGCCCACCGAAGACCTGGAAAGTTTTTTGAGTACGGCCTCGTTTCCTTTCAGCGAATTGGTGATGTAGACAAGGGATTTGGAGAGAGTGAGCATATGGAAAAGCTGTTCATTTTTCGTTGACTGTTTCAGGGTCTTTTCTATCTCACTTGTTCTGCGGTCGATCTGACGAAGATTTTGGACAAACATATCCGCATTTTTGTACAGAAACAGCAGAATGAATCTGACCCTGTCCTCGGTTGAAAAATTTTTGATCTTTCCGGACGCGAACTGGTCAAGGATAGGGTTTTTCCGCAAAGAGACGGTGAGGATATACTCCGGGAGGAGCACGAACCCGGCCGGGATCGTGGTGTATGACTCGATATCCTCTCCGGTATCGACATACGGTGTATCGATGAGGATGATAGAGATGTCGTCATCATATTCCACACGGGGTCGTTCCTCTTCATCTAAAAGGATCATAAGTTCGTCTTTATCTAAAGACAGGGCCTCACAAACGTACGATAGTTCCTCATCCGTCGGCCGGATCAGGCGGATCCAGCATCCTTTCGTAATGCTGTCCTCCCGGACAGGAGATCTGCTCTCGTTACGTGAGGAGTATATTTCGATCATGGTTGTATGAATGATTCATTGGAGACACGAATATAATAATGATTCCTGAAAAGAGAGGATGGACTTGTGAAGGACCAAACCACAAGAGTACTGTCAGAAGTCTCATCCCGGGGGTTTACAATATTTACATACAACGCGGAAGTATATATACCCCTGACCGCGCGGTGCGATAATGCCCCGGTCATTTCAAAAAATCGCGTTCTCACTCAGAGAGAGGGCAAAAACAGCCTGCAATTTTTTGGGTTTTCAGGGAACTTTCTGGGACCGTTCAGGCTGAAAACATCCGCTGGAGATACTCGAATGCGGCGATGACCTCTGTGTACTCTCTCCTCATTCGCGGGTTGGTGTCCGGATGATATTTGTCGCGAAGGTCACGGAAAGCACGTGATGTCGTGGAAAAGTCAGCGTTGATAGGCAGCCCGAGAATCGCATATGCCCGTTCCTTTGTCATTTCTTCGATCATGTCAGTTAATCTGTTGATTCATATTACATAAATAATATGGGAACGCAACATATAACTCGTAATAAATAGATTTTTCATGCGCATGGTGTGGGTGAAGATCTAAAATGGAGTGTATTTTGTGGTAGACTGGAATCTAATTGGAATTCTTGCCGCTTTTGTCATTTACTTCGGTGTAATGATATATATCGGCTTCTTTTTTATGAAGAAGAACAAGACCGCCGGCGACTACATCCTTGGCGGACGAAAACTTCCGCCTCTGGTATCTGCTATGTCGGCAGAAGCATCAGATATGAGCGGATGGCTGCTCCTGGGTCTCCCGGGTATGGCCTATGCGTTCGGTCTTTCTTCTGCGGGCTGGACCGCGATCGGTTTGGCGATCGGTACCTATCTGAACTGGAGATTCGTGGCAAAACGACTGCGGGTGTACACCCACAGGGCAGGAAATTCCCTCACGCTTCCCGAGTTCATCACGAACAGGTTCAACGAAAAGCGTGGGCTGATCTCGGCGATCGGATCGGTTTTCATTCTGGTTTTCTTCGTCATCTACACCTCGGCACAGTTTGTCGCAGGAGGAAAACTCTTCAGCTCTCTTGTGACGATCTACAATCTGGATCTGAGCTTTTTGGGAAATCCCGATCTTGGCATGGTCTATGTCATCGGTATTCTTGTCTGCGCACTGATCGTTGTCAGTTACACGTTTACCGGCGGATTCAAAGCCGTCTGTCTGACCGATACGATCATGGGATTTTTGATGCTCATTGCTTTGATCGTTGTGCCGGTACTTGCACTTGTTCTTCTCGTCTCCGACGGAGGGGCAGGTCTTGCGAGCCTTGACCCAAGGACGTTCTCTCTCTTTTGGGAGTATGATCCAACGAACGGTGTCTTTGAGTTCGTGTCGGTCTTCACGATCGTCTCCGGATTGGCCTGGGCCTACGGATACTTTGGTCAGCCGCATATCCTGCCGAGATTCATGGCGATCGAGAATCCCAATGAGATACCCAAAGCCCGCCGTATCGCTATGGTCTGGGTCATCATCACGCTTACTGCAGCGATCTTTGTAGGACTGGTGGGTCAGGTCGTTTTCCCTGATCCGTCAGCTATTGCTGGATTCGATTCGGAAAAGGTTTTCATCTTTATGGCGGGAGATGTATTTGGATCACTGCCGTTCATCGCAGGCATCATCTACTGCGGTGTGCTTGGGGCGATCATGAGTACTGCTTCATCGCAGCTTCTCGTCGCGGCATCGGCTATTTCCCAGGATATTTACAAAAACATCCTGAACAAGAAGGCTTCGGACAAGAGTCTGCTCCTGGTCTCGAAGTTCACTGTTCTTGGAGTGTCACTGATCGCGATTCTGATCGCTCTGCTGGGTAATGCCACGGTGTTCAATATCGTTTCAAATGCCTGGGCAGGATTCGGATGTACGTTCGGATCGGTCATTCTTGTCGGTCTTTTCTGGAGACGGATGAACTGGCAGGGCGCTCTGGCAGGTATTCTTACCGGCGGGGTCGTTTCCTTCACATGGGGTACGTTCCTTACGTCCGTTACGGGTCTCTATGAAATGGTGCCCGGCGTTATTGCAAGTCTGCTTGCGATCGTGATCGTGACCAAACTCACCAGAGAGCCGGAAAAAGAGGTTCTCGATACCTTTGACGCATATGTAAAAGAGATCGGCAACGAAAGGACCTGATCTTTTTCTTTTTTTTGAGCGTTATAAGAGACGCGGATTTCATTATAGACATTGAAGATATCCTGATGAGCTGGGAAAATATCGTACAAGTGACAGGCATTCCTGTCTGCTTATCGAAAAAAGATGATGATATATGAATATGTCATATGTCTTTCTTTTTCACGGGAGCTCAGTGAAAATACTCTCCGAATCGAGATAGATCCAATAGCCGGTCCCAAGCACCATCTCGCGTTCAGGGCTGTATGCACCACTGCCGCCATGTATTATCGCCGCATCATATCTTCCTGTTTCAAGGATCCAGGGAATAAGGGTCTTCCAGGATATGCCGGCAAGGGCATTTTCTGCCGGGACACTGGCGGAAGCAGACAGGCCGACAGCGTTCCATCCGGGATAAAGAATTTTTTCTGAAGGTGAATCCGCGGATGAGGAGTAGGTGAGGGGAACGGAGACCGGATCGGCAGAGTAGATCCAGTAGGCTTCAAGCGGTTTGATTATCTGAGAAGGCGCAACAGTTTCCCATTCCTTTTTTTCCGCATTATACGCAAGAATAGAGCGTCTGTCTGTATCAACACCGGAAAATAATCTCTCTGCTTCGGCATTTTCTGCGTTGAGAACCCTTGGAACTGATATGAAGTTCCATCCATCACTCAGGTTTAAGGAGATCAGGGTTGTTCCAGGTTCAGGAACATACACTGTTTCATTCGTGTAGATCCTGATCCTGTCAACATACTGGACTGATAATCCGCGGGTTGATGGATATATATTAGAGTAGTTGTACCGGTCGCTTTCCGGCATGGCCCGGAGCATATCATAGTTTCCAAAGACATGATCTTCGGCAAAGAAGTAGATCCGCATACCGTCTGATGCATCCCCGCCGCTTGATGCTGCAGAAACATTCACGCCGTTGACTTCCCAGACGAGGACCAGCGGTCCCATGCTGGATTCCGGAGAGAGAATATAACTGGAACTGAATGTTCGGGAAAGTCCGTCTTTTGCAATGATTTTTACGGTGCTGTTTTCCGGAATACCGCCGACCAGCGAAGCGAGATCAAGAATGGCCGTCCCCCTTAAGGCTCCGGCATCATCAGTGTTGATGGTTTCCAGCGGATCCCAGGGATCTCCGTAGTAGCCGGGTGCTTCGTCAAATACCGGACCCTGATGACCGTAATGTTTTACGCCGTCACCGGTGATCGGAAGGTTCTCTTTCATCCATGCAAAGGTGACCGTCTCATTTGCAAGAACTGTTGTTCCGTCGGCGGCGATCCGCGAGATCTCGACCGAAGTCGTCGGGGCTCCGCTGACCGTACCGGTAATGCAAGTCAATACAAGGACTGCAATGAGAGCCAGATAGAATACTTTTCCAAACGTCATAGACATATTATCCCGGAACGAGCGGCATATATTATACTGATCCCCTATACAGGTATATTGAGATCATTCGAACATAAACTTTATCAAAATATATAAACAATAATAATTTAATAATTTTTAATAATAAATATCTTTTCCTTAAATGATTCAAATCATCTTAATTGCCGGTTATGAGATGATCCAAAAACAGGAAAGACACATCTGTATTATAGTGATGGCGACAACCGCCCATGCATGCCAGATTATTTAATTTAGTTTTCGGTATTTTTGGAGGAGAACTCCTCGATTTCAAAAATTTTCAGATAAAAATAGAGGGAGTGTCCCTCATTTATCTTTTCAGGATCAGTGCAATGACTCCGGCTGCGGCAAGTAATCCGATGAATAGTCCTATGAACGAGAAATCAACCGGCTGCGTATCTGATGCTTTTGTTCCGGTCGGCGTATGTGTTGAGATCGTTTTTGTAATGTTGGCAGTTGAATTCGTGGGAATTTCCGTGGCATTTATTGCAGGTACTGGTTCTTCTTCAAAAGGAAACGAAAGGCCGCTGGTATTATAGGCTATCACAAAAGGTGATGTGCTGTTTGTAGTGACTGAGAAGGTAATCACGCCCTCATCTTCTTTCAGATCTATAAGAGGCAGCTGATACCAGGTTTCATTTTTGTAATGGAGAACAATAATATCTTCTGCTGTTTTGTTGGCGGGGAGCTCGTTTTTGGGCAATGCAAAGTTGATCCCGATCACACCTGCCTGTGCCGGCGTCTTGATATCATAAACATTATAGTAGCTAAGGTTTTTTGGAAGTTCAACATCACCGATGGATCCGATAACGATCGTCACATTCCCTGTGACATTCCTGAAGAAGCTCACAGCCGTTATTCCTGCCGTCTGATTTGTAGTGAAGATTCCGGATGCATTAATCACTCCTTCGCTTATTGTCGGCGTCGGCGTCGGTGTGGGCGTAGGGGTTGGTGTGCGGGTAGGGGTAATCTGCCCTCCGATATAAATGTTGATCTTACTCACTTTTTGTGCGGAGATTCCGGTCGTGGTCGGATATGTTCCCTCATAATAATACCATTCGGATTCGTACATCGTTGCTTTCATATCAGCTACGCCAAATATGTGATTGCCCCAGGGGTTTACCGACGTATCAGGCCACCAGAGGAGACGCGGCCCGTCATTATATCCCTCTGAGACTTTCACGCCGTTTTTTTCCCAGGCAAGAAACATCGCTCCCATTCGGGACGGAGGATCGAGGATGTAGCTGGAAGAGAATGTCTTACGCCATCCGTCGGTTGATACGATCTGCACTGAACTGCCCGGGGGTATCCCGCCCACTATTTGTGCAAGGGTTTTAACCGTTGTTCCGCGTACAGCTCCCATGTCTTTTTCCAGAACGTTGATCGATTCGGCTGGATCCCAGTATTTGGATGGATCCTCATCTCCTGCAAATACAGGACCCTGGAGATAGATATGGGTCACTCCGTCCCCGATATTTCCAAGAGCAATGATCTCTTCAAGAGTGTAGTTTCCTTTCTGAAGGAGTGTCGATCTGTCTGAAGCATACAGATTTACTTCCAACGCTGTTATCCGGGGAGTGGGCGTCGGTGTTGGTGTGATCGTAGGGGTTGGTGTGATGGTCGATATCGGCGTGGGATTGGGATTTGAAGGTGTCGAATGGATTTGACTTTCAGCTGGTGCAGATGCAAACGTGAAGTATGAGAAGCCCGGTGTTTCCACATCGTAGGCATACTCCATCGCAGTGTCTGCGATTTGATCGTATATCGTCTTCAGCGGGACCTGCACCCAGACAGAATCGCTCAGGGTGTTTCTAAAGGCTATGACCCTTTCAGGATCATTACCAGTTACGGTGTTTACTGCGGTTTTATTCAGCAGTATCCGGAAGGCGGCAGTGTGGGAAAGTGAATCAGGATCGGTAAGATTGGTCAGGCTGATGTTCAGAACCGAAATGATCCCGCTGTGTTCCGGGAGCTGAGCGTAGACCGGATCTCCAGAAATCGTCAGGGTCTCATCCTCGGCGAAGAGTTCCGGAGTACTGCCGGCCGTGATGTCGGAGAGATCAACGGTCACCTGTCCGATTTCTGTTACATTGCCGTTAGGCAGAACCATCCTCAGAGTATCGTTCAGGTATGGAGCGGAGGGATCGGGGTTTTTTGGGTCTACCCTGACTGAGAAGGTCTCCGTTTTTATGATCGTGCCTGGGGTGTTACGAACTGTGCCTCGTATGACAAATTCGCTATGCTCGTCTGTGCTGAATGTATGATACGCGGTTACCTTCCCCTCAAGAGCTGTATATATTCTGGTTCTGCCGTCCCCAAAGTCCACGCTGATACTAGTCGCATTTGGATGCTGGAAGGTGTATGGTGTGCTCACGCCAGATGTGAGAACTGTTGGTCCGGTAATGGTCAAGGCAGCAGGTTCATCGGGGACATATGCTGTTTCATCAGTGTAGATCCTGATCCTGTCAACAAACTGAACAGATAAACCGCGGGTCGAAGGATAAATGGCGGAGTAGTTGTACCGGTCGCTTTCCGGCATGGTCCGGAGCATATCATAATTCCCAAAAATACTGTCATCAGCAAAGAAGTAGATCCGCATACCGTCTGATGCATCCCCGCTATCAGATGCTGCAGATACATTCACGCCGTTGACCTCCCAGACCAGGACCTGCGGCCCCATGCGTGATTCCGGTGAGAGAATATAGCTTGAACTGAATGTTCGGGAAAGTCCGTCTGCTGCGATGATTTTTACGGTGCTGTTTTCCGGGATACCGCCGACCAGTCTGGAGAGATCAAGAATGGATGTGCCCCTTAAGGCCCCGGCATCATCGGTGTTGATAGTCTGATTCTGGTCCCATGGATCTCCATTATAACCGTCTGCCTCCTCAAACACAGGCCCCTGATGACCGTAATGTTTTACACCGTCACCGGTGATCGGAAGGTTCTCTTTCATCCATGCAAAGGTGATCGTCTCATTTGCGAGAACAGTTGTTCCGTCAGCGGCGATCCGCGAAATCTCGATCGAGGTCGTCGGCGCTGCGCTGGCCACTCCAATGATCAGGCCGATGCACAGCAGAATCAATACCCACTTATATATTCTGGATTTTGACGACCGGAATGAAACATTTGTTTTATCAGAATTTATCAATAGTAACGCCTTCCCTGATTTTTTACGGGGGGAGAACACATGTCATCCCCCCCATACACAAGCGTATATTAGTTGTCTATCGGACAATAAATAAAAAGTGTTAATCATGTATATTATATATAATTAACAAAGTTGAATATTTCCTGGATAGAGTAATGATTTTGAAAAAAAATAAAAAGGAAATGTTGTTATTTTCTTCTGAGGATCTGTGTTCCAATCCCGAGTCCTGCAAGAAGTCCGAAGATCGGAACTGGTGAGCCGGTCTGGGTGGGTTTTGCCGTTGTTCCTGTCGATGTCGGGGTTGAGGTCTGTGTTTGAACGGGCGTCTCCTTCGTCTGTGTTGGCACCGGTGTTGAAGCAGCTGGTGTTGGTGTTGCGGCAGGCGTTGAAGTGACTGAAGAACTTCCGCTGTCTCCGCTATCTCCGCCGCTTGAAGGCGGGCTCACCGGAACGACTGAACTTGAGGCGGCGGCGGCGGCAAATGTGAAGTACGAGAAGCCTGGTGTTTCCACATCATAAGCATACTCCGCCGCTGTGTCTGCAGTCTGGTTGTATGATGTCTTCAGAGGGACCTGAATCCAAATCGAATCGACAAGGGTATTTCTGTAGGCCGTGATTTTAGTTGGATCATTGCCTGTTAACTGGTTCACCGCTGTTTTATCAAGGAATACCTGGAAAGTTGCCGTGTAGTTGAGGTTGTCCGGGTTGGAAACATTGGTCAGACTGATGTTCAAAACTGCAAGTAAACCTGCATTTTCAGGGACCTGTCCATACGATCCGCTCGCCGGAACATCAGACGAGTTGTCTGTTACAAGAATTGCGGGAATTGCTCCCGGAGCAATGAGATCTGAGCCGTCAATGATGAGGCTGGAGATCTGGGTCGCATTGCCGGATGGCGTTGAAATAACGTTAGAGGTATTCGTTACAACCGGATCAGCTGGTTTTGCTTTTGGCAGTTTCACCGTTACGGAATACTTCGCATCGGTGATGACGCCGCCGGCACTGCTGTAAGCCGTTGCTGAGATCTGATAGGATCGTTTCTCGGTAGGGGTGTAGGTGTGTTTTGCAATGACGGCTCCATCGACCGCGGTATAGGTCTGGACTACGCCGTCGCCAAAGTTCACCATGATTTTAGCTGCATTTGGACAGTCAAATGAATAGGTGCCCTCAACTCCAGAAATCAGAACTGACGGGCCGCTGATTGTCAGCACCTGAGGTTTCTCTACAGTAATGCTGAACTCCTGACTGACGGTGACACCGTCGTTTCCGATGAACTTTCCTGAGATCACATCACCGGGTTTGACTTCAAAGACGTTGACTGCGACACTCTTTGTCGCGTCATTGTATCCGTTGATGGTCGTCTCATTGTTCACCGTGATGACCCATTTTGTATAATCATCATTTTCGTATCCGATGAGACCGTCGAAGAGGAGAATTCCTGCGATATCCCATTTCTTTGTGTTGATAACCGGTTTAAGCCCAGATTCGAGGATGACGCCAAGCACAGAGCTGCCTGAAACATCATACGCTTTACCGCTTACATCAACTGAAAGCGTTGCGTTTTTCAAAACGACCGTGCTGTTATACTCCAGCTCCTTTTCGGCTGCGGGACGGAGGTCAAGATCTATCGACTGAATGCCTTTTATCTGCATTGCCCCGGTCACATTTGCACCGACAAGCCGCAGAGGCCAGCCGTCATCTTCTCCAAGCAGCGCCCCGTTCAGCGTATTTGCAACGATATAATTGCTGTTCATGAACGCATCGCGGCTGCTGATCACAGCGGTCGATCCGTCATCTCCAACGACCGTAATGTTGTATCCTTCTAATGCAAGGGTCCTGTTGTATGAATTGCCGACATGGGAATTTTCATCATCGACAAAGCCTGTCAGGATCCAAAGCGGCATACCGGCCCAAACGCGGCCTTTCGCATCGGTGTAGTATGCCTGGTGGTCAGATACCGTACCGTTTGCAAATGTGCAGGTCAATCCTGCCTCAAAGTATCCTTTGTCGATGGTCTCATTGATGGCTCCGTTCAGATCGATCGTCCAGATGTCTGCTTTGGGGACGATTTTGATAACATCCACCATCTGTGCGGAAATTCCGCCAGCAGATGCACGACCGCTGTTGTAGTGCCAGTAAGCCTCGTCCAGCGAGTAATACATATCTGCATGACTGAAGACATTGTCGTCAGACGTGAAGAACAGACGCGGGCCCTGTGAATATTCAGGAACGGTCTTTCCGTCAGCATACCAGGCAAGGAACGCCGTTCCCTGTCTGGCTGTCGGCGTATAGATGTTCGAGGAGTTCATCGTCGTCGTCCAGCCGTCGAGACTGCAGATGAATTTGATCTCATCGGTCGCGTTCATACCCCCGACGATATCGGTAAGATCCTGAACCGCAGTTCCTTTGACCGCATTGGAGACTTTGTAGTTGCCGGCGAGATACTTCTCTTCAAGATCCCAGCCAAGACCCTGACCGATCTTCTCCCCGTCTTCCTCCATAACAAGTCCCTGGAACGAGTATTTCGTTACGCCGTCACCAATCACCGGGTAGGCGGCTGGATCAGCCCAGATAGCGGACCACAAGACTTCTTCGCTCGCAACTATGTTTCCCGCTGAATCATACTTTTCAATGGTGAGTTTGGGAGCTGCTGCTGCCGGTGCGAACTCTTTGAGTTCGATCTTAACCAGACCGCCGACTGCGACACTGGTGAATTTCGAGGTTTTTACGTCGCCCGTGTCCAGATATGTTTCGCTTCCGACAAGTCTGAGCGGATATTGATTCTCTTTCAGGTTTTCGGATCTGAACAGATCCTGTCCGTCGACTTTGTTTGCAATGATGAATCCGTTCTTGTTGTCTGCAAGAGCTTTGCTGTCCACTTCCGCACTATATCCGTCTGCTGCCGTCAGAATGATCGTGTAGCCGTTTTGGGCAAGCTGAAGATTGAACGATCCTCCGTGGTTTGCAGCAATCGGCATCGTTGAATCATCGACATATCCGACGAGCGAGGCAAGGGTCATTCCAGACCAGACGACGCCGGTATACGGATCGGTGAACGTTTTGTAGTGCCACTCGCATCCGACCATCTCTTCGATCTCGGTCTGGCTTACGTAGACACCAAATTCTGGTCCGTTTAAGAGGATATACCAGTTATCGCCCTGATATGCTTCGCCTTTCAGTTCGATGGATCTGACGTCTTCAAAGACGGTCGATACACTTTTTCCGGTGAGTATGAGTGAACCGTCCTCTTTCTGGGCAATAATGTAGGTATCTGCTCCGGATTTCCCGGATGCGATCTCGCCTGCTGCGACCTCGCGTGTCTGCCCGTCGGCATTTGTGATGAGGATCGTGTAGGGAGTGGAAGAGATAATGGTGGTGTTCAGGGTGAAGTGACCGCCGGCATAGGTTCCGGGGGTTCCTGTTTCCACATCGTCGATCGTTGATACGAGCGTGTAGAGGGGCATTCCCGTATATCCGCCGTAGGTAACGAAGTGATGATCACTGCCGTCATATTGTTCCTGGGTCAAATACCGCTCCATCTTTCCTGAGAGGAACAGGAGCTTTCCCTCTTCCGGAACATCGACCAGTTCAATGGTTCCGATGTTGCCGATCAGCTGTCCAGCAGCCACGCCTTTCATCTGTAATGGTGCACACGGCTTGCCGTTTGAGGTGAGTTCCGGGACCGGCTCTCCGTTAAGCGTGTTTGTAACGAGAATGGTGTTGTCGCTGGCGATCAATGCGCTGTCAAAGTTTGTCGAATACGACTTCTGCTGGGAATCGGTTACCCGGATACTGTAGCCGATTTTGGCAAGATCTTCGTTAAATGAGGCAGCATCTTCATCGTCTACCATTCCGGCAAGAACGTATAAGGGGACACCTTTCCAGATACCCGCTTCGTCTGTGCAGTTGTAGGCAGTGTACTTCGCGGCAAGGGTTTCAAACTCTTTCTGCGTGATGATCTTTTCTGTTTCTCCGTTGATCAGTTTGACCGACCAGCCGGATGGCGCTCCGCCCTTAGCAGTGAAGAGATACTCATAGGTTTTTCCGGTCGATGCTTCATCGAAGAACAGGCGGATGATCTGACCATCGGAAACGGAGATGGTCGTCCAGTTTGATTCGGTTACTTCAGCACCGTCAATATAAGTGTACCATTTATCTGTAATTGGTTTTTTGTGCGTGTGTCCGTCGTAGGAGTCAAGGTTGAAGTATGCCTCCTGATTTCCACCCTTGAAGAATCCGACACCGTCGATTCCTGAGAGAACGCCCAGAAGTGAGGAACCGGAAACGGTGACATCGACATCGCTTCCAGAGATGTCTGCAGCGGGAATGACAACATCGCCATCAACGATCGGGATGACGGTTCCAACGGGTGACATCTCGATTGTCAGGTTGTAATAGGATGTGCTTCCGGCGGTCTGATTGTTAAACATCAGGGAAACAACGTCTTTGTCTTCCACGAAAACAAGGCTCCAGTCAGGGTATGTTTTACCGCCTAAGGTGACGCCGTTGATTGAAAGAGACCATTTGTCATTGTCCGATGGACTTCCGTGCGTGTCCCCGTTGTATGACTCTACGTTGAAGTATGTCGCCGACGTTCCGCCGTAGTAAAACAGCATTCCCGGGAACGTGTTGTACAGAACACCGATGACCGATGCATTATCCACTTCCTTGGCAATGCCCGCAGTTATCTGCTCTTTCGGGATCGTGACATTTCCTTTGACTACAGTTGCGATTTTATCCGGCGCAGTGATTTCAATGGAGTAATTATAGCTTGTTGTGTTCGATACTTCATCGAAGAACAGACGAACGGTGTCGCCGCCTGAAACAGTTACTTTGTCCCACTCACTTTCGGTAACCTCTACGTCGTTGATATATGCATACCATTTATCTGTAATTGGTTCATTGTGCGTGTGACCGTCATAGGAATTAAGGTTGAAGTATGTTCCCTTTTCTCCGGATTTATAGTATAACTCTGCTCCGTCAAGCGTGTTGTAGATCGCACCAATGAGAGAGTTGTTGGCTGCCGTCTTTGATATATCACTGCCGGAAATAGCCGATGCAGGTATCTCTACCTCTCCGGTATCAGCGGTGTATTCGTAGGTGAAGTCGGTATCACCGACGATGATCTCGAGCTTGTTGATCTTGTAGACAGAGAAGTCAGCCGCGGTCGGGAAATCGCCTGCATAGAATCCCCAGTCGTCTTCTGCCATACTTTCATGCATATCCCAGAGACTGAAGATTGTATCATCAGATGTCATGAACAGACGGAACATGCTGTTATAGCCGTTTGGCCCGTCAATTCCGTCATCAGACCACGCAAGGAACATGGTCCCCATTTTCGGATCAGGGTTGTAAAGATACCGGTATCCGTCAGTGAAGGTCTTAGATTTCCCGTCGATCGAGGTGATCTTGAACTGATCTCCTGCATTCATGCCGCCGACAAGGTCGGTAAGGTTTACAACCGCCGTTCCTTTGACCTGATCATTGACTTTGAAGCGCGGATCGTCGGAGGTTCCGCAGGGAGGATACTGTTCGTCTTCATCCCAGTAACCGTATTCCCCGATATAGTCGGGCATGACCGGGCCCTGGATACTGTAGTTATAGGTCCCGTCCCCAATCATTGGGAAGGTGTCACGCATTTCCTGCCATGAGATAGAGGTCTGATTCAGAATCGTGCCGTCAGCGGTTTTCTTGATGACGGTGATACCCTGGATCTCAGGCGGGATGCGGTAGTTGGTGAACGTAACGGTTGAAACATCAGTGACACGGTCTGCCGTTTCCACCACTTCGCCGATGAATGCGGGGGCGATCTTTACACCGTTTTTATAGACGGCAATGATCGCTTTCTTTGTATCGTCTTTGAAAATATCTGAGTCAACGGTCGCTTTATCTCCTGCATCATTTGCAAAGGTTACCGTGACCCCTCCCGCGAGTGTTTCGGATGCGAGAGAGTGAGGGTGTTCGTCATCGACCCAGCCAAGGATAGTGCTCATCCCCATACCGTAATACACATCACCGTTCAAATCGGTGTAGGTCACATTATGGGTCGGGGCACATCCGCTGTCAACTGCCAGATAGAGGAAGGAATCTGCAAGAGTGCCGTTGATCCTGCCGAAGAGGTCGATAGACCAGTCGTTGACGGCGGGTTCGAATCCGGAAACATCCAGGTCGATCGAACGGACATCCGTCAGTTCTGCCGGCACAGATGAACCGACAAGGGTGAGGGCAGTTTTCACGCCGTTGAGTGTGTCTGCGATCAGGTAATCGTCAGTGTACGTCTTGTCGAGGTTACGGGTTGCCGGCAGGACATTTGCATTGACCACAGAGGTCGTTCCGTCACCATTGGTGAGAGTAATGGTGTAGCCGGCGGCCGCACGGGTCGAGTTGAAGGTATAATGGGAGACACCGACCGATTCGATGTCATCGGCCATACCTGCTAAAACTCTCAGGGGAACTCCGTTCCAGACATCATTGTTGGAATCGGTGTAGGTCACACGGGCATGGGTCGAAGCATCTGCTTCGAAGTACTCCTTGTCCACAGGAATATCAACAGCTCCGTTCAAGTAGAGCGGCCAGGTCGCGGTTTTTCCTGACGAATATACTTCAGCACGGATGACTGCGGTCGATCCCTCGATTTCACCTTTATTTCCGCCGAACTGGATGTAGATCACGTCGCCGGGAAGAATTTCTGCATCAACCGGGAGTGTTGCTGATAGATCATCGGTATTGTAGGCATTGATCCAGTCGCCTGCGTAGACTTTTCCTGTCTGCAGATCTGTGAAGGAATTAAAGTTAAGATCGCCTTTCTGTGTGATACGATACTCAGCATCGAAGTCAAGACTCTTGAGAATTCCTGCTGGGGAATACCAGGGGATTTCATATGCAACATCGTTTACCGTTTCGGTAAACGTGCCCGTCTTTGTAATATCGATGACATTGTCATAGATATACATCGGATCGTCGGATGCTTTCATCCGTACGGTAAAGTTTGCAGCCCCGGGGGTGTCGGAATCATAAACGAGTTCAACAACCTGACCTGAGGTTACGGTGAGATCAGATGCCCAGTTTGAGATGCTCTGTTCTGCACCATTCACGAAAAGATACCACTTGCCCCCGGATTTATGGGCTTTTCCAAGCAATGTATCCAGATTGAATTTGTCTCCTGTCTGCCCGCCTTTCCAGAATGTAACATCGCTGCCGAAGGTGTTGTACACCATAGCAGCCACTGAATTATTTCCGGCTGAAGTATCAGTTTTCAATGAACTGCTACTGCCGAGTGCGTCAGCAGGGATAGTGATCTGGCCAATATCAATCGTGACCACACGGTCAAAACCAGGGAGATCATACTCCGGTCCGGGAGTCGGAGTTACGGTTGGTGTTGGTGTGGAGGTTTCAGTCGGTGTTGGTGTAGGGATGTACTCGGTTTCATCGGTGTAGATCTTGATCCTGTCAACATACTGCACAGATAATCCTCGAGTCGAGGGATAGCTAGTTGATGGGGTGCTAGAATAATTGTATCGATCACTTTCCGGCATCGTCTGGAACATATCATAGTTTCCAAAAACACCGTCATCGGCAAAGAAGTAGATCCGCATACCGTCTGATGCATCCCCGCCGCTTGCTGCTGCGGAAACGTTCACACCGTTGACGTCCCATACAAGGACTAACGGACCCATACTGGGGTCTGGTGAGATGATGTACCCGGAACTGAATGTTCGGGAAAGTCCGTCTCTTGCAATGATTTTTACGGTGCTGTTTTCCGGGATACCGCCGACCAGGCCGGCGAGATCGAGAATGGATGTGCCCCGTAAGGCTCCAGCATCATCTAGGTTGAGCTCCTCTTTAGGATCCCAGGGATCACCGTAGTAGTTGGGATTATCTACAAGCACCGGGCCCTGATGACCGTAATGTGTTATACCGTCACCGGTGATCGGAAGATTCTCTTTCATCCATGCAAAAGTCACCGTCGCATTTGCGAGAACGGTTGTTCCGTCAGCCGCGATCCGCGAGATCTCGACCGAAGTCGTCGGTTCTGCTGCACTGACCGCTCCAGTGAGCAGACCTAGGCACAGCAGAACCAGCAGGATCTTCCATGCATATAGCATGGCAGACCGTGCCTCTTTTTTCGTGTTTTTGATCATACCATTACTCCAAAATACTCTCCCGTCCACCTCATTTCAGACCGGGGCCGGATCAAAATAGATGTTCATCTTTGAAATCCGGTTGTTGAGCATGCGCATTATATTCAATGTATTATTAGAATAATGTGTGTGAATAAAGTAAATTTAATTAACTAAACTCGCTGTATGCAACCAATTGGTTATCAGAGTGGCATACTAGCTGGTATCTTACCCCCTCGCGCAAAAAAGAGATACATGCTCCACCTTATGGATGATCCGGAGACACAGGCATTCCCTTCTCCCGACGTGGTTTTCGCCGTTTTGCGAGCGGGGAGGCATCGGCGGCATGCTGAGTTTTTGCAGAGCCTGCCAGTTGATAAGAGAATCCATAATGTTAAACTCCAAAATGTATCTGTATTGATATGATGGACTTCTAATAAATAATGCATGTATATTTTCTCAAAAGTTAACCAATTTACACAAACAGAAAAACGGCCCGGAAAATCATCCGCTGCAGAGGGTGCGTCCCCGCAGATTTCCCCCCGCGAAGAGCGGAAGACCTACCCTTTTATGTATCAAAAAAGAAAAGCATACTGTAATGATCAAGGTTGCAGTCAATGGATACGGAACGATCGGAAAACGCGTCGCCGACGCGGTTTCCTGTCAGCCGGATATGGAAATAATCGGAGTTTCCAAAACCAAACCGGGCGCAGAGGTATATGTTGCCAAAGAAAGAGGCTACCCTCTTTACATCGCAGACATCAGCAAAAAAGATGCATTCACCAAAGCAGGCATACAGGTTGCCGGCTCGGTCGAGGAGATGATCCAGAAAGCCGACATCGTTGTGGATGCAACACCCGGTGGAGTCGGCGAAGGAAACAAAGCCCTTTACGAAAAGTACCAGAAGAAGGCCATATGGGAAGGAGGAGAGGAGCATGAACTCGCCGGCTTTTCCTTCAACTCATCCTGCAATTATGATCAGGCGATCGGCAGGCAGTATGCACGGGTCGTTTCCTGCAATACCACCGGTCTTTGCCGGATCATCAAACTTATCGACTCCGTCTTCGGCGTGAAAAAAGTCCGGGCGACCATGGTTCGCCGCGGCGGAGACCCCGGAGACATCAAACGCGGACCCATCGACGCGATCGTTTTGAATCCGGTCACGATCCCGTCCCATCACGGCCCTGATGTGCAGAGCGTTCTGCCGCACATCAATATCATCACCTCCGCAATGATCGTTCCAACGACCCTCATGCATATGCATTTCATCAATATGGAACTGAAAAACCCGGCAACCAAAGAGCAGGTCATCGAGCTTATCAAAGCCCACTCGCGGCTCGGTCTTATCGAAAAGAGTACAGGGATCACGAGCACAGCAGAACTCAAGGAGTTCACCACCGATCTGCTCCGGCCAAGGGGAGACCTTTGGGAGAACGGCATCTTCGCCGAGTCGCTCTCGGTCCTTGATGAAGGGACCGACCTCTATTTGTTCCAGGCGATCCATCAGGAAGCAGACGTTGTCGTGGAAACTGTAGACTGTATCCGGGCAATGGCCGGCAATGTAAAAACCGCCATGGAATCGATCGCGATCACGAATAAAGCAGTTGGACTGACTGCTATCCGCTAACTTTTTTTTTATGGATCTTCCAGTACCCGGACCCGATGGGACCTATCATGAATTCAGCGGCGCTCCGATCTATGAAAAACGGTTCAAAATAGTCGGACCGTTCAGATTCCCCGGTCTTGCCGCTGTATTCGATGAATCGGGGGCTTACCACATCGACTTCTCGGGCAGCCCGGTCTATGAGGAGCGGTATTCCTGGGTCGGGGATTATGCCGACGACTGCGCTGTCGTCAAAACGGCCGGCGGCGATTATTACCACATCAACGAAGAGGGAAAACGGATCGGGCACAACAACTATCTCTATGCAGAGGAATTTTCCGAAGGAACGGCGGTCATCTACCGGAGAAATTACGGAGCGACCCACATCACGACCGGCGGCGAGATGCTGTATGGGGACTGGTACTTCGATGCCCGGGGTTTTCGAAACGGCGAGGCACTCGTCCGAGACGAGGAAGGCTGGCTAGTTATCGATACGACCGGGCAGGAGATCCGGCGGGCCGATCCCCCGGACGAAGAGTATCCCGTTTCGGGAACGGTGAGATTTATCGGAGAGGAGAGCCCGATCCCGATCATTCTTAAGATGACCGAGTGGGATGCCGCCGTCGTTCTCGTCAGGCATGCCGAGAGAGAGCCGTTCATTAAAGGAGAGCCGGGTTCGCAGAAAAAACTCACGACCCGGGGAGAGCGGGCAGCGCTGACCTTTGGCGAGAGACTCGGCGCCCGATCGGTCAAAGCGTCTGCAAGCCCGATGTTTCGGTGCATGCATACCGCCGAACTGATCCTTGCCGGGAGAGGATTGGATGAAAAACCCGAGGCGAACGATTCTCTTGGCGAGCCCGGAGCCTACATCTTCGATGACGAACTGACCCGCGGTTTTTATGTGAAAAATCCGACCAAGACCGTCACGCTTCAGTATATCAGAACAGGGACGCTGCCGGGTCATTATCCGATTAGGGAGGGAACGGAAAGGCTTCTCGCCTTCCTGAAAAGTACAGCATTTCAGGACGGGATCTCGGTCTGCGTGACCCATGATGTGTTTCTGGCGGCGTTCGTATCGACGCTGACAGGCTATGATTTCACGGATGACTGGACGGGATTTCTGGACGGCTGCATTCTGTTCCGGAAAAAAGAAACCTGGTACCTCTGGTGGAGAGGTAAGGAGACAAAATTATGAAGTTTATCTGCCCGTTGATCGTTGTTGATGATATCGAAGCATCGAAAAAGTTCTATACAAAGATCCTTGGCCAGGAGATAACCATGGATTTCGGAGCAAACGTCACGTTTGCCGAGTCGTTTGCGATCCAGTCGAAGAGTTCCTGGACAGGGTTTGTCGATAAACCCGCGTCAGATATCCGGTACCAGGGAAATGATGCCGAGCTCTACTTCGAGGAGGAGGAGTTCGATGTATTCGTCGAGCGCCTTAAGACGTACGAGGTGAAGTACGTCCACCCGGTGATCGAACATGCCTGGGGTCAGAGGGTTGTGAGATTCTATGATCCGGATATGCATATCATCGAAGTGGGCGAGAGTATGATGAATGTCTGCCGGAGGTTCCATGCAGAGGGTATGACCGTTGAGGAAATCGTGACGCGAACGATGTTTCCAAAAGAGGTCGTGACGATGTTCCTGGAAGAGGAATAACTCTGGGATCTCAGGAGCTGCCGCAGGTTCCATGTCCTTTTGGATGAAGGATTTACTGCCCCTCATCCCTATTTTTTAATGACGCGAGTGTCAGAATCCCGGTAATCACGCCGATCACTGCCCATATGCCAAAACCGATGAGTAATACCCAGATCGAATAATACCATATGTCATTTATCAGATGAAGTGAGGTATCATACTGCTGAACGCTGCGAGAGACCCAGAAGTACACGTATGTCATACCTAATCCGGCAATGCTAAGACAGATACCCGATATTTTTGCAGAAACTGCCTTTTTCGAAGATGGCACCCTAAGCATAAATGCCGCCGGACAGTAGAGAGGCGTAAAAATCAGTGAGATGAAGAAGAGATCTATAGAGAATAGTCGCAGAGCTTCTCCAAATGAACGGGGATTTCCGATGACCATCAAGCATACAGATATACCGAGAATGAGAACAACTGCCGTTATTATCAGTATGCCGGGAAGTTTTTGCAGCGTGTGAAGGCGCAGACCTTGTATCGCCCCGGCAAACGGGAGGAGGAGAAGGGAGACCGTAAGTACCGCAAGGAGCGATGTGCCGAAAAGGAATACCGGAGCAAGGCTGCCCGAAATTGCAGGATAATAATATTGCGTGACTAAAATATACAGCAGCCATACAGATACCGGCAAAAAATAGATGATGGCGATAATGATGGCGCTCAGTTGTATTTTTTTGGTTTGTTCAATCATGATCCCGGGCGGTTTGTATCACATTCACTGCTAACTTCATGGGAAAATTCTGCCCTGACAGATTCACGACATGATCTGGGCGACGAGAAGGACGACGCCGGAGGCAATCACACTCAGGATAAATAAAATACACACGGCAGATACAACGCCTAATACAACACCTAATGCTATTTTCATAACATCTTTGGAAAATTCTTTATCGTTCATCATTATATGTCCTCATAGATTTCATCGGATGCTGGTTTTTCCATCGCCATGATTATACCTTTTCTTTCATGTGTTATCAATACATTGAGCCTGGAATCCAATGCAGAGTGTATCCGTCGAGATCGTGGGAATATATGCTGGAATAAAATAGGTTTCAAAGAGAGAGGATTATCAGCAAAAAAGAGGAGGTATATCTCTATTCTATGGGCATGGCCGCCACGTAATATCCCCCTTCCCAATAAAAAACCTTGTTCAATATATATTCTCTCATTTCCTTGATCTGCTGCCTGGTTTGTATCCCGACAGAATTAACCAGATATATTTCTTTTTCAGGATCCGAGGTGTCGACATTTGTATCTCTGGTAAGGAGAGCCTCTTTTAATGCAGGATATTTTTTGAAATCATCCTCTGTTGGAACAACCAGTTCCGAGGTACTATTATTGATATCATAATTTGGGATGTAATGCAATGTCATCCCCCACGTATCTCCAAGACCCACACCAAAAAATAAAATGAGATACCCGATGCTCATGCCAACGATCAGAATGAGAATACCGGCGATGATTTTTGTAGATTTGGCAGATTTTTCGTCCATAATGTGTACCTAATAAGATTTAATCACACAAGGGAGGCAATGTCATGCTTTATAGTCCCCAGTGTAGAGGATTCATTATCAGTTGCTGCAAGGACATAAACCGCTGCCCGACCGGATGGAGAATCACTTGACGGTAAATCAGATGTGATCGGAATTCACCTGCATCCGGCAACGTAACCTCCAGCCGGTTTGTATTTTCAGATGATCTTTTTTCAATTTCTGCTATCTGTTCTTCAGTTGGATTTGCAGTACCCTTTGATGAATAGATAATGTGCAAAGGATTGTCCGTTTTCAATCCATTTTCCCGTGTTTGAACAGGAACTACATACACCTGCTCATTTTCGAGCTCTATGAATCCATCAACAAGAGATTTCCCCATACTTTCATCAAAGGTGAATAATGCAGCTGAATTATCCAAACCTTTGATATATCCGTTATAGGAATCAATACCGTCATCAATATTCTCAAAATTAGATCTTTCAAGGATTAAATCATACTCTTTGCCGTATAAATAAACTTTTAAGGAATTTTCCCCCTCTTTGTTTAACTTCACGGTACTGAAAGATACTGCATCATAGGCAAGAACAGTTGATGGAATGTTCAAGACGCCGTATTGTTTTTCTAATTCATCTGTATCTTTGCTATCTAATGTGATGCCTGTTTTTACATCAGTTGTTGCACCATCGATGGAAAAAATAGCGTTCGATAATTCTGGTTGAGATATTTCTTCAGTCTGTTCATCGGAACTTGCAATTCCTAAAGCATCTTCTCCTGAGTATGAAAATGCTTCACTTGCACAAACACCAGGCACGATCACCACCAGCATGCATAAGCAGACGAATACTGATAGGAGTTTTGAGAGAATCTTTATCATTTTCGTGTTTTCTCCTCTTCATAAAATTTTTACCGTTGTTGTACCTTCAACAACACTAAAACTACCCTTTCTCCCTCATCTGTTATCAATACATTGAGCCTGGAATCCAATACAGGCTGTATTCCCTGCTGACGAAAGTTCATCCCGCTATTTTTTGCGTATGGTTGAAAGATATCCGTAGACCGCGGTACTTTTCATGAAAGCAAGCAGTATCAGGAGACCGAAACATAGACCGCAGATATAGGCAACTGACGTAAATCCGATCTTTGCAGTAGGCACATACACGACGATCAGCCATGTAAAGAGAAGTATTATTCCTGTAAGGATCCCGATGATCACCCATTTTACTCTCCCGGCATTTTTATCCGAAACCGGCTGTACAACAACGCGGGCCGGTTTTGGAGGAGGATACTTTTTATCGATCCATACTGTTACAACAGCAACAATACCTCCAATAATGAGGCCCGAAAAATACATCGGGAGAACCACCGACATACTGACCCCATTATGCATATCATACGTTCTGAGCAAAAACCCTGGACCAATTGAGAGTAATACGAGTGGTATCAAACACGAGATGCGGTAATTGGTCATGATGAATTGCCTGTCAGGATTGATCTACAGCAGAATCGGAGCATCAATTCTACCTATTTTTACAATAACTATCATGCGTACCTGATCTGAGAGATTGTGTGATATACCTTCAACGACATGATGATTATTCTGTCCCTCATCTCTTATCAATACTTTGAGCCTGGAATCCAATGCCGGGTATATCCTTCGAGATCATGAGAAAAATAATACTAAAATAAAGGGGGGATCACATCCGCATATTGTAATCTTCAAATATCCGGTCTGTTTGGATCAGCAGCTGAATACAACTGACAGACACGTGCCCGTCCCCACCCGCTCGTCGTCTCCAGCCAGACCACCGTGTGCGTAACAGAATTCACTGCAGAGGGATCTACCTGGAGAATTAGCGTTGCATCTGCCGTTTCACCGTCCTTCACGTAGATCGGCTCACCTTCGAGGGTGAGCGACATCCCTTCCGGCAAAGGAGACATAGGAAATGTTCTATTGAGCATAACAATAATATCCTCCCCGGATGCCGTGATTTGTATGGCAATTCTTCCCTCAACACCCGGTTCTGCAACGTAAATGGGAATCTGATTTGACCGGTCATCCCGTCTCTGCACGCTTACAAAACCTGTTGCATTATCCAGATCGTAGTACCAGTCTAGAGCAGGAGTGGTATATGATACTACTTCGGGGGGTGATATCAAAAATCCCCCATCAAACATACCAGGCATGAAGTCAGGCAGGCTATTATTTTCTGAGTGGTGTTCCGGTGAGATGCAGCCGGCACTAAGGGTTAACAGGAGTAAGCATATGCATGCAGCAAGAATTTTTATACGCAATTTCATCATTTGAACCTCGATGGAAGATTTTCTACGTAAGCAGCAGAGGGGGACTTCTCTTTTGGATAATCGTGCAGATTGGAACTCACTCCACAACTATACCTTCTCCCTCATCTCTTATCAATACATTGAGCCCGGAATACAATGCTGAGTGTATCCATTGAACAGACTCATGAATATTATGGGCAATAGAAAACAGGTCAATTTCTATAGGGAACAAATAATGAGGGGGATGATAGAGTCAAAATATCTATTTTCCACTCGATTCATCGAAGAACCAAAAAAGTTATGAATACGGGATGCCTGCCTGATAATACTCTCCTTCCCAGTAGAGAATTCTGTGAATGCAGTATTTTTCCCGGATCTCATCGATTCGTTGTCGAGTCAGAACCTGGACACTATTCAATACAGGGTTATCTGTTCTAGGGTCCGATTTTTTTATACTGGTATCCCTCGTAAGAAACAACTCCTTTATCTCAGGATATTTTTTGAAATCATCATCAGTAATATTCAATATCGCATATCCGGATTCGTTCCATACGTGGTTGATCGGTTTTTCAGGATATGATGAATAGGTTAATATCATTGACTTACTGTCCAAGATCCCGGTGTATTCCACCATAAGAGGGGCAAAAAGTATGAACAGTAAGAGAATGAGAACTACCAATAATATATACCCATATTTTTTCGCGTGATTTGGATCTTTGTTCATTTTTCATCACATTCGGTACGCATGCATACATCATTTTCAGATTTTCGACACAGCCATATCATACAGGCTCCAACCGCGAGACCAAAGAGGGCCCAGATAATGGCGAGGCTCAACATAAACATAGGGGATATATACCACGGATAAGCGGGAGGCATGCCAGGGACAACAACATCGTATGCATCTCCTGCTATCCCGCTATACATAGCATAGATCAGATAGAAAAAGCTGAATACGGCAAACCCTTTCGAGACGCCCGACAGGATCTTCTGCGGTTTTCGTGCTTTGCAGAGCTTCGGAACAACAAGGGAGAAGAGAGGGGCAAGGATCAGGACGAAATAGAAAGGTGTGACCCAAATCGGTGTTCGCAGGAAATTCGTCAGCATTGCCGGAGAAGTAAAGGCTCCGTCGATGATGTTTGTGATCCCCATGCCGATGTTGATGACGAGCAAAAGAACTAACGCAAGTATAAGGATCGTGACCCATTTTGTGGTTTCCCTGCCGACTGTTTTCCTATACGTTAGCACCCCAATCAGGGCTGCGATCGGCAGAAGAAACATCAGACTTGCAAACATGCCGTCTGTGAGAGAATTTGACAGGGATGTTAACAGTGGTACGATCCAGGATAAATATGCCAATATAATGCATACCGGCAAAAAATAGATGAGTGCCATGCAGAGAGCACTTCGTTGGGTGTGTTGGGTTTGTTCAGTCATGGTTCCCGAAGGTCCGTATAATGCTGATTGTTGATTTCACGAGAGGTTTTGTCCCTGACAAAATCATGACATGATTATGGAGACAAGAAGGACGACGCCGGAGAGAACTACATACAGGATAAATAACATACAAGCGGCAGATACGATCCCTAATGCTATTTTCATAACATCTTTGCCAAACTCTTTATCAGTCATCATGATATGTCCTCGCAGCTTTTATCGGATGCTGGTTTTATCATCACCATGATTATACCTTTTCTTTCATGTGTTATCAATACATTGAGCCTGGACTCCAATGCAGAATGTATCCGTCGGAATCGTGAGAATTAGTCCGGGCATACAGAGGTTTCAGTTCAGAGCGGCTTTCAAGCAAAAATGGGTGTATGCATCCCTACTCCATAGGTATCGCCGCAGTGTAATACTCCCCCTCCCAGTAGAAAATTTTGTGATATAAGAATTCACGAAGTTCATTGCATCTCTGTCTAGTTTTTACAGGAACTTTATGAGACCAGGTCTCTACTTCATCTGGATTTGACAGATTAATGCTTGTGTTTCTCGTGAGCAGCAGCTCTTTTAACTCAGGATACTTTTGGAAAACCTCTTCTGTTGGAACAAATATCTTCCACTCACTCCACTTAGGGTCATCACCAGGTTCTGATGAATAGAATAGGTATACATAGCTCCCTTCTCCAAGACCCACACCAAAAAATAAAATGAGATACCCGATGCTCAAGCCAACGATCAGAATGAGAATGCCGGCGATGATTTTTTTAGATTTGGCAGATTTTTCGTCCATAATGTATACCTGAACAGATTTAATCACACAAGGGAGGCAATGTCATGCTTTATAGTCCCCAGTGTAGAGGATTCATTATCAGTTGCTGCAAGGACATAAACCGCTGCCCGACCGGATGGAGAATCACTTGACGGTAAATCAGATGTGATCGGAATTCACCTGCATCCGGCAACGTAACCTCCAGCCGGTTTGTATTTTCAGATGATCTTTTTTCAATTTCTGCTATCTGTTCTTCAGTTGGATTTGCAGTACCCTTTGATGAATAGATAATGTGCAAAGGATTGTCCGTTTTCAATCCATTTTCCCGTGTTTGAACAGGAACTACATACACCTGCTCATTTTCGAGCTCTATGAATCCATCAACAAGAGATTTCCCCATACTTTCATCAAAGGTGAATAATGCAGCTGAATTATCCAAACCTTTGATATATCCGTTATAGGAATCAATACCGTCATCAATATTCTCAAAATTAGATCTTTCAAGGATTAAATCATACTCTTTGCCGTATAAATAAACTTTTAAGGAATTTTCCCCCTCTTTGTTTAACTTCACGGTACTGAAAGATACTGCATCATAGGCAAGAACAGTTGATGGAATGTTCAAGACGCCGTATTGTTTTTCTAATTCATCTGTATCTTTGCTATCTAATGTGATGCCTGTTTTTACATCAGTTGTTGCACCATCGATGGAAAAAATAGCTTTCGATAATTCTGGTTGAGACATTTCTTCAATCTGTTTATCGGAACTAGCAATTCCTAAAGCATCTTCTCCTGAGTATGAAAATGCTTCACTTGCACAAACCCCAGGCACAATTACCGTCAGCATGCATAAGCAGACGAATACTAATAGTAGTTTTGATAGAATCTTTATCATTTTACTGTGTTCTCCTCTTCATAAAATTTTTACCGTTGTTGTAACTTCAACAACACTAAAACTATCCTTTCTCCCTCATCTATTATCAATACATTGAGCCTAGACTCAAATGCATATATTCAAGAGGTAAAAGGAATGAAGCAGAATTGGATACTAGGCTCAATGTATTTATAACAAAGAAACAACAGAACATACCAATGGATGAAGATACAGATTCTTTTGATCGGCATGCTCCTTTTGACAGCATGCTGTGTAATGCCTGCGTGTGCAGCTGATTTTTCTGACAGTTACACAAAGTATAGTGTAACTCCGTGGTACAAATATATGGATACAGGAAAAGCTCTTCCAATTTATGGTACTGTGTCGCAAGGAGGCACAGAAACATATTATTTCAATGTACCTGCTAACATGAAGAGACTTGAAATTGCTCTCGTATGGGGAAATTCACAGAATAGTATGTCATTAACGATAATGAAACCGGGCAATACTTACTTTGGACCATACTACGACGCTTATGAGAATCAACTTAATGGAGTTATTCCTCTTATAATCACTGCTAATCCTATCGCGAGCGGTCTCTGGAGATTCGATGTCAAAGGAGAGACTATCAGTGGAACACAATCATTCAGTTTAACAATAAATGCATTACAATAATCCAAAAGGACGGATACTCCTTATTTTTTTAGTCATATCTGCATGTTTCATCCTTGAATCAAATGTTGGAGCAGTTTTAGCTGCTGATCCTCTTATACCCGGGTCTGATGACATGGTTATTGCCCCGGCAGATTATGAGATAGTTCCTATTGATGACGGCACAGAAATTATTGAGAATACTCCTCTGTTAAGTCTCCTGTTGTGGAGAACGGAGGTATTATCCTTCATTGATTCTCTCTGGAGAGACACGCCGTATCGAGATATTGTGAGAAACTCAGTAATACCTTTCACAGCAGCTGTTTTAGGGTTCTCTATTTTCATCGTCTTCACCCGCCGGAAATATCCCGAGAAAAACCCGGAGTCGACGCCGGCAAAGATCCTCGCCTACATTCGGCAGCACAAATTCTCTTCGCAAAAACAGATCGTCGACGGGGTGGAAAGTTCCCGGGGATCCGTTGCCTATCAGCTTCACCGGCTCCAGATCGAGCAGAAAATATTTGCAGCCGAGGTGAACGGAAGAACGTACTATTCTGCACACCCGATCGATCAGGAATCCTTAGAGCCGGTCATATACAGCATTCTGGAAAATGAAACCACTAAATCGATTTTCAAAACATTATATCTTCATCCAAACCTGACACGTCACGAGATCACCGGGATCATCGGCAAATCTCCGGACACAGTGTATTTTCATCTGAAGAATTTCGACGGCCGATTACTTACCGAGGTGAAAGAAGAGGGGATCTATTACTACTCGCTTAGCCCGGATGCGAATGATGCCTATTTCAGAATGGAGCGTGGAGAAGTGGGCGGCGGCGAACGCATCATGATCGAAACATGATCATGCTCCTTTTCCGGCATCCAAAGAGAGAGCGGAGATATGCTGCAGCAGAGAATATTTTGGCAGGTTTTTTCGAATATTTGGATAACTAACAAAATTTTTGTAGTTAACGCCGCATTTATGAGAGAATAACGGCAATAATCTAGTATGAAATACGAACCCTCGATCCTGGACAAAATGATAGCGGGACTCCTCCTTCTCATCCTAATCCCCCGCCAATTTTTACCTAGGTCCCCGCCTCAATACCAAACGCCTC
>VSSQ01000271.1_pt1 | contig 52203 bp, 36 predicted proteins | sample 4763081 | NCBI WGS metagenome assembly VSSQ01 (sample SAMN12137344, study PRJNA551015) | bioreactor metagenome | isolation source: SDC9 anaerobic chlorinated ethene degrading culture | place: USA: Knoxville, Tennesee | collected 2015-01-01
TTCATCCTTATAGGTATTTAATTTATATTTACACACGCCTCGTGGCGCACCAGAGATTCACAGAGTAGTCACAGAGTTTAAGATACTTCTCCGTGTTACTCCGTTAAGCCTCGGTGTGCGCTAAGTAACTGTTTATCATGAAAAGAACCAACGAATCACTTCGTGAGGGATATACCTTTTACCTGGTCTGATTATTCATCCCTTCCTGCCAGATCTGCAATGGCCTTATCGCTGCCGAACAGCAGCAGTATATCCCCGGCAGCCAGCACCTCTTCACCGCTGAGCAATCCGGAAGCTTCAGGAACCTGCTTCGGCTTCGAAAACAGTGATTTTTCTTCCTTATTCCGGATGATGGTGATAGGCTGAAGGCCATACGTCCTGACAAAATTGACCTCTTTCAGCTTCAGCCCTGTAAACCTCCCCGGTAGCTGATACTCCACAATCCTGAAGCCTGAAGCCACGGGAAAGGAATTTCTGATTCCACTGAAAACAAGCCGGTTGGCAAGTTGTCCGGCTGATTCCTTTTCGGGCTGCATCACAAGATCAACACCAATGGTTTCGATCACCGTCTGGTGCAATGCATCAATGGCCCGGCTTACAATCCGTTTGACGCCCGCCTTTTTCAACAGGGCGGTAGTCATTACCGAAGCCCCGAAATCTTCACCGATGGCGACCACGGCATAATCACATTCCCTGAGTGGCAACGTCTTCATGGCCAGCTCATTGGTACAATCGAGACAGATGGTCTGGGTGATTACTTCCTTGAAAGTTTCAGTTTTCACCTCGCTGCCGTCAACACCGATCACTTCGTGACCCATGTGCGTAAGCTGCATGGCCAGGGCTGAACCAAAATTTCCCAACCCGATAATTATAAATTTCATAGCAACGGTATTTTAGAATTAAAATTACTGATCACAACAATATACTGCCATCAATTTGATTATCAATTGATCATGATATTTTCGGCGGGATAGCGGTAATGCAGGCTCCGCACCTTGCGGAAGAATCCTATGATAAGCGTAAGGGTGCCTACCCTGCCCAGAAACATCACTACAATGATTATCCACCTGCCCGGTGTGGATATGTGCGATGTGATGCCCAGCGAAAGGCCGACGGTTCCGTAAGCCGAAAAAGTCTCGAATACCAGGTTTTTCATTCCCAGATGCCCGTCGGTCAGTTGCAGCAAAAACACCGCCAACCCGATCACCAGCAGGGAGAGCCAGATAACGGCAGAAGCCCTCCTTACCGAAGCATTTGTTATTTCCCTGCCCTTCAGCTCAATCCTGTCCTTGCCGCGCGCCAGGCTGAGCACATTGAGCAATGCAACCGAAAAAGTGGTGGTTTTGATGCCTCCCCCTGTTGAAGCGGGCGAAGCCCCCACCCACATAAGGAAAATCATAATCAGGACTGAAGCCGGCGCCATGGTGGTCAGATCAGTGGTATTGAAACCGGCAGTGCGCGCAGTTACGGAACTGAAAAATGCCCCCGTTAGTTTTCCCTGCAATGAAAGCCCTTGAAGACTATAATTATATTCCAGAAGGAAGAACAGCAGAAATCCGCCGGCAAGCAGGCACAAAGTCGTAATCAGCACCAGGCGGCTGTTTACATTGATGATTCCGGGCAGGTGTTCATAAGGTTTTTTATAAACAAATTGCCGGAAACGGTTTACAAGGTAATAACGGAATAATCTGTAATAATTAAAGACGATGGGAAAGCCCAGTCCCCCGGCAATAATCAGCAAAGCAATTACCAGTTGCATATTGTAATTGAACCGGAATCCCTCTTCAAACAGATTATTGCCGAGCAACGAAAATCCTGCATTACAGAATGCTGATACTGAGTGAAATACTGAAAATGCAATTTGCCCCACCGGATTCCCGTCCTGAAACTGATCCAGGCTCTGATAGATCAGCACAGCGCCGATGGCTTCAATGGAAAAGGTGATCAGGATGATTTTACCCAGTGTCCTGAATATCTCCCCCAGCTTATCCTCATTCAGCAACTCCTTCAGCAGGAATTCATTGCCGAACGTTGAGCCGCCCTTGAAGAAATAACCAAAAAAGCTGGTAAATGTCATAATACCGAGGCCTCCCAATTGTATTAATATCAGGATAAATCCTTTCCCAAGCGGCGTAAAATAGGTGGCTGTATCCACAACAATCAGTCCGGTGACACACACAGCGCTGGTAGCGGTAAAAAAGGCATCAGTAAACGATATCCCGGAGTAAGTGGCATTGGGGAGCATCAGCAGGCCGGCACCGAAAACGATAAGAAGCAGGAAACTGCTTATAAAGAGCCTTGCCGGGTTTGAATTCCGGTTGCTGAGCCTCAGCGAGCTGGTGGATATCTCAACAAGCAATACAAACACTATTATCAGCTGCACCGCGATGTCACGCAGCAGAAATGATCCTGCAGCTCCGGGTAGCCAATTGAATCCCGAAAAATTTATACGTTGGTCAAGCAACAAAAATACCAGCGGAATCATTATCAGTTCGGCCAGGCGGAGTTTCCACACCTTGACCCTCCAGGTGCTCAGGGTAAGCCCTGCCAGATTACTGACCAGGATAAGGCCAAGAACAATGTTGTAGCCCCGCTGAATCAGTAAAATCTGAGCCTCATTGTGATCAAAACCGATATGATAAAGCAACAGCAGAAACCCGGCCACAGCGGCAACAATGCCCAGGCCATCGAGCCAGCGCAGCAAACGGCGGCGCCAGCGGTTGACCGCATTGATTAGCTGAAACAACTTTAACCTGAGCGACATTTCAGACAGACGGTGTTGATGGGTGCACAAAGATAAGCCCAAAACAAGCACTTCAAAAGTCCATTCGCTGCAAAAACCTCCGCGAGCCATATAAACCGGCAATTTTGTAATCTTATTAAGCGGTCTAACTATGATTTATGGATTTCTGGCAGCATCCGGAGTTTTCGTGCTTTGGTGGTGAAAAACAACATATGATTTGAGAATCATCTAAATCATTCCATGTGCAAAGGAAATACCAACTCAACATCCTATCTTTGCAGTCATCACTGTAAACACCCACACATGCTCAACACTCAGGATTTCAAGGACTTTCAGAAAACGCTGGCCATCCTCTTTTTTGCCATGCTTTCCGGCCAGGTTATCTTTGCACTTGTTTCGCTCTGGTTGGTCAGCAGCGGGGCGTTTGAAGCAACCGGAGCGCTGCGCAACCCCTTTCTGATGATCGTGCCACTGCTCGTATTCGGCGGATTTATTGCGGGCAATTACCTGGGCAGGCGATTACTGCTTAAGGCGCAGGAAGCGGAAGCCCCTGAGGAAAAACTAAACAATTACCGTTCCTCCATGCTGATGCGTTACGCGCTGCTCGAAGGCCCTTCGCTGATGGCCATCATTGCCTTCCTGCTTACCGGCGAAAGGCTTTTCCTGGGCTTTACCGGCATGATCCTCTTTTATTTTGTAACCCTCTACCCTTCCCCAACGCGCATCAGCAACGATCTGGAGCTTCCGGATGAAGACAGGTAACATCTTTAACTTTTTGCATACTCAGGAATCTCCCTGAATACCGGATATCTCCCCGAATGGTTCAAGAGCGCCCTGTTAAGTAGAATAATCAGCAACAAATATTAGTCCGCCAGCACAGTTAAAAAAGTGTGAGTGAATGTATTGATCGTTGCAGGCAACCACATACACTTCTGTAATAATTAATTAATCCGGGATTTTGGATTAATCCGAATAAATATTTTGTACCTTTGAAATTACGATAAGTTGCATAGTTTGTATTATTCAATCCGATTAATAATAATTGTAAATCAGAAATTTTATGAGAAACAGGTTTATTGCATTTTTCATCCTTTTATCCGGGGCTTTATCAGCTCAATCATGGCACTGGATTAACCCCACCACCGGGCTTAATCAGATCAACGATATACATTTTGTATCAGGCAATGAAGGTTATGCGGTTGGCAACCAAGGCAAAATATTGCATTATATTAACGGGGAATGGTCAATAATGGACAGCCCGGTAAATACAGATTTGTTTGGAATTTCATTTGCCAGCCCCGGCATGGGATGGGCGGTTGGCGACAATGGCACCATTTTGCGATATCAGAATGGCTCATGGGCACAGGTTGCTTCGCCCATAACCGGTGTGCTGAGAGACATTTGCTGCCTAAACGAAAACCACTGCCGGGCTGCAGGTGATGCCATTCTAAGATATAACGGCAGCGAATGGCTGGTTGATGCCAACCTGAGTGGCAGCGAAACCATTGGATTCCTGAATGAGAACCTTGGTTGGGCCGGCGGAAGCAATTTCAACCTGTATAAATTTGAAAACGGGGGGTGGTCGACCGACAGTAGTTTTGGCACAAGCCAGTATTACCGGTTTCATACCCTTGAAAAAGCCGGTGAGACCATGTTGATAAACGGGAGTACCATCTCCGGCGAAGGATTAATATTCGAAAACAGCGGCAATGTCTGGGTACAGATATTATCAGGCAACTGCAATGGCGGAATTTCATTTACCGACAGGCAGCATGGCTTCGGACTGCAACATGCAGGCGTTATGCCTTATGACCTATACCCTACCGTGCATCAATATAATGAAGGGGAATGGCAGGAAGTTTTTGTTCACGAAAAGCAGTATCAGTTATTCACTGCTGTTGAAGCATTAAGCAATACCGCATGTATGGCCTCCGACAATCTGGGATATATTCATAAGATAGAAGATGGCAACCATTCGATTGCCAATGGTTTTATGTACGACAGCATACTTGATCTGCAATTTGTTAAACCAAACTCTGGCTTTCTTGCAGCCCACAACAGCGGGCTTTGGAAGTATAATGCCGGTGAGTGGGAAAACATCTTCAATCTTCCTGATCACACCATTCATGTTCTTGATTTCCAAAGTGAGGATTTTGGTTATTTTGGCGCATATGAGCACACTGAAATCTTTCCTTTCTGGCCTGAAACAAAACTTTTCTCTTACAACAACGGAGTAATTACTGAAATTATGTTTCCTGATGTGTCTTCATTTATTTCTTCGATAAACAGCATTGGAGAAGACCTGGTATTTACGCAGCGAAACACCATATTTACCTATACAAATGGCCAGTTTTCAACTGAAGAACTAGCATTTCAGGACAGTATTTCGGACCTAAAGTTTATGATGCCAATACCCATCAATTCAAACAAAATGAATGGCGAATGGGAAGCTGCCTGGATGAGCGTAAAACGCCACAACGATGCGGACAGTGGAGTAATCTTTTACAAATACTTTGTTGACAATATCTGGCAGGAGGTTTATACAACCAGCAGCGGCAATTTCAACGACCTGTGCATTTTTGGCTACAACCAGGTAGTCGCGGTGGGAACCAATGGTTTGATTGCGGTTTTCGACGGGAGCAACTGGTCTGAGATCCAGCCGCTTACCAGCGAAGAACTGCTTTCGGTGCATCTGGATGAAAACATGAACGGCTGGGCGGTGGGCCGCAACGGCACCATGCTCGAATGCACCGGAGGCGCCTGGTCTGTTTACGAAAACGATGTAAACTACGACCTGAACGTTGTTTCATTTTACGACGAGTCGCTGGGCTTTATCGGCGGAAACGAAGGGGCGCTGTTGTGTACCAGCGAAAAACTCCCGGTCCCGAATACTTATATTCCGGTTGCTGACGCCAGGAATTCACTGAAAATTTTCCCCAACCCGGCTGCTGAAACCTTTACCATTGAGTTGGAATCACCGGCGGCAAATGCCCGTATCCTCCTGATTGATCCGGCCGGCAGGCTGCTGATGGAAAAGCAGCTACCTCCCGCGGGCCAGGGAAAACAGTTAGTCACCATGTCCGCATCCGGCCTCGGATCCGGGGTTTACCTGCTGACCCTGATCCATGAAAACGGCGTCAGCACGGCGAAATTGGTGGTGAGATAAAGTTGCGGGATTACTACACCTGACCTAACAAGTCTTCTTCTGACTTGTTAGGTCTTCTTAAAGAGAAAAAGCCAATGGGTTGAAAAGCATTTTCCTTTTGCAGACAAGGGCTTTGGCGATAAAGATAATATTAGACCTAACAAGTTAATAGAAAACTTGTCAGGTCTATAAAACGAACTGACCTAACAAGTCTTCTTCCGACTTGTTAGGTCTTCTTAAAGAGAAAAAGCTAATGGTTTGAAAAGCATTTTCATTTTGCAGACAAGAACTTTGGCGATAAGGATAGTATTAGACCTAACAAGTTAATAGAAAACTTGTCAGGTCTATAAAACGAACTGACCTAACAAGTCTTCTTCCGACTTGTTAGGTCTTCTTAAAGAGAAAAAGCTAATGGTTTGAAAAGCATTTTCATTTTGCAGACAAGAACTTTGGCGATAAGGATAGTATTAGACCTAACAAGTTAATAGAAAACTTGTTAGGTCTTTGAAGGGCGCCTGACCTAACAAGTCTTCTTCCGACTTGTCAGGTCTTCTTAATGAGAAAACTCAAATGGTTTGACAATGCATTTTCCTTTTGCAGACAAGAACTTTGACGATCAGGATAGTATTAGACCTAACAAGTTAATAGAAAACTTATTAGGTCATTGATAGGCGCCTGACCTACCAAGTCTTCTTCCGACTTATTAGGTCTTCTAGACGCCAATAGTCTTAAAATTTATCTGTCTTCTTAAGCCTTACACAATTAGCGCATTAGCAACATATAATATATACGGTCACCAAAACAGAAACACCAAAAATGAAGCAAGATATACTGGAAGAAGGCGCTGTTTATCACATTTTTAACCGCGGAAACAACAAGGAAAACATCTTCCGGACAGAGGATAACTACTTCTACTTTTTGAACAAGGCAACTTTCTATCTTAAACCCTATTATGATGTATATGCATATTGCCTGATGCCCAATCACTTTCATTTTCTTTTGAGAGTCAGGGAAATAAATAAACAATCAGCATCAAAACCACGGTCATTGGCGCAACCTTTATCAAATTTATTTAATTCATATACAAGAAGTTATAATAATTACTTTGTCAGAACAGGAAGCCTTTTCCAGGAACATTACAGGCGCGAAAGGGTAAAGACCGATGAGTATTTCATAAACATCTTTATTTATATCCACAACAATCCGGTTCACCATAAATTTGTTTCAGAAGCTAAGGATTACAAATGGAGTTCATGGAATGCATATTTAAAAAGTGGTTCAAACTTACTAATGATGGAATATCCGCTTCAGGTTTTCGACGGAATAGAGGCAATGGAGTTTCTGATAAATAGCAGAAAAGAAATATTATTGGATAAGTCTTTTTAAAGGAGCCATTCCTATTAGACCTACCAAGTCTTCTTCCGACTTGTCAGGTCTTCTTAAAGAGAAAAAGCCAATGGTTTGAAAAGCATTTTCCTTTTGCAGACAAGAACTTTGGCGATCAGGATAGTATTAGACCTAACAAGTTAATAGAAAACTTGTTAGGTCTTTGAAAGGCGCCTGACCTAACAAGTTAATAGAAAACTTGTCAGGTCTTTCAGGGCACGACCCGTTTAATTCGAAGTAAACTCGTTCCGGATGGTCAAATAACCAGGATAAGCGATGGTTTGCGATCCCACCGAAATATAGGGCTTTGCTTTCAGGGTGATGCGTGTTGGCTGATTGCCCGCACCTGCCAGGTTCAGGCCGAAATTGGCGATGGCATCGCCGCTTTTGCCTTTTAACGCTTGTTTCAGGTCAATGCTTATGGTGAGCGGAATAATGGAAGTACTACCATTTGCTGGTATCTGCACCCGGTTTTCGTTCACGCCGCTGACCATTTCAATATCGTCAATCAGCAGGGTCCAGTCGAGGCGGTTCAACCCTGCAACCGCTGTATTGGGATTTTTCGCCTCCACATTCAGGGTGAAGTTCAGCGGCAGGCTGCCCCCTGACATGGCCGCGGTGGTTATCTTTGCAGCATCCATCAAACTCAGGTCAGAAAGCTGCCTGATCTGCTGAATATTCACCCCGGCAAGCCGGAGCTGGTCCACAGTTTTCAAACGGAATTCACATTTCGTCAGATTGGCCATTTGCTGCACCTGATTTAAAACATCACAGGCAGAAACAAGGAGCAATGTCAGCATCACTGCCACGGGAAAGCGGAAATTTTTCATAAGTGAAAATTTAAAGGCAAAAATAAGTTTATACCGGTTCACTGAACAAATATCAGGCCTGAAACTGATAAATGAAACTGAAATCAACTTGCTGCAGGATTAAACTCAGCACCGGCTACCTGACCTCATGCCTTTGAAGCGCGTTTGCGCTCGTGTTCGTCAAGGATAATCTTCCGCAGCCTCAGCGATCTGGGCGTTACTTCAAGGTATTCATCCTTCCCGATGTACTCCATGGCCTCCTCAAGGGAAAATTTTATGGCAGGGGTGATGAAAATCTTCTCATCCGATCCGGATGCGCGCACATTGGTCAGCTTCTTGGTTTTGGTAACATTTACCATCAGATCGTCGGGACGGATATGTTCACCGATTACCTGACCGGCATAAATATCTTCGTTGGGATGTACAAAGAAAGCGCCCCGGTCCTGAAGTTTATCAATGGAGTAAGCTATGGCCTGCCCGGTTTCCATGGCGATCAGCGAGCCGTTGCGCCTTCCCTGAATTTCGCCCTTCCAGGGCTCATAAGCCAGAAAACGGTGGGCCATAATGGCTTCGCCTTCGGTGGCTGTAAGTACATTGTTGCGCAAGCCGATGATGCCGCGCGAGGGAATTTTAAATTCAAGATGAATGCGGTCGCCTTTGGTTTCAATGGTTACAATCTCCCCCCTGCGCTGCGTTACCAGTTCTATTACCTTACCTGAAAAAGCCTCCGGCACATGCACGGTAAGCATTTCAACGGGTTCATTGTCAACGCCGTCAATCTTTTTAATGATTACCTGGGGCTGCCCCAGCTGCAGTTCATATCCTTCGCGCCGCATGGTTTCAACAAGGATGGAAAGATGCAGGATACCGCGCCCGTAAACCATCAGCGATTCAGGCGAATCGGTCTCCACCAGCCGCATGGCCAGGTTCTTCTCAATTTCCTTGAACAAGCGCTCGCGCAGGTGGCGCGAGGTCACAAATTTTCCTTCACGGCCGTAAAACGGTGAGTTGTTGATGGTGAACAGCATACTCATCGTAGGCTCGTCAATGTGCATGGCTTTCAGGGCCTCAGGAAACTCATAATCTGAAATGGTATCGCCGATTTCAAAATCATCAATACCCAATACGGCACATATCTCTCCGGGCAAAACATCGGTTTTTATTTTCTCTTTTCCCAGACCTTCAAAAGTGTACAGCTCCTTGATTTTTGACTTAAAAATTCTTCCGTCCTGCTTGATCAGCGAAACATTCTGTCCCCAGCGCAGCACCCCGCGCGACAGGCGTCCCACGGCGATTCTGCCAACATAGGAAGAATAATCCAAAGAGGTAATCTGCATCTGGGTAGTTCCTTCGCTAAAAACAGGTGCCGGGATGTAATTTATAATTGTATCGAGCAGATAACTTATATCCTCAGCCGGCTGACTCCAGTCGGCCGACATCCAGCCCTCTTTGGATGAGCCATAAACAGTGGGGAAATTAAGCTGTTCTTCAGTAGCGTCGAGGTTGAACATCAGATCAAAGACGGACTCCTGCACCCCCTCCGGGTCGCAGTTGGGTTTGTCCACCTTGTTAATTACGACTATGGGTTTCAGGTTCAGCGCCAGCGCTTTCTGCAGCACAAACCGCGTCTGGGGCATCGGCCCCTCAAAAGCATCCACCAGCAGCAACACCCCGTCGGCCATATTGAGTACGCGCTCTACCTCCCCACCGAAATCACTGTGACCGGGAGTGTCTATAATGTTTATTTTAAAACCCTTATACCTAACCGAAACATTTTTGGATAAAATAGTGATTCCCCTTTCCCTTTCCAGGTCATTGCTATCAAGGATCAGTTCCCCCATATCCTGATTTTCCCTGAAGAGTTTCACCTGGTGCAGGATCCGGTCAACGAGGGTGGTTTTTCCGTGATCGACGTGTGCAATGATGGCTATATTCCTGATATTCTGCATGCTGGCTTTTTTATAACATTTTTTTTTGGAAGTGCAAAAGTACTTATAATATTAATACCTGATTTATAATGGTTTTAAAGTTTCTGAAATCAGGGCAAATCCTTATTTGATGTGTTGGATATACTATGGAGGCTTTGGAAGTTAAAAGAAGCCACCAATGCGCGGAAGCACAAAAACACACAAAAAAATTTCTCACAGTTTATACAAAACCTGAAAAACTGAAAAGCTGATTGCAGTTACTGCACCGTGTTTTAAAGAAACCGGACCCGGCTTGCAAGTAAACGCTTTTATGATTTGCTTCAATCATAAAATGTAGTATCGGAGAAAGGAAGAATATAAATCACATTTTCAGGCTAAAATTTCAATAGAAAATATTAATCCTGTTATCAGCATGAATAATGACTGAATGTACTATTTGAGAATGAAGCTATCTGTGAGATAAATGCAAGTAAAAAATAAGATTTATCATGTTGTTATACAGTCAATTACATCAAATTGTGGCGAGCTGAATCTGATCGGTATTAGTTTTAAGAATATTTGCAAAGGTATACTCAAGTTAGTCATCAAACTTTTTATAAGAATCCGGGATCTCTTTTTTTGTAATAAATCAGTGCTTCCGTGATTCTGTGGCAAAAAAATAAACAGCACATCCTATAATGAACTACCCTGAAATCATTTTTCAAATGGGGGTAATTCCAAATTTGATGCGCCGGAAAAAGAATAAAAAACAAAGTCCAGTTGGTGATTGGTTCAATCTCCTTGTTCATGAGTAGGCTGACCTTAATTTCTGATTCAGACCTCAGATTTTTAAAGAATTGTAAGATCATCCTTTTTGCTTTACTCCGGGCTTCAGCCCGGGGTAAATGCAGATCCCCGAACCAAACGGCTTTAGCCGAAAAACCGGGAGAAGCCTGAACAGGGAAAGTTATGGGCTTTCCGGTATTAACTGATGCCGGGCTGCCTATAAACTTTTGCCGTATTTTGGGCTAAAGCCCCCGCGTTGGTCAGCTCCTTATTACCCCCGGCTCAAGCCGGGGGTAATAAACCGGCATTGACCTTTTCAGAAAATGCAGGATATAAAGGATATTGTGTTTAAGGCAAAATAGCCTATGTGCGTTGGTTGGCATTAGTTCCGGATTCAGACGTCAGTTTTCTGATGAACAGTAAGATAACTCTGTTTGCTTTACTCCAGGCTTCAGCCCGGAGTAAAAGCAGAACCCCGAACCAACCGGCTTTAGCCGAAAAGCCGGGAGAAGCCTGAACAGGGGAAGCTCCGGGCTTGCCGGTATTAACGATTGCCGGGCGGCCTATAAACTTTTGCCGTATTTTGGGCTAAAGCCCCCGCATTGGCAAGGCCCCTTTTTGAATGATGCAGTCAGATCATTCGGACCTGGATGAATTTTGTGCACTACCTAAGCATTCAGGAATAGAAGGCTGAGACATTCTGGTCTTTGGTATATTTAAGATTCAGAATATCCTCCGGCACATCAAATAACAAAAAACCTCAAAACCCGCAAAAAGCAATGAAATACATTTTTTACATATCATAAATGAAATAGATTTACGAAATTTGCGCATTCAAATATCTGATTACCGGAATGTCAAAAGTCATTACAATTTCCGAAGCTGCATCAATCGCCATCCACAGCATGGTATTGATTGCCGGCGCACATGATCACCTGAATGTAACGCAAATCGCAGAAAGAATGGGTTCTTCGCGGCATCATGTGGCCAAAATCCTGCAGCGCCTGGTAAAGGAAGGTTACCTGAGGAGCAACCGTGGTCCGGCCGGTGGCTTTACCCTGAATAAGCCTGCCGGTGATGTCAGCCTCCTGGAAATTTATGAAACCATTGAAGGAAAACTCAGCGAAACATCCTGCCCGCTCGACCACCCGGTATGCCCTTTTGACAAATGCCTGATGGGAAATATTGTTACGAAAATGACCCGTGAGTTCAGAAAGTATATGGAGGAACAAAAGCTTTCCGATTATATTAAACAATAGGTATTTCGCCGGGCTACCCACGCCTTTCCATTACCTGATTATTTTTCTTCCCGCTAAAAATAACGGCACGCACTGCCATAAAAGTGTTCAGCGGATGCACGAAAAATACATCATACTGCGGGGTTCAGATTTGAGGTCAAATGAACACTAGCGGAGGACACTTTTTACTCATATCAAACCTCACGCCGTCTATTTTTAGCTTGATTTTCCAACCCAAACCGCTTTTTGTCATAGCCCTGGTCAATCATTTCAGGAACTATATCATTGTATATCTGAGATTTGAAAAATTCAGAAATATTTTTCGAAAAAATTTGCAGCGTAAAAATTAATTGTATATTTGCGTATTCAAATACCGAATTACACAAACAGTATTCAAGATGGCAAAAGTGGTTCATATTTCCGAGGCAGCTTCACTGGCGGTGCACAGTATGGCCCTTATTGCCGGTAGCAAAGAGATGCTGAATGTGAACCAGATTGCTGACCTGACCCATGCCTCACGAAATCACCTGGCCAAGGTTATGCAAACCCTGGTTAAGAACAATTACCTTGAATCGGTCAGGGGACCCAAAGGCGGCTTCACCCTCAAAGGCGATGCAGCCGGTATCACCCTGCTGGAAATTTACGAGCTGATCGAAGGAACGCTTGAACACAAATATTGTGGAATCGGTGACCAGAAATGTCCGTTCAGAACCTGCGTATTCGGGGGGCTGGCCGACAGATTCTCCAGAGAATTCACCAACTACCTGAGGAATACTACTTTGTCACAATTAATATAATCACTATATTTACGATGAAAAGGACCATTATTAAAATTGATGAAGATTTGTGCAACGGATGCGGCAATTGTGTACCGAATTGCCACGAAGGTGCATTGCAGATTATTGACGGAAAAGCCAGGCTGATCAGCGACCTGTTCTGCGACGGACTGGGCGCCTGTATCGGACACTGCCCCGAAGGTGCCATTGCCATGGAAGAGCGTGAAGCCGAACCCTATGATGAAATCAAGGTGATGGAGTTGATGGTTCCCAAAGGCCGCAACACAATTCTGGCACATCTGGAGCATCTGCGCGATCACAACGAAACCGAACTGCTCAAACAGGCCATCAATTATATCAAGGAAAACAATGTTGATATGAGTCCGAAAAATGGCGAAGCCCAGCACAATCACACCCAGCATCATTCCAATCCTCAGTCATTCGGAAACCTGAGCGAGGCCAGGGCAGCAGTAGCTCCGGCAGCATCGGGATGCGGAGGCGGCTGCCCCGGATCAAAACCCATTGACTTCAATATTGACCTGAAAAAGGTTCAGGATGCTGTAGCAGAGGCAAAAGCCGAAACAACAGTTGTTTCAGGCGGTGATGCACCTTCGGAACTCCGGCAGTGGCCCGTTCAGTTGCATCTTCTGAATCCGCAGGCGGGATACTTTAAAAATGCCGATGTGATATTGGCCGCCGATTGCGTGGCCTTCACTATGGGAAATTTCCACAACAATTACCTCAGGGGCAAAACGCTTGCCATAGCTTGTCCGAAACTCGACTCAAACAAGGAATCTTACGTGGAGAAGCTTACGACAATGATCAGAGAAAGCAATATCAACACACTGAACGTTGTAATGATGGAAGTTCCCTGCTGCGGCGGATTGCTTCAGATGGCGCAAATGGCAAGGCAAAAAGCGGGAAAAAACATCCCTGTAAAAAAGAGCGTCATTGGCGTGCAGGGTAATGTGCTGTCGGAAGAATGGGTTTAACAGTCATCAACGCGAAAACACCAAAACCACAAAATATGAAACGAACTATTGGTACAATTTTAATTCTTCTGGCCCTGTCAGTGGCGCTTCCGGAAATCAGCAACGCACAGTTTGTGCTGAGCGGCGAACTCCGTCCGCGCGTTGAATACAGGCATGGCTTCAAATCCCCGGCTACCGAAGACATGACCGCTGCCGCGTTTATCTCGCAGCGCAGCAGGCTGAACCTTGCTTATAAAAATGAAAAAATGAGGATAGGTTTTAGTCTTCAGGACGTAAGGGTTTGGGGAGACGTAACGCAATTAAACCTTTCCGACAACAGTTTTTCGGTACATGAAGCCTGGGGAGAGTATTTTATTACCCCCACCCTTTCGCTCAGGGCCGGGCGTATGGAACTGGTCTATGACGATGCCCGTATGCTGGGCAATGTGGACTGGGCGCAACAGGGACGCAGCCACGACATTGGTCTGCTCAAATGGGAACCTGCTTCCTGGAAAATCCACGCCGGATTTGCATTCAATCAGGACAAAGAGCAATTGGAAAACAGAATCTACACCGTTCCGGGAAATTACAAATCGCTGCAGTTACTCTGGATCAACCGGAAATGGGATAACCTCGGCCTGAGTTTCCTGTTCCTGAACAACGGCAAACAAAACACCGAAGAAAATGGCGAGATCGTAAGTTACAACACCCGTTTCAGCCAGACTTTCGGCGGAACCGGCAGCTGGGAACAGAAGCCTCTTACCCTCAGCGGATCTATCTATAAGCAAACCGGCAAGGACGTACCTGAAGTCGAAATCGATGCCCTGATGTACGCCCTGAGTCTGAAGTGGTCAGTCACCAAAACACTGAGCATTACCCCAGGACTTGAACGCCTCTCTGGCACCAGCCAGAAAGATGCGGCAGATCCTGATTTCAACGAAAACAACAGCTTTAACCCGTTTTACGGCACCAACCACAAATTCAACGGCAACATGGACTACTATTATGTGGGAAACCACATCAACAGTGTCGGACTGCAAAATATTTTCGTTAAAATAAATTACGTTAAAAACCGCCTCAGCCTAGGTGCTGATGTGCATTTATTCAGCGCAGCAGCCGATATTATCGATCCGGAAAACCCCGCCGAGACATTGAATAAAAACCTTGGCCAGGAGCTTGACATCTACATGGGATATAAGCTGGCTGATAATGTGATGCTGAATGCCGGTTATTCACAATACTTTGCGACTGAATCAACCATTGCGCTCAAAGGCGGCAGCAAGGATGAAACCAGCAACTGGATCTGGGCATCCCTCACTTTCAAACCACAATTTCTGAACACGGCAAAATAAATTAAGGCCGGATTTCATAAAAATTTTCAAAGTAAAAACCTTAATCAATCCAATATTAACACACAAAAAAAATTAAATCATGAGCATGTTTTGCTATCAATGCCAGGAAACAGCCAAAGGGACGGGCTGTACCATCAAGGGTGTCTGCGGAAAGACCGATGATGTTGCCAATCTTCAGGATCTGCTGATGTTTGTTCTCAAGGGAATCTCTGTTTACAGCGCGAAGGCCCGGGAAAAAGGAATTGAAAATGCTGAAGTAAACAAGTTTATCACCGACAGCCTGTTCACCACCATTACCAATGCCAACTTCGACCGCGCGGTTTTCATCAAACGCATCAACGAAGGTTTGAAAATCCGTGCCGCCGTTAAGGAAGTCTGCGAAAAAGCCGGTATTTCATTAAGCGGAACGCTGCCCGAGTGCGCAACCTGGTTTGCATCCACCGAAGCTGAATTTGACGCCAAAGCGCCGCTGGTAGGGGTACTCACCACTGAAAATGAAGATGTCCGTTCACTGCGCGAACTGCTGACCTACGGGCTCAAAGGGATGGCAGCCTACACAGAACACGCCTATAATCTGGGCTTCGAAGACCCCGCGCTTTATGCCTTTATGCAACGCGCCCTGTTAGCCACCCTCAACGACAATCTTTCAGCCGACGAATTGGTAGGCCTGGTGATGGAATGCGGAAAATACGGTGTAACCGCCATGGCTTTGCTCGACAAAGCCAACACCAGCAGCTACGGCAATCCTGAAATTACCAAGGTCAACATCGGTGTAGGCACAAAACCCGGAATCCTGATCAGCGGCCACGACCTGAAGGACATGGAAGAGTTGCTGAAACAGACCGAAGGCACCGGTGTGGACGTATACACCCACAGCGAAATGCTGCCGGCCAACTACTACCCTGCTTTCAAGAAATACAGTCACTTCGTGGGCAACTACGGAAGCTCATGGTGGAAACAGAAAGAAGATTTCGAAACCTTCAACGGGCCCATCCTCTTCACCACCAACTGTATCGTACCTCCTCCCGTAAATGCAAAATACAGGGATAAAGTCTATACCACCGGAGCTGCCGGTTTCTCAGGTTTCAAACACATCGCCAACCGCGAAAACGGCAGGATGAAGGATTTCAGCGAGATCATCGCGCATGCAAAGAAATGTGCCCCGCCTGTGGAAATTGAAAAAGGCGAGATTATCGGAGGATTTGCCCATGCACAGGTATTTGCCCTTGCCGACAAGGTGGTAGATGCCGTAAAATCAGGCGCCATCCGCAAGTTCTTTGTGATGGCCGGATGCGACGGGCGCATGAAGGACCGCAATTACTACACCGAATTTGCAGAAGCCCTGCCAAAAGATACCGTTATCCTTACCGCCGGTTGCGCCAAGTACCGCTACAATAAACTGCCTTTGGGCGATATCGGAGGAATTCCCCGCGTTCTGGATGCAGGACAGTGCAACGACTCCTATTCGCTGGCCGTGATTGCCATGAAGCTGAAGGAAGTATTTGAGCTCAACGACATCAACGAGCTTCCGATTGCCTACAACATAGCATGGTATGAGCAGAAAGCCGTGATCGTACTGCTGGCGCTGCTTTACCTGGGCGTCAGGAACATTCACCTCGGCCCCACCCTTCCGGGATTCCTCTCGCCCAACGTGGCAAAAGTGCTGGTTGAGACCTTCGGAATCGCAGGGATAGGAACCGTGGACGAAGACATGAAGCTTTTCCTGAATTAATCAATACCAGAATCCCGTGATGCCTGCCGGCCTGATAAAAGCCGGCAGGCGCATCCGGGAGCAACCAATCACAAACTGAAAAACCTGCAACCATGAGCGAATTGATCAACAACTCGGAACAACGGAAATCACAACTCAAGGAAATTATCCTCAAACTGCATAAAGGCGGCCATCAGGAAGAGGTTCGCCGCGAGCTGATGGAAACCCTCAGCCAGATCCCTTACGGGGAAGTGGTGGAAGTGGAACAGGAACTGATCGCCGAAGGACTGCCTGAAGAGGAAGTACTTCGCTTGTGCGACGCTCACTCTGCCGTTTTACAGGGCAACATCGACCTGAGCGGATCCAAGGAAATCCCCGAAGGTCATCCGGTGGATGTATTCAAAAAAGAAAATGAAGAACTGCTCAAGACCACTGCAGCAGCCAGAGCCATACTTAAGGAATTAAAGGATGGCAGCGCAGAATTCTCCGCGGCTTCCGTGCTGAAACTCAGGGGATTGTTCAACAACCTGTATGATGCCGACAAGCATTACCAGCGCAAGGAATACCTGTTGTTTCCTTATCTGGAAAACAAAGGGATTACCGGGCCTCCTAAGGTGATGTGGGGCAAGCAGGACGAGATCAGGGAACTTATCAGGGGTAGCATTGAAATTTTGCAACAGAAAGACATTACCCGCGAAGAGCTGCTTGCTTCGGCAGAAATCGTTCTTGAACAGGCTCTTTCCGGAATCGACGATATGACGGTGAAAGAAGAGCAGATCCTCTTGCCCATGGCCATGGATAAACTCACCGACACCGAGTGGTACGAAATCAGCAAGCAGTCCATTGAAATCGGATTCTGCCTTTACGACCCGAAAGTAAACTGGAAACCGGCCTGGGCCGCCGAAACAGACGTAAATGAAGCCCAGAAATCGGGAAGCCATATTCAGTTACCTTCCGGGAGTTTCAGCGCTGCCGAATTGCTGGCCATCCTGAATACCATTCCCGTTGACATGACCTTTGTGGATAAAGACGATAAGGTTAAATACTTTACCCAGGGCGCCGAACGCGTTTTTCAGCGCAACCGCGCCATCCTGAACCGCGATGTAAGGCTCTGTCACCCGCCCGCAAGCGCGCACATCGTTGATAAAATCATCGACGATTTCAAATCGGGCCGTCAGAACCGTGCCCCCTTCTGGATCAATATGGGTGGGAAAATGATTCATATTGAATATTTTGCACTCCGCGGCGAACAGGGTGAATACCTCGGTGTGCTTGAAGTATCGCACGATGTTAACCGCTACCGCGAACTACAGGGCGAGCAGAGAATTCTTTCATATACCTAACGATCAACGCAATGAACGACCAACTCATCATAACTCCCAAAACCAAAGTGTTGCAGGCCATCGAAGCCTATCCGCAGCTCGAAGACATCCTGATCAGTTATGTCCCGGCTTTTGAAAAGCTGAAGAATCCCGTTTTGCGGCGTACCGTTGCAAAAATTGCCACCCTTCAGCAGGCTGCCGCAATCGGCAATGTTAAGGTCGAAGACCTGATCAACCGCCTGCGGGCTGAAATCGGCCAGGACCTTTTCACTCAAAATGACAGCCACATGTATGTAACCGAAACACCTGCCTGGTATAGCGAATCGCTGATTGCGGCTGAACTGGACGCCAGGCCCATGCTTGCAGCCGGAGAACACCCGGTAAACCAGGTAATGGAAGACCTGAAAGTACTTGATAACGGAAAAATCTACAAACTGACCGCTCCGTTTTTGCCGGCTCCCCTCATCGACAAAGCCAGCAGCATGAATTATGCACACTGGATGAAAAAAGAGGACGACGGCAGTTACACCATTTATTTCATTGCAACTCAAAACTAAAATCAGATCATGGAAAATAATAAGTTCAATAACGCCAGGGCGTTCAGTTTCAATGAATCGATAACCTATTCCGACGGCGGAATCGTGAGTATGCGGGTGCTGGAGAAGAGCGCGGGGAATGTAAGTCTTTTCGCTTTCGACAAAGGCCAGAAGCTTAGCGAACATACGGCGCCCTTTGATGCCATGATACAGGTGACCGAAGGGGAAGCTGAAATCGTCATCGGCGGTATCATCAACCACCTGGTAGCCGGGCAGACCATCATCATGCCGGCCAATGTGCCGCATGCCGTAAATGCAACTTCCCGCTTCAAAATGGTGCTCACCATGATCAAAGCATAACCGGACTGTTTACCGAAGACCATTGCAGCTGTCTCCCGGAATCTATCTGAACTTTAATTCCGGAAACCTTACAGTTGCAATGGTTCTATCCTGCTACAGCTACCACCGCTACACCAAACTAAACATCAGGGAATGAAGCGCATCCGTAAATACCACAAATGGCCCTCCCTTATCATTGGATTTTTCCTGATCCTTTTCGCCGCTTCCGGTATTGTGATGAATCACCGCAACTGGTTTTCCGGAGTGAACTTTCCCCGGCAACTCATGCCGCCGGAATACAGCTATCGGAATTGGAACCTTGCGGCTGTAAAAGGCAATGTGCCGTTGGATGACAACAATCAGCTGATTTACGGAAACATCGGCATCTGGAAAACCGATAAGTCATTCAGTAGTTTCAGCGACTTTAACGCGGGGTTCGGCGCTGGCATGGATCAGCGGAAAGTATTTACCCTGCTGCATTCCGAAGCCGGAAACCTCTATGCCGGAACGCTTTTCGGTCTTTACTTCTATAATGAAGGCATCAAAAAATGGGAGCTGATAGCGCTGCCTGAAGAATCGCCGCGGGTAGTTAAGATTGCGCAGAACGGAGAGAATCTCCTTATCCTTACCCGCTCACATTTGTACACTTTCCCTGACCGTGGAAGCCAATCCGAAGTTGCAACGGAAATACCTGTTCCACGCGCCGGCGATGATGACGGGAAAGCGGGCCTTTTCCGCACGCTCTGGATCATCCACAGCGGCGAGCTGATGGGGCTGCCAGGCAAAATTGTGGTTGACCTCGTGGGGCTTGCGCTGATATTTATCGTACTCAGCGGATATTATTATACTTTTTTGCCTTCGATGGCGCGCCGCGCAGGCGAAAAACTCAGGAAAAAACTCAGGCGCATCAACCGGTTTTCCATCAACTGGCACAACAACCTGGGGGTTTATGGTATCCTGTTTCTGACGATTACCACCATTACCGGAATGTTTCTGCGCCCTCCCCTGCTGATCCCGGTTGCATATGCCAGGGTAAACCCCATCCCGGGATATGTGCTTGACCACTCCAACCGCTGGCATGATAAGTTCAGGGATATGGTCTCAGACCCGGCTTCAGGAGAATTGATCCTGTCAACCAGCGAAGGATTTTACCGCTTTGTGCCGGGCAAAGATACGATTGCCTATCCTTATGGCGTTCAGCCTGAAGTCAGTGTTATGGGTATCACGGCATTTCAGGACCTGAATGACAGCAGCTTTACCGTGAGTTCCTTCAGCGGGATTTACCAATGGTTTCCGCACCGTAATCTGGTTTTGAATTACATCACCGGATTGCCTGCCGTATCTTCAGGAAGGGGAAATCCCTTTGGCTCGGTAGCCGTGGCCGGTGTAATCAATCAGGAGGATAAGCCCGTGGCCATACTTGATTACAATGCCGGATGGATTCCGCTGGTAAAAGATATCAAAAAACCGGAAATGCCGGGATTCATCGCAAAATTGCCTGTTTCATTGTGGAATCTGGCCCTGGAAGTACATACAGGAAGAATTTTCTCCGTAATTTTAGGTGATTTTTATATCCTTTACGTCCCGCTGATGGGTCTTACCACACTGCTGATCCTGATCACAGGCGTATGGATCTGGCTGAAAATCAGAAATAAAAAATCAAATAAAAAAATTCAGGGAGGACAAAATCATGAAAATCACAAAGCTGCATCAGGCCCCGAAAGTACCTTATGATCTGGATGGTCATATCATAGCTCAGTCATCCTGTGTCGAAATTATCCACCTTACCCTGAAACCAGGCCGGCAGATCGCTAAACACATCAATCCCAACGATGTCTTCTTTTTTGTGCTGGAAGGGAAATCCATGATTGAAACCGATGACGAAAAGGTGCTCGTGCAAAAAGACCAGTGCATCTTCGTTGAAGGAGGCACCAGCAGGGGTTTCGACAATATCTCGGTTTCTGATTTCAGGGTCATGGTGATTAAACTTAAGCAGTAACATTAACTGCAATTTTCTAAATATCCGCCGTTAACCCCTTCAGCCGGGCTGAAAAAACAGCCTGTATCACAAGCATATTCCGTTTTTATCTAACTTTGGGATATAAATCTTCCCTGGCAGGACTGGTTTCTCCATGCAGTGAGAAAGCAATCAGACACTAACAGCGTGGTTGTTTAAATTCTGCATAGGAGTCCCACCTTCACGGAATCCCAAACTACACCGGCTATGTATTTTTCAGCAAAGACTCTATACAGACTCATCACTATATTATTCATTGCCCCGCTGACACTTTCAGCCCAGACATCCTATCCTCAGGGGCCATGGCATCCGGCATATACCGGAAAGGAATTTATCCGCTCGGAATGGTTTGCTGCTGCCCGCGCCGATCAACACGGCAGCCTTAAGGCCTACACCAGGGCCATGCAGGAACATCTGCTCAAATCTGCTGAACGCGATAATCCGGACAACCACAGGTACGCTCAATGGGTTCCCCTTGGTCCGTCAACAACCACGCATCCGGTGTCGGCATACCTGGGTCTGGTCAGTGCTATATGGGTCGATACCTCCGATTTTAAAACAATATATGCCGGCAGTAATACCGGCGGTATTTTCAGGACGCGCGACGGAGGTGAAAACTGGCAACCCCTCTCGCACAATACATTCACTACCGGCGTTTTATCCATACATGTGGACCCCCGCAATAAAGACAGGATCATCATCGGCACCGGCCATTACGGTTTTAACCGCTCCTATGGCATGGGCGTGATGATCAGCAACGACGGGGGAAACACCTGGGAACAAACATCGCTGGACAACGATATAATATCTGCCTCATTTGTCGTTCAGAAAACAGGAATGCACCCGGCGTCTCCGGACACCATGCTGGCCCTGCTAAATACGGAATTCTCGGGCCGGGGATATATTTACCGCACCACCGACGGCACCGCAAGCTGGGAAGAGGTTTTCAGTAAGCCGAAAGCCGAGTTGTTTTCATTGAATTACAAACCCGGCGAACCCAATACAGTCTATGCCTGTGGCAATCACCTGTTGAAAAGCACCGATGCTGGAGCAACCTGGAGCGATATCACCCAAATACTTCCGCTGGATACCAATTTTGTTCTCAGCAGGGTCGCCATTTCGCTATCTGCGCAAACACCAGGACTGATGCTCGCTTTCTGCGATGCTTATGACAGCACCGGGACCAACGGAGGAACAAGGAAATACCTTCTCCGGTCCTTTGACGAAGGAGCCACCTTCGAAACCCTGAAAATGAAAGTGGACCCCTTTGCCGGCTACTGGAAGATGCAGTTTGCCATATCGCCGGCCGACAACGAGGAGTTCTATCTTGGCGGAGTATGGCTTTTCAAATACCGGATCGAAGGTGATTCGGCTAAGTATATTGAATGCAGCGACCACAAATATCACATTGACGTGCGCGACCTGCACGTATATGCAACAGGGGAAAAAGACCTGCTGTATATGGCCAACGACGGAGGAGTCAGTTTATCCAACACCGGTGCAGAGTCCTGGCAGGACATCACCCGGAACGGGATGCAGATCCTTCAGCTACACAACATCACCATCGGTGAAAACAGCGACATGATGTTCGGGGGCCCGCAGGATGCCAATCTCTCTTTTTACAATTTCAAAACCGGCGAATGGTCCAGAAATGCAAGGATAAGCGACGCCTACGATGGTGCCATCAACTTCAATGATCCGAATATTGTTTACCTGGTAGGGGTGCCACCGAAATACACCCAGCCCCACATATTCCTGAAAAAGTCAACAGACGGCGGACTCAATTTCACTACCCTGGGCATCCCTGACAGCACAGAAGCAGGCCGTTGGGATAAACCGCTCGAAATGGATCCTCTGAATCCGGAAATACTTTACCTTGGCGTGAGGAATGTGTGGAAAACAACAGACGGGGCTAATAGTTTCACAAGAATCAGCGATTTCCCCGCCGAGGGCGACCCCAAACTGATCACCATCAGGGTGGCTCCGTCAAACAATTCAGTGATTTATGCCGCTTTTCAGAATCCCGACTGGGGCGATGCGTCACAACCCAAATTGTTCGTAACCCCGGATGGAGGAAACCGGTGGTTCGACATTACTCCCCGCGGGCAGCTGAACCTTAATTATACAGGAATCAGTGATGTTGCCGTGCACCCCGGAAATCCGCAGAAAATATGGCTTTCGCTCGACAGAATGTGGCAGAACAGGCATGTATATGTATCGGAAGATGCAGGAGCAACATGGACAAACTTCTCCGAGGGACTTCCCAATCTTCCGGTTAATACCATAAAATACGTTAAGGGTGCAGGTTATGATATTCTCCTTGCCGCAACGGATAACGGAGTTTATTACCGGGATGCAAACCTCGCGCAATGGGTTCCTTTCGGCGAAGGGTTACCACTTACCATTGTCGCGGATCTTGCCATCAGCTATTCACGTAAAAAAATCATCGCGGGAACCTTCGGACGGGGCCTTTGGGAAACCGATCTGTGCCTGCCGGTTACTGAAAGCGCGTTGATTATCAGCGATTCTATCAAATGGGACAACGACCGGAAAATGCTGCAGGATGTAATCGTGAATCCCGGTGCAAAACTCACCATCAGCAGGCGCGTGGAAATGGGCCGGGGAAGAACCATCAAGGTAATGCCGGGTGGGACACTTAATATTGACGGCGGAATGCTTACCAACGACTGTACCGACCGCTGGGCTGGTATCAGGCTGTATGGCGACCCTGACTACTCATCACCTTCCGGACAACAGGCTACCCTGAATATCCGGTATGGCGGCAGCGTCAGGAATGCCATTACCGGTGTGGAAACCTTCGGAATGGATGAACAGGGGAACCCCGTCCCAGGCGCGGGCGGCGGAAGAATATTTTCCACCAACGCCCTTTTTGTCAACAACCTCAAAGCCGTTGTATTTAATCCGGCATCCGGAACTAATCCGTCTGTTTTCAGACTGTCGAAGTTTATTACCGATGCGATGCCAACTGAAGGCTCATCTCCCGGCGACATGGTAACGGTGCTTGGAAACGAAGGAATCACCTTCAGCAGTTGTCAGTTCGAGAACAATATTCAGGTCACTGTATTGCCTTATTGGAAACGAGGTGCAGGAATCCGCAGTTTCAATTCATCCTTACAGGTAAACCGTCACAGTACTGACTCAATTCCGTTTGGCCTAAATGCCGACCCGGTTTTCAAACAGCTGTCAACCGGAATCAGCAGCATCAATACTTTACCAGGACACTTTATCAATATCAGCAAAACCAGGTTCGACAGAAACCTAACAGGTATCTACACTGCCGGGGCCGGATTGTTCAGTGTAACAGGGTCGTACTTTATTATGGGCTCAACCAATGTTCCATACGCAATTAAGCCGCTGAGCGCCGGACTTTATCTAGACCATTGCAATCTTTTCAGGATCAGCGATAATACATTTACAGGTCCGGTGGGTAGCATAATGCCGCAATCAAAATCGGCCGGGATTGTTGTGCATGAAAGCGGCATTCACAACAATATGATCATCTCCAATTCAATCAGGAATCTGAATTACGGCATTCTTGCCCAGAATCAGAACCTGAACAGCAAAGGCAACAGCGGCCTTCGTGTCCTGAATAACTGGTTTACGGGTAATGAATATGATTTTTGTGTTACACACGATTCGCTTTCATCACATAACGGCATCGCCCGCCACCAGGGCGCATCGGGCCGGGAGGGCGCAGAGGTGGCCGGCAACCGCTTCAGCTACAGCAGATTTCACCGCGACGGCGACATACACAATGCCGGTAAACGTTTATATTATCACTATCCGCCAGGCCCTGAGGGATTAAACCGCCAGCCACGCATTACTTCTTACGGAGTTTATGCTGTTCCCGACCTGACAGCGATCACAACCGACAGCAGCTATAAGCCTGAATTTCTGAGGGATGCAACACCTGACCTGCAGGATGCCTACGCAAAATGGAGTGAAAGGGCAGATATTGCCAGAGAATTAATTGAAAGCCTTACCGATGAAGGGGATTCATTCAGCCTGATCAACGAAATCAGGCATCATACCGGATTTGATGCACCGGCTTTGTATTCGAAGCTGAAACGGATTTCTCCTTATCTGTCGGATGAAGCCATCATCGCGCTGACGCTTAACGGAAACTTTCCGAATAATCTGCTGACAGATATACTGAAAAGAAATCCTCATTTCTTCAGAATCCCTGGAATACTCCAAAAACTGGAACAGCGCAAGCCGGAAATTCAACCTTATCTTTACGCCCCATTGGCTGAAGTATATAATATCTATTCAGCATATGAACAGCTTTCATCCTCGGCAGATTACCTGAGGGCAGCCAGGGATGAAATATTCTCCGGAATTACAGCCGGGCTTTCTGAATCCGCCAACGTTAGCGGCAATCAGGATTCACTGATGCATTTCCTGATTAGTGATGACAGGCCGGTTTCAATGATGATGGCAGCTGCCTTAGCCCAGAATACAGAAAATCATGCAGATGCGCTGGAAATATCAGATCAGCTGACACTCAGATTTCCGGACATAGACCTGCAACAAACCGAAGATTTTAAAACATTGCTGCAAATGAATCAGCGATATTTTTACCCGGGAGCCTGGAAAGAACGACCAACCTCCGGCGACAGCCTGACCATGTTTCAGCTGCTTGACGGCTCAGCAGGCATGTATGCGCTAAACATGCTCAGGTTCTTCGGCATGGTTGAGTACAACGAACCCTATATTCTTCCGGGTGAGCCTGTTGCCGATACCATTCCGGGACTTCCTCCGGTAGTAATAAATGGCAATGGATTCAGAATTTTTCCGGTCCCTGCCGGTGATTTTGTGATACTCGATTATTTTACTGAAAGGAATTTCAGGGAGTGCCTGCTGCGCATCTACACCAGCTCAGGAAATCTTGCGATGGAAGTAAAACTCACGGAACCTTATTCGCAGATGCTGATCAATACCAGCGGACTCAGGTCCGGACTCTATCTCTTTAAATTGGTGACAGACAATGAAACCATCGCGAGCCGGAAAGTTGTAATCACAAGGTAAGGGTTCTTTTTATAATTCGCCCGATCGACATCTCCTTATTTATAAGGATTCTATTTTACTTTTTTTCTCTTTCCGGGTATTGTGTAGTAGTCGGATTCGTTATATATTTGTAATGATATTACTATTTAAGTACTGCATTACCATATTAACATAATCAAATAACTCACTATCCGATGATAATGAAAATATTGAGAATGCTGAAACCGCCAGGCCGATGGCAACTGCCCGTGATCATTATTCTCGGGGTGATGACCGGGATTGTGCTGCTTCTTTTCAGGGCATCCAATGCACATTCATACCTTTCGGACAAACCGGAAACCTGCATCAACTGCCATGTGATGTATTCGCAGTATGCATCATGGAACCACAGCAGCCACAGGGAAGTTGCAACATGCAACGACTGTCATGTACCGCAGGACAACTTCTTCAGGAAGTATTATTTCAAAGCGATGGACGGTCTCAGGCATGCAACCATCTTTACGGCCAGGGCTGAGCCTCAGGTTATCAGGATCAAGCAGGCGGGGATAAACGTTGTACAGGAAAACTGCATCCGCTGCCACCAGGATCTTGTCAGCATGGTAGAGGTCATCCGGGTAACGGGGGAAAACCACAAGACCGGAGCCGGATTCCGCTGCTGGGACTGCCATCGCGAAACCCCGCACGGAACGGTCCGCAGTCTGGCTTCATTCCCGCATTCACTGGTTCCCCAACTGAAATCAGCAACCCCTGAATGGATTAATAAGTATCTTAAAGAAGAAAAATAGCAAAACGCACACACATGGAAACAAACACTTCAACTAAACGTAAACCATGGGTAAACTGGTTATTGTTTATCGCAACCGTAATCGTTGTCTTTCTGCTTGGCCTGCTGGCCAATTCGGTGATTGAGCGCCGCAGCGAATCAAAACTCTATTTCCAGATGGTTTCCGAAATCCCGGAATGGGAGCCCCGCAACGAAGTGTGGGGAGGAAACTTCCCCAGACAGTTTGAGACCTATAAAAGCACCCTGGACACCTCATTTATGAGTCCGCACGGTGGATCGGCCATGATCGACTACCTGGAAAAATACCCCGAACTGGTCGTGATGTGGGCAGGTTACGCATTTTCGCGCGAATACAACCAGGGGCGCGGCCACTACTATGCCGTGAAGGACATTCGCGAAACACTGCGGACCGACGTTCCCCAGCCCGGAACCTGCTGGACCTGTAAAAGCACCGATGTACCAAGGGTCATGAATGAGATTGGTGTAGAGAATTTTTATGCAGCCAAATGGTCTGACCTTGGCCATGAAATCGTGAATAACATCGGTTGCCAGGATTGCCACGACCCCAAAACCATGGACCTGCGGATTACCCGCCCGGCATTGGCTGAAGCCTTTCAGCGAATGGGCAAGGACGTGAACCAGGCCACCCATCAGGAAATGCGCTCCCTCGTATGCGCCCAGTGCCATGTTGAATATTACTTCAAAGGCGATGGCAAATATCTTACCTTCCCGTGGGACAAAGGATTCAGCGCAGACGAAATGGAAGCCTATTACGACGAAGTGCAACATGTTGACTGGGTGCACAAACTCAGCAGAACACCCATGCTGAAAGCCCAGCACCCTGACTATGAACTCTATATGACCGGCGTTCATGCCGACCGTGGGGTAGCATGCGCTGATTGCCATATGCCCTACAAACGTGATGGCGGAATGAAGTTTACCGACCATAAAATACAAAGCCCGCTGGCAAATATTTCCGGCTCCTGTCAGGTATGTCACCGTGAAAGCGAAGCCAAACTGCTGGCCAATGTGCTTGATCGTCAGCACAAGGTAGAAGAACTGCGCAGGATCACAGAAAAGAACCTTGCCAGGGTGCATATTGAAGCAAAAATAGCCTGGGACAACGGCGCAACGGAAGAAGAGATGAAACCGGTTCTGCAGTTTATCCGTCATGCGCAGTGGCGCTGGGACTGGGTGGCAGCAGCCAATGGTGTGGGCTTCCACTCCCCTGCTGAAGCGCTCAGGGTGCTGGGAACGTCTATTCAAAAAGTCAATGAAGCACGTATCCTGCTCACTGAGATATTTGTTAAAAAAGGAATCAAGACCCCTGTTGAAATTCCTGATATTTCAACAAAAGAAAAAGCACAGGAGTTTATCGGACTGAATATTGCCGAAATGCAGCAAACCAAAAGAGAGCTGCTGACCAATGTTGTACCGCAGTGGGTTGCCAAAGCGGCTGAAAGGGAAGCAAAATTAAATAAATAGACATATTGAGAGATTAATCTCGAAAGGCCTTCCGGTTCAATGCCGGAGGGCCTTTCGAATAATCTGGTAATCACATTCTGAAAGAAATGAGACCAGTTTGTCGACAGCTATATGAGAAAAATACCAGGAAGCACTGCCTGGACTTTTGTTTAAACTTCTGGCCTTTTAATGTTGTTAGTACAGGAAACACTATTTCTGTATGATATTTATATTCAAATATTTAACAATATTAATACAACAAAAAAACAGGGTGCTATTTTTTTTCAGCAAGCATTTTCATCAAGGAATTAATTCATAATAATATTAATCTGATTATAATAATTGTTTATAGCTTACTGAAAGATTTGCATAAAATAATTCCTGAATAGCATATTGCTCACAAACAAATATTATAACTTAGCTAAATAAAGTTCCAAGAATTATGAAAACATGGTTAATTCTTTCAGTAGCATTGTTATGCGCTCACGGATTCAGCCCTTTTGCAGCGTTTGCAGGCATGCCTTATGAAGTAGTTATGGTAAAAGGCAAGATATACTATCAGAATAAGGAATTAAAGCGGGGCGACAAACTTATGCTCGCCGATCTGGACAGGAAGGAAAATATGGATATGGAGTATTCAAATTTTACCTTTGTCAGCAATTCAGATGAAGTGCATCTGCTGGACGTCGGCCGCAGAAAGATAATTCCCGTCTCTGCACGCATCAATAAACAGGGCAGAGACCTGATGCTTGCTACCAGGGGCATTAAATACATCAGAAGTGATTTCGAATTCCGGCGTGCTTTTTCTCCTGAAAACGGGGTGCTCACTTTACTTGCTGAAGACACATTAATCTGCACAGGGCTGAAGGAATACAGATTTTCCCAGGATTCAAGACTCATTGCCGCATATCATTGGAACGGAATAGAAATCAAGCAGGAAATCGGGCACAATGATACTTTATTTCTGACCCGCCGGCAACTTTTCAGCATAAATACACCGGAAGGGAATGTTCAGATCAACTCCTTTGATGTTGATAAAATCAGTTTATTAATTGCCAACGCCCCACCGGCAAATGACATACAAAACCTCCCTGATATTCAACCTTTTTCACTGTATTTCCTGAACGATATTATTCAATATTATGCCCAGGTGCGGCATGAAGGCATCGGAATGGACATCAATACCGTATTGAACCTGATCATGCCCGGGTTGATCGGCAGTCGCCAGATTCAGCGGGAGATTGGCTTTTTGAATGAAGAAGAGGCAAAACAATGGCTCGAAACAAGGATTAAAAATGTTTTCTTTCAATGATATTCATATAATTATGAACGTTAGATTGTATTTACTAGCGTTAGTATTGCTGGTTTTCGCCGGGTTATTACCTCAAACAATACATGCCCAGCCTGCAGGTGATGGAATGCGGGTAGGCAGGGATGAAAACGGTACGATTAACAATGCCATGTATTTTAAGGATGGCGAACCACTTTACCATTGGATTCAAAAAAAGAAATCAACCCGCTTTAATGGTGATTGGCCGGTTGAAAAGACGCTTGGCTATCTTAACACCGAATTGGGAGTAAGTCTCGACATTTCCATGGAAACCTCTCTGTGCCTCGAACGGATCGGGGACTACTTTCTTGAAACCCATAAGGATTTTAAAACCACCGAAAAATTTTACCTGGCCACCACCCATTTACTTGAGAAACTGGAAAACAGACCAAGGTCCGGGTACATGTATTTCTTTCTCGGTAACCTTTACCAGAACTGGAACAAACCAAAGGATGCTGAAACCTGGTACCGGAAATCAGCAGAAATATATAAAGAGTTGCCGGCCTCCTACTCCGGAAGTTATGCACTGATCCTGAAAGCCATTTTCACCAGTTATCTGCAGGCCGGAAAAAAAACTGAAGCAGTCTATTATATTGAAAAATACCTTGAATTGGGAATACCGGACAGCAATAACCCTGATGAGCGCATGGGTTTGCTTGCCTATCTGGGCGACGGTTATTGGGATACAGGCAGAAAGCAGGAGGCCCTGGATGCTTACATGGAAACCCTGCCGCTGATTGAAGCAAAACTGGGAATTACTGCCAAAGAGTATCAGGAGGTTGTGTATACGCTGGCTTCAAGGTTATACAAAGATGATTTTAAAGATGAGGCTATTCCGCTGTATTCGAATCTTCTGGATCTGAATCCCGTTCATTTGAATGACAATATGTACCTGGATGTCTATGGCAGTTTACTGGAGTATTATCTTGAGAAATTCAACTTCCGGATGCTGACTCATGTCGCCGGCAAAATGGCGCCTTTCATCAGTAAATTTAAAAACACAAACAAAGAATTCTATGTTGGTCAGGCAGAGCTTTTCAGCACCCTGTTTCAGTACGACGGCAAATATGATCTTGCAGAGCAGTACATGCTGGAATGCATTCAACTTAAAAGGGAATTATATTCCGAAACGGATCCCCGGGTTGGATCCTCACTGATAGATTTGGGAATAATATACATGCAGATGTACAATCCGGACCAGGCGCTCAGCGTTGCTGAAGAAGGAATGAATATACTCAGGAAAGGAACCGGGATACCGGAACAAGCAACACTTAACTATTTGGTAATTCAGGGAATGAGTCAGGTATATAATCATGACTACAAGGCTGCAGAAACAACATATAAGGAAATTCTGCAAAAATCACCACGGGGCGGACTGGCAGAATTTGATTATGCGGTTACATTGGGCACGCTCGCAACTATTTACTGGTACCTGAAGGATTACTCCCTTGCGGAAAACACCTATTCAGAGGCAATTAAAATTGCAGAAAAAACAGGAATAACCAGTTTGCGCGAATTCGCCAATATGATGGGAAACCTTTCTATGGTTTACGCCAGGGCAGGTAATCTGACTGAAGCGCTGAAATGGAATGCATCGGCCATTGCAAAATACCGTGAAATTCAGAATGAGCTGCACCCGGATTTCCTGTCGCAGAAGATAAACCGATGCATGTATCTTGAAGAGACCGGAGCCATTGCTGAATCTGTTTCCGGGGCGGTAGAATGCAATGAAACTATAGTATCAATGGTTGACCAAAACCTGCTTTACTGGTCTGAAAATGAGATGGAATCATACCTTAATATCCATATCACCCGTTTCTTTGATTATCTGCACTCGAATTATCTGCGCAACTGCGTCAGCAATCCGCAACTTGCCGGAAAAGCATATAACAACCAGCTTTTTCTTAAAGGATTGCTCCTGAAGTCATCCGGAAAGTTTCAGCAGGCTGTTGCCGGCGCAAATGATACAATACTTTCAGCACTTACAGAACAGCAACGGAATATCCATGCTGAGCTGGAGAAACTCTATACCCTGCCTGCCGATCAGCGCGAAACTGATCCTGAAAAGCTAGAGCAGGAATTTTCCGGCCTCCAGAAACAGATAAAACAGCGCATCAGCCGGCTGGCAGAGAAGGGAAGTTTAAACAGTAATTTGCTGATGAATGAAGAAATCCCTTTCACCCGCGTACGCAATGTTCTCGCCCCCGGTGAAGCAGCCATCGAGTTCATGAGCTTTAAATACTTCCATAACTGTGTTGAAACAGATACAGTTTACTATTGTGCACTGGTTTTAAATAAAGAAAGTGAATGGCCTGAAATGATATTCCTGACAACCGGTAATCAACTGGAAGAATTGTTGGGTAAGCATCCCGACGAGATTTACAATCCGGAAAATTCAGGCCTCTACGAGAAAATATGGAAGCCGATCGAAAAGTCCCTGAAAGACATCGAAACTGTCTTCTATTCACCATCGGGCTTGTTAAACAGGATAGCATTTGCAGCCATTCCAAACGAAAACGGACAAGTATTGTCACAGCAGTATAAACTTACCTGTCTGGGGTCAACAAGAAATTTATCGGATAGTTATTCTTCCGTTCAGGGGCAGTCAGGTATGATCTATGGTGGCATCGATTATAATACTGATACTATTACGTTGAAAAAACTTGCCAGGCCGTATTCAATTGACAAACAGGCTCCTACTATAAAAAATGAAATAAGCAGAAGCCTCAGGGGCGCTGCCTGGGATTACCTGCCGGGAAGCAGGTCAGAAGTCAGGGAGATCAGCCGGATTATGTCGGAGGGAAATATGTTGCCCAAAACCCTGCTTGAACAGGAAGCTACAGAAGAATCACTGAAAGCCATGAACGGGAATTCAGCATCGGTAATTCATATAGCCAGCCATGGTTTCAGTTTTCCGGCAACAGATCTGTATGATTTCCGAAGGTCTCAGATGGCAGGCTCAGGCCATCAGGCATACACAAACGCTGAAAATCCGCTGATGCGATCGGGATTGCTGTTTGCCGGAGCCAACCATGCATGGGCAAAAGGCCGGTCGCCTTCCGGGGCCGAAGATGGAATACTCACTGCATACGAACTGGCTAATCTCGACCTTTCGGCAACAAGTCTGATGGTTCTTTCAGCCTGCGAGACAGGACTGGGCGATATAAAAGGAAGTGAGGGAGTTTTTGGACTGCAACGTTCAATCTTTATGGCTGGAATAAAAAGTGCCATCGTATCGCTTTGGGAAGTGCCCGATTTTGAGACAATGGAGTTGATGACCCTGTTTTATGAAAACCTTATGAAGGTCAGAAACCCTGAAACAGCATTTCAGCTTTCGCAGCAGGAAATGAGAACCCGGTATTATGATCAACCCTCTTTATGGGCTGGTTTTGTATTTATCCGATAATCCCCGCGTAATGAAAACCCGTTCTACTGAGAAAAACCCTGATCGAAAGCGAATAGTCAAAGTCCCGCTTCAAAGAATACGTTCGTTCTTAAATTTCCTTTTCCCCGGTATTACATGGCTTAAGGGCTTATTAATGTCAATGCATTCCGTCTGGATGATCACAGTCGCATTGCTTTGGCTGGGGCACGTGAATTATATGGACGGTTTTGAATTTATGAATGACTTCTTTAACATGCGGTCATTTTTCAAAGAATATGTCTTCAAAAGCTCAGTTTCTTCAGAATCCAATGATAAATTTCTATTTATCAATACATCCAGAAATAACGAACTGCTGCCCTACGACAACGACAATACCATAAATACAGTTATCACCGATCGTGCCGTGCTGGCAAGCAAACTTAAAATCCTGAATGAAAATCAGGATAAAGTTAAGTTTGTAATCTGCGACATATTTTTCGAAAGTCCATCGGCTGATAAAATAGCAGATAGTCTTCTGCAGGCAGAAATCAAAAAGCTGACAGCTGCCAATAAATTTGTGATGCCCGGTTTTTACAATGATGTGGAAAAGGAGCTGGTAAAACCTGTTTTCGCAGGAGCAACAGGGCTTTCGCAATATCGGTCATCATTTCTGAATGTTCAGTTTTTGAAATATTCGCTGTTCCTCTACGGAGATATGCCGCAGATGCCGTTGATTGCCTTGCAGTCAATGAAGAATAGTAAAATGCAAAAAAAGAAGTGTGGTATTATCAATTATTACACATATAACGGCAGATGGGTGCTGAATACTTTCATTCCCGAGTTCAGGTATTCACAATCTGACCTTGCTGAGGGCACTAATTATTTTCAGCTGGGATTGTTTGAGGAATATTTTTTAAAGGATGAGCAGATTGTCATTATTGGCGATTTTGAGGGAGCGAATGATATCCACCACTCCATGGCAGGCCTGATTTCAGGCCCGGTTATACTGGCAAATATTGTTGCTTCACTGATGAACAATGATCATGTAATCTCTGTCTGGTATATCGGGCTTTTATTTATCGTGTTTTTTTATGTTTCCTTTCATAGCTTTTACAGCCAGAGCAATGCCAGGCCAGGCAAAACACTGTGGGGGAAATTAGTACATCAGATCAGGGATAAAAGAATTTACCTGTTGTTACTTCTGTTGGTTTATTTATCGATGCTTATATTTCATCACTATATTCATATCCTTATCCTGCTGAGTTATTTCGGCCTTATTGACGGCTATAAACATTTTATGCTCAAGACCGAAGATTAGAGCAGCAGAATTGCTAAACAGCGCTTATGCAATTCTGTTGTTCATAGCAGTAACAGACTTATGGAGTTATCCGAATTAATCGGACGGTCGGCAAGAACCTTCCGGAAGAGGACCAGGATTTTTTTCTCACATTTACCACCGTTGGAAACATTTTCACGGGGCATATGTTATCCATGCCAAAATACTAATTTTGCGATCCAAAAACCATTCTTATGCTTTGCATTATCCGCCACGAAACCGATCCTTACTTTAACCTGGCCGCTGAAGAATACGTGCTTAAAAACTTCGAACGCGACAGCTTTATGCTCTGGCGCAACGAGCCTGCCATCATCGTCGGCAAGCATCAGAACACCCTGGCTGAAATTAATCAGGAGTATGTCAAAGAAAACATGATTAAGGTCGTCAGAAGATTATCGGGAGGCGGAGCGGTATTTCACGATCTGGGAAATCTGAACTTCACCTTTATCGCTTCGGGCGAGAACCACCAGCTGGTCGACTTCCGTAAATTCACTCAACCTATTCTGGAAGTACTTCAAAAACTAGAGATCGAAGCCAGATTTGAAGGACGCAACGATCTTACAATCGATGGACGAAAATTTTCAGGCAACGCGGAACATGTGCACAAAAACAGGGTATTGCACCATGGAACCCTGCTTTTCTCATCTCAGATGGCGGACCTCTCCAGTGCACTGAAAGTTGATCCCGACAAATTTCAGGACAAAGCGGTGAAATCGGTCAGAAGCCGCGTAACCAATATCAGCGAGCACCTGAAAATGCCGCTTACCGTGCTTGAATTCAGGGACCTGGTTCTTAAGCATGTAATGGAAAGCACCCCCGGCGCTGAGCTTTACAGTTTTACACAGGATGATATTGCTGCGATCGCCAGGCTCAGGGATGAAAAATATATTACATGGGACTGGAATTTCGGATATTCACCTAAGTACAACTTCCGTAAAACGGTAAAAACCAACGGCGGCAAGCTCGAAGTCACGCTGGAAGTGGTGAACGGAACCATAGAAAAAGCCAGATTCTTCGGGGATTACTTCAATAAGCTTGACCCGGTCGATATTGAGCAGGCCCTCACCGGAACCCTGCATAACGAAACGGCCATCAGGGAGCGGCTGAAGGATTTTGAGATACCTGACTATTTTCTGAAAATAAGCAGCGAAGAACTGATTACCTCACTTTTCTGAAAGCGCAGATAAACGCTGAACATTAGCCGGGACTGATTGTTTAACTCAGGCTTAACATAAAAATCAACCAGGAGTAATGGAAGCACAACAGGTATTTGACAGGCTCTGGGCCGACTATATTTCACAGAACCCGGCAGCCAAAAGAGTGTATGACCTCTTTACCGCCGAAGGCGAAACCGTTTACAACGATCACATCGCCTTCCGCACATTCAACGATCCCCGCATCAACATCGAGGTCCTTTCACAGGAGTTTCTGAAAGTGGGTTATGAATACAAAGGCTCTTATAACTTTGAGCAGAAAAAACTGAATGCCAGGCATTTTGAGCACAAAACCTTTAAAGATGCCCCCCGCGTTTTTATCAGCGAGTTGCGTACAGGGGAGTTTTCTCCTTTCCTTCAGGAAACAGTAAAAAGCATAATCGATGCCATTCCCTCTGGTTTGACAGGTAAGAGTGAACTGATTTATGCAGGAAACCTCTGGGGCACTCCTTCCTTTGAAGTTTATGAAGCCTTGCGCAAGGAATCGGAGTATGCGGCCTGGGTTTACGTATATGGTTTCAGGGCCAACCATTTTACCGTCAGCATCAACGGGCTGAAAAAATATGATACCATACGAAAGGTAAACCAGTTCCTTAAGGACAACGGCTTTACCATCAACGCTTCCGGTGGTGAGGTAAAAGGCACTCCGGAAGAGTTGCTGGAACAATCCAGCATCATGGCCGGCATTTTACCTGTTAAATTCAAGGAAGGAACTTTTGAAATTCCGTCGTGTTATTATGAATTTGCCATGAGATACCCGGATTCGGACGGAAAGCTTTATTCAGGTTTTATTGCTAAGTCGGCGGATAAAATCTTCGAAAGCACTGACTTCTACAAGAAGTAATCTCTTCCACTAAAAATGGGTAACTTGTGAATCCTGGTTGAAAAGCCGGGATTTTTATTTAGAGGACATAGGAAGGATTATGCTTCCGGCTACTCAGGTCAGGATGAAACCATTGCCGGTTAATCATCTGATTTGATCAGCAAAAAAATCTCTGTCAGGGCATTTTCGCCTGGCAACGAACTTGCGTTGCTTTCTTCGTTTCAAAATCAGACATTCAAAAAATATGCAATTACATGCTCAAACAGCCGGAACACCATAAAATTCATACTTTTGACGTGGAATATCAGGAATTTATCAAAATCCACCAGCAAACCCTCAAACCTGAAACAACAGCATGATCCCGGTAAACAAATGGAATGAACTCAGAGTCAGGCTTAAAGGCGATTTATTTACCGGCGACAGCATGCGCCTGCTCTATGCTACCGATGCTTCAGCCTACCGCGAACTGCCTGCCGGGGTCTGCAGACCCAAGGACGAGGACGATCTCCGATTGCTGATTGACTTTGCCGCAAAGATGAAGGTCCCCCTTATACCCAGAACTGCAGGTACTTCCCTGGCCGGGCAGGTGGTGGGCAGCGGACTGGTGGTGGATGTCTCCAAATACATGACAGAGGTCATTGAACTGAATGTGGAAGAACACTGGGTCAGGGTTCAGCCCGGTGTGGTGCTTGATGAACTGAATAAGATTGTTGAACCTTACGGACTGTTTTTTGGCCCTGAAACCTCCACCTCAAACCGCTGTATGATCGGCGGGATGGTCGGCAACAACTCCTGTGGCTCCCACTCTCTGATCTACGGCAGTACCCGCGATCACACCCTAGAAATCAAAGCCCTGCTCAGCGACGGTTCAACAGCCGCTTTCGGCCCCCTGAGCCCGGAAGCGTTTAACGAAAAGTGCTCACTTGACAATCTGGAAGGAAATATCTACCGCTCGTTGCGCGACATATTGTCGGATCCGGAGAATCAGCAGGAAATCCGATCGCAGTATCCTGACCCTCAGATCGAAAGAAGAAACACCGGTTATGCCCTCGACCTGATGCTCGAATCGGAGCCTTTCACCCCGGGCGCGCAAACCTTTAACTTCTGCCGGTTGCTGGCCGGCTCGGAGGGCACCCTGGCATTCAGCACCGAAATCAAACTTAACCTGGTTCCGCTGCCGCCTAAAGAAAAAGCCCTGATCTGTATTCATTGCGACAAACTGGAAGACGCTTTCAAAGGCAACCTGGTCGCACTCAGGCACAAACCGGTTGCCGTGGAACTGATCGACAACTACATCCTGGAGCGTACCAAAGACAACATTGAACAACGCAAAAACCGGTTTTTCATACAGGGCGAGCCGGCCGCCATCCTGGTGGTTGAACTGGCGCTTGAATCCCGTGAAGCCATTGACACCCTGGCAGCAGCGCTTGAAGCAGATATGCGGAAGGAAGGGTACGGATATCATTTCCCGGTGATTTACGGCAGTGACATCAATAAAGTGTGGGCCTTGCGGAAAGCCGGGCTGGGACTGCTCTCCAACGTACCAGGCGACGCAAAACCGGTGGCCGTGATCGAAGATACCGCGGTGAATCCGGCCGTACTGCCCGATTACATGCATGACTTTCAGCTGATGCTTGATCAACTGGGACTTGAATGTGTTTACTACGCCCATATCGCCACCGGCGAGTTGCACCTGCGGCCGGTGCTCAACCTCAAGGATTCGGGAGATGTGGAAATGTTTCATACTGTTGCCCTTGAAACGGCAAAGCTGGTAAAAAAATACCGGGGTTCGCTCAGCGGCGAACACGGTGACGGCCGTCTGCGCGGTGAATTTATCCCGCTGATACTTGGAAAACACAATTACCGGCTGCTTAAACAAGTTAAGCAAGCATGGGATCCCAATGAAATCTTCAATCCGGGAAAAATCACCGACACCCCGCGCATGAATACCAACCTGCGCTATGAACCGGGACAAGTAACAAGAAAGATTGATACCATTCTTGACTTTTCAGCAAATCAGGGCATACTGCGCGCGGCCGAACAGTGCAACGGATCTGGCGATTGCCGCAAATCGGAGATATTTGCCGGCACCATGTGCCCGAGTTATCAGGCTAGCCGGGATGAAAATACCACCACCCGTGCCAGGGCCAATATACTCAGGGAATTTCTGACGCGCAGTAACAAAGAAAATCCCTTTGACCACCGGGAGATCTATGAAATTATGGATCTGTGCCTGTCGTGCAAAGGATGTAAATCGGAATGCCCGTCGAATGTGGATATAGCCAAGTACAAAGCGGAATTTCTTCAGCATTATTACGATGCCAATGGCATTCCGCTGCGCACACTAATGATCGCATACATCACAGCTTTCAACAGGCTTGGAAGCCTGGTTCCGGGAATTTATAATTTCTTCCTGAAGAATCCCGCTTTATCGGGGATGCTTAAAAAAGTACTTGGTTTTGCACCCAAAAGGTCCATCCCATTGCTTTACAAGACTACGCTCAGGGCATGGCAGCGGAAAAACCGGAATAATCCGGCCGATGGAAAGCTGGTTTATCTTTTTGCTGATGAGTTTACGAACTACAACGATGTTGAGGTCGGCATCAGCGCCATTCGGGCCCTGAATAAACTGGGGTACAGGGTTGAAATTCCGGAACATGCCGAAAGCGGGCGCACATTCCTGAGCAAAGGCCTGCTGCGCAAAGCAAGGAAACTGGCAGAAAAAAATATTGCATTACTCTCACCGGTCATTTCAGCCGAAACCCCGCTGATCGGAATTGAACCATCCGCAATTCTTACCTTCAGGGATGAGTACCCCGACCTCACACGGGGGGCGACAAAGGAAAAGGCAACAGCCCTTGGCACGAACTGCCTGTTGTTTGAAGACTTCATTATGCGGGAAGTCAACGCCGGCCGCATCAGCAAAACTGCATTTACAACCGCTGCTGAAAAAATCAGGCTGCACGGACACTGTCACCAGAAATCGCTGGCCGGAACGGCATCTACCAGGCAAATGCTTTCTTTGCCTGAAAATTACAACGTTGACGAAATCAAGTCGGGCTGCTGTGGCATGGCCGGTTCGTTTGGATATGAGGCTGAGCATTATGAAATTTCCATGAAGGTCGGGGAACTGGTGCTGTTTCCAGAGGTGCGTAAAACAGGTTCGGATACCATTATTGCTGCCCCCGGTACAAGCTGCCGTCATCAGATCAGCGATGGTACCGGACGGAAGGCGCTACACCCGGTGGAGGTATTCTGCGAAAGTCTGATTTAGGTTAAGTTTTAAGCATTGTCAGGATTTTTCTGCAACTCTTCCACAATCTGTATTTTTCCAGGCAGGCTGCTCCCCTGCCTTCGCTTTCAGTTTCATGGCTACCACATCCGGCACGTGTTTAATGCTATATTATTATTGTCACAGTTCAACCATTGCTATTGAGTCTGTGCTCCATCTTATATAAATATGGCTGCGATTCATTTACCGGAGCGGATTTAAGACTAATTGCATCAGTCAGCAAAAAATCGTTCCGTGTGTCTTTTTAATCAACGAATACCCAACCATATGAAGATTTCATTTAGGCCGGAAAGCGCTGAAAAGTTCAGGTAGAGAACATACAATCATTCATACAGGCTTTCAATCAGTTATTCCGTCATTATCAAACATATTTTTTAAGGTTTGAGTCTAAAAACTTTAAGGCTTCCGTTTTGTTATTTAGAATAATTCTGATTAATGACACACCAATCCTTCAAACTATGAAAAAATCTTACTATTTATTATCTATACCTTTTGCCGTGCTCCTGCTTGGACTGACCCAGTCGTTTTCGGGAGGTGAACACGGGACCAGAACTCCGACCGGAGCACCTGCAGGTCATACCGGATCACCAGGTGACGGCCAGAACTGCACGGTCTGCCATGGAGGCACCGCCACCCAGGTCAGCGGCATCCTGACCTCCGATGTGCCCGCTTCAGGATACCTTGCAGGACAAACCTATAACTTTACAGTAACCCTCGCAGGGACAGGCCGCAAGGGGTTCCAGGCATCCCCTCAGAACCAGACCGGAACTCTGCTGGGCACCCTTACAGCAGGCGCCGGGAATCAACTGGTTGGATTCAATAATAAATACGTAACCCATTCGATAGCCCAGAATACGCAGACGGCAACCTGGAATTTCCAGTGGACAGCCCCGGTGGTTCCCGGAACAGGCAATGTTACCATGTACATAGCAGGGGTGATATCCCAGCCGAATGTCAGGCTGTCATCTTTGTTGCTCAGTGAGAATTATTCAGTCGGCATCAGCGAAACACAAGCAGGTATTTCCAGAATATATCCGAATCCCGGCTCAGCATCGGTTTACCTTGATTTTGATCTGAATAAGCCTGGAGTCGTCAAAGCCGGCATTTATACCCTTTCGGGCAGTTTCACCGGTGCAGGCGTGGAACAATTCAGCGGATCCGGAAGCAGTCATCTTATGCTGAACCATCAGCTTCCGCAAGGAACCTACATATTAAGGATTTACACCCCCGACGGTCTTGCTAACCGCAAAATTGTGGTGCTTTAGCAACAGATATCTGATTTTTTCCGGCGGCCATTTTCAGCAATGAATCTGGCCGTTTCTATTTGTATGACGAAATGATCATCCGGTAAATTATGGACTGAATTGAATTTCTCGTTTTCGTTTAAAAAATTTCAGGCATCATTGGAAAAAAAATCCTGTCAACAGTATACTTAAATAATATTTTTATTAAGTTTACATCCTTAATCAATGATGTTCATCATTCCAGGTCGATTCAAACGTTTCAAACTCAACCCCTGACCAATGACACGTATCGCTAAGCTTATATTATTGTTGTTCCTGACATTTCTGATTACTTCAATCCGTGCGCAAACCATTTCCGGTGTTGTGAGAGGGGCCGACGACGGGCAGACACTTCCCGGGGTAAGCATATTGATCAAAGGTACATCTCAGGGCACAGCCACCGATGTGAATGGCCGGTACAACATCGACGTGCCGGGGAAACAGACCGTACTGATATTCAGTTTTATCGGCTACAGCACCACCGAGCTTCAGGTAGGCAACCGCGCCACTATTGATGTTTTACTTGCTCCGGAGGCCAGGAGGTTGGAAGAAGTGGTGGTGACTGCCCTTGGGGTTAAGCGGGAGAAACGGGAGATCGGCTATTCTTCAGAAAAGATGAATTCCGATGATATCCTGCGATCGTCCACCCCCAATGTAATCGGTGCCCTGGCAGGCCGTAGCGCAGGGGTACAGATATCGCAGGGCGACGGCGTTGAAGGCGGCTCCACACGCATTGTAATCCGCGGAAACAACAACCTGGCCCGCAACAATCAGCCGTTGATTGTGGTTGACAATGTACCGCTTGACAATAATCCGGGACTTGACAATATCGGCCGGGGCGTAGACTGGGGAAATGGCATTGCCGATATCAACCCATTTGATATTGAAGATTATACAGTTCTGAAAGGCGGTGCCGCTTCGGCGCTCTATGGAGAACGCGGAGCCAACGGTGTCATACTCATCACCACCAAAAGGGGCAAAAAGCAACAGGGATTGGGTGTTACCTATAATTACACCATCAAAATGAGCGATCCTTACCGTTACCGTGAAGTGCAGAACAAATACGGCCACGGCGGGCCCGTTTCCCTCACTGAACCGGTATTCCCGGTGGATGAAGACGGAACCCTTCTATATCCGGGAATCTATGGCAACGACCAACTGGTTCTTGATCAGGACGGAACAACCTCCACTACCTCTCAGGAATTCGGATATTATGGCTCTGCTGTTTCATGGGGGCCCGAAATGAAAGGACAACTGATCAAATGGTGGGACGGTGAAATGCGGAATTACGCACCTCAGCCGGATAACCTCTCGATGCCCTTCAGGCAGGGCATCACCCAAACGCACAATGTTTCGGTGCAGGGAGGCAATGACAAGGGAACCATCCGGCTTTCGATGACAAACCAGGACCACACCCCTATCATTGACAACAGTAACTACAACAGAACCACCATTAATTTCGGAACAAACATCAAAATATCAGAAAAGCTGAAGGCCGACGCAACACTTACTTACGTGAAATTTAAACGCAAAAACAGCCCGATGATCGGTGAAGACGGCAACTCATTCAGTAAAGGCTTTCTCTATTCATGGCCGCGCAGTTACCAGGGCATCGACCGGGATACATACCAGATGTCTGACGGATCGCGCAACCTGCTTGATGACTATCCGTTTTTATATGTGGACCGGTATATCTGGTGGAATTATTACAACAACAATACCTGGCAGGACCGCGACAAATATACCGGTGCGGTAGCTTTAACCTGGGACATAACTTCATGGCTGAATGCCACCGGCCGCATCGGAAGAGATTACACAGTGGAACAATTCACCTCAAAGAATAAACCTGTTGATTTTATTGGAATGCTCGGAGGCGGTTACAGCAACAGCCTTGCCCGGAATACCAACGACAATATGGAGGTACTGCTCACCGCTGAAAAGAAGGAAATCCTGGGCTCAGGAATCAATGTTAGGCTGAGCGCAGGCGGTAGCCGCTGGGACTACAATGCATACGGCATTGCAGGGAAATCCGGCACCTGGTACTATCCCAACATGTATACTTTTTTCAACTTTACCGATTACATCTTCGAAACCGATGACGATGGCAACACCATGGTAATCAATCCTGGCAGCGGTGATGCCGGTTCTCAGCTGATCCCTTCCGAAACCATCCTCAGACAGCGTACGAATTCAATGTTCTCTTTCCTGAATTTGTCATATAAAAACTATCTGTTTCTTGAACTGACAGGCCGGAATGACTGGTCTTCTACCCTGCCATCAAACAATAACTCCTATTTTTATCCGTCAGCATCGCTTAGTTTTATCGCCAGCGAAGCCTTCAGATTTGAAAATAAACTACCCTGGCTCAACTTTATGAAAATCAGGGGAGGCATTGCACAAACGGCAAGTCCGGCGATGGCATACCAGAAGAATTTCTATTACAACAGCAGCCTTTTTGGCGGACAGCAAGCCAGTTTTTTGCCGGATGTGATTCCGCCGTTTGAGTTGAAACCTCAATTCGTCACAGGATACGAATCGGGTGTCACACTTGGACTCTTCGATAACAAAATTGATGTTGATTTTACCTGGTACTATCAATATTCCTTTGACCAGATACTCAGCCTGCCTGTTCCGGTGAGTTCGGGATCATATAATATCACCATAAACCGGGGCGAACTCTCGAATAAAGGATTTGAAATAATACTCAATACCGTTCCCCTTCAGACCAGGAATTTCATTCTGAAGGCCGGATTGAACCTTGCACGAAACCGTAACCGCATTCTCAGCCTTGGTGGATATTCCGACACCTATCACCTGGCCGACATCTGGGGACTTAACGGGCCGGCAATGGAGTTGTATGAAGGCAGTGAATACGGAACCATCACCGGATATGATTATGTTTATGATGCCAACGGCAACCGTATCCTGAACGATGCAGGCACACATTACAAAATCACCGACACCCGGGTGCCCATCGGCAATGCCTCACCGGACTTTACCGGTGGCTTTACTACTGATTTTATATTCAGGAATATCAAAATCAGCACCCTGATAGATACAAAATGGGGTGGCGATATCTACTGCGGCTCGTGGGTAATTGCACAGCAAACCGGACAAAGCCCGTCAACGCTGCTTGAACGCGACGGGGGCGGCCTTCCTTATACTGATCCGGACGGGATTACACGAAATGTCGGAGTTATTCTTGAAGGTGTTTATGAAGACGGAACCGTTAATGACAAAGTTGTTCATTATTACTACAAATACCTGCCCAATGCCGGCGGATGGGGCAAATTCGTCTCCACTCCGGGCATACTGGAAAATACCTGGGTGAAAATGCGCGAAATCTCTGTCAGTTATTCCTTGCCGTCTTCAATACTAAAGAAAACCAGGGTATTCCAGAGCCTTACCCTTTCGGTTACCGGCCGCGACCTGTTCTATATCTATACCACGCTGCCCGATAAAATAAATCCTGAAGGGATTATGGGCTCAGGAAATGCCCAGGGTTTTGAATGGGCATCATTCCCGGGAGTCAGGTCATTTACATTCGGCGCGAGCGCCACTTTCTAAACCTGACAAATAATCCTTTTAATCCGGATGTAATTCAAACGGGATACTTTAAATCAAGAAAAAACTTCAATATGAAACTCAAATATTTTCTACTGTTCTTAAGTTCAGTCATTATTCTGGGTTCCTGCCGAAAGGACTTCGAGGAGATTGACAACAATCCGCAGGGATTCACCACAGCAAGTGACGGTTCTTTATTCAACGGCATAATCCAGTCGCTTTTACCAACCTGGAACGAACAATTCTACATCAACAACGAAATACTGTATGCACAGACCCAGCAGGCTGCACTAACCAAAGCCGCCTGGGGTAATTTTACGCTGGGGACTGAAGATATGTGGTCAAACTATTACAAAACCCTTCCGGCAATCAGGGAGTTAGAGAAACGTTTTGAAACCTATCCGGAAACGCCGGCCACCATCAATATGAAGGCCATGCTGATGATTGTAAGGGCCTATAAAACCTTTAAACTTACGGATATATTCGGTGACATTCCATACTCCGAAGCAGGCTACGGATACCAGGACCTCAGCAAACTCTATCCGGTTTACGATGATCAGCGCGACATATATCTGTCGTTGCTCGATGACCTTGCATGGGCAGCCGAAAACATCAATGATACGGAGGCAGTTGCGGAGCCATTCACCACCTTTGCCAACTTCGACAAGCTGTTTAACGGAAGGCGCGACATGTGGCGCAAATTCGCCAATTCACTCAGGCTGCGCCATGCCATGCGCATGGCAGAGAAGGAGCCTCTGATAGCTTCAGCTGTTATAGGTGAAATTATTGAAAACAATCTGCCTGTAATCTACGGATACGATTTTATCACCCCTGTACTGGAAAGCGCCTGCATCTGGCCCGGGGCCAATGGTTTCTCAAACGAAAGTGTAAGCTGGTCTTTCCGCGAGCACAATGGCCTCCGGATGGGATCAAACGTCTGGCATCAGTTATCCGCCACAGACGATCCCGCCGGCTCCGGCATTTTTGATCCCAGGGCATATATTTTCTTCGAAGGAGACCAGAACGGCCAATGGGTCCCCTTTCCACAGATTCCCGATCAGGGAACCCCTTCAGCACAGGGCATACCGTATGGCAGCCACCGCGACGATAATGGTAACTACCATATTAAAAACAACGTAAACTACTCCCCTTTCAATTTCTTTATCATTGCCGACGAAAACAATATGCCGGTTATTCTGATGACTGGCGCTGAAGTGCATTTTATTAAAGCAGAAGCATACTTCAGGGGCATTGGGGTTGCCGAAGACAAAATGGCTGCCGACATCGAATATATGAACGGCATCAATGCCTCGGTTGGATGGTGGATGAACCTTGCCGACAGGTTACGGCTCCCCGTCTCCGGGGTGAAGTTTACCGACAAAATCACCATTCCACAGAATCTGAGTGCAGCTTCAGTATTGATGAAATTTGGCTCCTGGAATGCCACCAGCGATGAGGAAAAGCTTCGCTTTATCTATACCCAGCGATGGATTGATGCTTTCAGGCAACCATGGGAAGCCTATGCCGAAGCAAGGCGCACTGGCTTGACTCCCAGGGAAGGCGATCCGATAGCCCACTTCAGAATGCCCTACCCCCCTTCTGAAAGCCAATACAATCAGGCCAATCTTAATACCGCCAGGCTGAAACAGGGGGGCGATGAACCTTCGGTAAAAGTATGGTGGGTTCCGGAAAAATAGTTATTTGAAACAGAAGTCAGCAATAAAATCACAACCAAAATCCTGAGTTATGAAAAACAATTACCTGAAATTAACCCTGATAACGATGGCCCTGCTGTTTACGGCACTTTCAGGCCTCAGGGCACAAACAAACCAATACCTGCATTACGATTGCGCCAACCGCGACTACGTTGTACTCGAAAACGCGTCCCAGTACATTGCCAATAAACCCGGAATTACCATTGCCGGTTGGTTTTACGACGATCAGCTTGGTTACGGACAAGGACTGATGGGTTTCAGGGGCACACAGGGATTCTACATGATACAGCTTGCTGATGGCAAGGTAGAATGCCGTTTCCAGAACTCAGCCGGCACCCTTTTTGAATATGTGGCCCCGGCCAATACCGTAATTCCGCAAGTGTGGCAGCATTTTGCCTGGATGTACGACGGGAGCGCCATCAAACTATATGTAAACGGGATCCTGAAAGGAAGCAAACCAGCCAGCGGAACTTTCACTGCCACCAACATCGCTTTTGCCATAGGGCGCAGCATACTGGCCGGACTTGACTTTTACTGGTGCGGTCGCACCGACGAGGTAAGTGTTTGGTCGAAAGCCCTTACGCAGGCAGAGGTTCAGGATATGATGGACAACGAACTCACCGGACAGGAACCCGGCCTTGAAATGTATTACAAATTCAACCAGGGTGTTCCGGGAGGCAACAACACTTCAATTACCATGCTAACTTCACAGGTTGATTCACCTGCCCGTGATGCCGACCTGATCAACTTCAGGATGACAGGAGAAACCTCAAACTTCAATGGCACCCTTGATCCTACATATCAGGCCATTGCCTTCGCCCCTATCCCAAACAAGCTTAACAACGAACCCCCTTTCGCCATTGAAGCAACAGCCACCTCCGGCTTGCCGGTATTTTTTAACATACTTTCAGGTCCGGCCACTGTTGAAGGAAATATAATTACCCTGACCGGAGCGCCAGGCCTTGTTGAAGTGGAAGCCACTCAACCGGGAGGCGGGCAGTATAATCCGGCCGAACCTGTAATTCAGCGCTTTAATGTGCTCGATCCCCAAACCCACGTCCCCGACATTGACATACGCAATCCTTTAGCGGGGAATGTATATGTGCCGGTGCTCTCACCCATTCAGTTGGCAGCCATTTCTACCATTGATTTTCCGGAACTGTTTTCCGTTGCGTGGGTAAAATTCAGGATCAACGGACAGACCGTTGATGCCCAGAACTTCTGGAACGGTCATTTTACCGGATGGTGGACACCCCCCGGATACGGAAACTACAACGTTGAAGTGCTTTCGGCCAACAATTTCGGCGCAGTAAAAACAGAAACCGTGAGCATAAGCATTCAGCCGGCCGCAAGCAATTCTTCGGCACAGGCTTTCAAGGATATCTGGCTCAATCCGACGCAGATCACTCAAACAGCTGAAGCCAATCTGCCTTCATTCCTCGGGGCTTATGATCAGATTATTGCAACCCTCAATGTGCACTGCCCCACCGGTGGCTGCGGAGAATGGGACCGTGTAGCCTATTTTGAAGCACAGGACAAGGAAGGCAACTGGGTGGAGATTATCCGCTACATCACTCCATACGGAGTGGCCTGTTCCCACTCAATTGACCTTACCGACTACATGAGTATACTACAGGGAAAAACTGCTTTCAGGGCAACCTGTCCGACCCTGGACAACGGTTTTTTGTATGACCTCACTCTCGACTACCGCTCTGGTACCCCGGCCTACCTATACAGCAGGGTAAAAGAAGTTTGGCGCGAAATATTCCCCTTTGGCGATTATGCCAACCTGCAGCCGGTTTCTGATTTCCAGTATGAATATCCCGAGAATACAGTTGCTTCGAGGCTTAAACTGGTTTCGACCGGACATGGTTGGGGTGACCTCAATACCAGCAATGCCGCGGAATTTTATAATGCAACCCATGACATCTATGTAAACGGAGCAAAGAAGTATTCTCAGATAAACTGGAATACCTGTAATCCGAATCCCGATGGCTGTCAGCCGCAGAATGGCACATGGTACCACAACCGCGCCGGGTGGTGTCCGGGAAGTATTGCGCCATGGTTCAATTTCAGCCTGAATGAATATGTAAACGCAGGGAATATTACCCTCGGATATAAATTCTTCGAAAACTATGTAGATTACTGCCACCCCAATCATCCCAACTGTCAAACCGGTGTTACCTGCTCCGATTGCAACGATGGTTTTAACCCGGTGCTTGATGTTGCCAGTTACGTGATTTCATATGCCACCAGCCCAATGATTGTTGTAAAGTCAGAACCAAAACCAGTTACTGAAAACGCGTTGCTGGTTTTTCCGAATCCTTCAAACGGCATCTTCGAAATATCTCTCGAAAAAACCATCAATCTGAAGAACGGCGAGATCATCATCTATGATAATCTGAGCCGCCCGGTGAAATTCATCCCATGGAATGGTGAAGCTTTGACCCTTGACCTGAGCACCCATGGCAGCGGCATGTATTTCCTGCAGGTTGTCAGCCCCGGATTTTCAACGGTGAAAAAGATTGTAATCAGATAAAACTGCCTTGGCGGACAGGCATGCCAAAGACCGTCGCCATATTTCAATAGCATTAGCGTATCAGACCTGACAAGCCGGAACAAAACTTGTCAGGTCTGTATTTTTCCAGGCGGATAACTTCAATACTCAAAAACACCAATCGAAAAAACAAGCAGTTTACTGAAGTTGACATTTGCCCGCCAGGAAACCTTAAAAGAACCTAATAAAAACTGAACCAGGTAAAAGGGTAAAGTATTCTATTCCTCATACCGGACCTTCTTACCTGATATACAAGGTGGGTGCCTCGGGACCCAGGGGCAGGTCGAGCATTACCCAGCCAATCAGCAGTATGGTCCAGAATACGGTAAATACGATGGTATAAGGCAGCATGGTTGAGATCAGGGTTCCCAGGCCAGAGTTTTTCTGATACTTTTCAAAGTAGATGATGATCAAAGCAAAAAAGCTCATCATGGGAGAAATGATGTTGGTAACGGAATCACCCACCCTGAAGATGGCCTGCGAAAGCTCGGGCGAGTATCCGAGCAGCATGAACATAGGGATGAAAACAGGCCCCATAATGGCCCATTTGGCAGAAGCGCTGCCCATAAACAGGTTGATAAACCCTGACAGCATCACAAAAAGGATTATCAGGGGTATTAGCCCAAGATCGGCCTGATGGAGAAACGCAGCTCCTTTTACGGCCATCACAAGCCCCAGGTTGCTCCACTTGAAATAGGCAACAAACTGGGCCGCAAAAAACACCAGCACAAGGAAAGCTGAAAGTGTCTTGAAACTGTCGGCCATACCTTTAACAACATCTGAATCGTTCTTAAATTTACCGGTTACAGCCCCATAAACGATACCAAGACTGGCAGCCATAAAGAAAAGAAAGGCAATGAACCCTTTGATCAGCGGCGAATGCAGGATGGTATTGTCAGTACCCCTTAAAAAACCCTGATCAGGCAGCAGTCCCGCTGCAAAAAGCAAAACCCAGGCAACTGCTGCAACCATTACCCAGCGCAGAGCCTTACGCTCACGGGGATTAAGCTTTTCCATTGATTCCGGTATAACATCACCAGTATATTTTCCCAACCGGGGCTCTACAATTCTTTCTGTAACCCAGGTACCCAGCAACGAAATCAGCAGGGTTGACACCACCATGAAATAATAGTTGGCTGTCGGCAGCACATAGTATTCTGCATCGAGTATCCGGGCGGCTTCGGTTGAAAGCCCCGCAAGCAAAGGGTCGATGGTACCTATGAAAAGGTTGGCGCTGAAGCCGCCCGAAACACCGGCAAATGCGGCAGCCATGCCTGCCACAGGGTGCCGCCCCACAGAATGAAATATCACGCCTGCCATGGGAATCAGCAGCACATATCCCAGATCACTGGCTACATTGGATACAATTCCGGAAAAAACAAGCACAAACGTGAGCATTTTCTTCGGCGATTTGAGCACCAGCAGCCTGATGACCGCCCCAACAAGACCACTGCTTTCCGCAATGCCGATTCCCAGCAATGCAACCATGACAATCCCAAGCGGGGCAAATCCGGTATAATTTTCAACCATCTCAAGCACAATTCTCCTGAATCCTTCGTTCGAAAGGAGATTGTGTACCTGTATGATTTCCCCGGTTGCAGGATGCGATGCCTGCCAGCCCAAAAGCTGACCTATCCATGAAAAAATCAGCACGGCAATGGCAAACAACGCAAAAAGCGTTGCCGGGTTGGGCAGGGCGTTACCCCCTTTTTCAACAATGTTTAAGAATCGCGAAAACAAAGAAGTTCTGGAGTTGGTCGTCATATTGGCCAGCTTGTTAAATAAGAGTCAGATTTTCTGGGAGTTAATTCCGAATTCAGGTAACAAAAATAGTAAAATCCATGAAATTATTAACAATATACAACCTGGGGTGTTCAATCAGGAAAATGGGTTTCAGACTGAGACAGTATACAGACCGGAAGGACCTGAACGCCCGGCCAGAATCAGGAAGATGAACAGATTTTAGTCAGGCGGCCGTTGAGGCGCATTGCTGTTTCTGAAAATATTGCACCTGACCCCCAGCATCAGCATCCCCTCATAACCTTTGACATCCAGGCTGTAGGGCGCCCCTCCCGGCGATATTAGGCTGACTCTGTATAAATGCGTAAGATCAAAATTTTGCTGCCATGCCAGATTGATCATGTACTGATCCTTCATCAGGAATCCAACCCCCAGCCTTCCATACCAACCCAGCTGAAAAAGCGACCTGCTCTTTACAAAATCATCAGAAACAGCGTCCGGATTATAATCAAGCAGGTAACTGCCGGATAAACCAGCAGCTGGTAAAACCTGCAGTCTCCGCCCCAGGCATAACTCAATCCCAACCGGTAGCCGGAGATATTTGAATCCGGCATCAGTATCAAAAATGGAATAATAAGAAAGCCCACTGTTAAGCCTGAAGAAAGCCCGCTCCGGCCGGAAATAATAATTCATGCCTATGCTGAATACATCAGCTTTTTCTTTATCAAACGGCCGTATAAATACGATGCCATCAGAACCGGCGGTTGATTTACCAAATCCCTGTTCCACCACTACAGCACTTTCCTGCGCAAAGGCAAAATGCATAACAAATACCAATACAGACATTAAAAACACGGAAATCAATCTTTTCAAACCCATAATAATTACTCAGGCAAAAAAACGTAATTTTTTCATCTGAAAATTCAAATTTAATCAAAAATCCATAACTTGTTAAATATTCTAACCCTGAAATATATTACATAAATGAATTTGACAATTTCGTTATTTGATGCGCTGGTATTAACGTTGCAACTTGCCAAAAGAATTTTGCCACCAAAGCTCAAAAACACGGAAATACACCAATTTTTTTTCTTTTCCTGAAGAACCTGAAAAAAACGGTTGCTGATACTATATGCAGCTACATGCTAAATATAAAGAATCTGTTCCCCATTTTGCCCGTGGAAGATTATTTAATTACCATTACTCATAACCGGAGTAAAAGGAGAAAGGGAAAACCACATCGTAAAGCAAAGATCCCAACCGATGATAATTATTTTTGGTATCAAGATGTTCAATGACTAAATGTGCTCATTAAAAATCATATATCTGTAAAATTGAACACCGGCAACAATTAATACAAGTGCTTTACGCAGGGGAATAGCTTATTGAAATAAAAACTGAATAATTATTCTTAAAAGCTTCAGAATCGGGATTCTTCACATTGGATTATATATGTAAGTTATAACTAATCTGCTGAATATTTCGGCGAAAAAATCCTTTTATAAATATTTCAGTGCTATTTTGAGTCTTCGTGTTTCCGTGGCCTGATAATCAGCCCATCATTTAATGAATAACTCATGAATTTACCTGATCAATAAGTAATTATAAAGCAGGATTCTAAGTACATGACAAAAATAGGCAACATTCTCTAAATTTGTCTAAGTTGTTTAT
>VSSQ01000201.1_pt2 | contig 52156 bp, 36 predicted proteins | sample 4763081 | NCBI WGS metagenome assembly VSSQ01 (sample SAMN12137344, study PRJNA551015) | bioreactor metagenome | isolation source: SDC9 anaerobic chlorinated ethene degrading culture | place: USA: Knoxville, Tennesee | collected 2015-01-01
AAGCAGATGCTAAGCTGGCTGCAATATTTCAATTCCTTCTGGTTCAATTAAAAGTCTTTCGACGAAGCAGATGCTAAGCTGGCTGCAATATTTCAATTCCTTCTGGTTCAATTAAAAGTTTAAAACTCGTTTTCCAAATTCGTTCCATTCACAAATTTCAATTCCTTCTGGTTCAATTAAAAGAACTTCCCGGGGGTGAAAATTACAAGGAGTTGCTATATTTCAATTCCTTCTGGTTCAATTAAAAGAACAAATAGCAGACTTTTGTTGGTTAAATCTACGGAATTTCAATTCCTTCTGGTTCAATTAAAAGGCTGGAACCTTACCAGCTATAAGATTGGCTTTAAGATTTCAATTCCTTCTGGTTCAATTAAAAGCATTGCAACTGTCGGTTGTGGCGGCATTATCTTATATTTCAATTCCTTCTGGTTCAATTAAAAGTTTACGCAACGACTACCAAAGTTGCAGGTGAAGAGGTATTTCAATTCCTTCTGGTTCAATTAAAAGACAACCAAAGAGCGTTCAGCCAAAGGACGAAAAGGGATTTCAATTCCTTCTGGTTCAATTAAAAGCACCATTGAATCGATAACATAATCAATATATTTTATTTCAATTCCTTCTGGTTCAATTAAAAGTCATATATTACCGGTTACCGTGCTCCGGAAGGGCATTTCAATTCCTTCTGGTTCAATTAAAAGTTTGTTGGAAAAAAGAAGGATTAACCGCCAACCCTGCATTTCAATTCCTTCTGGTTCAATTAAAAGGATGGCAAACGCTGGAACTCTGAAGCAAAACAGGTATTTCAATTCCTTCTGGTTCAATTAAAAGATGAAACTAATCGAATTTTTAACTCAATTACAGACATTTCAATTCCTTCTGGTTCAATTAAAAGAAATTGCGCCGAGGTCATCAGCTTACAGTTAACTTGATTTCAATTCCTTCTGGTTCAATTAAAAGTGTTTGGACGTTTATTTTACCCCTGTTTTATATGTTATTTCAATTCCTTCTGGTTCAATTAAAAGAAAAATTGCGCCGAGGTCATCAGCTTACAGTTAACTTGATTTCAATTCCTTCTGGTTCAATTAAAAGACCTTATCCAACCCCTGGTGGCTACCCCGTCAACCTATTTCAATTCCTTCTGGTTCAATTAAAAGCAAGCCGGATCATATCGGCAATCAGGGCCGCTTTCATTTCAATTCCTTCTGGTTCAATTAAAAGAACCAAAACAGGCGAAATCGACTACCAGAGCATTAAATTTCAATTCCTTCTGGTTCAATTAAAAGTACGGCGGGTAACCCTGAGGCTGTAGCACAGGCATATTTCAATTCCTTCTGGTTCAATTAAAAGAAATCATTTTAACCTCCTATCTGATATGGTTTCTTCATTTCAATTCCTTCTGGTTCAATTAAAAGTATAGTTCCTGCAAACGGCTATTTGAAAGATTCGATATTTCAATTCCTTCTGGTTCAATTAAAAGCTAAAGAAGCTGCCGACGCCTATATGGCAAACTAATTTCAATTCCTTCTGGTTCAATTAAAAGAATTGTTACAGTTCGTTACGTACGTACAGGAAGAGAATTTCAATTCCTTCTGGTTCAATTAAAAGCATTTTTATTTCGATGATTTCACCGGCTCGTTCTCCATTTCAATTCCTTCTGGTTCAATTAAAAGATTTCAAGCAAAAAAATAGAGAATCAAAAATATATATTTCAATTCCTTCTGGTTCAATTAAAAGCAAGAGTTATCAAAAGAGATTAAGAGAGATTGGACATTTCAATTCCTTCTGGTTCAATTAAAAGCTTATGGCATTGATTTAACGTTAATAGAAATGAAATTTCAATTCCTTCTGGTTCAATTAAAAGGAAAACAAGCTTTTCAGGATTGAGCTTGCACTTCTATTTCAATTCCTTCTGGTTCAATTAAAAGTAGAAATAAAACATGGATTTAATACCTATTTTTATTTATTTCAATTCCTTCTGGTTCAATTAAAAGCGGAGTTAGCGTTCAGTGCTACGAAGCTGTGCTAATTTATTTCAATTCCTTCTGGTTCAATTAAAAGTACAAAAATCGGGTGCACTAAAAAACAATGAGCACATTTCAATTCCTTCTGGTTCAATTAAAAGTAAAAATTGCCGATTGTTTCATGTCGGAAACTAATATTTCAATTCCTTCTGGTTCAATTAAAAGTAAAGGTTGCCATGTAGATATCCCGGACGTTAAAAATTTCAATTCCTTCTGGTTCAATTAAAAGCGGTTTTATCCCTTATCCACATTTCCCTTTCCACATTTCAATTCCTTCTGGTTCAATTAAAAGACACCACCAATAGCACCAAAATCCGGATTCCACTATTTCAATTCCTTCTGGTTCAATTAAAAGTTTGACGCAAGGCCGGCTAATGTTTTAAAAGGCAAATTTCAATTCCTTCTGGTTCAATTAAAAGAATCGCTCACAGGAGTAACATGTTCTGTCTTACCTAAATTTCAATTCCTTCTGGTTCAATTAAAAGACAATTAACTTACTTGAGGGGGAGTAAAAAATGCCGAATTTCAATTCCTTCTGGTTCAATTAAAAGCAGTTGTCTTTTCACCGGCAGGTGTCGACATTGTTATTTCAATTCCTTCTGGTTCAATTAAAAGAATACTCCTTTGTTTGCTATGCTTGAATTTTCAAAGATTTCAATTCCTTCTGGTTCAATTAAAAGACAGAATGCTATCAACGTTTATAGTCGTTTGCGTAATATTTCAATTCCTTCTGGTTCAATTAAAAGCAAGAGGGATAAAAAAATATCAGACGGCTCAATTGTATTTCAATTCCTTCTGGTTCAATTAAAAGCCTCGCTGATTGATTGCGGCTCCTGAGCTGGTTGCGATTTCAATTCCTTCTGGTTCAATTAAAAGGAAATGTATTTCGGGAAGAACTGCATAACTGGCAAATTTCAATTCCTTCTGGTTCAATTAAAAGTATTTTTGGAATCGTAGAACATTACTTGTTGATTGATTTCAATTCCTTCTGGTTCAATTAAAAGTTCTGTGCGGCAGCTGGGCAACGGAGGTGCACCATTATTTCAATTCCTTCTGGTTCAATTAAAAGCTTGTGCTGCATCCAGTAAAACAGGTAATTCGGACATTTCAATTCCTTCTGGTTCAATTAAAAGGAAAAGTCACTCCATTCTTGCCCAAATATATGCAATTTCAATTCCTTCTGGTTCAATTAAAAGAAGAAGAAGCCGAAAAGGCGTTCAGACAATCAATCATATTTCAATTCCTTCTGGTTCAATTAAAAGGATGCCACAGATAAGCTGTACGCACAAATATACTTATTTCAATTCCTTCTGGTTCAATTAAAAGTGAACGATAATCCATATAACCAATTCGGGGCACTACATTTCAATTCCTTCTGGTTCAATTAAAAGGCCATATCACCCAGTGGGGAATCTGCTGTTGTTTCATTTCAATTCCTTCTGGTTCAATTAAAAGTTTCCTAATTTTAAATTCTTCTTAAGCATGACTTTATTTCAATTCCTTCTGGTTCAATTAAAAGGCTCAAAAGGTCAAACAGCCTTAGCGATGTATAATAAATTTCAATTCCTTCTGGTTCAATTAAAAGGGGCAATGCTTTTGCCTTTTTTCCATTTCCTTATATTTCAATTCCTTCTGGTTCAATTAAAAGTGTTATATGTAAGTGTAACAAAGTAGGCCTGTTTTCCATTTCAATTCCTTCTGGTTCAATTAAAAGTTTCTCAAAGCCTGAGAAAATGTCCTTCCCGGACCTATTTCAATTCCTTCTGGTTCAATTAAAAGTATTCATTTGTCTTGTTCCACATTTCGACCTCTCTTATTTCAATTCCTTCTGGTTCAATTAAAAGTCAAAAGGTCAAACAGCCTTAGCGATGTATAATAAATTTCAATTCCTTCTGGTTCAATTAAAAGACTCACGCCATATTAAATAATTCATAATAAACGGCATTTCAATTCCTTCTGGTTCAATTAAAAGACAGAGAGCGGAGAACTATACAGTACCGAACGCCTTATTTCAATTCCTTCTGGTTCAATTAAAAGCTTGCAAAGACAAGAACATCATTAATTAGAATTCATTTCAATTCCTTCTGGTTCAATTAAAAGGCTTATCAGATTTTTAACTCAATAGATTTTTCTTTATTTCAATTCCTTCTGGTTCAATTAAAAGGGTTGGTATCCCGGATTATATTTTGTTTTTTAGAAAATTTCAATTCCTTCTGGTTCAATTAAAAGTTTTTGTTACCCTGAGCAGGGTTGTTTTCCTGCCCTATTTCAATTCCTTCTGGTTCAATTAAAAGTGTTGTTTGTATTTTGGTATAAAATAGCTATATTTATTTCAATTCCTTCTGGTTCAATTAAAAGGAGCACGGGCACGCTGAACATCGACTGTATTTTTATTTCAATTCCTTCTGGTTCAATTAAAAGAACTTGTGTTCTCATTTTATTCGTTTTACAATTGTATTTCAATTCCTTCTGGTTCAATTAAAAGTCTACTGCAACTGGGTAGTTTAATGCAAATTCCCCAATTTCAATTCCTTCTGGTTCAATTAAAAGAGTAAAAAAATCCCTTCGCTGGATGATTCCATTTGTATTTCAATTCCTTCTGGTTCAATTAAAAGCGGATGTTATTAACATCAGTATTAACGGCACAAAGGTATTTCAATTCCTTCTGGTTCAATTAAAAGTAAAATAACTTGCGCAATACACAACAAAGTAGTATCTTATTTCAATTCCTTCTGGTTCAATTAAAAGGTATTGGGATTTGTAGCAAAACACCATGCTCGAGATTTCAATTCCTTCTGGTTCAATTAAAAGAAGCTATGTGGTGGATAGCAAATGGACATGTAGGAAATTTCAATTCCTTCTGGTTCAATTAAAAGTTTTTTGCGTTTTTGTCGAAAACATGTTTTATAACATAATTTCAATTCCTTCTGGTTCAATTAAAAGTCTTTTTCATGAGTGCTTGGCTCATTGCGTGAACAGATTTCAATTCCTTCTGGTTCAATTAAAAGGCAGTATAAAAGGCAATCAGCACTAACATTGCGCATTTCAATTCCTTCTGGTTCAATTAAAAGCCTTGCTGTCTTTTACTCCCTTAATCACCTGCTCAAGGGCATTTCAATTCCTTCTGGTTCAATTAAAAGTTTGGCATCAGTTGAAATTAAAACATTTTTATCCATTTCAATTCCTTCTGGTTCAATTAAAAGCCGTTTGTTGTTCTCATAAATGTAATTTTTATTTGGATTTCAATTCCTTCTGGTTCAATTAAAAGTCAATGTACACCGGCGGATATAGGAATACCCCGCATTTCAATTCCTTCTGGTTCAATTAAAAGTTAAATATAGCATTAAAAAAAGTATTTTAACGCTATTTCAATTCCTTCTGGTTCAATTAAAAGATAACCGAAAAGACTTTCTTTAATTGGATTAATGCATTTCAATTCCTTCTGGTTCAATTAAAAGCCAGGGAACTTGCAAAACAATAATAACGAAAAAAAAATTTCAATTCCTTCTGGTTCAATTAAAAGCCGTTCTTCGACATCTTGAAAAAGCCTGCAAATCAGAGTGCTAATTATTCTGTTTTCTTCTTTTTTGCAGGTGAAAAGTTGTCGATGTGCAAAAATATAAAAATCCCTGTACATCGACAACTTGATTTTGTTCTGATTATCAGTATGTCAAAGATCGTATGGTACACAAATACCTGGAAAAATTTGATTTGGTTCTTTCACCGACAAGGGTTCATAAAAAATTATCGATGTTACTGCGCTCTTTACCAACAATTTGTTTGTCCAGCCATTTTTCGGTGCGACCGGAAAAAATTATCAGACTGTCTTCATCTTTTTCCATAAACTTTTCAGCATTTATCACTAATTCTTTCAGTTTTACTTCACTTATTTCTCCTTCAAATACGGAATTTTGAATCCAATTCAAGTATTTCCTGCACAGCCGTAACATTTTTCCTACGCGCTTTTCGCCACAATCGTATACCAATATCACGTACATCTTACCACCACATTTTAAATGGTTTATACTCTTCCATATTAAGCAGGTGCTTGCTTAATTTGTAGCATTCCAACTTCATCAGATGCCTGTAACTTACTTTACGTTTCAGCGACCGGTGCTGGATAGTTTCGTTCAACCGCTCTTCAAACGATTGTACAAATATCTTTTTTCCTTGCTGATTGAGCAAACATTTGTTGAGTTTTTTATCAAAATGTTTTTCCTGTATTTCTTTTTTGTTCAATACTTTGAATATCACCCTGTCTACCAATATAGGTTTGAATATCTCGGAAATATCAAGTGCCAGCGAATATCTTCTTTCTCCGGGTGTATGCAGATAGCTGATGGTAGGATTTAGCTGGGTCTGATGAATTGCTCTCAGACATTGACTGTAACACATCATGTTACCAAAGGAAATCAGTGCGTTAACTTCGTTCCGGGGAGGTTGTTTTGTACGATTGCCCATTTCGAAGTCGTTAATAATCAAGCCGAAACCTTCGTAGTATTTTTGCCGGATATTGCCTTCGATTCCCATCAGTTCATCAACCTGACGTGCATTCCCGATAGATGAGGTGTAATTTTCAATTTGCATGATCAATTCTGCCAGCTCCTTGCCCCGCTTGTCGTAATACCTTAGATTCTTGATCATATTGTATGCTGCGCCTTCGATGAGCTTTTTGGCGATGATGATCCGCTTCTTTTTATCCTGATGAAAAGCCGTTTGGGCTAATAACATCCGACCTGATAGCAATCCATCTCTGGGCATAAAAGAACCGGTATAATTTTCATAATAATCGAAGAAGTGTACGGCAATTCCGTTTTGTCCCAGAAAATTGTAAAGTGCGCTATTTGCCGTGAGCGACCCGAATGCATAGAATTCGGCGATGTCTTCGACAGGTAAGTACCGAGGTTGACCGTTGCGTTCACACCCATTTCCATCGTCTTCAATAGGGGTGAATTTCAAGGTATTGTCCTTGCGTTGCAGGGTGCCGGGATTGAATAGGTAGTATGTTTTTTTCATCTGTGTTTGTATTTAAGCCTGTGTCAGGCTTGAAATAAATTCTCATTCTTCGTTTACAAAACAAAATTCGTAATAGCTACAATTATTGCATATTTTGCTGTTAATGGTAGGCGGACAGTCATCAGCTTCGACTAATGTCTCAATTTCCTTTTCTATCCGAATGATGTGTTGTCTGTCGGATTCGGTCAATTCCACTTTTACAGTATGTCGCATGGTTGGATATTCCAGTAAGCCGGTTACTCCATTAATGCCGTTGCGCTCAAGTACGAAAATATAGAATTTTACCTGCCACTCGTGGGCGATTTCTGCTTTATCCGATCTTTTTATTTCGTGTACAACTTTATTCTTTGCATCATAATAGTCAATTTTTACACCTTCTATTTCCAATTCTTCATACTTTTCCGACCGCTGTGGATAAGAGTCTTCATGGATTAATTTTCCATCATAAACAATATCTGATGTGTGTTCGAAACGTATTTCATTGGCATGCAACCATAATTCACGTTTGCATACATGATATAGATTAATGTAGGTAGCAGTGATTCGCATGGTTATGTTATAAAAATTGCGTTTCTTCGACTCTGGTTAATTTTTTAGCATCAAGTCCTTGTTCAATAGAATAAATGTCAACCCACCTTTGAATATACATATATCCATATTCCGACTTTTCTTTATCATAAAAATGAATCAATTCTTTTTCAATATTGGAACTTGCAAATATTGAGAAAACATACTTGCTCATGATACCTTGAAGCACTTTCTTTCTTATTTGTTGGGGTGTAAAATCTATTTTGTTGCGAATAGATTGAAGATATATTTCAAATACTTCTTCTCCATTGATTTCATTTCTCTCATTAGGCAAAACACCATTATCCTCTAAAAAAGACAGTTCAGAAGGGTTGAAAATCTGCTCTTTATGTCCATCTGTTGTACTATCAACCATAATTGGGATATTCACTGGAATGAAACAAGATAGATTCTTTTGTCCTATCAGTTGAAATTCTTTATGTACTTTTTCAAATTTCAATTTCTGAATAGCGGATTCATAATCACTGAAATTTTCCACCATCTCTCTATTATTCCAATCGTTTTTTGAATCAAATATTTTGTTGTACAACGCGTCAAAATCTTTTTGTGCGAGTATTCGTTTATACTCATCCGCTTTAATTTGTTCTTTTGTAATCTTATACCGATAATCTTTGCCATAGACTACAGATTCCTTGTTAAAATTAAAAAGATAGAGTGTACAATGTTCTTTATTAACGTTTCTATTAATACGTCCGGCCAATTGTTCATCCGAGTCGATTATGGAGCGATCTTTAAATCCTAAATCCATGTCTATATCTACACCGGCTTCAACCACTTGGGTTGTAATTAAAATGATTTTTCTTTTTCTATTGGATGGATTTTTCAAATAATTGATGATCTCTTTTCTTCTATGCTCAAGTATAGTTCCCGAAAGGACAAATACTTCATCAAAGAAATCTTGTTCCAGAATTATATCGTAGAAATCTGTAGCTGATTGCTTATAGATAAATTCGACAATTGTGTAAACACTATCTTGTGGTTTAGCTGAGCCATAATCATATTTCAGATATTCCCGTGATGTGGAAATAACCTTTTCGGCTAATTCTTGTAACGACAAATCTGTCTGTTCAAACAACTCGAAATTGAAGTTTACCCTACCTGCAAAATTCGGATTATTGAAATATTGTTCTTTTGCGTTGGGCAATAGATAGATGAAGTCCTGTACATTTTGCTTTATTACACTCAGTTTATCTAACTTAGGCAATGTTGCCGACATCAGAATAAATTTGATATTGAATTTCTCGGCATATTGCCGAATAAAATAAATCACTTTATCCCAATGCGATGGATTATAGGATTGTAATTCATCAATCACTACAATGGAATTGGCCAAGCGATGCAATAAATAATTGGTTTCCTTTTCATTTGTTTTTAAAATATCAAAGAATCGGATATGCGATAGCAGACAAAACGGATAATTCACAAAGAGGTGGTTAATGTAATTCAATTTTTCGTCTCTATAAGTATCATCTTCAGGTTGGCTTGTTTTTAAACCTGCCTTTGAGTGTAATTCAATAATCTCTTCCTCTCCGAGCCCCAACATATCTCGTATAACGGTGTATGTTTGCGTAATCAGGGTTGTAAAGGGGAATACATAAAACACTTTATTATATTGCCCTTTGTGTATTTTAAGTAATTCCGCTGCTGCTAAAATAGAAAGGTTTGTTTTTCCTCCACCTGTCGGAGCTTCGATGTAGAATAGATTACTTTGGCTATGCTGTCTTATGTTGTTAATTACCTCTATGCTCATTTCCTTTCGGAGCACATTGAGATTGCCACCACTTTTTTCTTTAGGGTTTAACAATTCATAACCTTCCAGAGCGTCGTAAGTTCCTTTGTTGTAATTTTTCCACTTTTGCACTTTATCTAACCACTCCCTTTGACTGACATTGTAGTGCAGTTCCTCAATTCTTTTCGGTGTGAGTATTCCAAAATCGTCTATTGACAACGAATTCATATACTCGTTGGTAGCCAAATAATCGGAAGCTGTGAGGAGAGAAAAGTTAAGACGACAAAGACAATACAGTTCAAATGATTTTATGTAATCCCTAAAAGGACTTTCGTTTAGCAACCTGTCATTTCCAACTAAGTTTAAAATGTTTGGGTGAACGTCAAATTGATAGTGTTTTAAATAAACTGATAAGAATTTATTGACCTCAATCCAATTGTTTCTTGCCTTTAACTCCGTAAACGTGAGAGTAAAACTACAATCGTTGTCAAAAGTTCGTCCGTGGTGTTTAAATATAGAATAAGCAAGGTATAAACATGATGTAATCAACAACGATTGATATTGTTTTTTTTCAAGAACAATTTCATTAATATGTTTTGTCAAATAAATAAAAGCACTTAGTGAAGAGTGATTAGAACTGATTGGACTTTCGTTTTGAGAACTTTCAAAGAACTTACGATTTCTCATTTTATCGAACTGAAATCGTTCATTAATTTTTCCAAAGTCGTGGAATACAATGGTATTAACAAAAAGTTTTTTAATATAATTACCTGTCTCTAAATCTATTTGGGTCGAAATGCCATTGATGAGTCGGTCAACAACTGAATCCAATTTGTGAGCAGCTATAAGTTTTTCAAAATATAGATTTACTAAATTGACATGCTCCTCTATCGTTTCCACAGGGCTTTCTTCTCTCTTGGGCAGATGAGCATAGTAATGACCTGCATTAAGTAAATAACTACTCAATGCAGGTAAATCACGAACAATTTCAGAAACAGTTTTAAAGCAGTTGCACATAAGCATTTAATTCGGTTACAAAAAAAAGACTCTCTAATGTTTGTGCATTTTTGATTTGATAATTTGAAAAAGCAAACTCACCTAAATCGTATTGCATCAATGATAAGTCAAAATCTTTTGGTAAGCGTTCAAAATAAATAAATGGACTTTTTGTATTATCAAAATTGAGCAAATCGGGAAAAGGAGCTTCAACATTATTCTTTAGAACATGATCTTTCTGGAAGATAGTATTTATCTTAATACTCCCGTTTGGTTGCTTTTCATCCGTAAAATGATATTCTTTATACGAATCGGCACTCCACCAGGCTGTAAACTCATTTTTACCCAAATAAGGTATGAATTCAGCACAACCGTTTTTGATATTCTCATCCAATTGTTTTTGATAGCCTTCGTTCTCATCCAATAAAAGATAAATCCTGTATTCCGGCTTCACCAATGTCAATTCTTCGGTCAGAAAGTTCATCCCTTTATTTGCATATCCTACAGTATTGGAGTACTTAATATTGGTTTTGCTGTAATTTCCCTTATCGTGATTTAGGGGTTCTACACCTATCCTCACGTCCTTCAATACGTCATAATACTGGGGCATTTTTCCTTTTTCTTTATAACCTTCCAACCCGACAATTGCACCCAGAATACCCAACACCGCAGGACGGTGAATGATATTATAGGACAAATTAATAGTGGCATTGGTGTCGGGTTTCCGAAAAAAAGCAAAGTCTCCTTTTAAGTCAAATGATATTAATTTCATGGGACTCCGTATTTACAATTCAGTAAAAACAGCACCTGCGGGTTCGCCAGTTACTTTTGTATTTGATTTATTGTAGGAAATCTCAATTGTTTCAATTTCCGACTTGATATGACCTTCTGCCAATAGAGCACTTACTCTCGACAAGTCAATTTCTTTGTCGTCGTTAATATCAATCAGGCTTACAAATGAAGGCAATACCATTTTTGACTCAGGTTTAAGTTGTACCCATAGTAATAACTCGTTTTCAGTTCCCGCTTTAGCAGCGGAGTCATAGTAAGTGGCTCCTTTTCGTAAACCTTCTTTTAGCTTAGCAATATCTTCGGTTGTTAATCCTTCGACACCGGTTCTTGTAACGTCTCCTTCAATATTTTTCGGATTTACCGAAAAATGATGTACATAATGCCCTTCCTGTAAGCGGGACTGGGTTCCCAAAGTTGTCATTGTGCTATCGGCACTTGCTTCGTTTGAATTCTTGAAAGGAGACATAATTTGCTCGGTAAAAATCACATTTTCGGTAAACTTATTTAATCCATGGGTGATTTGGCAAGTTCCATGTATTGAGATATTAGTTTTTCCCGCATAAGTTCCTCCAAATAGTTTGACATCGAGACATTTCAAAATATTTCCAAGAACTTCCAAGCGTAACTTCGTTTTATCTCTTTCTTTGAAGTCTCCAAAGTGGAAAACATAGGTTTCGTCCAATGTTCTGGGAGACATTTCTTCACTTAGTGATTTGAAATAAAATATCTTTTCATTTAAGGCTGCTTTCCAATAATTTCGAATGGAATATTTCAGAGCTTTGTCAGTAGCATACACTATACCATTAGGTAATTTGCGTGGTTGACCCGAAAAATCAGCATTGTAATTTGAATTAATAGATTTGATAATGGCTGCGCCATATACACGGTTGTTGAATGTTGACATGATTATTTTATTTTGAAGGGTTGGTACTGAATAATTGATTTTTAGAGAATACACCTGAAAGAATTTGGGGTAGCAAATGCTTCAGATTGGCCGATGTTTCATAGCTCAATACAAAGGCGGCAACTTTCTCAAAATTTTTCGAGAAGTTTTCGTGTTTATACCGTCCGAAATCATTGGCTATTGCCCGTTTAAACTCTGAGCATTTTGATTGCTGTAAATAAGGTTCTAACAGATTATAGCTGTTGTCAGCTGATTTACTTTTACTCAAAATATACTCGATAACCTGCCCGGCAGCAAAGGCAAATTTTTCATCCGTAATATCAGCTAATGGTTCATCTGCTACGATGGCTGCAACAAAGTCCTGATAGTCTTTTAATTTGTTTACCATATTGATTTTATTGTTAGTGTTAAAATATTCGTATAAGCTGTACCAGATATTGAGTTTTTCTCGGATACCATAATCATTGTTGTTTTTTATATCGTCTTTTATCCCATTAAATACCATTTCGTTAAATATGTGACTGTCAATGGTATTCCGCTGAGATTTGTACACGTAATCGTATATCGCTTTGCGGTATCTGCTGAAAGAGTTAAAGGTCAAGTCTAATTTAGCGTAATCATCTTTATTTAAATCTCCAAAATAATCAACCCGTAAGTACTTATTCTGGATAAATGGTTTTAATATGTTCTGCTCAAAATCAAATATATTGAGAATAACCGGATAATGTTTGTTCTCTTTTCCTCCTTTTTCCTTAATATCAAACAGGTTCAAAACAGCAAGAGGCTTTTCTTTTGATACCGAATATTCAAAAGTCGATACAAAGTCAAAATCTTTAAAAACAATGCCATCCTTTGTATTTTGCCAGAAAAGAAGATAATAATTGCCAATATCGTCTATATTATCTTCAACTAACTTCTGAATAATCTCTTTATACCCAAATCTGAATTCACTTTCCTTGAATATCCCTATCACTTTCTGTTGCAACTCTTCTTTGTAAATAAAAACAGGTAAAGGATTGGGCAACGTCTTGTTTGGAAAAATATTTTGCAAATCATAGAGCGTTTTAGCATCTATATTTGAAATTCGTCCACTTATATCAAATGTCGCTGTTTGATGCATTAAGAATGGCATGTTCCCATTTAATCCATTCATAAAATTACTAGCACCATAAACTATCCCATTTATATCTGGTAGAGTATTGTATTTATCTACCACAAACAATTTATCTCCCAAATATTTTTTATGAAGCTGTTGGTATAATTCCAGTGGCACATCAAGATAAAACAGGACATAGTCGCTTTCGTCCAGTGGTTTTACTTTCAGAAGCGCTTGTTCTATTGATGTAGTTTGAACTTTATATTCTTCTTTTTGAGTTTTGTCCGTACAACTTTTTAGTTTTTCTTTAATTAGAATAAGTTCTTCTTCAAGTTGGATACGTTTACCGTTGTAATTTTCTTCGATTTTTTGTAAAATTGTAGTGAAAGTATTGTGCGTAAAGAAGTGTTTAAAGAGTATATATTGTTCAGTATCTTCTTTATTCTCGAATAGATCAAAGGCTTTGGTAAAATATACTCCAAAACGCTCATAAATCTGTTTCTTTTTACTAATATTCTCTTTGAACTTTGTACCACCTTCCAAATGTTCCCGCTTAAACGCAACGGCAAAAGGCGAACAGGTATGGATTGCTTTTGTTGGCAGATCAAAGCACTTATTGGTGTCAATGCACCATGCATTCTGATGCAACAGTTTGCACTTACTTAAAAAATCTGAAACCTCTCCCTTTTGTTTTTTTGAATATTGTTCATACTCAAAATTGGAAGTGTCAATTTTTGCCTCTCCTGATTCGCTTACAAAGAGTCGCACTCTTATATGCAAACCTTCCTTTGGATTAGAACCCAGATTTTTGAATTCTTCATCGAGATTTTCCGTAAAATTTATTAGTTCTCTTATCATTTTCTTTCCTGTTAATCCAGTTAATTCTGTCTCTTTTCTCTCAAATTTCTCAAAAATCCTGTCTCATCCCTCCCCCACGCACCCAAACCCCATGCTTCCTTTCTCACCCAATCCGCTGTTCCACATCACTTTCAGCAACTCCTCATCAGCTTTCAGCTTAAACCGAAATGTATAGCCCCGGATTTTTGTCTGGTAGGGCGTGCCGGTTTTGATGCTCACTAATTTCGAGATGGGTTTCGAAAGTAGTTTCAGCTCGAACGTACCGAAGCCTGTATAGTCGTGTCCGTGGTATGCGGCGTATTTGTTTTTCAGGTTGCGGAGCATGGCTTCACGGGCGTAAGGACTGTCGGGCGATTCGTAAAAGATCTGGTTTGTTTCGGGTATGTGCCGGGCAATGCAAACGGGCGAAAGGGTGGTGAAGACCGTGTCGGTGGTAAAAACGGGTTCGGCCATCAGTTCGATACCGGTAACGCGGAATTGCACCTTCGATTGGCGGTCGCCAAGGGTGAAAACCTGCTCGGAGAAGAGCCCGCGGATGAATTCTTCGGTCGATCGCCCAGGCAGGAAAGCAATTTGCCACTCCACAGTGGGCGATTCGATCATCAGCCGGTCACCGGCGATGTTGTACTTCGGAACATGGAGATGTGAGAACGTGAACAGGCGAAACTGCTTGTTATCGGCAACAAATCCGTTCTGGTGCAACCAGGTGGAATATTGGGCGTCCGAACGATGAATGGCAGCATAAACAAAGGACGATAGTTCGTACTGGTAATTTATCGGGAGGTAGTTTCCAAAGGGTTCTTTCTCTACAGTCAAAGTCAGTTTAAATCTCATGTTTCTGGTAGTAAGATGGTTATTGAAAGCACAATGTTAGTGATTTTATTTAAAATAAGCAACTTAAACAGGCATGCGTATTAAAAAGTTTTCAACAGTAAGTGTTTCTTAAAATGCTTTTAAGTTAAATGCATCTAAATATGAAATTATATTACGATTATCAATATTTTTGATCCAGACATTTTCTTCATGACTTAATATAGCAATTCCAAGTGTGGTAATTTCAGTCTCGGTAAATTTCAATGCTGGATCCTCTGAACTTGTGCGTGCGGAGTTTTTTTCTAAAAAGACCTTTTTCTGCCTTTAAATGGATTTATCATTTCGTTGAACTACACTTATCTCGAGTCGTATTAAGGTATGAAAACTCTTATTTCTTTCATCCCGAAAAACAACATCGAAAATTTTTGTTTTTTGATGAAAATCATCAAAAAAGTTTTTTGTATTATCTTAGTCTTCCTTTTGTGCCTTTTGTGGTTAAAAAAAGCCCCGAAAACCAAATGGTCTTCAGGGCTATATTCAATGATTCAAACGGAATTTGCTTTTTACTCCACTATCTTCTTAAACAGATTCTTCATATTCACCTGTTCCCCGATAATTCCATGAAGTGCTGAAATAGTTACACGTTCCTGTGTCATGCTGTCGCGGTGACGGATGGTAACGGTGTTGTCTTCAATCGTTTGGTGATCAACCGTGATACAGAAAGGAGTTCCCACGGCATCCTGGCGGCGGTAACGTTTCCCGATAGAATCTTTTTCGTCGTAGAAACATTTGAAATCGAATTTCAGTTCGTTCATGATCTCGCGGGCTTTTTCGGGCAGACCGTCTTTCTTTACCAACGGTAGAATGGCTGCTTTTACCGGAGCCAGTACCGGAGGCAGTTTCAATACCACACGATTGTCACCTCCTTCGAGGGCTTCTTCTGTGTAAGATGATGCCATAATCGACAGGAAAGTCCGGTCAAGACCAATGGATGTTTCTATAACATAAGGTGTATAAGACTGATTTAGTTCCGGATCGAAGTATTTAATATTTTTACCGGAATATTTCTCGTGACTGCCGAGGTCAAAATCAGTCCGGGAGTGAATTCCTTCCACTTCTTTGAAGCCAAACGGCATTTCGAACTCGATATCGGTAGCAGCGTTGGCATAATGAGCCAATTTGTCGTGGTCGTGGAAACGATATTTATGGTCGCCGAGTCCGAGGGCTTTGTGCCAGCGCAGACGCCATTGTTTCCAGTGTTCGAACCATTGCATTTCTTCGCCGGGACGTACAAAAAACTGCATTTCCATTTGTTCGAACTCTCGCATGCGGAAGATGAACTGACGGGCTACAATTTCGTTGCGGAAAGCTTTGCCAATCTGGGCAATGCCAAACGGAATTTTCATGCGACCGGTTTTCTGTACGTTCAGATAGTTTACGAAAATGCCCTGAGCCGTTTCCGGACGCAGGTAGATTTTCATGGCGCCATCGGCTGTCGAACCCATTTCAGTAGAGAACATGAGATTGAACTGACGTACATCGGTCCAGTTTTTAGTGCCGCTGATGGGGCAAACTACCTCGTAGTCTTCGATGATGGCTTTGAGTTCAGCTAAATCTGAGTCGTTCAGCGCTTTTACGAAACGGGTATGGATTTCATCGCGTTTAGCCTGATTTTCGAGTACTCTTTCATTGGTGGAACGGAAAACAGCTTCGTCGAACTTGTCTCCGAATCGTTTGGCGGCTTTATCTACTTCTTTCTGAATTTTATCGTCGTATTTTGCCAGCAGTTCTTCAATCAGTACGTCGGCACGGTATCTTTTTTTACTGTCTTTGTTGTCGATGAGAGGGTCGTTAAACGCATCCACGTGACCCGAAGCCTTCCAGGTAGTAGGGTGCATGAAAATGGCGGCATCGATACCCACCACATTTTCGTTGAGCAGCACCATGCTGTCCCACCAATACTTCTTGATGTTGTTTTTCAGTTCAACACCATTCTGTCCGTAGTCGTATACTGCACCTAAACCATCGTAAATTTCACTCGATGGAAATACAAATCCATACTCTTTGCAATGTGCAATTAATTTTTTGAAAACATCCTCTTGAGAAGCCATAATATATCTAGAATTTACTATTTACAATGTGCAATTTTAAAATTAAGAAAGGCATGCAAAGATAGTATAAAACACTTGATTGCACAAACTTGTATACCTCCCGATTTGATTAGCAGATTATATTTGATGATGTGTATACAAACCAAAGGGGATGTACCAAAATTTATTCTGATACATCCCCCTTTTGTTAAACTTTGCAGGAAAGTTAAAAAGCAAACTTATAGTTTAAACTTCTTGTGAATCTTCATTTTAAAGTCCAATCTGATTACTTCTTAACTACCACAAATGATTTGGAGTTTCCGTCTTTTTCTATACGGAAATAATAAATGCCCGACGATAGATTCAAAAGAACACTTTCCTTTTCTGATGTCAGTTGACGGGTATATATCCGGTTTCCGTTTGTGCCGAATATTTGCAACCAACTGTCTTTTGCTCCTTCCACAACAATTTCTTTATCGAAAGGATTCGGATATAGATTGATGCCGGAAAGATTCAGATCTTTCAAACCTGTAACCTGTGTTTTTATCGTCATGCTACTTTCGTCGGCTTCAAAATTGTTGTTCGCGTAACTTTGTCCTGCCTCAGCGTTCAGCACAATTCCTCCATTTTCTGTTGCATAGCCCGGCAAGTCTACCACGATCATGTAACGTCCCTCCGGAAGATTGCTTAACTGATAGTGTCCTTGGGCATCGGTTTTAAGTCTCGCGATCAATTCCCAATTTGTCGAATTTACCACACGGTAAGGTACAGGGGCAGTTTGCCGGCGAGCACCTTGCGGCTGTGATCTTTCACGATAAATGCAGATGTCTATGTCCTGTATCGTTATTTGCCCGCCCGACTCATTGTCGTACACGGTACCCGAAATAGTTATATCACCTGTGGATATGTCGGTAGGAATAGCTTTGGGAGTATATTTAAGTCGGGCGCCTTGTTTTGTGAGGTTGATTTCGGTAGCATCTTCCCACACACCGGCGTTTTGATACCATCCTGGTAGATGCCCGGGTACGTTGTCGATGTAGACAAGGTAAGTACCTTCTTCTAAGGAGAGACTTGAGAATGTGCTGCCGACAAAGTTATCGGCTTCCGGATCCCAATTGGCCTGATCGGCTAAAGTCAATGTATTACCTTGTTTCCGGTATATGTAGATGTCGGCATCCGAAACATTGGCGAGTGGCTGGTTGCTGCTGTCCTCCAGCGAAACGCGAATAATACCTTTCGCTACGACATCACCGGTTTTGACAAGTTCCCAGGTGAAACTTGGAGAGTTCATTTCATTAGCTAATAATAAATAGTACGTTTTGTTGGCATCGACTTGGAAACGAAATCTTCCGCGATTGAAGCCATGTCCCGCTGACCCGATATAACTTGTTGAAAGATCGCAACTTCCGAACACACTTACATAGTAGAATGGAGCATAATAGTAGCCTTCTTCATAGGTTCCACCGAAGTTTTCATCTTCTTCAGATTCTTGCCATTGTTCCAGTCTTGCCTCGTAAATTCCGGGTTCGAGGTTGGAAATCTTGTACCATGTGCCATTGTAGAAGGACACGGGGTATTGATATCCGACGGGTGTGAACTCAACATCTATTCCACTACCGGTTGTGGTTATTTGCTGTCCGAGTTCTATTTCAATACCTTCATAGCACAAGAGTCCGTCTGCAGGTACTTCCTTGATATACCAGCGAGCGTTATTGCCGTCCGATACTTTCACATACAATGTGGCGTCGTTCTCGGAGTTTATCACTTTTTTGTTCCCGCCTAATCCAGCCAACGGCTCTCCCCCACAAGCGGCATAAACCTCCATTCGCGCATACTGCAAGTCCACGATTCCCATCTCGTAAAATTTACCGCCTTCTATATCCACTTTGTACCAACGGCGTCCGATTCCATTGTTTAAATCTATGGTTGTCGTGTCGCCCGGGTTGACGGTCGTAGCATATTCGCACAAGCGGTTATCGGCTGTTGCCGTGTTGAACGACCAACTCCATGCGTCGTTGGAAGTTACTCCGTTTTCTGTTGATATATGCACCAAATAAACACCTGCTTGTGCGGGTTTAAACAGAATTTTCTCGCTTTTCCCCTCGTCCAACGGTTTCGAATCTGTGCAAGCGGCATATATTCTGCTGGTAGTGGTGGCATTTTGATTGATGTTTGAGAAGTCGAACTCGTAAATACCGCCTCCTTCAAGGTTGACCGAGAACCACCTGCCGTCTGAGTCTAGACCTGTCCCTGATGCGGTTGTGCCGATCGTTGCGGGCACGGGATACAAACACGAGCGATTGTCGATTATGCCTTCTACTGTACAATTGAACACAGGTTTCGCGTTGGTATTGTAGAACTTCAGATAATACATTCCACCGGTTTTAGCCAGGAAGGTAAAGGTTTGGCCATATCCATATTTTAATGCTGAATCATTATTATCATTAAAAATATCCACGTTTTGATAATTTACCCTGAAATTGATGGTGTATAAAGCGCCTTCTGCCATATTTACCTTGTACCATCGCACGTTGCTTTCTGTGTGATCGACCGAGAACTCAGTCCCCGGAGTTATTTCTGTGGCAAACGCACGTAACCTGTTGTCGCCTTCAGTCTCTTTGATGCTCCAGGTGAAATTGGTGTTTATCTCTTCATTCAGACTTAAGATATAATATTCCGAAGTTTCAGCCGGAGCTATCAAAAATTTATTCCCGGGTGCGATAGGATCAAGGTAGCTGGGTGGCTCATTGCAAATATTTCCTTTATAATAATACAAGTTGTTGCCTGCCTGTGAAACGTCTACTTCATATATCTTGTCGCTTTCGAGTGTTATTTTGTACCATTGTTTAACATAACCGGTCGTGTGGTCGGTTTGTATTCCGGTATTCAGTGAAACAGCTGTTGCGTAGGAACAAAGCCGGTTGTCGGCACTATTCAGTTCATTTATTCGCCATACGAGTGGGCTATTCTGAGAGCTGCTCGGTTTGATTTTCAGGTATAAAACAGAATCTTTTGCCGGAGTGAGTAAGTGCCTGGACTTAGTGATGCTTTCCGAATATTGCTGATCTGGCCCGCACTGGCCGTAGAACTCCATGTAGTCGTTCGAATACCAGCTGTATTTATAAGCGTTGCTGAAGTCTATTTCGTATACCTTGCCACCTTGCATGGTCAATCTGTACCAATATGTGTTGTTGGCGTGGCTGTTGCGTGTAATGGTAATATCCTGCCCCGTTGGAGCTGTTTCGGCCATTGAGCAAACGCGGTTGTCGTTAACTTCATTCACTTGCCAGGCAAACGTAGCAGTTGAGGCATCGCCTGACCAGCAAATATAATATACGCCGTCGGTTTGAGGCTCCAAATAGAGAAGCAGCGGACTGGAAGATCCGGAATAAACCGGCCTTGTTTGTCCGCAAGCGGTAAACACCTTTACTACATCCGACCAGGAAGAAGCCCTTTGCCTGCCGTCTATTTCGTATGCTTTACCGGCTTTCACGTTTATTTTATACCATAAATTATTTCCAAAACTATGCGCGGTAGTTACCATGTTGCCAGGCTCGATAGACAAAGCCGATGCGCAATCAAAGTTATTCTGATTGGCAATTTTCCTTATTGCGAAACTGCTTAGCACTTCATCATATTGCCGGTATGTGGAAGAAGCGTGTAAATAATAAGTTCCTGTTTTTGAAGCAACAAAGCTGAAAGATTCGTTGCTCTGTTCTATGGGATTTTCGTCGCCGCATTCGGCAAAAACTCCTATTTTGCTACTGCTTCCGTTTTTATTCACAAAATCTACCAAATAAGTATTCCCTGCTTCCAAATCGATTTTCCACCAATGGCTGAGATAATCCTTGTGATGGTATGACATAGTTTGATTTTCGGCGGCAACTATGGCATTGTTGCAAACTCTGGCATCGGTAATTTCGGCTACAACCATCGACCAAAGTTCGGGGTTGACATAAGAATAATCGTAGGTGTTTCTATAGATATAAAACTCGCCTGTACTCGGCGCTGTAAACCAACGGGATGCTCCTGCAGGAGAAACAGATTCATTTACACCACCAGGCATGGAATTACCTTCCGGATCAGAGACTGAAACCGGACTATGATAAAACTGATTTATATCGGCTATGATTTCGTATGCCTTTCCCTCTTCGAGATCTACTTTGAAACAAAGACTCTGCCCGAATATATGCGAATACTCAACAGCTTGTCCTAAAGTTAACGAAAGAGCAGTTTCTTTAGTGGTATTGGTCTGGACAGGAATTTCTTTTAGCGTTAGTGTCCCGCCTGCACCGGCTCCGGTTAATTTGAAGAACATATCGGCAGAACTTTCCGCGCGATATACCTGCCTATTGTTTGCCAATGCAGTTCCTCCACAAGATTGAAATACCTGAAGACTTAAATCTCCCTCAGCCACATAGTATTTATTAGCCTGATGAGCGGCCTTGTACCAACGTTCGCGTTGTCCTGTAGGCACGTCCGTTGTAGAACCTATCTGAACAGTTTCGGCATTGGAGCACACGCGGTTGTCGGTTACTTCTATGACACTCCACTCCAGCCGGTTGCCCACAGCACTGTTATACCAGCGTTCAATGTAATAGAATCCCGTTTCTGCGGCTTGGAACTGTATGGCTCTAAAACCAGGGTAAGAGTCGTTGTAGCTATGACTATACAATGAGCCAGGTTCGCTACCTTTATAGATTTCAAGGGCGTATGGCGGGTGTGGTATTTCGTACCACTTCCCTGCGGTTACACTGAGCTTGTACCAAAGATGTTCTACTGTTCCCGGTGTAAGTTGGGAAATAATTTGCTCCCCCGTGGTAATTTCCTGAGCATTTTCCCTCGTGGTGTTAGTCTGGGCAATGCCTTGCCATGTGGTGGCTATAAGCATTGAACAGAATAAACATAAAAATAAAATTTTACGATTCATAATGATACTTTTTTAGATTAAGAGTATTTAAAAAATTAATTGACAGATTTACTTGTTGAATCTATTGACTCTAACCGTATTTGTTCGCCAACGAGTAATCAAGGAAAGGCGGACCATTGTTCTCTCTCAGGTTTTTCTATACTTTACAAAAGTAAAGTTTATCCCTGTAGCAGGGTTCTCAAAAAGTAAAATAAAACTCTCAAAAGGTAAAAAAGTAAAGTGATTTTGTAAATCCCAGTCGTGTTAATAAGTTACGAAATATGGAAAATTTCCGGTGGAAAGGTGAAAAATAACATGTTTTTGGGTTAATCATAGCCAATTCTTGTGACAATTAGCTTAATTAGAGCCCGAGCAAAAATTGTCTTGTATTCCTTTTTATAATTTTTTCAACTCCTGATTCAATTTGATATTTGTTTGTTTATAATTAGTTGTTTTTTGTTAACTTTGTGTCCTAAATTTTCATACGTTTAAATTCTATTTTTAGTTGTTGTATGGAATTTTCGATGAACAAACGATCAGCGGAAACTAAATGAAATATAATATAATTGCGTCAAGAATAAGCAGGGTGTTTTTATGAACAAAGATGAATTTATGAATAACGAGCCGGAGGATGTTCAGGGCGACTCATTGCAGCAGGATGATCAGTCGGCCGATGCAAGCCATTCTTCTTATAAAGTGCCTAAAATAGCTGACAAGCAAACAAAATACCACTTATCAGGCATGTATCAGAACTGGTTCCTGGATTACGCTTCCTATGTAATTCTGGAACGTGCTGTACCCGATATTTACGACGGACTGAAACCGGTTCAGCGTCGCATTCTCCATTCGATGAAACGGCTGGATGACGGTCGTTACAACAAAGTGGCTAATATCGTGGGACACACCATGCAGTTCCATCCACACGGCGATGCTTCGATCGGAGACGCGTTGGTGCAACTCGGACAAAAAGACTTGCTTATCGACTGCCAGGGTAACTGGGGGAATATCTTGACCGGTGATGGTGCTGCTGCTCCTCGTTATATCGAGGCGCGTCTTTCCAAATTCGCTCTGGATACTGTTTTCAATCCTAAAACAACAGAGTGGAAACTGTCGTATGACGGCAGAAATAAAGAGCCAATTTCCCTGCCGGTTAAATTTCCCTTGTTGCTGGCACAGGGTGTGGAAGGTATCGCGGTCGGACTGAACTCTAAAATTCTTCCGCATAACTTTAACGAGTTGCTGGATGCCTGTATTGCCCACCTGAAAGGAGAAGAGTTTGAGTTGTTTCCTGATTTTCAAACAGGAGGTTCTATCGATGTGAGCCGTTACAATGATGGAGAAAGGGGAGGAGCGGTAAAAGTACGTGCCAAAATCAGTAAAGTAGATAATAAAACGCTGGCCATCACTGAGATTCCATACGGATCAAATACGACTAAACTGATAGAATCCATCATCAAGGCTTCTGAAAAGGGAAAGATTAAAATACGGAAAGTAGATGATAATACTTCTGCCAACGTGGAAATTCTGGTGCATTTGCAGGCAGGAGCTTCTTCTGATAAAACGATTGATGCGCTGTATGCTTTTACCGATTGCGAAATCAGTATCTCGCCCAACTGTTGTGTTATTCATGATAAAAAACCCCGTTTCCTGAGGGTGAGCGACATGTTGCGCATCAGTTGCGATCACACCATGAATTTGCTGGAACTGGAACTCCGGATTCAAAAAGGGGAGATGGAAGAGCAATTGTTCTTTACGTCACTTGAGAAAATTTTCATCGAAAACAGAATTTATAAGGATAAAGGTTTCGAAGACAGTACCACGCAGGATGCTGTGGTGGCGCATATCGATAAAAGATTAGAGCCCTTCAAAAAAGATTTCATCCGGGAAGTTACCCGTGAAGATATCCTGAAATTGCTGGAAATTAAGATGATGCGTATCACGAAATTCGATTCGGATAAGGCGGATGAAATCCTCATCAATTTAGAAAAGAAAATCAAGGAAGTTCAGTATGAACTGGATCATTTGGTTGATTACACGATTTTCTGGTACGAGAGCTTGAAAAACAAATACGGAAAGAACTATCCGAGAAAGACAGAAATCCGGAATTTCGAAACTATCGTGGCTACCAAAGTGGTGGAAGCCAATGAAAAGTTGTATGTCAATTACGAAGAAGGTTTCATCGGAACCGGATTGAAGAAAGATGAATTTATCTGCAACTGTTCCGACATGGATGATATCATTATCTTCTTCAAAGATGGAAAATACAAGGTGGTGAAAGTAGCGGATAAACTATTTGTGGGAAAAAATATCCTGTATGTGAATGTGTTCCGTAAAAATGACCGCCGAACCGTGTACAATGTGGTGTACAAACATGGCAAGACCGGACCGTATTACATCAAACGTTTCGCTGTAAACGGCATTACACGCGACAAAGAATACGATGTAACACAAGGGGCTGCCGGGTCGAAGATCATGTATTTTACCTCAAATCCGAATGCTGAAGCGGAAGTAATTCGTGTGACTCTGAAACCGAAACCGCGTCTCACCAAGTTGGTGTTTGAGAAGGATTTCAGCGACATCGCGATCAAGGGACGGCAGTCGCAGGGAAATATCCTGACTAAGAACGAAATTTACAAAATCGCGCTAAAACATAAAGGAGGTTCCACCCTGGGCGGACGCGAAGTGTGGTTCGACCGCGATGTGTTGCGCCTGAATTATGATAAGCGTGGTGAATACCTCGGCGAATTCCACAGCGAAGACCAAATCCTCATTATCTCATCGAAAGGCGAGTATTACATGTCGAATTTCGACCTTACAAATCATTATGAGAAGGATATTCTGGTCATTGAGAAATTCCATGCCGACAAAACCTGGTCGCTCGTGCTGTTTGACGCCGATCAACAATATTATTACCTGAAACGCTTCCAGTTAGAAACAACCCAGAAACCGCAGAACATACTGGGCGAGAATCCGGAATCAAAACTGATTTTGCTTTCCGATCAGGATTATCCACGTTTTGAAGTGGTATTTGGCGGGCATGACGCCCACCGCGAAACTCTCGTGGTGGATGCCGATGAGTTTATCGGGGTGAAGAGTTTCAAAGCTAAAGGTAAACGTCTGACGACCTTCAATGTGGAAAAGGTGAATGAATTAGAGCCGCTTCGTTTCAAGGAACCGGTAGAAAACTACACTTCAAACGCACAGGAAGAAACGGAAGAAGATCTGACCGGAGGCGATGAGAATGGTGATGAGAATGAAAACGGGAATGGAGGGCCAGAGCCTGAATCCTCCACAGTTGAGGTTTCAGAAACAGAAAAACCTAAAACTTCTAAACCAAAAAAGAAAACAGAAACCTCCCCGGATCAGGATATACTTCCTCCGGTAGGAGAAGAAATATCAGATAACCGTAAAATTATTGATGAGATTACCGGGCAGATGACTTTATTTTGAAACTAAAATTTTCATAACAATGCATTTACCTCCATTGCGAATAAAGATTAGAATAGTTTCCATTTTTATTGGAATTTTATTAGGTGTTCATTCGTTTGAGATACAAGGGAAAACACTCCAACTGAAAGTCACGACCCTAAACACCGAATGGTTGAGTTGCCCGGATAACGGACCTCAAGATGATGAGTTACAGATAAACAATATCGCTTCCGTTATCAGCATGATGCAACCGGATATAATTGTATTGCAGGAAGTGGGAACAAGCAACGACTATGCAACGATCGATACTTTGTTGAGCAAACTGGGTGATGAATGGAGCGGGAGTGTTAATTCGAATTCTGATAATAATTGCGGTCAGAACCTCGGAATAATTTACCGGAAGCTTAAGATTCAGTTAGTTGGTTCCTCTGTTTTAAGTAGCGGAATGAGCAGTCAGGGTAACAGTTATTATTACAATTGGTCCAGTGGGAGGTATCCGGTTTCATACAATGTGCATGTAGTTGATGGCAATACCCGGATACCGCTTACGATTGTTAATCTTCATGCCAAGGCAATGAGTGACGAAACAAGCTACACCCGTCGTAAAGGAGCTTCCGAAGGACTAAAAGCAATTCTTGACGGCAGCACTTACAATACGAAGAATCTCATCATGATTGGTGACTTTAATGATTATCTGACAGGTTCCCAGTGTTATACCTGCGGAGATTCGCCATACAAGAATTTCATGGATGATACGGAAAATTACGGGGGACTAACCACCGGGCTGATGAATCCGTATTATAGTAATCCCGTGATCGATAATATCGTTATCTCCAATGAGTTGTTTGAAAACTATGTGCCAAATAGCGCATTTCAGGAAGTAAGCGCTACCAACACCATTGCAAATTACAGGAATACCACATCAGATCATACGCCAATAAGCGCCTTATTTAATTTTCAGGTTGAAGGTACAGACCCAGATTCCGTAAGTTGTGAGAATATGGCTTTTTCAGAAACTTTTGCATCAGACCTGGGTGGTTTTATTCCTTTTAGTGTAAATGGAATGCAAACCTGGTATTGGCGGAATATCTACGGAGCATGTATATCAGGTTATTCAGGTGGTATTAACAATGAAAATGAGGATTGGCTCGTTTCTCCGGTTTTCAATCTTTCAAAAATGCAATCAGCTGTGCTGTCGTTTGATCATGCGTTAAACTTTGCTCAGATAGAAACCGATAAGTTGGCAAACCATACTTTATGGATATCTACGGATTATGTGGAAGGTAATCCGAATGCTGCAACCTGGACACAGTTGACGATTCCGGTTATGCCTCCCGGTAACAACTGGACTTATGTTAATTCCGGTAATATCGACATTCCGCAGCAATTTATGAAAGAAAATGTTCGTTTTACCTTCAAGTATCTTTCATCCACAACAACGGCAGGTACATGGGAAATCAAAAATCTGCATTTTAATGCCACTTGTACAATAAGTGCTGTAGCTGAGATGTCGTTCAATAGTTTCGCTTATGGAATGAACCGGCAAATAAAAATAAAAGTAAATCAATTATCTCCGGTAAGTATTTACGATATAATGGGCAGGAATGTTTTTTCCGGAGTTGTTGCAAGCGACATTAATATTCCTGTTTCCCGACCAGGAGTTTATCTGGTACGTACAGGAAATGATAATCATAAAGTTGTAGTAAAATAACAACATAGCAGTAATCACCTGAAAAATTATTTACGTATGAAAAAAATCATTCTCACAATCATGTTGTTTCTTGCAGGACAAGCTTTTGCACAGGGAGTAGCGAAATCTGAACTAATTTCGAAAGAAATTCAGTCGTTAGAATTTGAGAATAACAAAATTATTCTGAGTGAATACATAAAAGAACAATGCGATTCCACTTCATGTATCCCGATTTATAATCTGGGCAAGAAACTTATAAGTGATTTTCAAAACAATCACGAGGATTTAAAAGTATTAAAAGAAGAATACGATCAAAATGTAAAAGAGATAGATAAAATTAAATATCGTGATTCCGAATACCGTAAATACAGGGAGAATTATGTCGGCTCAAGCGGGGAAGCAAGAAAAAAACAGGAAGCAATTTATCGTTCCATTTATAACCGTCTCTATAAATCGAATGAAAATTTTAAAGCATTAAGCGATAAGAACAGAAAAATACTTTCCAGATTAAACTATCTGACTTTAGTACAGATAGCAACGGAATATCACAATAAAGGGGAGATTTTGCCGACAAGGTTTATACCTTATGCCGACATGTCCCGTTATAAAGAACTATCGAAAGTAAAAGAGAATCAAAAGAAAATTGATGCATTGAATTCAATATATAAGAAAGTAATAGAAAAAGAATTTCTGGAAAAATATAACATCAATGACAGCATAAAAACAGAAAAAACACCTTCGGAAAGAGCAATTGTATTCGATTAAAAATGATGTGATTCCAGGTTTATGCTTTCGATCTCCTCAAAAGAAAACAGGATATTTCACTACATCTCCACGATGTTGCTTGTATTATCGGTTGTTTACCTGGTGTATGAAATCAGCCGGTTTGACGAATACGATAGTTTACTGGCTGCTTTTAAAGAAAATAGCCGGCAGAATTTTATCTGGTTGCTCTCCGTATTTATTTTACTCCCTGTTAATTGGTTGATTGAAGCGATAAAATGGAAAAAAGTTTGCTGTTATCTTGAGAAACAACATCTGACCACTGCTTTCAAGGCTGTTCTCGCAGGGATATCATCCGGTTTTATAACTCCCAACCGGATAGGAGATATTGTCGGGCGGATGCAATTTATGGGAGCGGAGAACAGGAAAAGCGCTGTTAGCTTAGCAGCCGTAAACAGCCTGACACAAAACCTTGCGATCTTGTTGCCGGGAATTCCGCTTGCCATCTTGTTTTTCATACAACTGCAACAGTCAACCATACAATCGAAGACTTACATTTTGTTTTTGATTGTTATTTTGTTGCTTTTCTCTATTACCTTGATTTCATTGCCGTCGGTAGCCGGGAAAATCAATCATCATAAATTCCGGTCATATTTTCGGGGTCTGGCAAATTACACATTCAAAGACATGGTTGTCATAACCGGATGGTCGTTGTTGCGTTTTTGTGTGTTCAGTTGCCAATTCTTCCTTATGCTTCGATTCTTTGGAGTCGAATTATCACTAACCCAGGCAGTCACAAGCATACCCGTAATGTACCTGTTGGTGACTTTCACGCCCTCTTTCGCCTTTTCTGAAGCGTTGATACGCGGTTCGTGGGCCGTGTTTGTTATCGGAAGTTTCGCCGGCAACATCCCCGGCATTTTAATGGCCGGGGTTGGATTGTGGCTTGTCAATGTGGTTGTACCTGTTGCAATTGGGGCTGGTATCTCTTCACTGAAGTTGTGGGCTACAAATCAAGTTGATGATCATGTTCCCGGGTGAAGCAGTATGTCAAATCTTGTTAATCTTAAAAGGGTTGTACGAGATTCCTTCGTCATACACATCAACTTCTTCTTTCTTTTTTACCCACTTGACTATCAGGTTCGTAAGAGGGAGCACCAGGATTTCATAAGCTGTTTTCATACCTGTTTGCGTAGCAATCAGGATAATCAGGTCGTTGTTGGGTATAACGCCATAAAAAGCAATGATAAAAAAGACAATCGAATCAGCTCCTTCCCCGATCAGTGTTGACAGAACAGCCCGGATGGAAAAACCACGCCCTTTTTGCAGGATTTTCATTTTGCTCATCACGTAAGCATTCAGGAAAGACCCGGTGAGAAATGCCACAAAACTGGCAATGGTAATCCGCATTGTATTTCCCAGCACCAGATTAAAAGCATCTCCGTGAGTAAAGTTTTCTGATCCCGGAACCCAAATACTCAACCGGAATACAAAAACGGCCAGAAAATTCATAAAGAATCCATACCAGATAATCAGGCGAACCTTGCGAAATCCCCAGACTTCGGCAATCAGGTCGTTAACAATGTAGGAAACGGGAAAGATAAGCAACCCGGCAGTGGCCTCAACAGGCCCGATCATGATTAGCTTTTGTTCGATAATGTTGGCAACGATCAGGCAAACTGTAAATAGCAGCCCGGCAGCCATGAAGGCAACGGAAACTTGTTTTTTCATTTTTTCTTGTTTTTTACGTGGTTATTCAAGCACACGTTCCGCGTAAAATTATGAACCGGCGGAAACGGCTGCAAAGATAATATTATATTTTGATTCCCAAAGAGGTTTAATATCAGCGCTTTTTTCAGCCGTATATGCCGTTTTATTCCGCGTTGGGCTTATAAAAATTATTCTTTCGAGGGTGAAGGTTCCGCTGCCATACTGTCGACAGCATCATCCTCGTCGATGGGAATATGAATGACTTTATTGACGGTGCCGGTGATACTTCTGAGGGTTTCATTTTCTTTTTTCAATAGCGTATTTTCGGCAGAAAGTTCCAGAATTTTCTGCAACAACACTTCAACAGACATGTTTTTAGGGACTTCCATTTGTTCATTGTTTTTCAACATTTCTCCTTTTCCCGTCAACAGCCATTCCGGATTAATATCCGGGTAGCAGTAGCATATCTTCTCGCAATTGTCGCTGTTTATCGAACCCGGTTTGTCCAGAAAACCATTGGAAAGACCTGTTTCTTTATAAAAACGATATCTTGATATTCCTTTTATAACAAGATATTTCGCTATTCTTTCTCGTATTGAAGTGGGATTCGACATAGTTAGTTAAAAAATTAAATAAAAACGCTGAAAAATATTGCATAATAGAATATAAGCTATTATATTTGCAGCAGAGAAATAATCAGCAGATGTCTCTTATGAGACATTGCCGCAAATGTATAAAAAAAATTTCAATGCATGAACGGTATCTGTCAAACAAACATCTTAACCAAATAAAAAAAATGAAAAACGAAGCTGAAAAATTGAGCAGCCCACCCCGCCATGGGTATATAACGCAGCTGGCTAAACTCTGTAACTGTAGCCGGAAAACGGTTTCGAGAGCCTTGTTTAAAGGGTATACCGGTGCCAAAGCCGATTTGGTCAGAGAAACATTCAAGAAACTATATAATGATTAAGAAACTGGTTTGATAAGAAGCCAGGTTAAATGCACTTACCTGAAAATACGCTCTGTTAAAAGAAAGGAGGTATTGGCAGCAACAACTGCAGTATGGCAGATTTATGTATTGTTTACACCTAATCTGACCTTATGCGGGAGAAGCAAGCACAAACTCCCGAAAGCCTGAAAATAGTTATGGGCATAAAATTGTGCAAAAAGGAAAATTTAGTTTACAAACAGAACACAATTTAAGTAGTGTTCAAAAAACAAATGTATTATGAAAAACAAATTATTTATCTTAGCAATTTTATTATTTATCTTGACTTCTTGTGAAAAATCAATTGAATACAAAACGGATGACAAAAAGAAGATTGAATTATCCGTCAACAAGATGGTTCAATCGACGTTAAAATCGATCATAGAGAGCAATTTGACTGAAGAGGATCTAATTAAAGGTGATACTATTTTTAAGATAGTTCAGCACTATGATCCTAATGTGGTTTTGATCTATAATCAACCTCAAAGAATAAAAAGTAATACTGTTTCAGGTGAAGAAGCAACAATGTCTGATAGTCAAATTCAAATTGTTGCGAAACTTGAATTGATGGGAGCGGAACAAAAGTTTGATTTTGCTGAAATAAGAAACGAAATCTCTTCACTCACATTTAATGAGCAAGAACTTATGTATGTATTATTAGCTGTTGTAGAAGGAGGTGTAGCAGCCATAGACACTATAGTAAATGAGAACGTGGAAGCTCCATTGTATCTGAAAGGTGCTAATAAAATAACTAAAGCCAGACTGACGTCAATACTTTGTGGTGCGGCTACTGGCGGTTTAGGGACAATTTATGGAATGTGGTCAGGGGCTATTGTAGGAGCTTATTATGGGACTTTAGCAGGCGGTTTTATTGGAACTAGTGTTGGGATTATTAGCGGTGCAATACTAAGTGCCTACATCTGTCCAGCAGCAATACCAATAAATAACAAGTAAAATTGGGAATTATATATATAATTATGTGTGTTAAAACATTGTTAAAACATCATGTATGTCGAAAAAAAATAAATTATTGATAGGATTGTCGCTTGTAATTTTAGTTATTATTTATGCAATAGTTAAAGCTTACTCAAACAATAATCCCTATGTTACGTTGGCATTCTTTGGCATTATTGGATTTTCATCGGCAATATATGGTGCAAAGAAGTTTAACAAAGATAGAACTGTAAAAAACATAATAGGGGGAGTTCTTATGATTATCTTAAGCTTTGCGGGTATATATTTTGCCCTTTTTTCAGAGCTATTCAATCATTTAATTTATGGTTTAATTTGCATTTTGTTGGTTATACCCATATTTTTTATTTTCAGAAATACAGTGAAGTAGAAATAAATTAAACAGTCCGGATTTATTAATTCCGGACTGTTCCAAAGATTACTGATAGAATGAAAATGATATTCTGAATTACTAATTGCATAAAATAAAGCTGACAAACACATTGATCGCGTATTTTAATTGTAGGGAAATGAATTGAAATTAAAATCATATTATGTCATTTGGATTTATAGTAACGATATGTGTTGTATTGATCATCAGGCTTGGATACAAGAGTAACAAGGGTGTAAAACTGCTTTCGATAAGTTGGTCAGATCTTCCAATAATATTCTTGTTATTGATTGCCTGTGTATGTTTTATGCTTTAAATTTCGTAGTTTATATAATAATTTGAAGATCGTGTTTGCTAGTTATAAAATATATGTAACAAGAATATCTATGAAAAGAAATTTATTAGCGGGGTTATTACTTTTTCTTTCAATCGGTTTAATTGCCCAGAAAAAGGAATTTATTGCTGTTGGATTAAACTGTGAAATGAAAAGTGATGGCGTTATGAGACAAGGTGTTGTTTTCTCTTTCGAAAAGCAATTGTCCAAATATAGTGGATTTGAAGTTGGCTTCAGTCAACGAAGTGCTGACCAATATATTGATGTTTTAATTGGTACAAATGCCTATCAAACATTCCATATTTTGGAAAGCTACCTGACGATGCCATTCCTATACAAATTTCATTCTGATATAATTAATGTGTCTACAGGGCTTAGTATCGATTATTTTGTCGGATGGAAAGACATTACCAAATTTGGGGAAACAGAAGTGACATCCTACAATACAAATCCAATATTCTATATGGGTTGGGTATTGAAATTAAGTAAGACTTTCCCTCTGTCGAATAAATTATTTCTGGAACCTCAAATAAAATTTAATCCAATATTGAAGTATAATTTTTCGTATTATGCGGTGTCATTAAGTCTGAAATATGCGCTGTAAATGAATATTTTCTCATCGTTTGTTTTACAATTTACAATTTACCATTTCTAAATCTTTTAAACATGAACAGCAACGCCTTAACTATGATTTTCAGAAAAAACAAATATGTTTTTCATTGCATGTCTGAACAGCCAGAAAAAAGCTGTTACCTGCTAAAATTCGAAATGAAAGCCTGTAATCTGGACTTTATCATCGAACAGCATCACGACAGTCATAAACGGATGTTTATTTATGCTGTTTTTCCCCTGAAGATTCTCCCAAAGAAGCGGAATGACATGGCCATTCTTATCACCTTATTCAATAACAACCTGGCTTCGGGATGCTGGGAGTTAAACATGCAGGATGGGGCGCTTCGTTTTCGTATCAGTTACCTTTATGAAGAGGACGCTTACCGGTTTGAACATGTTTTTATGGAACACATGGATGAGGCAATCCGGTTTACAGACATCTGTACGCCGGCAATTTTGTCGGTCATATTTGCCAACGCCAACCCACATGAAGTGTTTCAGCAATTAACAAAAAGTGTAGATATAGGCATGAATTAATGCCGGTTGAAATTACACTTTGCCCTGCAGAAACCGACCTGTGTAGGAAACTTCACAGTTTACAATATCTTCGGGTGTGCCTTCAAAAACGATGCTACCTCCTTTATCACCACCCTCCGGACCAATGTCGATGATGTGGTCGGCACATTTGATTACTTCCGGATTATGCTCGATGATGATGATGGTGTGTCCCTTGGCAATCAGAGCATCAAAAGCTTTTAGCAGGGTTTTGATGTCGTGAAAATGAAGTCCGGTCGTAGGTTCGTCGAACACAAAAATGGTCGGTTCAGATTTCTCATTTGCGAGGAAGGAGGCCAGCTTAACACGCTGGCTTTCTCCGCCTGACAGGGTGCTCGATGATTGTCCAAGTTTGACGTAGCCAATACCCACATCTTGCAGGGGTTTCAGACGTTTTACGATTCTTTTTTCGGTGTTGCCGCTGTGGCCGGAGAAAAACTCTATGGCCTGGTTGACGGTCATTTCAAGTACATCGTAGATGTTGACTCCGTGGTACTGTACTTCCAGTACATCCTGTTTGAAACGTTTCCCATGGCAGTGGTCGCATTCAAGTACCAGGTCGGCCATAAACTGCATTTCCACGGTTACAGTTCCTTCGCCCTGACATTCTTCGCATCTTCCGCCCGGTGTGTTGAAAGAAAAATGAGAGGCTGCGTAACCCATTTGTTTCGATAATTGCTGGTCGGCGAAAAGCTTGCGAATTTCGTCGTAGGCTTTGATATAAGTCACTGGATTAGAACGGGATGATCTTCCGATGGGGTTTTGATCCACAAATTCGATGTCTTTGGCTAAGTGCATGGAGCCTTTCAGTGCCCCAAATTGTCCCGTACGATCGGCTACGCCTCCATAATATTTTTTCAGCGCCGCGTAAAATACGCTTTTCACCAACGATGATTTACCTGAACCGCTGACACCAGTTACAACCGTCATTACGTTTAACGGGAATTTTACATTCACACCTTTCAGGTTGTTCTCCCTGGCGCCCAGCACTTCAATAAAGTTATTCCATTTTCTCCTGGGTTTGGGGACTTCAATTGTTTCTTTGCCAAGCAAGTACTGAAGTGTATAGGATTGCGCGAGCTGTGGCAAATTGTTCGGATCGATTTCAGCCGGATTGCCGTGATAAACAACCTCTCCGCCTTTTCTGCCGGCATTCGGACCTATGTCGATAATATAATCAGCCGCCCGCATAATTTCTTCATCGTGTTCGACAACCACCACTGTATTCCCGAGGTTTCTTAGTTGCAACAAGACTTTAATCAGCTGATTGGTGTCGCGTGGATGTAAACCGATGCTGGGTTCATCGAGGATGTATAGTGAGCCGACAAGACTGCTTCCGAGCGAAGTTACTAAGTTGATACGCTGACTTTCACCTCCCGACAGGCTATTCGATAGCCGGTTCAGGGTAAGGTAACCCAATCCCACATCCAGCAGAAATTGCAGACGTTTGTTGATTTCAAGTAATAAACGCTTTGCAACGGCGGCATCGTGCTCGTCCAGTTCAATGTGGTCGAAAAAATCTTTCAGGCGAACGACCGGCAGCAATACCAGTTCATTGATTGATTTTCCGGAAACTTTTACATAAGAAGCTTCTTTTTTCAGCCGGCTGCCTTTGCATTCCGGGCAAACCGTTTTTCCCCGGTAGCGGGCCAGCATGACCCGGTATTGTATTTTGTACTGATTGGCTTCGAGCATGCTAAAGAATGCATCGATACCTTCGAAATACTTGTTTCCCTTCCATAGTGTATCCCGTTGTTCGTCCGTCAGTTCGTAATAGGGTTTATGGATTGGAAATCCGATTTTGTCGGCGACCTGAATGAGCGCTCTTTTCCATTCGCTCATGACTTCGCCTTTCCAGCAAACGACAGCATCCTCATAAATCGACAGCGCTTTATTTGGCACAACCAGGTCTTCGTCAATACCGATGATTTTTCCGAAACCCTCGCATGTGGGGCAAGCGCCGATGGGGGAGTTAAAGCTGAAAGTATGTACAGTCGGCGTTTCGAAGGTTATTCCGTCTGCTTCAAAGCTCTTTGAAAATCGTAATTGCCGGACGCCTTCTTCGGTGTATATTTTCAGTATGCAAGCGCCGCGACCTTCATAGAAAGCAGTTTCCACCGAATCGGTCAACCTGCTGATAGTTTCCTGCGATTGTTCAACCGTCATACGATCGATGATCAGGTAAATTTTGTCTGATAAATTATTGTTCCGGTTGACTAATTCTTGTATTGTTACAGTTTCCCCATTGATTTCTACCCGGCTGAAACCATTCATCATCAGGGCATTCAGTTCGTCCAACAAGGTTCTGTCTCCGGTTGGTATAACTTCAGTCAGAATCATGATGCGGGTGCCTTCCGGAAATTGCATGGCGGCTTTAATCACATCCTCTGCTTCGTGTTTCTTTACAAGAGAGCCGGAAACCGGTGAATAAGTTTTGCCAATACGGGCAAACAACAGTTTGATGTATTCGTAAATTTCGGTAGAAGTACCCACGGTAGATCGCGGGTTACGGGTATTTACCTTTTGTTCGATGGCAATTGCAGGCGGAATGCCCTTGATATAATCTACCTCAGGCTTGCTCATCCTGCCGAGAAACTGACGGGCATAGGCTGATAAGCTTTCCACGTAACGACGTTGACCTTCAGCATACAAAGTGTCAAATGCAAGTGAAGTTTTACCGGAACCCGACAAGCCGGTTATTACCACCAATTGATTGCGCGGAATTTCAATATCTATATTTTTCAGGTTGTGTACCCTGGCGCCTTTTACGATTATATTGCCTTGTATCGACATGCGGATTGAAATTTTTTGAACCTGCAAAAGTAACAAAAAATTAGCGATTAGCGAATAGTGAATAGTGAATAATGGAAAGCGGAAAACGGAGAGCGGTGAGTTGGATAACCAAGTGCAGATGAACAAAGGGTTGCCGCGTGTTGCTTCCGTAGGAAGCGAATAATTAGTAACCAGTAAGCTTGCTTACTGGATTATGAAGGACATACCTCCTCACGGAGCTTCCGTAGGTAGCGACACTGCCGACGACTTACTTTGCAGAGAAATGATATGTAAAATTATTCAATATATTTTGTTATTATGCAGATTATTGGTATTTTTGCAGCGAATTAATAAATAAATATACATTTATCTCCTTGTTTTACATTGCTAACTCAATTCAAACATTATGAAAAACAAAAGAAACCGGCTGCAGATCATCACGGAACTCCTTCGCTCGACAGTTGTCGGAAGCCAGGAGGAATTACTGACTTTGCTGGCCGAACGCAAACTGAATGTCACACAAGCGACACTTTCTCGTGACCTTAAACTGTTGAAAGTCGCAAAAACTCCTCTGGCAAACGGGACTTACAAATATGTTTTGCCACCGATTACGAAAACAATCAGCCCACAGGGAACATTCAACCACCTGACTTCGCACGGAGCGGTTCTGAGTATTGAATTTTCCGGTCATTTGGCTGTGATGAAGACAAAACCCGGCTATGCATCTGCTATTGCCTGGGACATCGACAATAAAGGTTCTGTGGAAATTCTGGGAACTATTGCCGGTGACGACACCATTCTTATTATCCCACGCGAGGGTGTTACACGTGAGCAAATACTCACTTTAATGGATATAACTTTTTCTGAGGGAAAATAAAAGTTAACGGAACTTACTCTGTAAAGAGGCTTAATATTTAAAACAAAAAATGAACGCTGATAAAAAAGATAGTATTGTAGTCCAAATTGCCGATGAGAATTTTCTGGAATATGTCGACACGATTTTAAAAACTATAGAAGAGGCCGCGAAGATCAGGGGTACAGGTATTGCCCGTCGTTCTCCGGAATATATTGCAGAAAAAATGAAAGAAGGTAAAGCAATTATTGCTTTATCGGGAAAGGAATTTGCAGGTTTTTGCTACATTGAAAGTTGGGGAAATAAGCAATTTGTCGCCAATTCAGGATTAATCGTTGTAGATAAATTCCGGGGAGCAGGACTGGCAAAGCGCATCAAACGGAAAGCTTTTGAGCTATCCAGAAAATTGTATCCGAATGCAAAGATATTCGGATTAACCACTGGTTTAGCCGTCATGAAAATCAACTCCGAATTGGGTTATAAGCCTGTAACTTTCTCAGAGCTTACTGACGATGAAGCTTTTTGGAAAGGTTGCCAGAGCTGTGTGAATTACGATATCCTGCAGCGTACCAATCGCAAGCATTGTTTGTGTACCGGAATGCTTTACGACCCCAAATGGGAAGAAGAGAAAAAGAAAGCCGGTGGAGCAAAAGAACAAATTACGCGGACGGTAAAGCGTATCGCGAATAAACTAAAAAAATCATAATAACATTTTTGAACCATATAAGTCATATAAGTTACATATAAGCTTAATAATCAGAAATGAATATAGTTTTTTAGACTTATATGTAACTTATATGACTTATATGGTTCAAAAACAATTAGATATAATATGAAAGAAAAAGTATTATTAGCCTTCTCCGGGGGCTTAGACACATCATTTTGCGCCATGTATTTGGCCAAAGAAAAAGGCTATGAAGTACATACGGCTGTTGCAAATACCGGAGGTTTCAGCGAAGAAGAGCTGAAGGTTATTGAAGATAAGGCATACCGGCTGGGAGCTAAAACCCATAAAACACTGGATGTTACCAAAGAGTACTACGAAAAAAGCATCAAGTACATGGTGTTCGGAAATGTGTTGCGTAATGGCACTTACCCGATTTCGGTAAGTTCGGAACGTATTTTTCAGGCGTTGGCTATCATCAACTATGCAAAGGAAATCAATGCTGATTATGTAGCGCACGGCAGTACGGGAGCCGGTAATGATCAAGTGCGTTTCGATCTGACATTCGACGTTTTGGCACCCAATATTAAGATCCTTACGCCGACAAGAGACATGGTGCTGACCCGCGAATACGAAATCAACTACCTGAAAGAGCATGGTTTTGTGGCTGACTTCACCAAGATGGAATATTCAATCAATAAAGGATTGTGGGGCACCAGTATCGGAGGGAAAGAAACCCTGAAATCGGAACAAACCTTACCTGATGACGCTTATCCGAGTCAGGTGGTTAAAACGGAGGAAGAAACCGTGACTATCAGTTTCGAACAAGGCGAGATTACAGCTGTCAACGGAGAAAAAGATGATAACAAAATCAATCTGATTAACAAGCTGGAAGATATCGCGAACAAGTTCGGTATCGGGCGCGACATGCACATCGGCGATACCATTATTGGCATCAAAGGACGTGTAGGATTCGAAGCTGCGGCTCCCTTGTTGATTATCAACGCCCATAAGATGCTCGAAAAACACACGCTCACCAAGTGGCAACAGTACTGGAAAGATCAGCTGGGTAACTGGTACGGCATGTTCCTGCACGAAGCACAATATCTGGAGCCGGTGATGCGCGATATTGAGCAATTTCTGCAAAGCTCGCAGCAAAATGTAACCGGAACGGTCATCGTTAAATTGCGTCCGTTGAGTTACACGCTGGTTGGAGTCGATAGTCCGTTTGACCTGATGAAAACCGATTTCGGCGAATACGGCGAAGTGAACCGCGCCTGGAGCGCCGACGATGTAAAAGGCTTCACCAAAATCCTCGGCAACCAGATGAAAATTTATTACAACGTGCAAAAACGCAACGAAAAATAAATTCGAAACAATAAAACTAAAACGCACGTTGAAGCCTCTGTAGGATTACAGGGGCTTTTTTCTATACCATATAAGTCATATAAGTTTCATATAAGCTTAATAATCAGAAAAGTAAAAGTCTCTAAACTTATATGGTTCATATTATTACAATGATAATTTTTTACGGTATTCATTCGGCGTATCGTGATATTTTTTCACGAACTCCCGGTAGAAATAGGCTTTATTGTTAAATCCGCACAAATACATGATTTCAAGCACTGTTTTATTAGTGGTTTTCAGCAATTTTTCTGCGTGCTTCAGGCGAATCGAGCGAATGTATTCAGTTGGTGTTTGTCCCATGAGTTCTTTAATCTTTCGGTAAAGTTGCATTTTACTCAACGCTAATTCACCAGCAATATAATCAAGAGACAAGGACTCATTGTCGATATGATCATAAATAATAGAAGTTATCTTAACAACCAGGTCTTTATCTTCTTTCCGGATTATTTTCCCTTCGAGTTGATCAACCGCTGAGTATGGAGATTCACTATAATCCAGTACTGCTTTGTTTCGGTGTAACAGGCTGTCAATCAGAGCATCCAGATGGCGGGGATGGAAGGGTTTACCCAAATAGGCGTCGGCTCCGGTTTCAAGTCCCTCGATCTGACTTTCAACGGAACTTTTTGTCGAAAGCAGTATGATGGGAATATGCCGGGTCAGTTCCTGTTCTTTCATAATTTTCACGAACTCCACACCATTCATAACCGGCATAATGATATCGGAAATAATCAGCACCGGCATACGCAACTTCATAATTTCAATTGCCTCCTGACCATTAGCCGCTTCGGCAATTTCATATCTATCTTGCAACAAATCAGCTAATAAGCTGCGAATCTCCGGGTCATCATCGATAACCAGAATCAAACCTTCTTTATTCCGGTCAGGTACAAGTAAACGCTCATGTCCTTCAATATGCTTATTAGAAAGTTTTTGTGTTTCAGGTGATTTGACTTCAGCATTTTCGTTTCTGACTGAAATGGTAGTTGTCTCAGTTTCCTGATAAGGCAGATGTATAATAAACGATGTGAATGTTGATCCGTCACTCTCCAGTTCGATACTTCCCTGTAATAATTCGACCAGACTTTTGCACAAGGCCAGACCGATTCCACTACGGGTTTCCAATCCTTTCATTACTTGTTTTTCGAACCTTTCCAAAACTTCAAACCGGTCGAAAATACGCTGACGATAGGCTTCCTGAATGCCAACTCCGGTATTTGTTATTTGTAACTTTAATTGCTTTTCGTTTTCATTTATTCCAATATATATTTCGATGTTTTCGTCTGTGGGTGTATATTTTACGGCGTTTGAAACTAAATTGAAGATGATTTTCTCCAGGCTGTCGCGGTCAGTGTTCCAAAGCAAATTATCTGGAGAAATGCTGAGTTTAAGATTGATTTTCTTTTGCTCCAGCACGTCCATGAAATTATCCAGAACAAACTTTGCCAGTTCGGTAATATCCACTTTTTCAATAGTGATGCGTAAATGCCCCGTCTCCGCTTTTCTAAAGTCGATTAGTTGCTGAATCAATGTTTGCATGCGCTCCGAATTCGACTTAATGATGTTGACATATTTTCGGGTGACATTATCTGCGGCATGGGTTTCCAACAGTTGTTCGCAAGGACCGTAAATTAAAGTCAGAGAATTCGAAAATTCATGGGCGATATTGGTAAAGAACCGTAATTTAGCCTGATGTATTTCCTCATTTTTTTGTTTTTCAAGTTCTTTCAGTCTGATGTTATTGCGTACCGTCATCTGATAACGCATAAAACGAAGCACGCCTAAGGTTATTAATATCAGCAGTAAAGCATATAATACATAAGCCACACTGCTATCCCACCAGGGCGGTTTCATCCGGATCCGGAGAGTGAAATACTCATCACTCCAGATTTTATCGGCATTACTGCACCTTACTTTCAGCATATAATTTCCTTTTGGAAGATTGGAGAAAACAATGGTGTTTGATGTTCCGAGTTGAATCCAGTCTTGCTGAAAACCTTCCAGCATGTAAGCGATTTCACACCTTGAACCCGAAAGGTAATCCAGTGGGATAAACCTGAAACTGAAAGATTTATTTTTGTAAGATAGTAGCAATTGTTCTTTGTTTGCAGATTTTCCGAGGTAATCTTCTAAGTTGATTTCCTGGTTATCAATCAGAAAACCATCCAGCAATAATCCTGGCATATAGCTACTCTGGGTAATCTCCACCGGGTTAAACACATTAAAACCACTGATTCCGCCAAAATACAATTTTCCGGAAGAACTGCTTTCATAAAATGCCCCATCAGAGAACTCGTTATTTTGTAAACCATCTTTTTTGAAATAGGAGATAATCCTGAATTCACCTTTATCCTGAATGAACCTTGCAATACCCCGGTTGGTACTCAACCAGAGATTGTTTTCTTTGTCTTCGAGTATTCCGTGTATGGTATTGTTAGGCATACCTTCTTTTTCTGTAAAGCGGGCAAAAACAGGTTTTTCTCCCTCAAAGCGTAGTAATTTATTCAGCCCCATACTCGTCCCTGCCCAAAGGAAACCTTTTCTGTCCTTATACAAACACAGCACATCATCGCTGCTGATGAATCCCGGGTTATCAGAAGAAAAGCGGAAAGTCTGAAATTGTTCCGTGCTCATATTAAAGCGATTCAAACCACCTCCCCGTGTGCCAATCCACAAATGTTTGTCATCGTCCTTTATAATCGAATACACGATGTTATTACTGAGAGACGCAGGCCGGTCGTTCTTGTAAATATATTGTTTGTAGGAGCGTATGGTGTAGGGTTGTTTGCTTCGGTTTATTTCAATTTTATACATTCCATAACCACTTGTCCCAACCCAAAGCATGTTATCCGATGCAACATGAATAGAATAAACAGAAGAAAGATTGACTTTCTTTTTTATGCTGTCGGGAACGTTCAGCACATTCATTGTTTTTGTTCTGATATCATAATAATTGATACCATCGCCATCGGTGCCAATCCAATATTCGTTTCCTTTTCCGGGTACTATGGTGTAAACAGCGTTATTCAATAAACCCTCTGCAGTTGTAAAACGCTTCATTGTTGTAAGCTGTCCTTCTTCCTCCGGTTTTCTGAACACATAGATGCCGCTTCCTTTTGTTCCAACCCAGAGCAAACCACTTTCATCTTCAAAAAAAGTTCTTACGGCACTCTTTCCAAAACCCGGCACATTTTCTGATGAAAAAGTTTGAAACTTCTCGCGGGGTGGCGTAAGCATCCAAACGCCCTGCATGTCGGTACCCACCCAGATGATTTGCTGTGATCCGGCGCACAGCGACAGTACCGGAACATTATTCAGGATAGATTCAATCTGTTTTGTATTAGTATTATACGAGAAAAGTCCGCTGCCAGTCCCCCACAACTGATAATCTTCCTGAAACAACATTGCATGAATTGTTCCGATATGTGCATTCAATGTTGTGTGTTGGTTGAAAACACCTTCCGATATTTGATAACACGATAATTTGTTGTCGGCAGTCTGCATCCATATCTCGTTATTTTTATCATAAAATACGGATATAATATTGTTAGCGTGCTGAAAAAGAACAATGTTCTGTACCTCGGTCCGATTCCCGGTTCCTTTCCTGAAAACGATTTTCAAAAGCGTTCTGTTTTCTGTGTGTATCCAAAGGTTATCGTCGAGATCAAAAAAAATCTTTTTAAACTGAAATGCATTATTAATTTGTAGCCGGGTAAATTTATTTTCTTTTTCCTGAAAATAAAAAACCCCCTGTCCATATACTGCGGCAAAAACCTGATCTGAACTATTCTTAGCTATCAGAAACGAGTGCTCGTTATATATGGTCTGATTCAGGCCATTGATAAAAAACCGTTCAAATGTTTTTGTTTTTGTGTTCAGTCTGTTGATTCCTAAATCAGTTGCAATCCATTGTATGTTCTTTTTTTCTTCGAGTACATCTCGTATTATATTATTGCTGATGCTCTTAGGATTTCCGGGGTCAGGTTTGAACACTTTAAATTCCCTGCCGTTATAAACATTCAGTCCGTCCCAGGTACCAAACCACATCAATCCGTCCGAATCCTGAAAAATGGTGTTGATGGAACTGTTCGACAGGCCGTCATTATTTGTCAGATTGACAAAATCATAATTTTTTGCAGTGGTAGTAATTACTGCAAGGATAAACAGTAACAAGTACAAACATTTCTTCATGGGAGGAGTTTTTCAATCTATTTACACGCAAATATACTATTTTTTGGACGTTCGAAACGGCTTGAGGGTATCTTATTTCGACAATACGGTATGTCTGGCTGATTTTGCAAATTATGTGTACCCAATTGTAAGAAAAAGATACCCTGTTCTATCTGATTGTCATATATTTTTGTTTCAGAAAACCGCTGAAATAATTCTTAAATCAACATATATCATGGATATAGCCAAACGTTCAAAAAGCAATCCCTTATTGTCACCATCTGATCTAAAACCGGGTATTGATGGTATGGAAATAACTTGTCTGCTTAATCCCGGCGTTTTCAGGTTACATGACAAAACCTGGCTCTTGCTGCGGGTTGCCGAGCGCCCGAAACAAATTGAAGGTAAAATCAGTTTTCCGGTATATAATGAATCCGGTAAAATAGAAGTGCTTAGCTTTGACAAGGATGATCCTCAGTTAGATGCATCCGATCCGCGCGTAATCAAATACAAGGGACAGAATTATCTTACAACATTATCATATCTCAGACTTGTTTGCAGCGACGATGATATCAATTTTTACGAAGATCCTGCTTTCCCACCGATTTTTGGACAAGGATATTTGGAGTCCTTCGGTATTGAAGATTGCCGGGTAGCTACAATGGAAGATGGTTTTTACCTGACCTTCACTGAAGTATCGCCTGTTGCCGTAGGAGTCGGACTTATCACCACGAAAGATTTTCAACATTTCGACCGGAAAGGGATGATTTTCCCTCCCCATAATAAAGATTGTGCTATTTTTGAAGAAAAAATTAACGGGATGTATTATGCGTTGCACCGCCCGAGCAGTCCCGAGCTGGGAGGAAATTACATCTGGCCGGCTCAGTCGCCTGACCGGATTCACTGGGGTAATCACAAATGTGTGGCGACAACCCGCGAAGGAAGATGGGATTCGGCACGTGTAGGTGCAGGTGGCGCTCCGATCAAAACAGCTGAAGGTTGGTTGGAAATATACCACGGAGCAAATAAAGAGCATCGGTATTGCCTGGGTGCTTTGCTGCTCGATTTGGATGATCCGTCGAAAGTAATAGCCAGGAGCGAAGAGCCAATCATGGAGCCTATTGCCGGATATGAACAAACCGGTTTCTTCGGGAATGTGGTATTTACCAACGGGCATTATGTGGATGGCGATATCATCCGGATTTTTTACGGAGCCAGTGATGAAGTCATTTGTAGCGCCGAATTTTCAATCAATGAAATATTGCATTCATTAAGGAAATAAACATGACAAAGAACCTGAAAGGAGAATTGACATTCTTCAAGTCGCAGCCGCTTAATATCCGTACATTGTTGGTTACCAATATGCTGTACGCGCTTATCCTACCAATCATTGAGATATTCGTGGGAGCTTACATCATGCGTAACACGGGAAGTCCGTCTTACGTGGTGATTTACCAATTGTGCATGTATGTAGGAGTCGTTAGCACATCGGTATTGAATGGCGCTTTGCTCAAAATTTTCAAGGTGAACTTGTTATATATGTTTGGTATCATTCTGTCAGCTCTTTCCCTGATGGTTATGATGTTCGTACAGTCTATCGGTATCGTGGAACTCGGTATAGCCGGTTTTATCCTGGGAGCTTCTACCGGTTTTTTCTGGACAAACCGCTATTTGCTTACCCTGAATTCGACCAATGATGGTAACCGGAATTATTTCTTCGGAGTAGAATCGTTTTTCTTTTCACTGTGGAGCATCGTGGTTCCGCTGATCGTGGGAGCTTTTCTGGCCACCATCGACGGCAAAGTAATATTAGGTCATATCCTCGATGTGAATGCCGGTTATCAGTTTATTACTGTGGTTGTCTTTGTCATTGCAGTACTGGCAAGTGTGGTGTTGTCGAGAGGTAAATTTACCAATCCGGCACAAAAGAAATTTATTTATTTCAAGTTTCACTCGCTGTGGCAAAAGTTACTGACATTAGCCGGACTGAAAGGGATGGTGCAGGGATTTCTCGTAACTGCTCCCGCTATTCTGGTGATGAAACTGGTTGGTAATGAAGGTTCGCTCGGACTGATACAGGGGATCGGTGGCGGTTTGACTGCTATTCTTGTTTATGTGCTCGGAAGGATAAGCAAACCTCAACACCGCATGTATATTTTTGGATTCGGGCTGTTTGTATTCTTTATCGGAACAGTAGTTAATGGATTGATGTTTTCTGCTTTCGGGGTCATTGTATTTGTTCTTTGTAAGGTGTTGTTTCAACCTTTGCACGATCTGGCCTATTTTCCGACCATGATGAAAACCATAGATGCGGTATCTGCTATCGAAAAACGCAATGAATATGCTTATATCATGAGCCATGAAGTCGGACTCTTTGTGGGTCGTGCTTTCGGTATGCTTTTGTTTATCTTGCTTGCATACCTGATTTCTGAGGAGTTTGCTTTGAAATACGCGCTGGTCATCGTGGGGGCATTGCAACTGATTTCATTGCCACTGGCACAGCATATTATCAAAGAGATTGATACGAAACATCAATCAAAACCAAATGAACCACAAAAGGCACAAAAGAAAAATTAAGAGTTAAGAATTATGAACTAAACTGTACTCATGTGACTAATGTAGCTCAATAATAAATATTTTCCTTTTGTGCCTTTTGTGGTAAAAAAATATTAATAACTGGATATGAAACAACTAAAACACACATTCTTCATTGCTCTGACAGGGATACTTCTTTTGTCGTGCAATAACAAAGCAGATTATGGTGTGGCTGTTACACAAACCCACATCCCACGCGTTGACGAAATGCCGGAACTGCCATCACCATACAAAATCATCGATTGGAAACAAAAAGCGAGGAGTTTCGATGAATATGTCTTCGATTTCAATCCGGAACTACCGGCCGGAAGCATGATTTGGCTGGATAACAGTCAGCGCAACATTCCCCAGATTACGTTCGGATTATACACCGCCATTGATGATGCAAGGCAGGGACCCAAAAACAACAACGGAGAGTTTCACGAAAGTCTGAATTCGCTGGCGGCGATTTTAGGGGCAGGTCTCATGGGCATTGACAAAACACAGCAAAACGGATACAATTACGTGAAAATGGTTCAGAATTATTTCAACTCGGATAATGGCTGGAACATTGTCATGAACAATACAAATCCTGAAGTCGCTTTGTTGGGAGGTGGTTACGGTCGCGACTGGTGGTACGATGTATTTCCGAATGTATTGTATTATGCTGTTTCTGACGTATTCCCCGGAGTTGAAAATGCAGATTATATCCAACGTACCATTGCTGAACAATTTGTAAAAGCCGATTCAATACTGAACGGCGATTATAACTATTCCTATTTTGATTACAGTCAGATGAAAGGGATGATTAATCATATTCCACTTCAACAGGATGCAGCTGGAGGACATGGATATGTATTGTACTCCGCTTATCAGAAGTACAAAGACAAACGTTACCTGAAACATGCCAAGTCAGCTATTGCTGCGCTTGATAATCAGAAAGAAAGTCGATTTTATGAAATCCTGCTTCCGATGGGTATTTATACTGCTGCCAGATTGAATGCGGAACATGGAACCAGCTACGATGTAGAGAAAATGATTAATTGGGTTTTTGATGGATGTACAGATCCACAGGCACGCCACGGCTGGGGAATTATTGTCGGCAAATGGGGCAATTATGACGTAAGTGGCTTGCAAGGCAGCATCATAGATGGTGGAGGGTATGCCTTCCTGATGAACAGCATAAAAACAGCCTGGCCATTGGTGCCCATGGTGAAATACGAACCTCGTTTTGCCAACGCCATCGGTAAATGGATGCTCAACAATGTAAATGCTTGCAGACTATTTTATCCGGATGAAATTGAAGACAAAAATCAGTGGCTTCCTGAACTGAAAGGTTATACCAACTCGATTGTGGCGTACGAAGGACTCAGATACGAGGATCTTTTTAACAAACCAGAACTGAAAGGTATTCATCCGGTGGCATTGGGTGATGGTCCGAACTGGAATCCCAACAACCCGAAAGAGAGCATGTTCAGTCTCTACAGCACATCGCCGGTGGGAATTTTGGGCGCCATGGTGGACACAACAGATGTTACGGGCATTTTACGCCTGAACTGCAATACTACGGATTTCTATGCTGAAAAGCCTTATCCGGTTTATCTGTATTACAATCCTCATCCCGAAACAAAAGAATTGACCTATCATCCGAAAGGAAAAGTGGATGTATTCGATATTGTTTCGAAACAGTATGTTGCCCGTGGAATAGAAAATCCAACGCATATCAACATACCGGCTAATCAGGCCAGGGTGCTGACAGAACTCCCGGCAGGAACACGCATCGAGCGTAAAAACAACTGGTTAATAGCCAATGGACATGTAATAGCCTATCAATAACCAACTTTAATACATTGTAAATCATGAAGAAGACATTATTTCTATTCTTTTTAAGTTGTATAGCATTGATGTTGAATGCACAAAACCCCGTTCAGGTGAATGGAGTGGTGAAAGATGCAGAAACAGGGGAACCGCTTATCGGTGTCAATATTTTGGTTGAAGGTACTCAGGCCGGTACTGTAACTGGGCTTGACGGAGATTTCAGCATCGCGGTTTCGCGGAACGCTACCATAAGGATTTCTTATGTAGGATACAAAACTAAAACAATCAATTATGCCGGTGAAACATACCTGACCATCCCGTTGGAACTGGATGCACAAGTCATCGAAGAGTTGGTCGTGGTTGGTTATTCAGTCCAGAAAAAACGCGATGTATTGGGTGCCATCAGTAAGGTAGAAAGTACCGAACTCAGCAAAATTCCCGTGGCCTCTACACAACAGGCTTTGCAGGGACGCGTGGCCGGAGTTAATGTTTCTGCACAAACCGGAGCGCCCGGAGCACCGATCTCGGTTCGTATTCGTGGTGTGAACTCCATCAGTCTGAGTAACGATCCGCTTTATATCGTGGATGGAATCCCGGTCGAAGGGGCGCTAAACAACATCTCCCCGAATGAAATTGAAAGCATGACGGTATTGAAAGATGCTTCTTCTGCAGCGATTTATGGCTCCCGTGCCACCAACGGGGTCGTGTTAATCACCACGAAGAGCGGACAATCCGGAGATGCAAAAATCAATTACAACACCCAACTGGGTTTTCAGCAGCATGGTAGATTAACCAAAATGGCAACGACTGAGCAGTACATCAGTATGTACAATGAAGCAGCCAAGGCCGATAATGCCACTTCCGTGGTACAACGCGCTATCATCGAAGGTGCCTGGGTAAAGGACTTCCCAAATGTAAACCATTTGGAAGAAATTTTCCGTACCGCGCCTTTTCAATCGCATGAAATTTCCATCAGTGGGGGCAGTGACAAAACACAATATCTGGTTGCCGGTACGATCTACAAACAAGACGGAATCATTAAAAATACCAATTACTCTCGGACCAATTTACGTTCTAACATCAACTCTCAGGTAAAAAAATGGCTGAAAGTCGGATTGAATATCAGCGGAGGAATCTCGGACAACCGACTGGTATCCAGCTCAGGCGATGGTTTTGCGGGCGAAGGTGGTAGCGTGGTGCGTTATGCCCTTTTCCGCAATCCGGCCATTCCGGTATATAATGCTGCCGGTAATATTGTGGATTTACCTTCGGAATATTATGGCAATTCAGTATATAATTCTTTTTTTGGTGATGGGTACAGTCCCGAAGGATTAACGGAAAATACCGACAGAACAAGAAAAATTAAGACCTTGCTGGCAACGGGAAACGTGTTGATTACCTTACCGGCTGACTTGATGCTGAAAACTACGGCAGGGATTGATTACAACAACACCGTAAACCGTGTTTATGATAAGACTTGGGGAACTGCCAATCGTATCAACTCAGCCAATGGCTTGTCGGTTACGACCGAGGACAATTTCAACTGGGTGGTTAACACGACGCTGAATCATAATATTTCGTTGAATGACACCCATAACCTGTCATCCATGATTGGAGCTGAGGTGATTAAAAATTCAGGAAGCGGCCTGTATGGAAGTGAAAGTGAATTTCTGAACACAGATCCTGACTTTCTGTTTCTTGGGATGGGTTCCAGTAAAACCAAAGTTAATCAGGGAGTTTGGGAATCAACACTTGTTTCGTTTTTCGCGAATGTCAATTATAATTTCAATCAGAAGTATTATTTGTCAGGTATTCTCCGCCGCGATGGGTCTTCCCGTTTCAGTGAGGGAAATAAGTGGGGAACTTTTTACTCCCTTTCCGGAGGATGGAATGTGGAAACAGAAGATTTTATGCAGGATTTACAGGAAATTCACAAACTCAAACTACGTGCAGGCTATGGTTCCATTGGAAACCAGAACATTCCATTGTATGCTTATGCCGACCGTTATGGATATAATTATTATTACACCTTCGGTGGGAAAAGTTATAATGGTTATGCACAAACTCAACTTGGAAATGCAGAACTGAAATGGGAAACCAGTAATCAGTTCAATATCGGTGCCGACCTGGAATTTCTGAAAGGTTCATTGGGAGTTACATTGGATTATTACTACAAAGTTACCCATGATATGTTGTTGCCGGCATCACTGCCTCCATCCATCGGAAATGCATCGCCATTCCAGATAAACAGCACCGGTAATGTGCTTAATACCGGAGTCGATCTGGAAGTATTCTTTCGTGAAAATTACCGCGACGGCGGATTTAACATTGCGTTGAATGCCGGATATCTCCATAATAAAGTACTGAAACTCGATTTCCCGTACTTTGCCGGGAGAGTCGATACCGGTGTTTTTGCTACCCGGACACAAGAAGGGTACCCGATTGGTTCTTTTTACCTTTACGAGATGGCTGGTATTTTCCAGAATGACATCGAAGTATTAACATCAGCCTATCAGGGAAATAACATCAAACCGGGTGATGTGAAATATGTGGATCAGAATGAAGATAACGTGATTGATGCCAAAGACCGTACTTTTCTTGGCAGCGCTATTCCGACCTTCACTACCGGTTTAAATCTGGCAGGTAATTACAAAAACTTCGATCTTTCGATGTTTTTCCAAGGGGCTTTCGGGCAAAAAATCTTCTCTCAGGTTAATTTTGATATAGAAGGATTTTATCGCGGATTTAATGTTACCGAGCGATATTACAGAGAGCGCTGGACAGGTGAAGGAACCTCGAACACACAACCCCGTGCCTCCTGGGCGGCTAAATCGAATAACGTTATTGCTTCTTCCCGGTTTCTGGAAGACGGGTCTTATTTCAGATTGAAGAATTTGCAAGTTGGATACACGATTCCGAATACCCAAAAACTCGGCATTGAGAACCTGAGATGCTATCTGGCCGGAACCAACCTGTTCACCCTGACTCGTTATTCAGGCTTAGACCCTGAAATGACCGTTAGTACAAACTCCGCTTCCGAAGGTGATATGGCCAACGGGATTGACTGGGGTACCTATCCGGTGGCGATGACTTTTACATTTGGCATTAACTTAACCTTCTAACACACATACAACATGAAAACAAAATTATATATTTCAACAATTCTGCTGATGGCCTTGTCATGGGTGTCCTGCGACGATTTTCTGACGACTGATTTGAAAGGAGAATACACTTCCGAAAATTATTACACTTCGGCAGAAAACGCTACTATGGCTGTCAATGCCATTTATAATTCCTTATACGGAAATACCCTGTGGATTTTTGGCGATGTGGCATCAGATGATGCCGTGAAGGGCGGTAATGCCGGCGACCAGGCTGATATCAATGCTATTAACGATTTTTCGGCTAAATCGGATAATGGCGTATTGAACACTTATTGGAAATCAACTTATGAAACAGTATCGCGCGCCAACAATGCCATTACAAATATTCCCGGCATCAGTATGGATGAGAATCTTAAGAACCGGCTCATAGCTGAAGCAAAATTTTTACGTGCTTACAGCTATTTCTCCCTGACCAATATTTTTGGGAAAGTGCCCCTGAAATTACAACCCCAGAATACCGTTGCAGCTATTTATGTGGGCTTGAGTGAAGTCAGCGTGATATACACGCAGATTGAGAAAGATCTTACTGAAGCAATTCCCGCGTTGCCGGCTGAATATCCGGCAGAAAAAGGTCGGATTACCAAAGGAGCTGCTTATGCTTTATTGGCTAAAGTGCAGTTGTATCAGAAGAAATACACTGAAAGTCTCGTGAGCATTCAATCGCTCGAAGATTTACAGTTGTACGATCTGATAGATAACTACAGCGATTTATTCAAATCGGGTGCAGAAGACAGCGTTGAAGTGATTTTTGGGTTGCGTTACATCAACAACACCGAAGTATCACTCGGTAACAACCTGAACGTGTGGTTTGCACCCTCACCGGAAGGAGGATATTATTTCAATGCGCCCACGCAAAGTTATGTAGACGCATTTACCGAAAAAACGATTGCCAATCAGGATGACCCGCGTCTGGATGCCTCCATCGGCAGACAGGGAAAGCCATGGTTCAATAATTCGACCTTCAATGCTGCCTGGTCGGAAGCAACAGGCTATCTGGTTAAAAAATACAACGAGGACATGGTGACTGGTTTGGCTAAGAGTCAGTCCGCGGTTCCTTATCATGCCATTCGGTATGCCGATGTCCTGCTGATGAAAGCTGAAGCCATCAATGAAGCGGGAGGAACTGATGCTGTAACAAAGGCAGCCGCTGAGGTGAATAAAGTCCGTGCCCGTGCAGGACTGGCAGCCACTACGGCAGCGACTCAGGCTACCCTGAGAACTGTCATACGCAATGAAAGAAGAAAAGAACTCGGATTCGAATTTCATCGCTTCTTCGATCTCATGAGATGGGGCAAGGAAACTGCTGAGGCAGCTCTTGGTAGCGACTTTAAATGGGCTGAACCTCGCTTCTATTTCCCGATTCCGCAATCGGAACTTGATACCAACAAAGCTTTACAATAAACAAATCAATTTAAAACTAATCCAATTTCAACAACAATTAAATTTTAGTAATCATGAAAAAAAATCTTTTCAAAAGTGCATTTATTGCATTAGCATCTATCCTGATGTTATCAACTGTTATGACCAGTTGTGACCCCAAAG
>VSSQ01000272.1_pt1 | contig 51662 bp, 49 predicted proteins | sample 4763081 | NCBI WGS metagenome assembly VSSQ01 (sample SAMN12137344, study PRJNA551015) | bioreactor metagenome | isolation source: SDC9 anaerobic chlorinated ethene degrading culture | place: USA: Knoxville, Tennesee | collected 2015-01-01
ACTTTGGAAGCGCCGTATACCGAACGGTACGTACGGTGCTGTGGGAGGTCGGCTGGCCAAATAATGGTCAGCCTCCTACCCGATTGCGTGCTTTTCGCGAAGTTTTGTTTCCGCTCGCTTAAATTCGCTCCCTTTCGTAAAGCAAAATCCTTGGGCTGCTTCTTGGGGTTTTGCATGCAAGACTCTGAAGGATCTGCAGGGGAATTTCGTATGATGACCTGAGCCGCCTTTTCCGTCTTTACCGACGCCGCTTGAGGCGGCAAGGTCGGCGCTCCTCTGGAAAAGGCTCTGAGGAAGGGCTCCGAGAAAACCTGAACTGCCCCCAGAAATGCCTCACAAACGGCTCCAGCCTCCAAAGAAAACCGAAAGAGACCCACAAAGCGTAGCTTTACGTACAAAAGGGAACGGCTTTAGCGGAGGGGCGGTCGGGTGAACAAAGCATTCTTAACATAGACGAGCCACTGGTTTACATCAGGTATTACCCGGAGGTTTGGCTCCGAAAGTGTCCAGTGGACAGTTTCGCTCAAGGCGGCATTCCCCAAAGTGTACTCATCCGCCGCAGATGCTGTTAAGAATGCGAGTGAACCAGCCGTGGAGCTATAGAGTACGTGAGATCCGATGAAGAAAGCCTCCAGTGGAGGGTTTCAGGAGCTCACGCCCGAAGGTACGTTGTGCGTAAAGCTACGCCCCCCGTCACTCTCTGCTGAAGCTACACTATAACCACCGACTCCAGAGCAGCTTGAACAGCCTCTCTCTGCATAACAAACTCACGATTAAGGGAGGTTGCATAGATGATGCATTCCCGGACAGGGACCTTGAGCAGCCTTTCCACCGCCAGGGCATACAGCCCCAGCTGGAGTCCGTAGCGCTGGGTTAAAACCAGCTCCGGGTCGGGCACCCCTGCTAAATTATCAGTCTTAAAATCCATAACCTGGGCCTCATGCTCCTGATGAGAGAGCAGCACTGCATCGATGATGCCCTGTACAAGCACCGGTTCTTTTTGGGCCCTGAGACGCAAGGAGAGGGTAAAGGGAACTTCTCTCCGCACTTCTTCAGCTTCCCAGAGACGTTTGCCGCTGGTGGAGTCCAGCAGATTCTTTAGCTGGGAAACGGATACCGCTCCCCCCTGCTCTGCACTGAGAATCTCCCGCCGGATCAAGGAGTCGATATGCTCTTGAAGCATGCTTTCGCGGACTTCCTGAGCCAGCTCCTCCCAAGTATCCCGCCATAGGGCCAAGGGTAAATGCTGAATGGCGGCATGCACTGCTGTGCCTCGTTCCGCAGGCGTCAATTCCTTCCGGGACACAATGAATTGAGGGCGCAGAAAACTGGGCGCGGACAAGGCGGACGGAGATGAAGATGAGGATGAAGATGGAGACGAGTATTCATTATCCATGTACCATAATGACTGCCGTTTCAATTCACTGACACTGGTCTTAGCGGATTGATTGACCCCTTCAGGGTAAGGATACTGCCAGTTAAGCTGCCGGAAAACTTCCTCCTGTAAATTTTTAGTATCCAAGTCCGCCGTTTCAGGCGTTTGGGCTTCAAGGTTTTTCTTATCCTCAGAGGTTTTCGTTTCTTCAGAGTTTTTTGTTTCTCCAGGGATTTCCGTTTTTCCCGAGGCTTCCGTTTCTCCGGGAATTTCCGTTTCCTCAGAAGCTTCTCTTTCTCCAAGGGTTTCTTGATCTGGGAGAATGATTTCATCTTGAGAGCTGGTTGCCTCTTGAACAGGTCCCTTGCCGGCGATCTGATCATGAAGGATCACTTTCCACTGGGATGAGCTATCAGGAAGTTCACTGGCTGTGGGGAAAGAGCCGAGTTTGAACAAATCCTCAGGATGACGTACTAAAGCCGGCCCGAGCCAATCCAGGTAGGTCTTGGCCCCCCGCAGCTGACCGTCGGGAAAGGCCGTGTCGGGGCAGGACAGGGCTAAGCTCCGCCATTTGTTGATAGCCTCCGCAAGCTTATGCTGATGCCCAAAGAGGAAGAGACGCTCCTTGCCCCGGGTAAGGGCTACATAAAGGATCCGCAGCTCTTCGGCAAGGGCTTCCTGCCATAGACGCTCTTTCACGGCATATTGAATAACAGATGGGTAACGAACCTGATTCTCTATATCTATTAAAGGAATGCCCACCCCTAAGTGTGAGTGAAGCAAGAGCTGACTGCTGAGGCTGCGGGTATTAAATTTCTTCCCTAACCCGGCTATGAAGACGACCGGGAATTCCAGCCCTTTACTGGAATGCACGGTTATGAAGCGGACCACGTTCTCTTTTTCCCCCACTATGCTGGCATTGCCCAGATCCTTGCCCTGGCTTTGAAATTTCTCCAGGAAACGCAGGAAACGGAATAAGCCCCGATAATTTGTCGCTTCGTAACGGCAGGCCCGATCATAGAGAACTCGTAAATTCGCTTGACGTTGTGCACCGGCAGGCAAGGTTCCTACATAAGCCAGATATCCGGTATCTTCGTAGAGATGCCACAGCAAATCGGCCAGAGAGGTCCGCCGGGAACGGTGCCGCCACTCCTGCAGCTTGGGGAAAAAGGCATCCACCTTCTCTTTGATCTCGGGTGATGTCTCCAGGATATGCCTGACTTTAACCTCCAGTTGCGGTAAGCTCTCCCAGTGCTTGCCTAAAATCTCCCTGATTTCTGAGTAAAATTCATGCCCCTCTTCTTGTCGGTGAGCATCACCTGCCCAAAAGGTCAGGACCAGGGTTTCGTAAAAATCTCCTTGGGGAAGCAGCGAGCGCAATTTCCCTAACTCCGTTCCATTCATCCCTACCAGAGGAGAACGGAGCACTGCCGCAAAGGGAATATCCAGACGTGGGTTATCGATGATTTTGAGCAAGGATAAGACTGTGTCCACCTCATTGGTTCCAAAGTAACCGCTGTTGGTTTCTGCATAGACAGGGATTCCCGCCTTCTGGAACTCTTCGGCATACACAGAGGCTACCGAGGCCAGGGAGCGCATAAGAATCACGATATCCGCATACTGTACCGGCCGATAATCGCCCAGTTCCTTATCATGAATCTGAAATTCCCTCTCCAGAACCATTTTTTGAATGCGGGCTGCCACTAAACGGGCTTCAATACGGGCTGTTTCCGCCTCTTCCAGTGATGATTCATCATCGCCTGATTCCGGCTCCCGATTCTGCTCAAATTCCTCACCCTCACCCTTAGCCGGTGAATCCACTTCCGTGGCTGCATCTTCAGCTCCTCTTTTCTGACCCAGGGAAAGATCGATGGCCTTAGGATCAAATAAATGAACTTCAATGGGGCCTTCAGCGGTTCTAAGCTCCCCATCGGAGACAAATTTAGCTCCCGGTCTCAGGGCAGCCTGCTCATCATAGACGATCTCCCCTGCTCCCTCCGTCATGATCTGATAGAAAAGATAATTGATCCCTTGGATCACTTCAGGGCGGCTGCGGAAATTTTGGTTGAGGTCAATGACCAAATTAGGGGCAGCTCCCTCCCCTTCCTGATAATGAGGAAACTCCCCATACTTGCGCAGAAAAAGTCCGGGATCGGCCATCCGGAAACGATAAATGCTCTGCTTGACATCCCCTACCATGAACAGATTGGCCTTCCCCTCCTCTTGACGGGAAACCAGCTGCAAAATACGCTCCTGAACGGGATTGATGTCCTGATATTCATCCACCAGAACTTCCGCATAGTAGGCCTGGAGTTTTAAGGCAATTTCCGTAGGCTGTTTATCCTTGGCCAGGAGCTGTAAGGCATAGTGTTCCAGATCGGAAAAATCCACGCAATTCCTTTGCCGCTTGGCTTTTTGATACTCCCGGGCAAAGTGTTGGGTGACCTGAGCCAGAGTGCCGACCAATTCCCCCATCTTGTTCAGGAACGGGAGCTGATCGGTCAGGGGTACTGAAAACACCGTATTCTTGATTTCTTCCAGCTTCTTTTTGGCCTCATCACGGGCTTTTTTACTTTCTTCCCGCAAGCGCTTGCTGTTTTCCTCATCAATCAAGGAGTCCGGCAGATTTTTTTTGCTTCCCCGGGGGAGGCCGGGAAAGGCTGCCGCTGACTTAAAGGCCGTCTCGATGTCACTCCAAGTCCCCTTCTCCGCCATTTCCCGCAGAAAACCCAACCTGGATTGATCGTCTTCCAGAACAGGCAGATAATGAACAGGACCTCCCGGCAACTCGGCCAGCCGATAGGCCCGCTCCAGGAGGATAAGACCTTCCTCCACTTTATCCCGAACCCCCTGCCGGACCACCTGCCCCCAGGGGCTTTCCATCAGGTCATCAAGGCTGTGCCAATCATACGCTGCCGGCAGGTGTTCCAGCCACTCCCCAGGATGGACCTGGCTCATGGCAAATTCGTGAAGCCTAAGAATGGAGGCCATCAAAGGCTGATCATCACGATCGGTGCCGAAGGCATCGACCAGGCTTTGAAAGGCCGGTGTCTCCTCCCCGTAATACGCTTCAAACAAATCTTCAAGAGTATCCTGGCGAAGCAGGTCCGCTTCCGCTTCATCGGCTACGCGAAAAGCCGGGTCCAGCTCAATAAGGTAAAAATACTGACGAATCAGTTCCATACAAAATGAGTGCAGGGTGGTGATACTGGCCCGATAAAGCAAGGCCCTCTGTTGCAGGAGGTGTTCCACCTGAGCAGGCTCCGCCGCCCCAAAGAGCGCTTCATCCAGAGCTTTCCCGATGCGTTCCCGCATTTCTGCGGCGGCCGCTTTCGTAAAGGTCACCACCAGAAACCGATCCACATCCACTTTCTCATCCACATCCGTAATCTGCTTGAAGAGCCTTTGGACAAGAACTGCGGTCTTACCCGAACCGGCAGCCGCCGCTACGAGAAGCTGCCCCTTCAAGTCAATGGCCGCCTGCTGGGCCGGGGTCCATTTGGGATTATTCATGGCCGTCATCCTCCTTTCCAGCGCCTGCTTCATCTTCTCCTAACCAGATCAGCTCCTGACCCCTGGGGCTATTTCCCCCATCCTTCTGGAGCGCCCGGCGGCTGGTTTCCCCAGGAACAGAGGTGGGAGGGTGCTGCTCAGGGTACTGCTCGGAGTCCTGGCTTTGCACACGCTGCCAAAATTCTTCATCCTGGATGACCGGCAAATTCCGATAGTTATTCTCAGGCAGATAGGGATCAAAATGACATAATGGTTTGTAAGAGCAGAATTGGCAGGCTGTATGCTTGCCCTGCCGATAGGGAGTGATGGAAATGTCACCCTCCAGGAGGGCCTCGCCGCTGCACCGCAGGAAATGCTGAAGATGCTTCCTGAGGAGAGCAAACTGCTCTTCCGTAAGAATCGGCGAACCTTTTTTGAATTCTCCGCTCTTCGTGAGTTTAATGCCCAGCAAGCTGGAATTCTCCAGATCCCGATCCATGGCCAGCAGGACCTGACGGTCGGCCAGCAAATAGCCCTTGACTTTAACGGCTTTAATGCGATCCTTTTCCAACTGCTCAGGATAGAGCAGTGTTTTGGATTTGAGTTGAGGTTCAAGAACCGGGAAATATAAAAATCCGGCGGGGTGGATCGTTGAATCCTCAGAATCCTCGGAGCCCTCTGAACCCTCAGAGCCCTTTGAGCCCTCCGCCAGACCGGAGGAGGATACTAAAATCTGGGCCCCCTGCAAGGCTGCATCAAGATAGGCCAAGAGCTGCAAATCCAGTCCATGATAGATCTGATTTAAGCTGACATGAGCTTCCCGGGATTTATAATCAAAGATTCTTAAGTAGATTTCATGGCCGAGAACGGCCCCGTCAATGCGGTCAATCTGACCCCTGAGCAGAAGGGAGTTGCCCCCGCTTAAGGGTACTTCCAAGGGCGGCAGTGCCTCCTGGGGACCGAATTTCACCTCTAATTCCATGGGCAGAAACACTCCCTGCCGGGCATGTTCTCCCAGGACACGGACCGCATGATGAACGGTCCGCTTCAGCTTATGGGTTAAGTAGCGGTAACGGGCATTGCTCAAGAGAATTTTATTCTGCAATTGCAGGGCGATCGGCTCGGCTGTCTCATTCACCAGCTGCCAGGACTGCTCCTTGCTGAGCTCTCCCCAATCAAGCCCTCTCTCTCTCAGGGCAATGGCATAATCATGGAGGACGGCATGAAAGAATTGTCCCATATCCGGCGGCGAAAGGCGGTAGTTGGAGCGTTCTTTCAGCTTAAGCCCATATTGGGCAAAGTGGGCAAAGGGGCAGCGGGCGAAGAGTTCCAGGCGGGAAACACTGGTGACCAGGCGTTTGCCGTAGAGCTGCCTGGCCAAAGGCTGGGGCAGCTTCCCTTCCTCGTTTTGATCCCGGAGCCCTTTTTCCAGCAGCTGCACTTGGGGAAAGGCTGCCGTTTGGCTGAGAAACCACAACCGTATGGCTTGCCATAGGGGTGAAAGAGAGCTGCCTTGGCGGAGCTTCTGCAGGTGCAAAGCATAAGCCGGCAACAGAGCGTAGGGATGAGGGAGGGCCCCTGGTTCTTCCTCATCGAGGCTGAGATATTTTTCCGGCAACCCGGGAAAAATCATCTTCAGCCGATGGATCACCGGAGACACCGTTAACCCTCTGCCCTCTTCATCGGTAAGAGGATAACTGATATAGAGCTGCTCCCGGGCACGTGTGAGGGCAGTATAGATAAAGTATTGCTCCTCATACACCTGCACCTTACCCTTGGGGGCCAGCATAATCCCTTTGCTCTCCAGGCGGAGCCGCTCCAATTCATCAAAAACCCCTTCATCAGAGGGCTTTCCCGGCAGGATTCCGTCATTGGCTCCCAACAAAAAGAGCACGGCTGTTTCCGGGTTGCGGGAACGGTCCAGTGAACCGACCAGAACCTGATCGTAGCCGGGAGGAATTAAGCCCAGCTGCAAATTCTCCAGGCCGGAAGTAAGGATCATGGCGAAGTCGGACAGGTCCATGACTTCCTCTCCTAAGCCTGCCACCAGCTCATCCAGCACCTGGATCACGGCATCCCAAATCTGGTTTTGCAATTGGGCCTCAGCTAGATCCCCCCGGCTGTGGGCTGCCTCCGCCCACTCCTGAAGATGTTCGGGAACCTTGAGGCGGATGAGAAGCTCATAGATCGCCTCCGTGATCTGGGCGACGGTGACCGAGGGGCCGCCGGCTTCCGGATGGGGGCGGATGGCCTGATCAAAAGGGCTGAACAGATCATAGATGATCTGCCGGGTTTCGTTAAGGCCTGCCGTTTCTTCCTTGTGGTTGGGATCAGGGTAATAGCTCCAGGAGCGGTTGCCCTTCCAGGCGCTGCCGTGGATTCCATAAGCAAGGCAGTAGTTTTCCAAACGGTCGATCCGATCTTTAGAACAAGGGAAAAAATCAGTTTTCAAACAGCGGAAGAGGGGCTCATAGGCCCAATCTTTTTGCACCGTTTCAATCGCCGATAAAAGCAGCTCCAACAAAGGATGATGAATAACCGGGCGTTTATGGTCCAGGAAGTAAGGAATCTCATGAGCATTAAAAACCTGCTCGATGATCCCCTGATAGCCCGGTAAATCGCGGGTTACGACGCTGCAATCCCGCCATGTTCTGCCCTCTTCCCTGGCCAGGCGCCGCAGCTCCCGTGCCACTCCCTCCACCTCAGCTCTTTTATTGGCGGCGGGAAACAGGGCGATGCCCAGAGGATCGGGAGCTGTGGAGTCATCTCCCCCGGGAAAGGTCTGAGTGGGATAGGCATTATAGAATCGTTCCAGATGCTTAAGGCCGGCCTTCTCAAAGCGATGGGTTTCCGTAAGGAAAACATGGCTGATCGAGGCTTTAGCCTCCCGGGCTAAATCCACAAGCCCTTGATAGGTCTGCCTGGGCTCATAAAAAAGCTCCTCACCGGGTTTAAAGCGGGGAGTTCCTGCTTTGAGCAGCTCAGGATCAAGGGGCAAGGAAACCGTTATCTCGGCAGCCGTTCCCAGCATGGCTTGAATAACATAAAGCTCTTGAGGGGTAAATCCTTTAAACCCATCCACCCAGATTTTTGCCCCCTGCAGAAAGGGTGCCTGAGAGATTTTCCCGGCCACCAGGTTCAGCTCGTCATCTGGATCCCGGGCCGCCGTCCCTAGAGACTTATTCAACTCCTCATAGAGAAAGGCTAATTCATGGGTCTTTTGCAGCAGCAATTCATCAGCATCCTCAATTCCCCTCAGCTGGTCCGGGGTGATCCGGTAAATCTTGAATTCCGCAATGGCCTGGGCTAAGAGGTCGGCCATGCCGGGACGGGTAGCGGAACGGGCAAACACCCGCAAATCGGAACGATGGTTTAAAAGCAGCCGGCGCAGGAGCATTCGTTTGCCCACTTCGCCAATCACTGCCTTTCCTCCCCCGCCCACTTCGGAAAAAACCCGCCAGCCCAAGCGACGAAAGCTCAGAACCTGAGCTCTGAGAATTCCACCGGATTGAGGATCATGAGCCAGGCTCATCTCCATTTGATGGGTAGCTTGTTCGGGAACGAGCAGAATAAGCGGTAAGCCCTCAGGATGCTCCTGGCTTTCCTTATGTATTTCCTGCCGACAAAGTGTGCTTTTTCCCGTACCGGCCCGCCCCACTATAAAACGCATACTCACCTCAAGGTGCTCCTCTCTCGATTGATCTATCGGGGACGCTCTAAAAACTATCCCTTCTCTATGTATAAAAAAAGCTCAGGCCAAATAAGATGTACTAAAACCTTTCCGGGAGGATTAATGTGAAAAAAATCATCCCTTGGGCAATCCTCATCTTTTTGGTCTGTCTGGTCTTTTATCCGCAACCAAGCCGGTTAGCAGATACGACGATTCCCAACATGAACCCTCATGTCCTGAATAAAGAAATCAGCCTCCAACTACCCGCCACCACCCAAATTGCGGAGCATTGGCTGGAGGATCGCCAGCAACTGCACTACAGCGCTTATTTAAATGATGAACCGTTGGGATTGCGAGGCTATATTCAATTATGGCAGATCGATGATCTTGAGTATTATCTTCAGAAAAGCAAGGAAATGAGCACCTTTGATTTCTATACTTTCTCCCTTGATGCCACCCATATCGGGGATTTTAAAGGGATTCTGAATAGTTGGGGAGCCTCCTTCGGACAAGCGGCCAAACTGTCCGGCAAGGAATACTGGCTGTATACGCCCAATCAAAAGGTGCTGAGAATCGCCTTCCTCACCAATGATACTTCTTTTAATGAGGAGCAATTGAAAGTCATGGGAACTATCCTCTCCTCCCTCAGTTGGCTGGGGGAACCCACGAATGCTGAAACTCTTATTGAAATTACGGGAGAGCATCCCTAAGCTAAGGAGTGGCCATTATGATCAAAAAGGCAAGAAAAATGCTAACCTGGGCAGGGCTTATGCTGGTTATGGGATTCCTTCTGGCGGGGTGCGGCGCTACCCCACCGGCCACTGCCTCCGGTGACCTGACCCCTAAGCAGGCTGCCGAGCTTATTTACCATGATTTAGTCTTTCATGATGTTGGTGTCGAAAAGGTAACTGTAACCCAATGCCTTTTTGAGGACATCAATACGGCTGTGGTGGATGTGACCTATTCCACCCATGACGGCAAAAACATCTCACAAAAAGCAACCTTAATCAAATTAAATGGCCAATGGCAAATAGACGGCCATGATCATTGAATTGAGCGAACCCTATCTCCACTACTCCAGGGCGAATCCTTGCCCGACCACCTCTGTGGCTGTCTGCACGATAATAAACGACTGCGGATCTTCCTCCCGGACGATTCGCTTTAAATGTCCCAGCTCAGATATACCGACCACACAGATAATAACATTTTTCTCCGCTGCAGAATAGCCGCCTTGTCCATGCAGGAAGGTCACGCCTCTTCCTAATTCCTGGAGAATGCGCTGAATCAATTGATCCGATTGATTGGAGATAATGGTTACAGATTTGGCAGGAAGACCACTGGATATGACATCCACCGTCTTGCTGAAGGTGAACATGGATACTAAGGTATAAAGGGCCATTTTAGGGCCCAAAATAGCCCAGGAAGCGATAATCACCAAAGCATTGATGACCAGCATCGTCGTGCCCATAGCCCAGCCAAACCGGCGCTGGATAACTTTAGCGATGATATCTGTTCCCCCCAGACTGCCGCCTAAACGGAACACAAAGCCTGAACCCACCCCTCCCAGGACACCGCCATAAAGTGCGCTCAGAAAGACATCGTTTAATGCCAAAGGCTGAATTCCTTGGAAAAAATCCAAAGCTAAGGAATAGATGATGATGCCAAAAAAGGTTTTAGCGACAAAAATTCGGTTGACTTCTTTCCAACCCAGAGCAAACAAGGGAAGATTGAGGACGAAGTTGACAATGCCGATGGGTAAGCCTAAAGTGTAGAACAAAAGCAAAGCGATGCCGCCGATGCCGCCTCCGCCAAGGCCGGCCTGCACGATAAACCCCTGAACACTGTAGGCCACCATGCTCGCCCCTAAAGCGATGCCGATAAATTTGCCAATCCTCTTGATCACGTCCCACGGTTTCAAGCAAAGTACCTCCCTATTCCACAATAACGCTCCCTCACTGTAAGGTGTCATGTGTTCCTTAGAATAACCCTTTTTGCCTATAATAACACTATATTCCCCCGAAGTTAATAAGGGAAGCGCTTATTTCAAGTGTTAGAGCCCATTTTTATGGTAAAGAAAACCCGGCTTCGCCGTGCCTTAAACGCATGCTGGCAAATGAGGTGAAGTCGCTGGTTGCACTTATGCTGGAGGAAAGTATGCAACGAAGTTATACTTTCTGACAGTGAAATAAAAAGCAGAAGCCCCGGCCAGCAATGTGAACCGGGTTTCTGCTTTCAGACAGAAAAGTTTGAACAATGGCTATTACAACTGATAAACCCTCAACTCACTATACTATATGCCTGCGTCCGGCGAAGTGTGATACGACCATCCTCTCTAAAACAAAAAGCTTACGCACCTATACGTAAGCTCTTTACATTGATCCATGTTATTTGGGGCGTCTGACTTTCTTAACTGTCTTATACACTCCAAAGAGAACCGCGCCTCCCAGAAGGTAAGGCAAGGCATAAGCGATGCCGACCACAAGGTAGTTGATACCGTTCCAGGTTGAGCTGATGGTTTTCAGAACAGCATCCTGGGCAGCCTGCCAGGTATTGGCCCAGGCAACAGGCCGCCAGGGCTCATCCACACTGACAGGGTTGGGGGTGTTCTGAAAGTTGATGCTTACTGTGGAATAGGCAACCTGATGATCCCAAAGTTTGACTTGTCCCTGCAATTGTTCGATCTGCATCCGTGTACTGCTTAAATAGCTCTCGATATGCAGGATCTCATCCACAGTTTTGGCCTCTTTAAGAATCTCTAGATAGCGTGTTTCCTGAGCCTGTAAATTCCTCAGTTTTGACTGGGTATCATAGTATTCATTGGTAACATCCAGAGAATCGGTGGAGTTATTCAAAACCTTGCCGTACTCTTCCAGGCGGCCCTTGAAACCCTCCAGCTGCTGGGATGGGATCTTAAAGGTGGCGTAAGCAGAACTGTTGTTTTGATAGCTGCTTTCTGATGAATTCACCACATATCCCCCCAGGCTTGTGATCTCCTCAGTAACCCGGGCGAGAGCCTGGGAGACATCCTCAACCTGGATGCTGGCATTCAGAGTATAGGTGATTTTCTTGGCCAGGTCGTCAGCGGCCGGAGGAGCCTGGGGTTCGGGGATGGGCATAATAGGGGCGTTTTGGGTGCTTGGGGCACTTTGGGGGCTTTCCTTAAGCGCTCCCCTTTCCTCCGCCGCCATATCCGACATACCGATCATAACCTCAGGCGCTCCGCCTGCCCCATAGCTCTCCGGGGCTCTTTTTTGAGCCGATTCTTTGGGGGCCGCCATACTGATATTTTCCCGGCTCCCTGAATCCTGTGGCGCGGTGTTTGCCGAGGAGTTTGACGTAAAGCCTGCCCCAAATCCTTTGGGGAAATCCTTAAGGCTTTCCATGCCAATCCCGATAAAGGCGAACATAACTACCGCCGCCACCGGCAAAGCCAGCTTCCATTGCCATCTCCACCAAAAAGATTTCAGCCTTCTCTGGGCTCTGCCTCCCCATGACTCCTTGGGCGGGAGATCGGGAATGAGAATATTCCGCGGTGATTCACCGACGGCAGCAGCATTCAGCTCCTCCACGCGAATCTTCTCCAGAGTAAGCTGTTTAATCCGTTCTTTTTGCTCTGAATCAGGGCGAGTTTCATGAAAGAAAAGCTTCATCTTCTCTAAATCGCCCTCCTGCTCCCATAAGTTATATGCATCCTTTTTCATCATCGAATTCCCCCTGCATTCTCCAACTCGTAATACTTCCGGAAGCTCTTCTTTGCTCGATACAGGAGACTATCCACAGCTTGCTGGGTTATGCCCAGAATCTGAGCTACTTCGATGGCACTGAATCCTTCAATAAGCCTGAGTTGTATCACTGCCACTTGTTGTTCAGAAAGCTTGGCCAGTGTTTCGCTTACGCTCAGCACGGTCAATAAATGGTCACTATGATCATCTGTCGCCTGGGTAGATTTTATTTCCTCACTTAACGATACTATTTGCATCCCTTTCCCCTTGCGGGTTCGGTAGAAGTCGGCAATATGATGATAAGCGATGCGGAGCGCCCAGGATTTCAGGGTACTTTTCCCCTCAAAATTAGGCAATGCTCGCCAGATTTTAGTAATCACTTCAGCGGTTACATCCTCAACATCACTTTGCGGTACCCGCAAACGTACAAAACGGTAAAGAATAGGAAAAAGCTCTTCATAAATCTCATCAAAGGAGTCCGCTTGCACTATGAGGAAACCTCCTCTCTCTTTCTGATTAATTTAGACGCTGGTAAGTTTGAATATCTGACGATATTCTCTCTTTCTATTCCCCACTAAAAGAAAGAAATCCTGCCTATAAGACAGAATTCCAGCAATGGTCTGTAACAGATGCTGCAGACCACTAGAGCAAAGGTGAAAGAAGACGGGCTAAAGCGATTTGCAAAGACAACAGCGGAGTTCTGCTTTGCAGATCCTGCTGGGTTATCTGCAGGCTGTCCTGAAGATCCTGCTCTTGGTCGCGAACCAGCTTCTCTGCAAAATCAGAGCCGAAGATCACCGCACTTAGTTCGAAGTCTATTTGAAAACTCCGTATGTCAAAATTGGCGGAGCCCACCACACCTATCTCTTGATCAACTGTTAATACCTTGCTGTGCAGGATCCCCTTTTGGTAGCGATAGATCTCCACACCCGACGGGATCAAATCGCGGAAATAGGAGGATGAGGCCAGATAAGGAAGCTTATGATCAGGTTTTCCCTGAAGGATGATTTTGACGGCTACCCCTCTGGAGGCCGCGGTTTTCAGGGCCATGATCATACTTTCATCCGGTATAAAGTAAGGGGTCGTCACCACGATCTCCTTTTGCGCTGTGCTTAACATCGTGAAGAAGAGTTCCTTGATGGATTCATAGTGGGAATCCGGTCCCCCGCCAATAATTTGGACCAGCATTTCCCCATCCTCCCGCTCCTTGGGAAAATAACGAGGGTCCCTATGGATTTCCCCTGTGAGATAATACCAATCATTGAAAAAAGTCTCCTGAATGGTGTGCACACTGGTCCCTTCCAGGCGCAGATGGGTGTCCCGCCAAAATCCGTACTTAGCGCTTCGGGACAAGTATTCATCCCCAATATTGATGCCGCCCAGATAGCCAATCCTGCCGTCAATAACCACCAGTTTGCGATGATTGCGATAGTTCAGGGTCAAGAAGGCCCGGGGAAAACGCAGGGGCAAAAACCACTGCAGCTCTATTCCGGCAGCTCTCAGCTCCCTGAGAAAATTCTTAGCGAGGCTGCGGCTGCCCAGCCCGTCAAACATCAAACGTATCTTTATACCCTCACCGGCTTTGCGGATCAGGATCTGCTGAACCCTCCTGCCAATGGCATCGTCATGAAAAATATAATATTCCATATGAATATGATCCTGAGCTTTTTCTAAATCCTCAAGCAGAGCCGCAAATTTTGCGTCTCCGTTGTGGAGAAGGGTAAGGGAATTATTCCGGGATAAAGGCGCAAAAGCCTTTCCTAATAAAAGCCTTGACAGACCTTTAGCGTCTATGGACTCCTGGATATAGATCTCATTTTCAGAGAAGGCCTGCTTTTGCTGATGCGCTAAAGCGGGCAATTGCTCCCCGGGCATATGTTTGGATCGGAATAAGCTTTTTTTAAGCGGGGTGCAGCCGAAAACCAGGTAGATCATCATCCCCAGCAGAGGATTGAGGGCCAGAAAAGACAGCCAGGCGGCGGTCTTTTCCGGATTCTTCTTTTCTAAGCAAATTATAAGCAGCGCCAGTGAAAGGGCTAACAGGGCTGAACCGATCATAAGTTTTATCAATTTAATCACCTTGTCCTGACACCGTTTCTTTCATTTGGTATGACAATAGTATGACAAAAAAAAGCAGCTTCAATGCGAAGCTGCTTTTTAAAGCTTAATCCTTCTTTCTCCCATAAGCAATATAGCCAAAAATCATAGCACAGATCACGAGGATACCGGGATGAATCTTGGTCATAAATAAGATGGCCAGGGCTACTACGGCTACGGCCCAGGTACTGCGGTATTTTTTCGGGAAGGCCTTTTTGCCCAGATCATAGGCCGACTGGGCGATTAAAACCACCACGACCGGTCTTACAGCGGTGAGCGCGGCACTTAACGCCGGCGTATGGGAGTATCTTATCAATAGATCTCCCAAAATCACAATCACAAAGGTGGAAAGGAGGGTTCCCAAAAGTCCTGCCAAAGCACCGGGCCAGCCGGCAACCTTATATCCCATATAGCTTGCCAGCTTGGTGGCAATAGGACCCGGCAAGGAGTTGCCAATGGCCAGGGCATCGGCGAATTCCTCATCGGTCAGCCATTTATAGCGGGTAACCGCCTCCCGCTGAATTAAGGGGATCATGGCCGGACCTCCGCCAAAACCTAAATTGGTGGCACGGGCACAGCCAATAAACACTTCCCATAACTTTTTTATCATGTCATCACCTCAATATCCTTACTGAAAGACCAAAAGTCCAAAGACCATGGATAGGATAATTACAATTCCCGGGTGCAGCTTCAACTTATAAAGGCAGATCATGGCCGCACCGGCTATGACCCAGCTCCACATGCTTGGAAAGGCGCTTAAGCCCATATCGAAAGCTGTCTTGGCCACCAGAACCGCCACCAGAGGGCGAACCCCGGTTAAGGCCCCTTTAAGTACAGGAGAATTATTATGCTTCATCAAAAAGCCTGTTAAAGCAATGACCAGAATAGAGGTAAGAGCCAAGGTGCCCAGCAAGGCTGCCAATACTCCCGGCCATCCCGCCACATGGTAACCTACATACCCGGATAAAAGGGCGGCGATAGGGCCTGGCAAGGAAGTTGCAATAGCCAAACCTTCCGAGAACTGCTCCAAGGTCATCCAACCATGATTGATCACTTCTGCCTGAATCAGCGGAATGATGGCCGGACCACCACCAAAGGCCAAATTGCTGGCGCGGAAAAACGCCAGAAAGATATCCAGTAGTTGTTCCAACGATTTCATCTCCTCATCCTGAAAACCTTTCACATGGTTATCATTATAACAAAGTCCCACTCAATTGAGAACATCAAAAAGGAAAAAGGGCTGTTGTACAAATGAACCCTAAAGTTCCTTGATACAACAGCCTCTTCTGGTCGCCTTATCCGGTTTTGACCTTATCTTTGCATTACTTTTCCGTTACTTACCAAAACCTTACTGAACAGGGTACATGCCGTGAGAATGCATATAGTTAAAGATTTCTTCACCATGTTCCTGCTCTTCTTTTTGAATATGATTGAGAATTTGCCTGAGATTGGTGTCCTGGAATTCAAAAATTGAAGTATCATAGGTTCCAGAGACATATTTTTCAGTGGCCAGCATATCGCTGAGCATATTAAAATCTTTTTGGCTGTAGCTATTGCTCCCTTGAGACTGCATCCCGGACAATCCCTGACTGCCGGATTGTCCTTGCATACCCTGAGCCTGTTGTCCTTGGGACTGCTGCCCCTGACCTTGATTCATGGACGGAACCTGACCGGTCATGATCTGGCTGATGGTATTATAGTGCTGCTGTTCACGGGAAGCAAGGTTCTGGAACATTTGACTGAGATTTGAACATTCGGCTTCCTTGGCATATTTACTATATTTTTCGACACATAATTCTTCGTGACCTTTTAAGTCTTTAAGAAGCATTTGCTCCTTTTGACTGAGTTGAACTTGCATGAAGACACCTCCCTAAAATATTAACCCTAGTGTTGACCAATAACCGGAAACTATGTATTTCCCGGGAGAATTATTTAGCATTGAACGTTTTGCACCGAAACTTTTCTCTTGCTCCCACGTACTTTAGAGTAGAGAAACAAAATTATGGATTACGGGAGGGGGATATTAATATGGAAAAGCGCCTTTACCGCTCAGGAAGGGAAAAGATGTTGGCCGGGGTATGCGGTGGTTTGGGTGAGTATTTTGATGTGGACCCGACCCTGATTAGGCTGGCGGTTGTTATTGCCATCTTTGGTGCAGGTATGGGCTTCTTTGCCTACCTGATTGCCTGGATTGTTATACCCAAGAATCCCGATCATAGATACTTAAACCCATGATTCGGTTTCGAATGCCCTCTTGATGCAAACATTCAAGAGGGCATTTCTTTTTGGCAAACTCCATCTGAAGTTAAGAATCACTTTGCTGCAAATGGGTTAAATTAAGGATGCGATCTTAAAGTTAAGGAATAGTTGAATCGGGAGGAATACGATGTACAGAATGTCGGAGGAACAACAACAAAAAGTCTTTACCAATTTTAAGAAAGTCATCGATAAACAAAACGCCGGACTTATCAATAAAGAACTCTACTATCATCTCAACCTGAACTGCAACTTTGTGGCTCATTTTAATCTGCAGGGATTTCGCGAAGCTTACTCCGGCGAAAACTTCCGGGAATTCGTGGATTACTTTAATCCTGCTTCCCCCTCCAGCCAGTGGCTGGAAGCACCTGAAATCAGTGCCGATTTTATTCCCCTCAATCAGGCCATGGTGGACTACGCATCCCCAAACCATTGAGTCATGCTGCGTGACCACCCTTCATTTTCGTTTGCGATAGAGAATGACGGCGATGTGATATGAAATGAATTGAATAATACAACTTACCAGTATGCTGCCAAGAATCAAAACTCCTTTATGGGATTGCATATAACCGCAAAAAGGACAATTCCAGGTTCGGCTTTCTCCCAAGCGTGCCCATTGGCATTGACGAGCTTATAAGAACGCGTTTTTGAACATCTACTGAAGTTTCACTTACCGGAGAGCGGTGAAGCTCCTTAAACTCCACCCAGGGAACTTCAATATGAAGATCAAGGCGGTCAAGCAAGGGGCCGGATATCCAGCCGCGGTAATGACTGATTTGCTATGGCGTATAGGTGCAGGTCCGCGCCGAATCCCCGTTCCAGCCGCAGAGACAGTGGTGTAAGAGGACGGGGGTTAGTCACTCCCTCCTACTCGATTTTTGATTAATCTTTTGTACCTATCGCAGTAATAGCAGCAACATATAAAGGGAAGATAAAAAACATGCCAAGTATTATAAAAGCAACTCCCCCAAGTGGTTCGTCCCCGGGATAAGTAATAGGTACTAAATGTGCAAATAGAAGAACAAGAATAATATAATACGGAATCCAAAGAACTGTCAAAAAGTATCTAAATTTTCCTGTATCCAAGTATTTAGTTGTTATTGAATAAAAAATAATAGTCAAAACTATAAAAATTACACAACCTAATAATACATTTGTTTTAACATTAAACCAAGATAACATTCTGTGTAATCGATATGAGTTTAGGAGTAATTCTGTCTCGATAAACAAAAGTAGCGCATATAGAAATGCGAAAAAGTTAATTTTAATTATTAGCAACATAATCCACCTTTTACAATAAAATGAAAATGAGGTAATATAATTACAGTACAGTTATATTATTACTCAAGAGGAGGAGAATGTAAATGAAAAAAATCCCAAAATTATTTATTCTCATGGTTTTAGGTATTTTTCTTTTTAGTAGTGTTGCAGTAGCTGCCCCGACCACACAGGTTCATACAGATGAACAATTTACCCAAGAATCCAATGTGTATACTCAAAATGAATTGACAGAAATCAGAGAAATACATGCTAAGGCTATAAAAGAAGACTTTGTTATTTTAAACCCAGATGGAACCATTACTCTCAATACAGACGCTGCTACGCTCGAGGTTGATGTGAACATATTTACTGAATATGCTCAAAGTATAGAAAATCTTAACGATTTAATTAAACTTGGAGTAGTATCCATTAGTAATGAGTTTGAGGTAACGGCCAAGACTCAAGATGAAGTCACAAAGATAATTGTTGAGCGAGATACGCAATTATTAAAAAGTGGCATATATAGTGGTAATAGATTTGATCCACAACCCAATAATCTGATTGTGCAATCATCTCCTGATGTCCCCACATTATATGCCTTTTCAATAGCTACAACAAACAAGAGAACACTTACAGATTACTATAACACTCAATTGATTTATAATCCTTACGGTGCTCTCTCTGCCACAACTGGATTTTTTGTTGCCAAAGTTCAACCAAAGGGGCCATGGGACTATAAATCAGTTCCAGGTTATACACCTTATTATAAAGAATGGTGGGCAGTTCAAAGATATGGTACTTCAGTAAAAACAAGCGAATGGTTTGGTAATTATAATTATGGCTTTACTGGAAAAGTTATATTTCCGTTGAGTGTATTGCTCGATGCCGGTGATGCAGTCAGTATTTTAACTGGTCACGGCTTTGATGATGCACAGGATAAAGCAGATATAACACAAGGTTATAATGAGAATCCGTCATAATTGCAAACGTATAATAAGCAAGGCGGCCATCCGATCTATAATCACTTCCGTGACACAACACGATATCAGAGGTCATTAAAGAAGGTAATAATGCAAAGTAAAAAGCAACTCCGTCTAAAGACAGAGTTGCTTTTTACTTTGCAAAGGAAGTGCCCACCGGCAGCCTGAGGATCAATAACCTTTGCCTGCCCCTTGTTGAAGCAGAAACATTTTGTAATACAGGCCTTTTTGAGCGAGGAGTTCGTTATGATTGCCTCGCTCGACTATTTGTCCCTGATGCAAAACAAGGATAAGATCGGCATCCTGTATGGTGGAAAGCCGGTGAGCAATAGCGATGGTACTGCGCCCCTGGCGCATTTTGTTTAAGGCGGTTTGAATAGCCTCCTCTGTCTCTGTATCCACACTGGCAGTGGCTTCATCGAGAATAAGAATCTTAGGTTCGCCGGCAATGGTGCGGGCAAAGCAGATCAGCTGCCGCTGGCCACTGGAGAGTGTGGAGCCCCTTTCACTGACAGGTTCCTGATACCCCTGCCCCAGCTTGGTAATGAATTGATCAGCCTCCACAAATTCTGCCGCCGCCTCCACCTCTCCTTCCTTAACCTGGGGCCGGTTGAGAGCAATATTACCGGCTATATCTCCGACAAAGAGGAAAGGGTCCTGGGCAACCAGCCCGATCTGAGTGCGCAGCTCCTCCTGGGAAAAGTCATGCAAGGATAGGCCGTCAATCAGGATGTCTCCTTGATTAACCGGATAAAACTTCATTAAGAGATTGGAAATCGTGCTTTTCCCGCTGCCGGTATGACCGACTAAAGCTACCGTCTCCCCAGGGTGAACCGTAAAGGAAATATTTTTCAAGACTTCAGTGACACCATCATAGGAAAAGCTGACATTGCGAAATTCAATCTCGCCTTTTTCGATACCAGGAGCAGGAGGATCACCGGCTTCCTGAACAGCATTCAAACCAAGGGCGGTGGTGGTCCGCCCGTCATCCAGCACTTCAAAGACCCTTTCCGCAGCGATAATCGCCTGCTGAAGCTGGGAAAGGCGCATTAAGATCATATTCACCGGGTCGATAAAACGATCCAGATAATTGATAAAGGCATAGAGCACTCCCACTTCCACCGGACCAATGATGGATTCCAGACCAAAGAAACCCAGGACCAGAATCAGCGCGAAGGTGTAGAGCAGATCCACGGCCGGACGCATCAGGGTGCTTTCCAGTTTAATATTGGCAATGGCCGCACCGTAATACTTCTCGTTAATACCGGCAAATTTCTTTTGAAAGGTTTCTTCCTGCCTCATGATTTGAATGATATTCATGCCTTGGATGGACTCATTGAGTATAGCATTCAACCTGCCCAGCTCCGCCCGGGAGATCCTGTATATCTTGGAGCTGATCCTGCGGTAGATTTGCATCAAAACAACGATGATGGGGAGCAGCACCAGGCAGAAGGCCGCTAACCGCACATCCAGGCTGAACATGGCAATAAATATGCCCAGCAGAAAGACAATGTTCTGGACATAGGTTGATAGCACACCGATATAAAGCTCCTTAATCGCCTCTGTGTCATTGGTGACCCTGGAGACTAAGACTCCCGCCGGAGTCCGGTCAAAGACACTCATGGCCAGATATTGAACCTTAGTGAAAATATCCACCCTGATTTGTTGAATAACCAGCAAGGCGATTTTATTGAAACGAACCAATTGGTGATATTGAAGGAAAGAAGCTAAGATGACCAGCAGCAGATACCCGCCGCCCAGGATTGTTAAAGCCAGGGGTTCCAGACGTCCAGGGGTCAGGTAATCATCCAAAAAGATCTTGATCAGTACAGGTCCGGCTACATCGGCCGCGGTACCCGCAACGAGCAAGGCAAAGGCAAAAACCAGGGGTTTAAGATGGGGTTTTAAATAGGCAAGGAGCCTGAGGATGGTCCCGCCCTGTCCGCTGAGACCGGCTTTATGTTCCAACTCTTCGGAGATAAGGGTGCTCATGCCAGTCCGCCTCCCTCTTCGATCAAACTTTCCAGTTGCTGAGCCTGATAGGTTTCAGCATACCAGCCCTGATGCTCCATTAATTCGGCATGGCTGCCCCGCTCTATTATTTCCCCATTCTGAAGGACCAAAATCAAATCGGCATGCTCAACCGCACTGAGGCGGTGGGCCGAGATCAAGGTGGTTTTTTGACTGCGGTTGCCCTTAAGCTCCAGGAGGATTTGTTTTTCCGTCTTGGCATCCACAGCCGATAAAGAGTCATCAAGAATCAATATTTTTGGATCGAGCAGCAAAGCTCGGGCAATGGAAATCCGCTGTTTTTGCCCTCCTGATAAGGTGACTCCCCGATCCCCGACCAGGGTCCCATAGGCCGCTTCAAACCGCTGGATATCTTCATGAATACAAGCTGTTTTAGCAGCCTTCTCAATTTCCGAGAGCTGGGCCTGGGGTTTCCCCAAAGCAATATTTTCGGCCAGGGTGGTGGAAAAAAGAAAGTGTTCCTGGGGGACATAACCAAAGATTCCCCGCAAGCTATCCAAAGGGATCTCCTCAATAGAGACACCGCCAATACGAATTTCTCCTGTCATTCCCGCAAACTCACGAAGGAGGACCCGGAAAAGGGTGGTTTTGCCGCTGCCGGTCTTGCCCACGATGCCCAGGGTCTGCCCTTCTTTAAGGGTGAAATGGATCCTTTTCAGCTCGGGCTTGGTCTGACCGGGATAGGTAAATTGCTCAAGAGCGCAGTAAATATCCCCCTTAACACTTTGCCTAAGCTCTGCCCTGCTTCCGTCAGGGGCTCCCTGTAGGGAAACCTGATCCTGAACCTCGGACTCCACCCCCAGCAAAGCCTGCACCCGATCATAGGAAGCTCTGCCCCGTTCCATAATATTGAACAGCCAGCCAAAGGCCAGCATCGGCCAAATAAACTGTCCCAGATAAAGGGTGAATTGAGTAAGCTGGCCCAGGGTCAGCCGGAGATGGATCACTTCATAGGCGCCAAAGGAAACGGCCAGAAAAAAGGATAGTCCCACAATCAGCATAATCGACGGATCATAGAGGGAATCCACCACAGCCACCGCCTGATTCTTTTTGACTACATCATCGGACAGCCTGCGGAAGGACTCAATCTCCACTTCTTCCTGACCAAAGGCTTTCACGACACGTACTCCGGAGATATTTTCCTGAACCTTATCATTAAGATCGCCGAAAGCCTCCTGAGCCTTGAAGAAACGCTCATGAAGCAATGTGCCGTAATAACTGGAGACCCAGGCCATAACCGGCATAGGCAGCAAAGTAATGAGGGTCAATTTCCAGCTTAGGAAAGCGGCCATGGAGAAGACGACAAAACCGCCTGTGACCAGGGAGTCCACCAAGGTAAGTACCCCCATCCCGGCAGTGGTTTCAATGGCTTGAATATCATTGGTAGCATGGGCCATCAAATCCCCGGTCCGGTACTTTTGATAAAAGCTGGGTGACATACGGGTAAAATGCTTAAAAAGCTGTTGGCGCAGCAACCGGCTTAAGCGGGCCGCCGCTCCGAAAATCAGGATACGCCAGCTGTAGCGAAGGATGTAGGATAAAATACCCAGGCCGCAGAGGATCAAGAGCCAAGGCCAAAGGATTTCCGGGGTTAAGGTCCGGTTGGTTACTCCATCCACGACCCTGCCGACAATATAGGGCGGGCAAAGATTGATGGCTGCTAGGACGATGAGCAGCATAATTCCGGTAATATAACTCAATTTTTCCTTCTTAAAAAACCACATTAAATCTATAAATAAACGCATAGGCCACCCCATTCGAAAAAAAATCAACGCTTTTGCCCTTTAGAGAACATACGAAAACATAATAGCATAGTTTGGAAATAAGTCCTACAGATTAATGCATATAAAAACACCTGCCGTCCATAAGCAGGTGTTTTTCCATTGTTCGCGTGCACTTAAAAAAGTGCGTCTCAATGTCAGCTCGTGTCTCAGTTTACTCTCCGGGGAGAATTTTGTCAAGAATATAATTCTCAGCAACCTTTAAGTCCGCTCTTTGGAATGGCCTTGACCGATCTTGTCATTGTCGTGAGCAGCAAAGGGAGGAATTTTATCTCCCGGGTTCAGATCCTTCTTGCGTATAACCTCGACGGCATTTTTCTTTTCTTTGGGCTTGGACATACAACTCCTCCTTTTCCGCTTTTAGTTTTACTATCCTCTATAGAATACCCTGAGAAGAAAAAAATAATATCCGGACAATTTCTTTTGCTTTCTTCCCCGTTTAGTTATAAAGTAGTGGTAAATAAAGTGAATTGGAGGTTTTTTTTATGGCATTGCCCCCTTTCTTAAAACCCCTGGCAGGATATGATCCCACCTTCGCCCAAGAAATCGGCAACATAGCTGCTCTCGCTTTTCAGGAGAACAGCCTTGATGAGAAGACCAGGACTTTAATCGCTCTGGCCCTTGATACCGTCTTAGGAGCCTCGGCAGGAGTGGCCAGCCTGGCCAATCAAGCCCGCCAGTTAGGAATCTCGGAGCAGGAAATCGCCGACACATTGCGCCTGGCCTACTTTACTGCCGGTTGTTCCGTCTTAACAACATCTTTCGCTGCCTTCGAGAAAAAGGAGTAGCTTCTTGACTGATTTGCTTAATCTTTGGCCATTGGGGATGGCTTATCTGATCATCAACGCCATTGGCTTTTTGCTGATGGGATGGGATAAAAACCAGGCCCGCAACAGGGGCCGGCGCATTCCGGAAAAGTGGTTCTTTATCCTGGCTTTTCTGGGCGGGGCTCTGGGAGCTTGGCTGGGCATGCAGATTTTCCGGCACAAAACCAGGCACACTACCTTTGTATTGGGAATCCCCCTGCTTTTGGTCTGGAATGTATTGGTGATGTATGTGCTGGGGCAGCACCTTTCTCTTTAGGGCATGAATTAATGAGCATGAATTAGCCAAAGGCGTCCTCCCTTCACTATAATAGTGGGGGCAGGACGCCTTTATTAGTGATTATACAGGATAGCCTTTAAAGTCTTTTCTCATTTTGTCACAGGAAAGTATCATTCCGTATTCCTGAACGGTAAAGGTTTCTGTCCTGCTAAAACCATGAGACAGATAAAATCGTATGGCACGCTGATTGGAGGATAATACTTCCAGAATACAAAACTCACATCCCTGCTTCAGCATTTCTTCCTCTATCCTCTGATAAAATGAATGGCCCAGGCCGAGACTGATATACTCCGGCAGCAAATAAAAGGCATGCCATTCCGCATAGATATCTTTCCCCTCATGGACGATGCTGAACACGGTGCTGCCAATGATCTTTCCCTCAGATTCCGCGATGAGGCAAATATCTCCTTTGCCCGCACTCTCCTCTAGAATGGGCAGCCAATGATCGGCTTCCAGCGAAGACAAATACGCCCTGTCCATCAGCCCGTCGTAGGCTGATACGTAACTGATCATGATCTGTTCACTGATTTTCTCCATCTCATCCGCTGCAGGCACACGATAGCTTATATTCATTTTCTACCCCAATCATCCTTTGTCAATCAACTTATTCCTTAGGGCCGCCGGAAACACCCGGATTTTCCTGCAGGAACTGCTTGGATTCTTCCAAAGGCTGCAAATCGTTCTTCTTAATGCTCAGCTCGTAACTGCTTCTCATCCGCTTGGATGCCCAGCGCATTTCCGTGGCCACCACAGCCACTTCCATGGTGGCCCGCAGAAAGTACACGCCGCTGAAATGCTTTTGCCACTGATCCATCCTTAGATCAAACTCATTCCAAAAATCCTGATCAAGGGTTTGCAGCGGCGTGGCCGGAACATAGGTAAAGCTGAGGTACAAACTATCCCGCAGTGCTCCCAGGATCCCTTTGCCAACCAGGATATAATCCAAAAGATTTTGGAATTCCTTGCTTATTCCCTGACCCATTTGGGGAGGAGAATCAGGGGCCTGGCGCCGTTTCACTCTTTGACGGGTCATTTCTTCGATGTTTTCCCCACGCTCGATAAATCCCCGGCACAGCTCCAGAAGCCGCTCCATAAGCTGCATTTTGTCTTTGGAGCTGAATTCCTCCCGGGCGTGTTCGTAAAGCTCTGTCACTTCTTCCAACTGCTTTTCCAGCAAGGTTGGTTTTACCTTTTCATAGCTGTTGAAGGATGTCGAATCCACATAATGCTTAAGGCTGTCCAAAAAGAACTCCGATGAGTCATAGACAAGGGCATATAATTTTTTGCGGAAATTCTTTTTATAGCGGGGCGGAGCAAGCACCCGATTGATGGTAAGAGCTACCACCAAGCCAATAAAAATGCACAAAGCCCGGGAAATAGCATGTTCCAGGAATTGGTCGGGAGGAGCATCCAGGATGAAGATGATGGATACGATCCCTAAATTCACACCATGCCACCCCATACGGTTGGAAGCGGCGATCATTAGGATAACAACCAAGCCGATGATATAAGGGTTGCTTCCCACGGTCAGCCCCACCGCAATAGCCAGTACCACAGCTACAATATTAACAGCGATCTGTTCCCAGGCGTTAGAAAGGGCTTTGCTCACGGAAGGCTGCATATTGATGACCACCGTAATGGCGGCAAAGCTGGCCGGCCCCACTGAAGCTATCTGGCAGATTAATATGGCAATGGTTACTCCCAGTCCGGTCTTAAGAATTCTTGGACCAAACCAAGTTTTAAGCTTAGAAAACAGGGAAAATCCCCCTTCCCTCAATTTGTGTAACTAGAGTATAGATCCGAACCCATACTTTGGCAAGTTAAGAAATCCGACAGAGCGGGCCTGAATTCAAGCTTTTATCTCTAAACTCTGAGGATGGATTTGGGGGCATGGGTAAGAAAACGGGCCCCCTTTTCTCCTTCAATAACGAGGGTATCCTCTACACCCACGGCCCCTTCCCCGGGAAAGATAAATTTGGGTTCGACAGCTATGGTCATTCCCGGAGCCAGGATCTCCTGAGCGCCTTTGCTGATGGTCGGAAGTTCATCCAACTCCAGCCCCACCCCATGGCCGATGAAGCGGACCCGATTCTGCCCATACCCCATAAAATTCCCGGCATATGGAGTCTCTCTTTCCACCCAGTCCACTAGTTCGGCATAGACATCCCCGGTTTTGCGCCCGGGGATAAGAGCCAGGCGGGCCCGCTCCTGAATTTCACAGCTGAGCTGATAGGCTTCCGCCATTTTTTGCGAAGGCTCCCCGATCACCAGCATTCTGGTGGCGTCCGCCTGATACCCTTCCTGGGCAATAACTAAATCCATCATGACCATATCCCCGGCCTGAATAGGGGAATGGGAAGGCCCCAGGGGATGGGCATAAGATGCGCCCAGGCCGGTAACCGGCCCATCGAAGTAGCCGGAAATTGCCCCTTGGGGTCCAGCCACCACCCCGCCGAAATGAAATTCAAAGCCAAAGGCCCGGGTGCGCAGCATGGTTTCATGCCCCAGCGTTCTCGCCTTAGCCTCCAGCAGACCTTCCAGCTCAATTTCAGTCATGCCGGGACGGAGCACTGTAGAAGCATACTCTAAGAGCTGGGCATAGACCCGTCCATTTTCTTCAAGCCTGGCGATCTCCTCTGCAGATTTCACAGCCCGGAAAAGCCGCAGCGGATAGGAAATATCCATCAGCTTTGTTTGGCTGAAGAGCTTTTCATAGCGAAGATAGTTGGCGACAGGCAAAACATCATACTCCAGCCCCATCACCTTGGGAAGGGGATGCCCATGTTCCATGATCAGTTCAGGCAGTTTAGACATGCCGGTCAGTGGAAAAGCCTCCCAAGGGGATTCAGCCAAAACTCTTTCCATATTCCGATAAACCAGCAGCAGCGGCTTCCCTGTCCGGGGTATATAGAGATGGAGGTTTTGGGCCGTCCCCGTAAAATAGAGGGTATCTGCCCGCTGCACCAAAAGTGCCCCTTCTATTTCCTGTTGCGCCAGGATAGCTTGAAATCCTTTAAGGCGGCGTTCATATTCAGATTTTGAAAACATCCCATCACCCTCCTATAAGAAAATAAACCCAGGTCGTGCCCTGGGTTAGTATTCTATAGAATGTTTACTATTTCCTCTCTAAACCAAGAGGTTCTAAGCTGCTCTTCCTTACCGCCCCTGGAATTCAGTCTGGCTTTTCTCGAGAAAGGCTTTAAAGCCCGCCTTGCGGTCTTCAGTATGGAAGGCCAAAGCAAAAACCTCGGCTTCATAATCTTGTCCACTGATCAGATCCATATTGGCCCCTTTATAAATGGCGCTTTTGGTTAATTGTATGGCGACGGGAGCTTTGGCGGCGATCTTCCTGGCCATAGCCAGAGCTTGTTCCTGAAGCTCTTCTTTGGGATAAACCCGGTTAACCAGACCCATGCGGAAGGCCTCCTGAGCATCAAACAGCTCGGCTGTGAGGAGAATTTCACTGGCCCGTCCGCTGCCTACCAAGCGGGGAAGCCGTTGGGTGCCGCCAAAGCCTGCCGGTATACCCAGGTTTACTTCCGGCTGCCCGAAGCGGGCCTTCTCACTGGCCAGGCGAATATCGCAAGCCATCGCCAATTCCAGACCTCCACCCAGGGCAAAACCATTGATGGCGGCAATGACCGGTTGGGGCAGGCTTTCAATCTGATTCATCAGCTTTTGGCCTAATTGGCTGAACGTCCTTGCTTCCAGCGGGGTTTTCATGTTCATTTCGGCGATATCGGCACCGGCTACAAAGGCCTTTTCACCGCTTCCCGTCAGAATCACGACCCGTACCGAGGAATTATTAGCCAAATCCTCAACAACCTGGCTGAGCTCCTGCAAGGTCAGCGTATTCAGCGCGTTTAAGGCTTTGGGGCGATCGATCGTCACCAGGGCAATCTGCTCCTGATAATCAACCAGGATATTCGAATACGTCATAGTTCTCCCCCTATCTCTCTACAATCAGGCTGACGCCCTGACCGCCGCCGATGCATAAGGTGGCCAGCCCCCGCTGTCCGTCCCGTCGTTTCAATTCATGAAGAAGGGTGACCAGAACGCGGGTGCCGGAAGCACCGATGGGGTGCCCCAAGGCGATGGCACCGCCGTTGACATTGGTCTTTTCCACATCCAGTCCCAGCTCCCGGGTAACGATAGCGGCCTGGGCGGCAAAGGCTTCATTGGCCTCCACCAGGTCAATATCGGCAATAGTCAGTCCGGCTTTGGCCAAGGCTTTTCGTGTCGCAGGGATCGGTCCGGTCCCCATGATCAGAGGATCCACCCCGGCAGAAGCCCAGGAAGTGATTTTGGCCAGGACTGCTAATCCCAATTCTTCAGCCTTCTCTTTGGACATGACCACCACTGCGGCAGCCCCGTCATTGATCCCTGAAGCGTTGCCCGCAGTCACCGTACCCTCTTTCTTAAAGGCCGGCCGCAGCTTGGTCAAAGTATCGGCAGTGGTGCCGAAACGGGGAAACTCATCCTGACTGAACACCAGAGGCTCTCCTCTTTTTTGGGGAATTTCCACAGCGACAATCTCTTCATCGAATAATCCGGATTGGATCGCGGCCTCGGCCCGGTTTTGACTGCGCAGCGCCAAAGCATCCTGATCCTCCCGGGAAATCTGGAACTGCTCAGCGATATTCTCGGCGGTCAATCCCATGTGAATATTATGGAAAGCATCGGTTAACCCATCCATGATCATGGTATCCACCAGGCTGTCATTGCCCATCCGATAGCCTTTTCTTGCTTTAGGGAGAGCATAAGCCGATGAGGACATGCACTCCATGCCGCCGGCCACAATAATATCCGCATCACCGGCCAGGATGGCCTGGGCTCCACAGATTACCGATTTAAGTCCGGAACCGCAGACCTTATTCAGGGTCCAGGCGGGCACTTCTTGAGGAATTCCTGCTTTAATTGCTGCTTGTCGGGCAGGGTTTTGACCTGCCGCAGCACTGAGTACATTCCCCATAATGACTTCTTCCACTTGTGCAGGCAGGATTCCGGCCCGTTTGATCGCTTCCTTGATCACGATAGCTCCCAGTTCGGCTCCTGTAAAGTTCTCTAAAGCTCCCCCAAAGGACCCCAGGGGTGTACGGACAGCACTGACAATCACTACTTCTCTCATGACGTTCCTCCTCAAGGTAATGACACCTAAATTTTGGTTCTACTTTCTGACAGTGTTAAGCAAGCTTAGCGGTTCTTCTCCAGATACCCATTTTTTCTGCATCTTTAATCAGATTATCGCGGAAATCGGGGTGAGCGATGGAGATCAAAGCTTCGGCACGTTCCCAGGTGGACTTCCCTTTCAAATTGACAATGCCGTGCTCAGTCACCACATAATTAACCATGGCGCGATGGGTTGTGACGATAGCACCAGGAGTTAAGATAGGATTAATCCGCGATCTTATCTCGCCATTTTTCGCTTTGTAGGTGGACTCCAGGCAGATAAAGGATTTACCGCCTTGGGAATGGTAGGCGCCTAAAGTAAAGTCCACCTGTCCGCCTGTGCCGCTGATTTGACGGGTGCCAGAAGATTCTGAACATACTTGGCCGAATAAATCGACTTCGACGCAATTATTGATGGCGATAACCTTATCATTCTTGGCGATGATCCAAGGATTGTTCACATAGTCTACCGGGTAAATCGCGCAGCTGGGGTTGTTATGAAGAAAATCATAAGTTTTCTGAGTTCCCATGGAAAAAGTATAGGTTAGTTTATATCTGTCAATCTGTTTGCGGGCACCGGTAACACGTCCGGCTTCCACCATTTCCACAAAGGCTTCCGTCATCATCTCGGTATGGACACCTAAATCTTTAAGGTCGGATTGAGCAATAATCTTACCCATAGCATTAGGCATACCGCCAATACCCAGCTGAATGCAGCTTCCATCCACAAGTTCAGGCATAATAAATCCGGCAATTCTGTTATCCAACTCAGTAGGGGGAACGGGTTGAATCTGGGGCAGATCCCATTCTGTTTCCACGATATAATCCACTTCAGAAATATGCAGGGCCTCTTCCAGACCGCCCAGGCAACGGGGTATTTTCGGGTTCACCTCGAAAATAATGATTTTTGCTTTTTCCAACATGGCTTTGGTATGAGAAACCTGGGGTCCGAAGTTGAAAAAGCCTTTTTCATCCATGGGCGCCACCGGAATCATGGCTACGTCCACCTCAAGAAAACGCCGGTAATAGCTGGGCAGTTCATTATAGATGATCGGGCTGTACCAGCAAAGCCCCTGATCGTGCAATTTACGGTCTAAACCGCTGAAATGCCAGTTATTATAAACGAAATGCCTGGCCTCCGGATCAACCTTGACCACCTCAGGCATCCTCACCGCCGTGACCGCCCGAATCTTTACATCCTCAAGCTCATCCTTGCGAGCTGCCAAAGCTTTATCCAAGACAACGGGCTGACCGGTAAAGGAGCCATAATCCACCCAATCCCCTGATTTAACCACACTCACAGCTTTTTCCGGCGTAGTCAGCTTCTTTTGATACTCTTCAATTATACTATTCAAATTCAGCCCCTCCTTATTCTCCCTTAGACAACCAACTGGTTGGTTGTTTAAACGCTCCTCCACCCTAATCCAAAATTCTCTATAATTAACGAATGATAACAATAATGGCCTTACATTTTTTTAGCATTTCCAACAGGTGCAGCGGTTTTTTCTTTGACCCAAGGCTTCGTGAGAGGAAGTATCGTTTTACCGTAAGTGGTATTGAGAATTAAGGCCGCCGAGAGATACATGGCCAAAATTCCCGCAAAAAGCAGAGCGTAAGCAGCAAAAGGTTTGAAGGAAGGACTGAGAACTCCCAAATCGAGGAAAGCAACCTGGACAACGGCGATATCAATCAGAATAACGATCATGGTTAAGACACTTGTCGATTTGAAGTAAGCCGGAGTCCAGAGCACCAGACAAAAGGAAAGAACGATCCAAGCCCAGCCGTCAATGCGGGTATCCAAGGGTATTGACCATTGTTGCGCCGCAGCAAAATACTTAACAAAAAACTCCAATCCTCCGACCAGCATAAAGAATGCTGAAAAATAAAGGAAAACGTTGCCGCCAAGAATCTGGCCTTCTTTTAACTCAATAGCACCAACAATGACCTGCGTAATAAAACCACCGATCAGCCAGCACCCCAGCAGAGGCATGGCCCCCGCTGTAACCCTGCCGCTCAGCAAAGCGAAAAAAGTAAAGCACGCAACCCCTAAAGCGACCAGACCTGCAGGCGAAGGATTTGCCCATCCTCCATTATTATTGGACATAATATAATCTCCCCTCTTACTTTTTTGACCTGTTGTCCGTCAAAAAACGCTTTGACGCCCGGTCAATTATTCCGATATTCTTTCGACAAGGATCTCTGCAATATCCAATACCTTCACACTCTCCACGGCTTCACGGGCAGCTATGCCGTCGCTGATCATGGTTAAGCAGAACGGGCATCCCGTGCTCACCACTTCTGCGCCTGCCGCCATGGCCTCGTCCGTGCGCATCTCATTGATACGTTGGCCCTGATGTTCTTCCAGCCACATTCTTCCGCCGCCGGCACCGCAGCAAAAACTCTTCTCATGATGACGGGACATTTCGGTAATCCGGAAACCGGCAGCTTGCAGCAGGGTTCTGGGTTCCGCATAGATGGTGTTATAGCGGCCCAGATAACAGGAATCGTGATAGGTAACGGATTGACTGTTTCCCCCCCTTTCCGAACCACTGCCTGCTTGATTAAGCTTTAATCTACCGGAGGCTAATAGTTCGTTTAAATATTCGGTATGGTGAAGCACTCGGTAATTCCCGCCAAACTCAGGATATTCGTTCTTAAGGGTATTAAAACAGTGAGGACATTGAGTAACGATGGTTTTTACCCCGTAGCCATTCATCGTCTCAATATTTTCCTGAGCCAAGGCCTGGAAAAGATATTCATTTCCCAGGCGGCGGGCTGAGTCTCCACAACATTTCTCCTCACTGCCTAAAATAGCAAAATTGACTTGTGCTGCCTTCAGGAGTTTCACCAAGGCTGCCGAGACCTTTTGATTCCGTGCATCAAAGGATCCGGAGCAACCTGGAAAGTAAAGAATTTCAGCATCTGGATTCTCTTCTATAGTTAAACATCCCACACTCTGCAAGAAGTCCCCCCGTGAGGACCAGCCGATTCCCCAAGGATTGCTGTTGTTTTCCATATTGCGGAAAGCCAGCTGAGCTTCAGCGGGAAAACGTGATTCCATGAGCACCAGATTGCGGCGCATATCAATGGTTTTATCCACATGCTCGACAAAGATCGGACATTGTTCTTCACAAGAACGGCAGGTGGTACAGTCCCAAAGATCATCTTCGGCAATCACATCACCGATGAGAGAGCGCAAGCCCAACTCTTCTTCCGCAGGAGCTTCAGCCGCAGCCGCCACCTCATTTCCGGAGCCGGCCACGGCAAGGGCCGGATTGGCCGCCCGGTAGGTTTTCAGTGCCTGACCCATCTCTTCCAGATAAGCGCCCATATCCTGAATCACCTTTTTGGGGTTAAGGTGTTTGCCGCTTAAATAAGCCGGACAGTTATCCTGGCATCTGCCGCAGCGCAAACAGGCATCCGTATTAAAAAGGGTCTTCCAGCTGAACTCACCCAGCTTGCTTTTGCCATAAGTCTCCAGGCTCTCATCCTCAAAATCGATATTCTCCGGGATGCCGATGGGGCCATGATGCCGCAAAAACTGATTGGCAGGGGCCAAAAGGATATGGGAAAGCTTGGAGTAAGGAAAATACCCAAAAAAGACCATCACTAAAATGAAATGGAACCACCAGAGAAAGGCATGAATTCCTTCCAGGGTTGAATTGCTCAAGCCCTTGAAAAGGGGTGCCATGGCATAGCCGATGAAGGCATACATGCCCCAGGGATCTTCAACTGCCGCCATACGCACAGCCTGAATGACAAAACCGGTGACCAGGATCGTAAGGATAAGGGCTAAAACAAAGGCGTCATCCTTTTTATTATCGAGGCGATCCGGACGCTGACCATAACGCCGCCAAATCGCCATCAGACAGCCGATAATGGCTAACAGTCCAAAGGCATTGGCGGTTACCTTAATAAAGATATAGAGCCCGCCTTTAAACATATTGATCCCTAAGTCAGCCTGCAAGGCTACAATCATCGTGGCAAAGAACAGCAGGGCAAACCCCCAGAACATCAAAAGGTGCATGATTCCCGGAAAAGCATCTTTTAAGATTCTTTTATGTCCTAAGCCATAAAGAAGGACATCTCCGATTCTTTTGCCGATATTCTGCCTGCGGTTCTCAGGCCGTCCTATCTGCCACAGCTGATAACGCTGATAAAAACCATAGCAGAAAAAACCGAGAGCTATGACCAGCATAGGGTAAATCAGCCAGTGATATTCAATATTCCAATAAAGCTCCCGTGTCGCCATATCCCTATTCCCCTTTCCTAATCCCAGACCTATTTCCCGGAGCGTTCCCTTTGCTCCTTGATCATGGGGGGTGCTGCCCCAGGGCAGCCCCCCTTCTCCAAACAGGACCCTCTTTTGTTTACAGCGGTGAACTCCCGCATCCACGTTGCCTTAAAAGGGTGAATCCCCCTGCATAAGCCAGAAAATCCGGTCCTTGGTTTATCTGAATCCTATCCTTATCCGAACCCTATCCTATCCGTTCACTAATTTCTTAAATTCTTCCGTAAGAAGGGGGACGACCTCAAACAAATCCCCCACGATACCATAGTCGGCCACATTGAAAATAGGCGCTTCAGGGTCTTTATTGACGGCAATGATGACCTTGGATGCTCCCATCCCGGCGATGTGCTGAATCGCGCCGCTGATCCCGCAGGCAATATACAAGGTCGGGGCCACAATGCTCCCGGTCTGTCCTACCTGAAACTGGTTGTCTATCCACCCGGAATCCACGGCCGCCCGGGAAGCTCCTACCGCTCCCCCCACCACATCGGCTAACTCTTCAAGAAGAGCGAAGTTCTCCTTCCCCTTCATGCCCCGGCCGCCGGAGATCACAAAATCTGCTTCAGTCAGCGCCGGACGGCTGGTCACCAAATAGGCCACATCTTTGACAATGACTTTAAGATCTTCCGGGTCGATGGTCACCGCTGCTTCGATGACCTCGGCTTGTCTGGCTGGATCCGGCTCCGCCACTGGGAAGGATTTAGCTCTTACCGTGGCCAGGCTGGGCCTGCTCACGATTTCCACAAAGCTGTAAGCGCTGCCCGTATAGACAGGCCGTTTATAAAGAAGGAACTTTTCCGGATCCACTTCAATATCGATAACGTCTGATGCAAGGCCGACTCCTAAGCGTTGGGCCAGGCGGGGAGCCAAATCTTTGCCCACTGCCGTGTGGCCTAACAGGAAGGCTTGGGGTTCTTTTTCCTGAATGAGCTTAGCCAGTGCGGAAGTATAGGCCCCGGTCGTATACTGGGCCAACTGGGGGGAGTTCAGTAAGAAGACCTGATCAGCTCCATAACCGGCGGCTTCCTGTGCTAAGCCGGCGATGCCGTCACCGGCGATCACCGCCGCCAGAGGTTCTCCCGTCTGGTCGGCAATTTTTCGCCCCTGACTTAATATTTCCAAGGATATTTTGCGAACTTTCCCTTCAGCTTGTTCGACAAATACCCATATTCCCTTAGGCATATAACTCACTCCTAACTGTGTTCATTACTGATTAGAGAACTTTAGCTTCTTCGCGGAGGATTCGTGCTAATTCATGGGTGGCTTCTGCCGCTTCACCGGGAAGTATTCTTCCTCCTTGTCTGGGGGTGGGCAAAGTATATTGGGTAACCTTGGCCTGCAGCGCCAAGCCGGAGGCATCCAGCCCGATGTCACTCAGTTTGAGAGGTGTCAGGGGCTTTTTCTTCGCTTTCATAATGCCGGCTACGGATGGATAACGCACCTCATTGATGCCCTGAACTACGGTGATCACAGCCGGAAGTGCGACCTCCAGTGTTGCCAGACCGCCGTCGATGACCCGCAGGGCTGTGGCCTGAGTGCCATTAATGTCCAGCTTGGTGACACTGCTGATGGAAGGAAGCCCCAGCTTCTCAGCCATGCGTACGGCTACCTGGGCTGAGCCATGATCGGTGTCCATCACTCCTGCTAAAATGATGTCGTAAGGGATGGTCTCGATGGTTTTGGCGAGGATGGCGGCAGCTATGCCTTCATCCACTTCCCCCAGAGCAGGGTCGTTAATGTGAATCGCTTTATCGGCGCCCATAGCCAGAGCACTGCGGATGGTCGCGGTGGCCTGATCCCCGCCCAGGGTAATAACGGTTACTTCACCGCCGAATTTCTCTTTCATGCGGAGCGCTTCTTCAATAGCGTATTCGTCCAAAGGATTGATCACCAGGGTAACACCGTTGGCATCTATTTTTCCTTCACTGTTCAAAACTATTTTAGCTTCTGTATCAATCGTTTGCTTAACGCATACCACAATGTTCATAGGGTATCCTCCTACTCTATTTAAGACCTACTCTTTTAAGATATGGCTGCCGATGACGATACGCTGTACTTCACTGGTGCCTTCATAAATCTCTGTGATCTTGGCATCCCGCATCATCCGCTCTACGGGATACTCACGGGTATATCCATAGCCGCCGTGCATTTGGACCGCCTGGGTGGTCACCCACATGGCTGTCTCTGAGGCATGAAGCTTAGCCATAGCTGAAGCTTTGGAGACAGGTTTATGCTGGGTGGCCAGATAAGCCGCTTGATAAACCAATAACCGGGCTGCTTCGATCTGGGTGGCCATATCTGCCAGCTTAAATTGGTTGGCTTGGAATTGTGCGATGGGCTGGCCGAATTGAACTCTTTCTTTAGCATATTTCCTGGCTTGCTCATAAGCCCCTTGGGCGATGCCCAAAGCTTGGGAGGCAATGCCGATTCTGCCGAAGTCCAGAGTGACCATGGCAATCTTAAATCCTTGTCCTTCCTGACCTAAGAGGTTTTCTCCCGGGACCCTGACATTATCAAAGACCAATTCATAGGTGGCCGAAGAGCGGATCCCCATCTTTTTTTCCTTCTTGCCAAAGCTAAAGCCCGGCATACCCTTTTCCAGAATAAAGGCGGCGATGCCCTTATTCCCTTTGCTCTTATCCATCTGGGCCGTGACCACGTAAGTATCGGCTTCATAGGCGTTGGTGATAAAAATTTTGGTGCCATTGATGATATAATCATCCCCATCCTTAACTGCGGTGGTCCGGGTTCCGGAAGCATCGGAGCCGGCCATTGGCTCCGTTAAGCCAAATGCTCCCATCTTTTCGCCGCTGGCCAGAGGAACGAGATATTTTTGTTTTTGTTCTTCCGTACCAAAGAGGTAAATGGGATTTGCACATAAACTGGAATGAGCGGACACAGTCACCCCGACTGAGGCATCCACCCGTGATAATTCCTCAACCGCGATGGCATAGGATAAATAGTCGGCCTCCACACCGCCGTATTTCTCGGGAAAGGTGATCCCCGCCAGGCCCAGTTCCGCCAGTTTATTCCATATCTCACGGGGAAATTCTTCTTTTTCATCCCGCTCTTCGGCGCCTGCCGCACACTCATTCTCGGCAAAATCCCGCACCATTTTCCTCATCATCACATGGTCTTCACTCAACTCAAAAATCATACGTTTTCGTCTCCCCTCATTTTTTCTGAATATCTCTAACCTTTCCTGGAATAGGTGTAGAAACCTTAATAAGTGTAGAAACCTTAATAAGTGTAGAAACCTCTGCCCGTTTTTCTGCCCAGCCAGCCTGCCTTGACATATTTTCTCAACAGGGGGCAGGGCCGGTATTTATCGCCAAGCCCTTCATGGAGCACATCACAAATGGCCAGGACCGTATCTAAACCGATCAGATCCGCCAGAGCCAAAGGACCCATGGGATGATTGGCTCCCAGCTTCATGACATTGTCGATAGCTTCCGGTTTGGCAATGCCCTCGTTAAGGGTCCATATGGCTTCGTTAATCATCGGAATCAGAATCCGGTTGGCGACGAAGCCCGGGGCATCATTGACTTCCACCGGGGTTTTCCCCATGGCCACACTCAGGTTCTCGATCTCGGTATACACTTCATCACTGGTTGCCAGGCCGCGGATGATCTCCACAAGCTTCATCACCGGCACCGGATTCATAAAATGCATCCCGATCACTTTGTCCGGGCGCTTGGTGCAGGCGCCGATTTCCGTAATCGGCAATGAGGACGTATTGGAAGCCAAGATGGTATGTTCAGGGCAAACCCTATCCAAAGTTTGGAAAATATCATGTTTAATCGCCATGTTTTCAACTGCCGCTTCGATGACTAAATCAGCCAGAACCCCATCCTGAAGAGAAACACTGGCCTGAAGCTGCCCGAGGATCTTGGACTTTTCTTCAGCGGTGAGTTTGCCTTTTTCCACACTGCGGTCCAGATTCTTCTCAATTCCTTTCAGACCACGGGCTACATATTCCTCCTTGATATCATTTAAGATGACCGTGTACCCTGCCTGAGCCGCTACTTGGGCAATTCCGGAGCCCATTTGCCCCGCTCCGATGATCATAATCGTTTTCATAACGTTCTCCTCTCCATGTCATAATTTTTGTTTCTTAAATGTTTAGCAATAACAATCCGCTGAATCTGGTTGGTGCCTTCATAGATTTGAGTGATTTTGGCATCCCGCAGATAGCGTTCGATGGGATATTCCCGGGTGTAGCCGTAGCCCCCGAAGATCTGCATGGCATCATTGGTCACTTTGACCGCCATTTCACTGGCGAATAATTTGGCCATGGAAGCCTCTTTACTATAGGGCACCCCCTCCACCCGCCTGACGGCCGCCTGATAGACCAATAAGCGGGCTGCCTCCAGTTGGGCGGCCATATCCGCAAGCATGAATTGGATGCCTTGGAAATTCATAATCTCCTGCTTGAATTGAACCCTTTCCTGAGCATAGGCCAGGGCAGCCTCAAAAGCTGCCTGGGCAATCCCTACCGCCTGGGCCCCAATCCCGATCCGGCCATCGTCAAGCAAGGCCATGGCAATTTTAAACCCTTGCCCCTCTTCTCCCAATCTGTTCTCCACAGGAACCACCATATCCTCAAAAATCAATTCACGGGTCGATGAACCGTGGAGTCCCATTTTCTTTTCTTTCTTGCCGATGATAAGACCGGGAGTATCGGCATCGACAAGAAAAGCCGTAATTCCCCGGGAACCCTTGGTGCGGTCGGTGGAAGCCAGAACTGTATAGATTCCGGCATAGCCGGTGTTGGAGATAAAGCGTTTGCTGCCGTTGATCACATAGTGGTCGCCGCGGCGCTTGGCGGTGGTGACTAAACTGGAGGCATCGGACCCGGAGTTCGGTTCCGTGAGGGCAAAGGCTCCCAGCATCTCTCCTTTGGCAAGCTTCGGCAAATACTTCTGTTTTTGTTCTTCATTGCCAAAATAATAAATCGGAAAGGTGCCAAGAGTTGTGTGAACAGCCATAATGACGGCCGTGGAGGCACAGCCCCGGGCGATCTCCTCAAGGGCTAAGGTGTAGGAAGTAAAATCGGAGCCGGCCCCTCCATACTCCTCCGGAATAGGAATCCCCAATAGTCCCAGTTCTCGCATCTTATGTACCAAGGCCAAAGGAAACTCATGGGTCTCATCGGTATGAGCCGCTTGGGGTATGACCTCTTCTTCCACAAAATCTCTGACCATTTTTCGCATCATCTTTTGATCTTCGGTAAGATTAAAGTTCAATGAAGGTGACCTCCTTGCCGACAGTCTCTTTGGGCAGCCGCACAACTATGGGAATATTATAAATTATCTGTTTATAATGCAAATAACGTGCCAATGTGCGTCAAGTTTTAATCCTCATCTCCGGAAAGGCTTGAATTCATTGAGATATTTTCAAAATTTTTTAAATATTTCATCTATTTGTACATGTGAACGCAAAGTCCATATGTCTTTAAAAGCAGACAACATTTTGTCTTTAAATCAGCGAGAAATTAAAAAAAGGCTGGAATTCCAACCTTTTCACTCCCTATGTCTATTAAAAAGGACACTGTCTCCAAAAAACTACAGTGGCTCAAAATCGAGACATCTGTCAATTACCCTTGAATATTGTACTTAGCCAGCTTTTTATAGAGCACGGAGCGGTGAATGCCCAGGATTCGGGCAGCCTGTACCTTGTTGCCCTGAACGCGGCGGAGAGTCTTATCAAGGATCTCACGTTCTGCGGCTTGTAAAGCATACTCCAGGGTTTGTTCCGCACCTAAGGTTATGGTTTCCATGACTCCCGGCAAAGCCAAATGCTTGGGCAAAATCCAGGCTTCATCACAAATGACGATGGCCCGTTCCAGAATATTCTCCAGTTCACGAATATTGCCCGGCCAATCATAAGCACACAAATGGGTAATACTCTCCGGTCTCACCCCCTGGATGTCCGTACCCAGTCGCTTATTGATTTTTTCAATAAGTCCTCTGGCAATAAAGCCGATGTCCTCTTTGCGTTCTCTCAAAGGAGGCAGATCGATGGTCAGAACATTGAGACGGTAATAAAGATCAAGGCGGAATTTATGCTCCATCACCATTTTGTGCAGATCCCTGTTCGTGGCTGCAATAATCCGCACATCGACTTTGATCGGTTCTGTCCCCCCCAAACGCTCAAGTTCACGTTCCTGCAGCACCCGCAGCAGTTTAGCCTGCATACCCAGAGACATATCCCCGATCTCATCAAGAAAGATCGTCCCTTTGTCCGCAAGTTCAAATTTACCGGGTTTGCCGCCTTTGCGGGCCCCTGTAAACGCACCTTCATCATAACCAAAAAGTTCTGATTCCAGCAGGTCTTCCGGCAATGCCGCACAATTCACTTTGATATAAGGTCCGTTGCTGCGAATACTTGATTTATGAATAGCATGGGAAAAGACTTCTTTCCCTGTACCGCTTTCACCCAGGATCAGAATGGTGGAGGTTGTTTGGGAGGCACGATGTGCTAAGGATTTGGCTTTTTTCATTCTGGGACTTTCCCCGATAATATCATCAAAAACGAATTGGGAGGAATGGAATTTGCCCAACTCTTCTTTATAGTAAGCGAGGTTTTCTTCCAGGCGCATGACTTTTTTGGCAAACATTTTGGCGATTTCCATGTTTTTGAAAAGAGTCTTGGCCAAGGCCCCCACGACTTTGCCTTCCCGTTCAATGGGGACCCGCATGATGATAAAATCACGCCCCTTAAGATGCCAGGTCTCGCCGAATTGGGCTTTCCCTGATTTCAAGGTCTGAGGCAGACTGGAATTAGGGCTGATATCATTAATCTTTTTGCCGATCACATCCTGCACTTTAACCCCGATGACATCCAAAAAGAATTGGTTCATCAGGACAATATTCTCTTGATCATCGATGACGACCATGCCTTCATAAGAATTCTCGACCACCGCCTCCAGTGTGGCCATCAGCTTTTCGTTGGAATTCAAACGATGGCTTACCTCTTCCAGTTCCGTAATATCTTTAAACACGGCTACTGCGCCCAGAACCTTATGCCCCAGGATGATGGGCAGGAAGTCTGCTTTGGTGTTAAGCTCACCGTAGCTCATGGGGATGCCCCGCAGTTCTTCACCTGTTGCCAGCGCTTTAAAGGTTAAAGAGTCCGGAAAAAAGTTTTTGATCGGTTTGCCGAGGACTTCTTCAGCATGAAAGCCCAGCAATTTTTCCGCAGAAGGGTTAAAGAAAACGATGCGCCCCTGAGCATCAATAGCCACTACGGCATTATGAACAGCTTCGATGGTTTGGCTGATATAGAAATCCAGGTCGTTCAGCAGTTGGTACAACAGGAACAGATTATCATGAAATTTGAATTCACCTTGATACTCACCTTTGCTGTCAACCACAAAGGCGGTGGGCCATCCTTCGGTAATCAGGACATTGAAATTAAAAAGCAGGCTGTTCTCCTCCGGAAGCAGCCACTCCACCGGCCGTATATAGGATGTAATCGGCGCCTTGGGATCAAATTTCCCCTGGGTTAAACTTTCCATAATATCGGCAGTCCCTAAAACACCCAGAAATTTTTTCTCTTTGCTTACTACCGGCAGATGAGTTCGTTCCTCTTTTAAAATGATCTGCAGAGCATCAGCCAATACGGTCTCTTCATCAAGATAAAGGGAGGAGAGAATCAATTCCTGGCTGTCCAGCAAAGAAAGACCACTCGAAATAAAGCCATTCATGTTTGTCTCATCTCACTAACCTTCTGTAATATTTAGAAAGAATTATCATGCAAATTATATATTATTCCTAATTTTCTGTATTCGATCGCTAAATCCTGCTTTTCCTTAAATTAATTATTGGAAATGGGGAAGAAGAATCCCGCTGCCGCCCACGGCAGCGGAAATTCTTCTATTCTCCCTTCACCTGGCTTGTTCCGCTACGGCTCGAGAGGATCGTATAAATCCTCCGTCACCGTATCCGTTATTTTAATGTCTTTTATTCCAACCAGCTCTCCGCTGGCCGTGATAAAAGCGTTTTTCGCCAGGATAGTATTCATTACGTCCTGCACTACTTCTTTTGTCAGACCCTGCTTAGGGTTGGAGAGCGTAATACCCGCCGCTTTACCCCCGCTGGTCCGGAAAGATAATTTTATTATCCGGTTCGTAGAAATTGGCAATCTATTCACCCCCTTCCTGAAATCCCTCCCAGATACCCTTTCCCAGGGCCCTTACTCCTCTTCAAGGAGCTGTGAGTTCCTGCTTACGGTGATATCCACTACCTGATCCGCCACTAAACTGAACAACGCCGTGGCGATTTCGTGGAGATCCTCATCCGTAACCGTAGACTTCAATCCAGGGATACTTTTCTTCCTAATCACCGGACTGCCGGAAGGCGTGATCCCAGTCTCACATTTCACAGTCAGAGTTGACGTCAGGGGAATGGCAAGAACTGCCATCCTCCTCACCCCCTTTCTTGCCGTATTGACGACAGGAGCTTGTTTCGCCTGTCCCTTCCAGTCTATGCACTGGATTATCCAATGGTTCCCAAAGTCCTCATAAAGTGGTGGTAATTTTCTTTATTTTTAAATTGGTAGTGATCGCAGGCGGATACACCTTCAGCCTCTTGGTCATATTTTCCATCATCTTATAGGCCGTCTCCCGGTATTCTTCCTTCAGTTGGGGATCGGTGTCCGCTAAACCGGCAAGGGTCTTCAAAAGCCCTTCGTAGGCGTTGAGCATATTGTCCCGGTGAATGGTGAATTGAACATCGGCAATTTTCCGGGCGGAGGGGCTCTCTTCTTTGGCCACGGCCGGCTCCTTTGGCTGCGGGACGACTTTTTCCGGGCGGGCCTCATCTTTTTGCTTGTAGTCCGACACTTCCTGCTCCAGGCCGGCATTCCGGGTGGTTAATTCAGTGATCCTGCTGTCTTTGTCCGCCACTTCTTTTTCGAGCTCAGACTTTTCCCCGATAGCCCGGTCCCTTTCTTCCCGGGCCTGATCTCTTTCCTGGACAGCCTGCTGAAGTTCCACTTTGCTCATGCCGGCCACATCATGTTCCGCCATAAATTGCTCCCGCTCCTCTTCCGGAAGTCCCAGCAGGATAAGGGCCTGCGTATAAGTCAAATTACCAACCGATTGGCAATTTTCATCGCTCTCACTTGAGGTGAGCAGCCTAGGCCCATATTCTCCGTGTAGGCGCATAAGGTTCCCGGCTGTGCTTCGGGAATAGCTCACCGACTCCGCCAGCCATTTCAGCCATTCCCCATGAGGCAGCAGGGCCTTGGCCTCCTTCAGGCGCTTGCCGATCTCCACGGCGCTGACCAGCAGAATTTTACATGTGTGTTGTCTTATAATCAGAATTTCCGCAGCGATATTTGAGGTCGTGCGTTCAGTATTGATCGGATTCATGGTGGTTACCCATCCTTTTTGATGCTTTTCTATAAACTATGTGGTCAAGTTTATAAACGTGAGGATTTGTACACAAAAAAGCCGTTGTCAGCAGACAACAGCTGACAACGGCTTAAAAAGCAAATTAGAGGTCTCCACGATATTCAGCTTTTCAGAATCATCCCGAAGCCATTCCGATTCCTCCCGCCACCATCAATTGCCCCAGTGGCTTTAGTCCCTAAATTCAAGCAATTTAGATGGCTTTATGCGCAGCACGTTCGCAATATTGAACAATACTTCCAATGACATCGTTGTTATCATATTGGGAGCTTCTATCTCGCCAAGATAAGAACGGCTCATCCCGGCTTTTTCCGCAAGTTGGTCTTGAGTCATGCCCTCCCTCTTGCGATAATAGGCAATATTCAATCCAAGAGCTATATATTTATCTCTGTTTTCAAGGGCAATTTTTGTACTTCTGGCCATATGCAATCACCTCAATAAAAGTTTATCGTGCAATGTAGCCTATATACATAAGCTGATTAACTACTATTGATAACTAATAGATAACAATATATAATTAACAGCAAACATATGAACAATATAACGTTCTAAAGGATAGTGATTGTCGTGCCAAACTATAAAGAGATGGTGTGACAAGAAGCTACACAGTAAATTGCTGAACAGCAGCTACCCTATCCATTTGGGGTAATCCTACTGCAACCTGCGTCAGTGGTAACGCTGGGGTAGGAAGCTTGCGGGACAATGTGGGAACTCTGACAGCCTTAGTTGGACGTACTGCTAGGATAAGAATGCTATGGAGAATGTAACGTGAACTATTGCAAGAGTCGTTATGTAGAACAAGTGAAATCAGGATGAAACACTTGAACCAAAAGGTGCGAGGTTAGGCGTTGGGAACTCATTGAAGCTTGGCGCAAATGGACAGAATACCTCCGGCTCAAAGATAGCTCCTAAGGCATCCACAATTATTTACTGTGTAGAACTTGGTAAGCCCTATGTGCTCCTTGAGGTCAAGGTATCGACACCGTAAGGCGAAGAAATGGCATAGAGGGTAACGGAGTGGGATAGAAAGCGAATGTCGCTCTGTAATGGAGCGAATAGGGGTTCAAACTTTGCCCTGGCTCGAAAGGGCGCAGACTTATCCTGTAGTATTTCATGGCAAGAAATGAGGGTAAACCTATGAATGGCAATACTTCAACGACGGGAGCAATGACTCCTGAGAAATTGCCAAACACGGCTGTACTAGCCAGTCAGTGGAAATCCATTGACTGGTCTTGGGTCGAGGCTGAAGTGAATAGGCTGCAAACCAGGATTGCCAAAGCAACAGGAGATAAGAAATGGAACACAGTGAAACGGCTGCACTATCTATTAACCCATTCGTATTATGCAAAGCTGCTAGCCGTCAGGAAAGTGACGACAAACAAAGGGAGCAAGACATCAGGTGTTGATAAAGAGCTATGGCGTACTCCAGCTTCTAAAATGAGGGCGGTTTTATCCCTTACCGACAAAAGCTACAAGTCAAAGCCCCTTCGGCGGGTCTACATTGAGAAAAAAGGCAAAAAGGCAAAACGTCCGCTGGGTATCCCTACGATGTATGACCGGGCAATGCAAGCGCTGTATGCGTTGGCCCTTGATCCAGTTGCAGAAATCATGGGAGATTCCCGGTCCTTTGGATTCAGAAAAGGTCGTAGCTGCCATGACGCTTGTGAACGTATTTTTGCAGACCTCAGCCATGATTACAGCCCTAAATGGGTGCTGGAAGGGGACATCAAGGGTTGTTTTGATAATATCAGTCATGAATGGTTAATTCAAAACATTCCAATGGACCAATCTATCCTAAAACAATTCTTAAAATCAGGGTTTGTGTTTGAACGGGAGCTATTTCCAACCGAGGATGGAACCCCACAGGGAGGTATCATTTCCACCCTACTGGCGAACATGGCGCTTGACGGAATGCAAAAACTTCTTTACGATAGGTTCCACCGAAACCCTAAAGGCAAAGTGGATGTCCGAGTTCAAAATGCCCATAAGGTCAATATGGTTCGCTACGCTGATGACTTTATTGTCACAGCGGCAACAAAGGAAATCGCAAGGGAAGCCAAAGAAGTTATTGTAAATTTTCTTGCAGCCAGGGGTTTAGAGTTATCGGAAGAGAAGACACTCATCACACACATTGATGATGGATTTGATATGCTGGGATGGACATTTCGTAAATACAAAGGAAAGCTTATCATCAAGCCCTCCAAGAAAGCAATAGAGTCTAGTGTGGCAAGCCTGTCGGAAACCATTCTGAAGCGTGGAAAAGCATGGAAACAAGACCTGCTTATCCTAAAACTGAATGCGCAAATTCGTGGCTGGACAAATTATCATCAATCGGTTGTGGCCAGTAAAGCCTTTCAACACATCGACTACATCATGTTTGAGTTGTTGTGGCGATGGGCGAAGCGCAGACATCCTAACAAAGGGCAACGGTGGATTGCTAGGAGATACTGGCATAGCAGAGGTACCCGCAACTGGGTATTTTGTACAGATGCGGTACAACTGGTAAAGGCATCCGATACGCACATCGTCCGCCATACGCGGGTACGATTGGACATGAATCCATACATCGACAGACAGTATTTTATGGACCGGAAATTTAAAAACGGTATGAGGAGATTGTCTGGACGATATAAGCTAATTTGGAAAAAACAGAAAGGCAGCTGTTACCACTGTGGAATGCCAATGGATATTAGAGATGAAAGAGAAATCTTCGTTAAAACCTCCAAATCTCAACCAGCCAAAGAACCCCTTTTGAATATGGCTTATGTCCATAAGCACTGCCAAATCTTATATCTTGAAAGCTGCTCGAAAGAGTGATGAAATGCTTGAGCCGTATGAGTGGAAACGCTCATGTATGGTTCTTAGACGAGAAAGCGGGAGCAATCCTGCCAACTTAGTCGACTATCGTATTCTTTTCCAAGAAACCACAAAAGCAATTACAGCACTTCAAAAAGCACAGCAACTAGCAGAAGAACTGTATATCGCTTACGATATTACGGATAATCTCATTGTTATAGGTAAAGAAGCAGACGATATAAGTGAAGAAGAAAAGCATCCCCTGCAAGATTAAATACCTTGTAGGGGATGCTCAATTTTAATCCATATTAACCCAAATCCGAACCCTTCGCCAACAGGAACACCCTGTCGTGAACAGTTCGGATTGTGTACACTTATGTCAATCATCGTCAAGTGATTCAACCTTAAAAATAACAGGGCGGATACCATCTGTGCAGCATAATATCTGCAGACCATCTTTTTTATTCCAAGGAACATAAGAAGCACCCGCTGGGGAGTGAACATATATTAGTGTAAATGGAATAACCGCCCAATAATTGGCCATACTATTATTGCAACATAAATCGGGCAACGCTGAGGAGCGCCCCAACGCTTGTTGCGGCTTAGACAGAGAAACGGCGGGCATTGTGTCTGCCGCTTTCCATTTCTCTGGTCAGCCTTTAGCGGATAAACCTCGGGAGTTTGAGGGCAGAGCCCTCAAGGCTTTTACGCTATAAAACGGTCAGCAAAGAATATCATAATTTGACTGTACGCCATGGGCCAGCCCCTTGAGGGTTGCGTCCATTTTTTTGTAATCTCCCTAGACGAAAGAAAGACCACTTTTCGGATCGAATCATCGGTGGGAAAGATCGATTTTGTTTTCGTAAATTTCCGCACCATTCTGTGATACGCTTCCACTGCGTTCGTTGTGTAAATCAGATGCCGAATCTGTTCAGGGTAATTGAAAAAGGTGGTGAGCTCCGCCCAGTTTGCATCCCATGACCGTAGAATAGACGGATACTTCTTATCCCATTTTTCCCTGAATTCTTCCTTGGCATACTCTGCGTCATCAAGGTTTACCGCACCATATATTTTCTTTAGATCGGCGCAGATCGCTTTTCTGTCTTTGTACTGCACGAACTTAGTGGAATTCCGGATCTGATGAACAATGCACAGTTGCTGCTTCGTTTTGGGAAACACCGCATTGATGGCTTCGCCAAGTCCTTTTAAGTTATCATGGCAAGCAATGAAGATGTCCTGTATGCCGCGCTTTTTAAGGTCGGAGCAGATCGATGCATAAAAGCTTGCACTCTCGTTTTCGCTGAGCCAAATGCCCAGAATGTCTTTGTGACCGTTCATGTCAATACCTAGCACCGAGTAGACGCATTTATTAATGATCTGGCTGTCTTTACGGCTTTTGAACACAATTCCGTCAAAGTAGATGATCGGATAGACTGACTCCAAAGGACGGTTCTGCCACTCGTTTACTTCCGGCAGTATTTTATCTGTTATTTTGGAAATCAGCGTCTGGGGAATCTCTGCTCCGTAAATCTCCCGTAGAGTATCCTCAATGTCACGCTGGCTCATTCCTTTGGAATACATGGACAAGATTTTCTGTTCGATTTCATCGGTTCGGGTTTGCCGTTTTTCAAGGATCTTCGGCTCAAACTCGCCGTTACGATCGCGGGGTACGGCAATTTCACTTGCGCCGTAATCGCTGATGATTGTCTTGCGATTGTAGCCGTTACGGCTGTTGCCGGAGTTGTTTCCCTCGATGCTGTTTTTTTCGTAGCCTAGATGGTCTTCCATCTCAGCCTCCAGCATTTGCTCTATGGTTCCAGCGAATAATCTTTTCAGCTTCGACTGAATATCACCCGTGCTTTGGCAGTCCTGCATCAGTAAACTGACTAACTCCATTTCCTTGTCTGTGAGAATGTTTTTCGATGCTTTCATTTTATAACCTCCATTTGCTCTATGTGGAGATTATTACCATTTACACGGATGTTTAGTCACCCTCACCCGCTGACAACGCGTTTACGCCGCGATAAATATCAATCCAGGCCCAGGGACAAAAATTCAGAGGCATTTCAGCACCTCCATCATAGATGAATTCATCACCTACATTTAAAAGCAAACACGGTCCTACCTCGGCACCATCTGTCAAATACTCATCAGCAAATTCAGGATAAAACTCTTTTCTTATAACTGAAATTTTTACTTTTTTCATTTTCTCTCCTTATGTCTTAATAGCATGCTGTTCCTGCCATTATGTCACATTCTTATACTCTTCGCTGGTTATATTGCTCAACATTCAACACATATTTCCGAAGCTTTTCCATGCCAGTCATTGCCAACTCACCGGCATAATTCAGCTCCAGTTTAGCTAAAATTTTTTCCGAGTAAGTATTTTGGGGGTTAACGGCTGCGGCTATACATGCTAATTTCAGTACGGAAAAACCATAATCCAATACGGCTTTTGCCGCTTCGTAACCGTAGCCCTTATTCCATGAATTTGGGCACAGCCCATATAATAACTCGTTTTCACCCATAACATCACAATATCTAATTCCACAATACCCAATATACATGCTGCTCTCTTTTTCTATAACAGCGAATTCAGAGTTTTGGCCGGAATCCACCCACTCCTCTTTAAACATCTTATATCTTTCTTCATAGGTGTAAGGAGTAATGCCACCTGTATACATCGTCGCCATAGGATCGTTTTTCATCAGCCAATACTCAGCAAAATCTTCTCTAATTGGTTTCCTCAGGATTAATCGTTCTGTTTCTATATACATGGCTAACCCCACCTAATATAGATTCTATTTCTAAATATTTCGAGGCAAAATAAGTACCCTTGAATTCAGATTTCTTGGCGCATTTTCTCCAAGAATTTTTCTGCCGCTTTCGAAAACACCTGATATTTCTTCCAGACAATATTTAAATGCGCTTCTACCCGTGGCTCCAGTGGCTTAAAACAAAGACCGCTGGAGCTGGTTGTGTTCACCAGTTTATCCAAACACAGTGCATAGCCAATCCCTTCCTCTACCATGAGCGCGGCATTATAAATCAAATTATAGGTCGCCACGATATTCAGCTTTTCAGAATCATCCCGAAGCCATCCCGATAGTTCATTGCCGGCAAGAGCCTGTCTGGAGCAAAGCAACGGTATATCCGCAGGTTCTTTGGCCCTATGCTGTCCAGAGCGGCCAAGGGGCTGTCTTTTCTCATCAGCAAACCCCAAGTATCTGTCGCCGGAAGGCTCAGATAATCATACTTCTAAATGCTCGCCGAACCAATAATGACTCCGAAATCCAATAACCCTTTATCCAGGCGCTCCATTACATCATCGGCATTCCCGCTGTACAGGTGATACTGGATATGGGGATGTTCTTCCTGAAGTTTTTTTACTACTTTGGCAATAAGCCGCATGGCATCTGTTTCGCCGCTGCCGATGTAGATATCCCCGTTGATGACCTCATTCATATTGCCAAGCTCTGATTCGGTTTTATCCACCAACTCCATAATTTCCTGTGCCCGCTTACGAAGCAGCATTCCTTCTTCTGTGAGCGTGATTCTCCGGTTGCCGCGAATGAGTAGTTTAAACATCTGCGCCGTCTGTGAGCACTGCCGCACCTTCCTCAACTCCGATAGAATCGTCAACGCCGGCAGAATCGGGCACACAGGAACCACCGCCCACAGAGCAGGATACGCAAACAGAAGGTAATGCCATGCCAGGCTTAACCCTTCGCATTGGCGACAAAAACTTTAGAGTAACCTTACATGACAACGATTCGACACGGGCGCTGCTGAAGAAGCTGCCTTTGACCTTGGCCATGGATGAACTGAACGGGAACGAAAAATTCTACTTTTTCTCAGAGAAGTTTCCTGCCGCCAGTGAACGGGTGGGGAGTATCAAGACCGGTGATTTGATGCTCTACGGTTCCGATTGCCTGGTGCTGTTCTATGAAAGTTTTGCCACTTCGTACAGCTACACAAGGCTCGGCTCTGTTGACGATGTGACCGGATGGGCCAATGCTCTGGGGAGCGGCAGTGTTGAGGTGACTTTTAGCATTAACTAAGTAATACAGCCTGCCTGTAGCCTTCCTTTTGATCGGCCACAGGCAGGCATTGCTCTATGAAGCGTTGGAAAGGAATGAGCATATTCATGAAAAAGAAACTATTAGCGCTGCTGATTGCATTCTCTATGCCGGCAATTTTCCTTTTCACAGGCTGTGAACTTGATATATTTCTAAGGTTCCACTACTATAATCGACTATCTCTGTCGGCTTATATGTACTATCAGAGTCTATGAAACCACGTGACCATTCAAACACATTTTCAGAATTAGACTCGCTTTTAATATATACCTTGCAGGTATCACCGCTAAATCCTGCACAATGACTATCTTCATTTTGTGTTACAAGCGTAAAGTTTATTGGTGCACTGACTCCTTTAAATGAAAATATCAAATCCTCATAAGCTTTTGCAATCAAATATGTCTGAGTTGGATTTGTATCTGAAAGTTCAAAAGAGATACTTTCTAATAACACAACATCTTTTCTTATTGGACTATCATTAACAAATGATATTGGCGTTGGTAATTCTTGGCTTTCGTTTTCTAATGCCATTTCAACAGCATCACTACTAACCGCAAATGCAACACCTGTACTTAATGTCAATAACAAAATAGCGCAGGCTATGATTACCCCAACTCGCTTTTTGCCTGCATCCATAATTGAAGAAATCCGTTCTTTCATTCCTTTTTTGCCTCCATAAAAACTGGTAGAAAGTGCGGTTTTCACTTTTGATTGATATTGAACCACACCGATAATTGCTTCGCTATACTGCTGGCGCATATCTGCATCTATACTGCGTACCACCTCGGCATCACAGGACATTTCGCATACTGCATCAATCGCCTTTGCCATCAGATATACAAGGGGGTTAAACCAGTGAATCGCTTTTGCAGACAGCACTAAGCACCTATACCATAGGTCTTTGCGCTTGTAATGAACAAGCTCATGATTGAGAATTAACCGAAGCTCATTCTTTGGAAACTTCGTGGTCGGCAGCAGTATTTTGGGTTGGAAAAATCCTATTAGCATAGGAGTGCCAATACTTAAACACTGATCAAGGTTAATTTGCTTTGATATACCTAACTCTGCCTTTAGGTTTTGGAACAGGCTCAATATCTGTTCGTCTGTAATTGTTTCGCACCAGCGCTTTGTCATCTTCATAAAACGATAGTGCTTTACCGTGTGATAGACAAGAAAAGCTATCATTCCGGCCAGCCACACCGCCGCCGCAATTTGCCACCATGACAATAAAATATGAGATACGTCCGAGGATGACAAAGCGCTTTCAACCGGGCCTGCGATCTGTGTTCTGTTGCCTATTTGAATAGTAGGTGTCGCTGTTTCAGTAGGAATTATCTTGACAAAGGGATTGTCAAACTGGGGCCGGAAAGGGATAATCAATCCAATCACAATAATCAACCATGCGTAATACCGCCCCTTAGCGTAATACCGCTTTGCCAGCAATGGCGTAACCGCCATATAAAACAAAGCAATGGCCGACATGGTAATTGAACAGGTTAGAAGCGTGACGATAAAACTTTGCACACTAACCCCTCCGTTTCTTTGCCCATTGGAGCAATTCGTCAATATCCTCGTCAGTTACCGCCTTACCTTCGTATAGTGTGTGAACAAGGTCAAGAAACGAATTGTCATGGTACTGCTTCATAAAATTACTTGTTTCAAACTTCAAATAGTCCTCTTTGCTGACCAAAGGATAATAGGTTCGTTCTTTTCCGTTTTTCTCCGTGCGTAAAAAGCCACGGTCTACCAGCCTGAGCAACATGGAAATAGCAGTTTGCACTTTCCACTCTTTTTCATTACCAAGCTGCTCCATAATCATATTGGCTGTAATGGGCGGTTCGTTCGCCCAAATTACCTTCATGATGTCAAACTCCGCGTCCGGTAGTTTTTTCATCGTGCTCATGATATCGACTCCTTTTAGACAATTGCCTATATTCAAATTATACACTTGCCTAAAATGGATGTCAAGCGTGCCGAAAAATCGCCGCATCCTCTCCTATAATAAGTGACGAATGAAATCAATACTTCCTTATCCTTAGGACCTTCGATAAAGATTTTACAGCCGTCTTAGACAATGAAAACAATCTGATTGGTCCTCTGTCAAGATTTCGGACAAATTAAAAGTAAACAAATTTCCTTGCTTA